>Ga0315272_10000077_pt1 | contig 39444 bp, 39 predicted proteins | sample C3_middle_MG_FD_203918 | JGI IMG/M metagenome (GOLD analysis project Ga0315272, IMG submission 203918) | Sediment microbial communities from Yellowstone Lake, YNP, Wyoming, USA - C3_middle | ecosystem: Environmental > Aquatic > Freshwater > Lake > Sediment | place: USA: Wyoming | collected...
ACCTTTACCTTGGAACCCTTGGCCTTGGCGGCCTTGGTGATCCCCATGACATGGCGCATGTGCTGGGGAGAGGTAACAAAAATACCTAAACTTTTAGCCATTTCCTGTCTCCTGATGCAAAATTAAAGGCGCAGGGCTTGTGCCTGCGCCGCTTCGTGTGGAGTAAAAAAATCTATTTCTTCTGAAGGTAGAAGCGGATGAAGCCGGAATCTTCCTTTTCACCCAGGTAGATATGGCCCGAACGGGTGCACCAGCCGGGCAGATCGTTGCGGGAGCCGGGATCGGTGCCGAGGATCTCCAGAATCTCGCCGGCGTTGATCTTGTCCATTTCTTTCTTGGTGCGCAGCAGGGGCATGGGGCAGCTCAGGCCTTTTGCGTCCAGGGTGCGGGTCGGGGTGATACCATCCGGGGCTACTTTGACATCGTCGCTCATGGTTTCCTCCTTAAAAAGGGTATAGGGGTAATTTCTGCAAAGTAAAAAATAAGCGGCAGCAGATTTCGCGCTGCGCTGTAACTCGCATCCCTCCGCGCATTGGGGGAGGATTTTGCACACAAAGAAATAACCAAGGCTCTTTCATGCAACATTGGGTCTCTACCAATATTCATGGGGCATGTCAAGGGAATTTATGAATGGCGGTTCATGGGCGGCAAGAGGGGGAAAAAGACCATTTATCAAGAGGATTAGGGGACATGCCCCTGCTGGAATCCGATGGTATTATGGCGGTGGATGCCAGGAAAAAGGTTTGCCAAACTTGACAAAATTTTATGGCGCGAGTAAAGGGGGTATCGGTACATAATTATCAGTATTCGGAAATTGTAACGGGGATTTCCTGTTTTTTTGTTGGCTGGCTTATCTTTTTGTAATTATTTGAAAAAATGGAAAGAGGAGGTCTGGGATGGGCGAAGAAAGCGTTATGGGGAGCAAAATCAAAGGGCTGTACAAAAAATTGTGCAAGGACGAGTGGAATTCCATTACGTCCGGGATCATCGTTGCCTTTTTGAGTGTTTTGATTCTTGTCTGGGCGAGGCCTTGGGGCGCGGTTGGCGCCATCCGCAACTGGGGTGAGTGGATCATCTATGGCCTCGGGTTTTGGGACAAGCTGGGCCTGTGGGAGGCAGCGGCTCCCAAGAGCGCTCTGCTCGACACCGGTTCGGTGATCGGCATCGGTTTCGTGGCCGGGGCCTTTGTCTCCGCCAACCTGGGTGACAACTTCGATATCCGCATCCCTCCGGTTCTGGAGATGGTCAAGGGATTGGTGGCCGGTGTGCTCATGGGCATCGGTTCCGCCTTTGCCGGCGGCTGCAACGTGGGCGGTATGTACACCGCCATCGGCAATCTGGCTGCCAATGGTTTTGCCATGTGGCTGGGCCTGGTGCTGGGCGTGGTCCTCGGTCTCAAATACATCTACTGGGAGATGGAGCACATTACCTGGGGATCGGGCGGCGCCAAGACCATCGAGGTTCCGGTGCCCATGCGCCGGATTCTCGCCATTCTGGGCCTGGTTGGCCTGGTGTGGGGCGCGTATGCTTATGGGGACAGGGTTATTCATGTGGCGGATTATACGAACCTGGGCGAAGGAGAGGCCTTGGGTATCGCAGGCGGTCTGAGCGGCTTGCTGCTCATTGCTGCAGGAATCGGCTACACCATGCAGCGTGGCCGTTGGTGCATGGTGCAGGCTTTCCGTGAGCCGCACATGACCGGCGATTACACCCTGGCCAAGGGCGTCATGGTTAGCATTCTGCTGCTTGCCGTCGGCATCGCGGTGGTCAAGGCCACCGGCCTCCGTGAGCCGATACATTATGTGCGCGGCACCTTCGGCTTTGGTGGGGTGTTCGGCGGGCTCATCTTCGGGCTGGGCGCCATGCTTGCGGGCGGCTGCGGTTCCGGCAGCCTCTGGCGGGTGGGCGAAGGTCAGGTCAAGCTGTGGATGACCGTTGTCACTTTTGGTGTTTCCAATGCCATTCTGACTCCAAAGTTTAAGGAATGGGGATGGGAAGGCACCGCCGAGAAAAGCGGCGTACTCGGCCAGTGGATTTACATGCCGGATACCTTTTTGGGATATGGCGGAACCCTGGCGGTGATCGCGTTGGCCATGTGCCTCTGGTACCTCATTGTCAGCTGGAACGAGGATACCGGCAAGCTGATGGTTGAGATGTAAGAGACTTGCATGCCGCTGGGTCGGCATGGATTACAACAGATCGCATTCCCTGAATGTTTCGGGGGATGCGATTTTTTTTGTCCTGCGTTCCGCAGCCCGGCTTGAAGTATGCGGTTATTTCCCTTGACAGTGCTTGGCCTGTCATCCTAGCATTGTCGTAAGCCGTTGTTCAAAAATAAGCCTAATATTCATCGTTACGGCATAAGGGGCTGTACCAAGCAGTGCCGTTTGCGCTGCTGTTAGCGACGATGATCTGAAGTGTAAAGGTTGTTCTTTAACGGCCCCTAAGCCTCATGTCGAGGCTTACCCATCTTTTCTTGTGTCCGCAGGGTGTTCTATGGTCGAGGCGGTTTCCGGGCTGCATCAACATGTTTCCATTTCCTTGGGGCAGCTGTTGCAAAACGGCGAGATTGTCGCCATTGTTGATGATGATGCGGCAATCCGCGAGCCGCTCAGGATCTACTTTGAAGAGCACGGCCTGCCTGTGGCGGAATGCGCCTCGGCGGCAGACCTCATGCAGGTTTTGGTCTCCCGTAATGTGGCCCTGGTCCTTCTTGATATCGGTCTTCCGGATACCGATGGCCTTTCTCTTTTGCCCCGGATCGTAGATCAGCACCCTGATACCGCAGTGGTCATGCTCACCGGCGTTGCTGACCTGCGGGTGGTTCTGGACTGCATACGCAAGGGCGCTACGGACTACCTGTCCAAACCGGTGCAGTTTGAAGAAATATTCCATGTGGCGCGCAAGGCTCTGGAAAAGCGGCGCCTGGTTTTTGAGAACCGCAAATACCAGGAAGAGCTGGAAGAGGCGCATTTCAGAATCCAGCTGCTGCATCAGTTGTCGTTGAAGATGAATACCGTGTATCTGAGCACCGGCGAGCTTGATCAGATTCTGCGGGCGGTGCTGGTGGGAATCACCTCCAAGGAAGGACTGGGCTTTAACCGCGCGTTTCTGGTTATGTTCGACGACGATGGCCGGATTTTACGGGGGAGGATGGCCATTGGCCCGAGTTCCCGGGAGGAGGCCGGGCGGGTTTGGGAGGAGATTCAGGCGCGGGAGCTCAACTTTTTAGAGATTGTTGATAATCTCAAGGCAACCAGCACTACCCAGGACGCTGCGGTCAACGCCATTGCCAGGGCCCTGGTGGTTTCGGCCGAGGACACGGGGAACATCCTGATCAGCTCCGTGCTGGGCCGGAGGAGCTTCCGGGTTTCGCCGGAAAACGGCTGGGTGCCGATGCCTCTGGAGCGGCGCAATGGGAATGGCGGCAGACGGAACAACGGGACCATCATTTATGAGCGCCGGGAAAAGGAGGATGAGGCTGTTCCTGCTCTTGCCGTGCCCAGGGATATCATCAATATCCTTGATGAGGATTCCTTTGTCGTGGTGCCGCTGTACTCCCCGGGTCGCTCCTTCGGGGTGATCATCGCCGATAATTATGTGACCCGGCGGGATATTCAGGACAGCCATATCGGCGCCCTGGAGCTTTTTGCCAGCCAGGCCAGTCTCGCCATTGAGCAGAGTCTTCTGCACAATGAACGGCAACGCAAGATTGCCGAACTTGAAGCGGTGAATCAGGAACTCGACCGGAGCAAGGATCTGCTGGTCGAGGCGGAGCGCTATTCCGCCCTGGGTCACATGGCGGCCCAGCTGGTCCACATCATCAGAAATCCCATTACCTCCATCGGCGGGGTCTCCCGCATCCTGAGCAAAAAAAATGTCGATCCCGAATGGGCAAAGTACCTGAATGTCATTATCCACGAAACCGAGCGGGTGGAATCCACCCTGGAGGACCTTTTTGATTTTGTCGGCCAGGGTGAAATCCATAAAGAGGAACTCGCCCTTTGCGAGGTGGTCAAAAAAACCGCACTCCTGCTCCAGTCGAGCATGGCGAAACATGGCGTAACCTGGGAAATGGAATGCCCTGTCCCGGAGCTGGTTATCCAAGGGGACATGCATCAGATTCGCCAGGTGTTTCTCCATCTGTTCAAGAACGCGGTGGAAGCCATGGCCGATGGGGGTAAGTTGACCATTGTCGTGGCTGTTGCCGAGAAGCAGGCCATTGTCTCGGTCATCGACACCGGGCCTGGCATTCCTGAATCCTATCTGGCTCAGGCCAAGGACCCGTTTTTTACCACAAAAACCTACGGAACCGGTATGGGCCTGACCCTGGTTGATCGGATTGTCAGCGCCCATGGCGGCAGTTTTTCTCTCAAACCCCATCCGGGTGGCGGCCTGGAAGTCCGGGTTGCTTTGCCTCTCCAGTAATTCCCACGGTTGTTTCATAGATATTTTCACCAGGCAGGTGAGGCGGGTACAACATGAAAATTGGCGATACCCCCTTTTTTCTCAAGGGGATACAGTTGTCGGCCTCAGGGCGGAGCGAGGGCGGAGACAAACCGGGCCTGTCGGCGTCGTTGCTGTTCGGACAGGGCCAGCTGGTTCGGGGCGAGGTGACTGGCCTTACCCCGGAGGGCAAAGTCATTCTTGATATCGGCGGGCAGATTGTTGAGGCACGAAGCGAGGTGGCGCTTAAGCCGGGCAGCGCCCTCTGGCTTGAGGTGCAGCAGACGGAGCCTCTGTGGCTGCGGGTGGCCGACAAAAAAGGGACGGTCCAGGAATTTCTCCGCCAGTACTATGCCGATCCTGTCGCCATGGGCAAGGGCTTGCGGGCCTTGCAAGGGCTTGCTTTTCTTGCGGACGCGGAAAAGAGTTTGGCGGATCAGGCCGGGGTGCTCCAGAATTTTGCCAATGCCGCAATGGGGCCGGAGGCCGATCCCAGCCGGATCATCCGTCTGCTGGACATGCTGGGCAGCGGGATAGCTTCGGAAAATAACGGCACGGGTCAGGCAGGGCCGGGGTCGCAAAAACTCCACGAGCTGGTCGCCTTGCTGGCAGAGGATCGGGGTGGGGTTCTTGGCAAAGCCAATGCCTCCGCCATGCAGAAACTCGGCCTGCTTCTCGAATTGCAGGGGGAGCTCAATGCCCTGCCCGCCTCGGCCCAGCAGTCGCAGTTGCTCTTGTTTCCCTGTGTTTTTGCCATGGGCGCCGGGGTGGGACAGTGGCTTTTTACCCTGGACCGCGGGGAAGATCAGGCGGCAACAGGCGAAGAGCGGGGCTATACGCTTTCTTTTTTCCTGGAGATGAGCCGGTTGGGGGAGGTGCAGATTCAACTCCGGGTCAAGGGCAAGACCCTGCAAGGGGAATGCGTCGTGGGCAGTGAGACGGTGCGGGAGCATCTGGCCCCGCAGCTTGCCGAGCTTGAGGAGTTGCTGGGCAAGCTCGGCTACGGGCCGGTCCATTTTTCCTGCCGGGTTGGCAAGACCGGCATGCTGGAATCGTTGAAGACCGGCATCGAGGCTGCGGCGCAAATGGACAGCGTCAGGATTGTTGATCTGGAGGCCTGACGGCCAGGTACTATTCTTTCGAGGGATGGTTCGAATTACCCCGGAGCCAGGAGGCAGCTATGCCGAGCAGACCGGTAATGGCCGCCCCCAAGAAGGCTCCGTGCAGGGCGGTCAGGAAAAACGTCGTATGCTCCGGCCTGAAGTCCCGCAAGTCAAGGCCGTTGGTAAGTCCCCGAAAAAACAGGGAGAAGATCAGGGCGGCCTGGGCGATGCCCAGGAGCATGCCCAGGTTTCTGGCCGTGGCCAGCAGGGCTGCGGCAGCGCCTGCTTTGCTGGCCTCCACGTGGCTTAAAACCGAGGCGCTGTTTGGCGAAAGAAACAGGGCTTGGCCCAGGCCCACCAGCAGCAACTGTCCGGCAATAATCAGCGGCGGAGTTGAGGCCTGAATCGTGGTGAGCAGGAACACCCCCAGGGTGGAGACGCTCAGGCCCAGAGTGCTAATGAGCCGTGCGCCGACATAATCGGAAAGCCAACCGGCCAGGGGCGAGACCACCAGGATCGAGGAAGGAATGGCCAGCATGACCATGCCTATTTTTGAAGGCGGCAGGCTGAGAACCCGGTCGAGATGAAAGGGGATGAGCAGGATCACGGCAAAGAGGACCATGAAGGAAAGCACGGCGCTGATTATGGCCAGGCTGAAGTGCCGGTTGCGGAAAAGCTTCATTGCCAGAAGCGGGTGGGGCAACCGGTTTTCGATGGCGATAAAACAGCCCAGGGCTCCCGCCCCGGCTGCGCCGGTGAGAAGCAGGCGGCTGGCCGACCAACTGGCCGAGGAGGCATGGGTCAGAGTCAGGGAAAACAGGACAAGGGCGGTCGCCCAAGCGAGGCTTCCCAGCCAGTCCAGCTGGCCGGTGTAATGCCTGGTCGGTCCAGGCAAGATGCGAGTGGCGAGGAAGGCGAAGACCAATCCCAGCGGGACCGTGATAAAAAAGAGAACGCGCCAGGAAGCGAGTTCGAGCAAAAATCCTCCCAGGCTCGGGCCGCTCATCAGCCCGAGGGAAACGGCCATGCCGATCAGGCCCAGGCCGCGGCCCAGCTGTTCGCGGGGGAAGATGTCCTTGATGATCGCGGGGCCTGCGGACATCATCATCGCGGCGCCCAGGGCCTGGCAGAATCTGGCGGCAACAAGAAACGCCAGGACCGGGGCATAGGCGCAGGCCAGGGAGCCCAGGCCGAAGATCAGCAGGCCGGAGGTGTAGATTTTTCCCCGGCCCAGCCGGTCGGAAAGATGGCCCCAGAAGAGCAGGGTGGCCGTGATGGTGAGCAGATAAATCATCACCACCCACTGGGTATCGCCCAGCGGGCTGTGGAAGTCCTTCATGATGAAGGGCAGGGCGATATTTACCATGCTGCTGTCCAGGGTGGACATGAAAACGCCGGTGGCCACGATGAGAAATGCTGGCCATTTGTTTGCAGGGGAAGACACGGAAGGAGTCTGTTGCCTCGGGGAAAAAGGGTGTATTGTGTGCCGGGCGCATTGGGCTGGTTGATTCTGTGTACTGTATCGCAACTCGGCTGATCCTGCAAAGGGGATTGCTGTAACCACACTGATTTCGAGGAGAAAAATGGCTGGGATTTTAAACGAAGGGGAGGATGAACGAGTTGCCAGGTGTGTTGCGGCTTGCAAGGATGCGGCCTTGAGAGAGCTTCTGCGGACGGCGGCAACGGCGGCTCTTGCCGCGGGGAGCGTCTTGCGAGATTTGTACGACAAGCCCCACCGGATTACCCACAAAGGGGTCATTGATCTGGTCACCGAGGCGGATGTGGCCTCGGAGCAGACCGTGCTTGCCATGCTGCGGCAAGCGGGCGGCGGCATCGGCTTTTTGGCGGAAGAATCGCACTCTTCCTATGCAACCCTGCCCCAGGGTCCGGTCTGGGTCATCGACCCCTTGGACGGCACCACCAACTTTGCCCACGACTTTCCATTTTTTGCGGTGTCCATCGCCTATGCCGAGGGCGCAACCAGCAAGGTCGGCGTGGTGTACGCGCCCATGCAGGACGAGCTTTTCTGCGCCTGCCTTGGGAGCGGGGCCTGGCTCAATGGTCGGCCCATCCATGTTTCCGGTGTGGCAACCTTGCAGGACTCCCTGCTGGGTACGGGGTTTCCCTATGCCATTGCAGTGGAGGTCGAGGGGGTGATGGCTGCTCTCACCCGGTTGCTGACGCGATGCCAGGGGGTGCGGCGGACCGGAGCAGCGGCTGTCGATCTTGCCTATCTGGCCTGCGGCAGGACCGACGGCTTCTGGGAGATTAATCTCAAACCCTGGGATACCGCCGCGGCCATGCTACTGGTGAGCGAGGCCGGGGGCAGGGTGACCACCTACGATGGCGAAGGCTACATCCCTTATATCCCTGAGGTGGTGGCGAGCAATGGGCAGATCCATGCCGAAATGGTCGGGCAGTTGGCTGATTTCACGCGGGGGAAAAAAGAACAATAAGAACAGTTTTTTCTATGGGATATTGCTATGTTCAGGGAGGTGGGCCACCTACGGCATTTTTCTGATCGACCGCGGCGATCGGCGATGCTTTTACTTGATTCATCATGATGTCAACTCGCTGCCACCCAGCCGCCATCAACGAATAACGTTTGGCCTGTGACGAAGTCTGAGGCCTCGCTGGCAAGATAAATTACTGCCCCAAGTAAGTCCTCAGGTGTGGCAAGCCTCCCCAGCGGAATGCGAGAAAGCACTTTCTCTAAAATTGGCCCTTGCAATGTGACTTGGCGACTTGGTGTGCTTACGGCTGTTGGCGCAAGCGCATTAACTCTAATGCCATGAGGTGCCCATTCCATTGCAAGTGCCTCTGTCAGATGGTCAATTCCGGCTTTGATTCCACCATAGACAGATCGACCTGGCACAATGCTTTTACTAAAAGTGGAGCCAAGATTAATGATTTTTCCATATCCTTGTTCGCGCATGATTGATCCGATAGCCTGGCAGCAAAAAAACAGACCTTTAAAACCTGTATCAACCATTGTGTCCCAATCGTTTTCGGAAACGTCCCATGCTGGCTTTGTGACAGCATAGCCAGCATTGTTGATTAGGATGTCAACCTTTCCTGTTTTTGCCTTTATAAATGCCTTTAATTTTTCAATTTCAGGAATGCTTTGAACGTCAATGACGCATATTTCAGCTTTGCGGCCGCTTTTCTCTGCGATTTCTTTTACTTCCAGTAATTTTTCTTTACGTCGGCTACAGATTATTATGTCAGAGCCAGCTTCAGCGAGGCCGATTGCTATATCGCGACCAATGCCATCACTTGCGCCAGTAATAACGGCAACCTTATTGTGGAGATCAAATTTTTTATAATGATCTGACACGATGCTTCTCCATTCTTTCTTTTACGCCGAACGGCAGTGGTAAGAGGCGGGCGGCTTCTGGCCCGCCCCTCTTGACCGCAAGGTTAGGTTTCATTCACGTACCCTCGCTCCAGTGCATCGCCTTGGTTCTCGAATATAGCCATCGCCGTGCTCATGCGTTTGAAACCGAGTTTCTTGTAGAACGGCTCCCTTCCTGGTACGGAGTACAGGATGATTTTTTTGTGACCGCTCGATAAACTCACGAGATTGGAAACGATCTGTTTGCCGAGGCCAAGGCCCTGATGACTTGGCAGGAGGGCAACGTCGCATATATACGAACAGTCAACCCCATCCGCGAGTGCTCTGCCGACACCCACAAGCTTGCCTTCCTCGTATACGAAACACTTGAACATACTGTTAGTGAACGCGGTTCTCAGCTCGTCGGGAGTTTTGTTCCCAAGAGGTGCGGCACTATAGAGCGCGGCAAGTTCGTCCCAGTCGAGACTGTCGATCGAGTGTGACCAGATTAGCGGCATTGGCGTTCCTTCTGAAGCCTAACGTTCAAGGTCAGGGGCGCTACGCGGCGTTATCTCGCAGCGTCTCCTGCACCGCAGGGTTATGCATCGGCTCTTCCGTGTTGAGCGATGTATTTGTATGGATGCGCAAGAAGGTGCAAATGTCTTCCATCGCTTCTCTCGCTTCGGGGAAAAGCGGGGAAAGGACGGGGTAACAATGAATCATCCCTTCCCCGACTTGTAGTCTGGTATTCACTCCTGCGTTCCGCGCTTTTTCCGCGAATTGAGTTGCGTCATCGAGCATTGATTCGTCCTCGCCGGCATAGATGAGCAAGGGTGGGAGCCCAGTGAGATGACCATATAGCGGAGATATCAGCGGAAGACTGGGGCTACTTTCATCAGCGTAGTATTTGCCGAAAACCATCCATGACCCTTCCGGCGCGAGAGGATCTTCGCGGTTATAGGAGTTTCCTGAACATTTGAGATCGGTCCATGGAGAGAGGGCTACTGCCGCTGCGGGCAGGGGAATTCCTTGGTCCCGAATAGCGAGCAGCGTAGCCAAACACAGGCCGCCCCCGGCTGAATCACCAACGAAGGCGATGCGAGTTGGAGCTAAGCCTTGAGACAGCAGCCAACCATACGCCACCAGTGAGTCATCCAGAGCGGCAGGGAACGGATGTTCGGGAGCCAAGCGATAGTTGAATACAAGAGCATCTATGCCGGTGCCTGCTGCAAATTTGGCGACGATTGCTCGATGTGCTCGACATGAGCCCATCACGTATCCACCGCCATGGAAATATAGGATTGCCCGATCATTGGGAATCCGGGATGGGCGAATCCATTCAGCGGAGAGGCCGTCTATCGTGACCGGCGATACTTCGATGCCGTCTGGCAACTTGCCAAACATTCCGGCGGACTTTTCAACTCGTTCGCGCAATTCTGGAATTGAAGTATCCCAATCGATGGTTTCCCTTTTTAGTTTCAAACGGAGCCAATGCCGATGTTTTAGGAGAAAGATGAAAAATCGACTTGCGAAGCTATTCATGGATCATCACTACTGATGCCTAACAGTGCAATAAGTGAAATTTTGTCCGTCATATCACCCTCTATGGGTGGACGGAATTTCCGCTTATTCTTATATTAAGATTGAAATATGGAAAACGAGTCCGCTTATTGCGTTGTCGCTGGTTGATTTCCACATATTGCGATATTGCCTGATAGGGTATGGAAAATCAAAAGAAAAGTAAACCTAAATTCCGCCCGAATCCCGATCGCTTCACATCTGACCGATGACCTTTTCCAGCACGGCGCTGAACAGCGCCTGTTCCTCCGGGGAAAGAGTGGCGGTGATCTCCTCGGTGAGGCGCAGGTGGTACTGGTGGTGTTCGGCAAAAAGCGCCTGCCCCTTTTCCGTCAGCGCAATCAGGTAGGAGCGGCGGTCCGTCTCATGGGGCGTTCTTTTGAGCAGACCCTGCTGCTCCAGCCGGTCGATCATGACGGTGAGGGTGCCGGTGGTCACTCCCATCTTTTTGGCCAGCTCTTTCATGCGCATGGGGGAGCCGTGGGCGCCGTCGGCGCCGTGGCCGACAATCTCGATGGTGTGCATCTGGGCCGTGGAAAGGCCGGAGCTTTTCACCACGGCCTGTTCCCAGGAGGAAAGCTTTTCGTACAGTTCCACGAGCTGGTGGGAAAGCCTTGCGGCCTCGTTCATTGGGGCAGGCATGGTTCGCACTCGCAGGTCTGGATTTCCACGGTGAGGTGGGAAAGATTGGTGAACTCGCGCAGCAGCTCCTTGTAGTAGTCGATCTTCTGCGGATAATGGGTGACAATGGAGAGGATGGCCGCGTAATGGGCCGGGCTGACCTTCCAGACATGCATGTCCGCAATCCGGTTGTCCAGTGCCCCCTCGATTTTTTCTTTGATGGCCACAAGCTCCTTGCCGCTGATGCTGCCGTCCAGCAGGATGCCGCCGGTTTCCCGCAACAGGCCATAGGCCCAACGGCAGATCACCAGCGCGCCAACGATGCCTATCAGAGGGTCAAGCCAGTTCCAGCCGAGATATTTGCCGCAGATCAGGGCGGCAATGGCTAGAACCGAGGTCAGGGCGTCGGCCAGGACGTGCAGATAGGCGGACTTGAGGTTGTGGTCATGGTGGTGATGATGGCCGCCGTCGTCGTGATCATGGCTGTGGTGGCCTTGCAGGAGAAAGGCGCAGGCGATGTTGACCAGCAGCCCCAAGGCGGCCACGCCGATGGCCTCGTTGAAATGGATCGGCTGCGGGGCCAGGATGCGCTGGCCGGATTCGACAAGCATGATCAGGGCAACGACGATCAGGATGATGGCGCTGGTAAAGCCGCCCAGGACGCTGACCTTGCCGGTGCCAAAGGCGAAAGCCTTGTTGTCCGCGTGCCTCTGGGCAAAACGGTAGGCGAAGACCGTGATCAGGAAAGCGGCGACATGGGTGCCCATGTGCCAGCCGTCGGCCAGCAGGGCCATGGAGCCATAGGCCATGCCGGCGGCAATCTCGAAGAGCATGGTGACGGCGGTGATGATCAGCACCTGCCGGGTCCGCTTCTCGCCGTGCTCCTGGATCACGGCGAAGTCATGGGGATGTTGCCAGGCGTCAAGGGAATGGGTGTGCATGTGCGCCTCTCTGTAAAAAAATGTGTTGTTCTGCGCCGTTTGTGGGGTGCAGCCGTTTTGTTGGCATTAATAATGGCGAAAAGATAGGGGAGTATACCGGAGTATTGTTTGACTATCAAGATATTTGTATTTCAAACAAAACAGAGAGGGTAGGGCGCTGATCGCATAAAAAAACAGGCGCAGGATATTCTCCTGCGCCTGTGAACTAACAAGGACCGCTGTGGTTTACAGCAGATCTGTTTTCTTGAGAATTACAATGGCGCCTTGGTACGAGATAATCAGCACCAGCAGCCAGCCAACAAGCAGAATTGTATTCATGGTGTGCTCCTTTTTTAGGTGTGTAGGCTGAAGACTGAAGTATGCCAACCATCAGGCAGGGTTCGGATCAGGAAGCTTGCGCTGGCTGATCTACCAAGATCATTACTTCAGTATTTTCCCGAAAGACCTTCAGCCTTCGGTCTATCCACTATTAATACATTTCCTTGGCGTCTTCGCCCGAAAGCTCGGTCAGGGTCAGCTGTTTCGCATCCATCAGCTTCCAGACATAGGCGACATAGGCCAGGACAACGGGCACCGCCAGGGCCACATAGCTCATGACCGTGAGAGTGTACTTGCTGCTTGAAGCGTTATGGATGGTAAGGCTCGATTGCAGGTCGCTCAGCGACGGGTAAAAGGCGGTGTTGTTGTACCCGGCCAGCGAGAAGATCGCCAACCCCACCAGCACGGTGCCGATCCCGCCGAACCAGATGCCGCTGTTCTTGCCGAGAAAGCCGGTGGCCGCCACGCCGTAAATCACGGAGCCCAAGCCCGCCAGAAGCAGGAACAGTACCACGGGCATCTCCAGTAAGTTGTTGAGGTATTTGCTCTTCTCCATGAAAACTTCGCCCGTGGCCGGGTTAACGGCAAAGCCGTCCATGGTCACCAGACTGATCAGGATTGTGAGCAAGAACGGCAGGGCCCAGAGCAAATTGATCCAGGTCGCTTTGCGGGCTTTTTTGACCAAGGGTTCATGGTCAACATGGCTGACGATGTACATGGCGCCCAGGGTTCGGGCCAGGAACACCAGAAACAGGCCGAAGGCCAGATTGAAGGGGTTGAGCGCCGCCTCCAGACCGTGGTACGGGGTCTGCCAGGTCACGGAGTTGTAGAGGTTCAGGCTGAAACGGGAGCCGGTGAAAAAAGTGCCCACCGCCGCGCCGATCAGGAGAAGGCCGACGCTGCCGTTGATGGCCATGAATATCTCATAGGTTCGTGCGCCGAGAACATTGTCGGGTTTCTTGCGGTATTCGTAGCTCACCGCCTGGAGGATAAAGGTGAAGAGGATGAGCATCCACACCCAGTAGGCCCCGCCGAAGCTGGTGGCGTAAAAGAGCGGGAAGGCCGCGAACAGGGCGCCGCCAAAGAGGACCAGGGTGGTGAAGGTCAGCTCCCATTTGCGGCCCATGGTGTTGATGATGAGCGTTTTCTCCTCTTCGCTGCTGGCCAGGGTAAAGATCAGGGTCTGTCCGCCCTGGACAAAGGTCAGGAAAAGAAAGAGCGAGCCGACCACGGAGGCGATCAGCCACCAGAGTTGCTGCAGAATTGCGTGATCCAGGTTTCCTATCATGGTCTTATGCCTCCGGTCCGATCTTGATTTGCTTCATCATAATGCGAATCTCCGCCAGCAGCAGGGCGGTGAACAGGGTGAGAAAGATGAAAAAGGTGGTCTGCACGTTGCTTGCGGCAATGTTGGTGCTGGCCACGTCCACCGGCAGCAGTCCCTGAATGGCCCAGGGCTGCCGACCCACCTCGGCCACCACCCATCCGGCCTGTTGCGCCACATAGCCTAAAAAGATGGAAAAGAAGCAGGCCAGGTTCAGCCAGCGCTGGTATTCCAGGGTGCCCTTGAAGGCGAAGTAGAGAATCATGAGGAAGATCACCGGGAACAGGGTGCCCAGCACCACCATGATATGAAAGCTGTAGAAGGTGGTGGCCACCGGCGGCACGGCCTGGCTCGGGTTGTTCAGATAGCCGTAGCCGAGATCTCCCTTGTGCTGGTCAAAGAGGACCAGGGCGGAGGCGGCTTGTGCCGCATCCCCTGTTTCCTTGGCGTACTTGTAATGGGCCAGTTCGGCCAGGGCGATCTTGCCGGTGACCATGCGCTGTTCAGCCCCGGCAATATTGCGCTCGGCATTGCCGAAGACCAGATCGTTGATCCCTGGCACATAGCTGTTGGAATCCCGGTTGGCCAGAAGCGACAGCAGGCCGGGGATTTTTGTCTCTTGATAAAAGGCGGGCAGGTCATCGCCTGGCCTCTTGCTGGCGTTGATGATGCCCATGGCGACGATGGGGGCCTTTTCCTGGCCAATGTACAGCCCTTCCATGGCCGCCAGCTTCATGGGCTGCCGGTGGGCCACGCTGAAGGCGGCCTCGTCACCGGTGAAGGCGACAAAGAGGGAGGCGATGAAGCCGAAGACCGCAGCCACCACCATGCTGCGCTTGGCCATTTTTTGATGCCGCTCCTGCAAGAGAAAGAGGGCGGAGATGCCCACGACAAAGAGCGAGGCGAGCAGAAAGGCCGAGCTGGTGGCGTGGGTGAACTTGTGCACCGCCACCGGGGACAGGGCAACCTCCCAGAAGTTCTGCATTTCAAAGCGGGCCTTGTCTGGATTGAAGGCCATGCCGACGGGAAACTGCATCCAGCCGTTGGCCACGAGAATCCAGACCGCCGAGAGGTTGGAGCCCACGGCCACCATCCAGGTGGAAAAAAGATGGAAGCCTTTGGAAACTCTCTGCCAGCCAAAAAACATCACGGCAAAGAAAGTAGCTTCGATAAAGAAGGCGAAGATGCCCTCGATGGCCAGGGGCGCACCGAAGATATCCCCCACCATCCAGGAGTAATTGGACCAGTTGGTGCCGAATTGGAATTCGAGAATGATGCCGGTGGCTATCCCGATGGCAAAGTTGATGCCAAAGAGGGTCATCCAGAATCGGGTCAGTTTTTTCCATTCCTCGTTGCCTGTCTTGACGTAGATGGACTCAAAAAAAGCGACAAGAAAGGACAGCCCCAGGGTCAATGGTACAAAAATCCAGTGATACATCGCGGTCAGGGCAAATTGCGCCCTGGCCCAGTCCACCGTGGTTAAAATTGGATCTCCCACAATACCCTCCTTGTGTGTGCTGGCGGGAAAAGCAAGCTCCCGCCATGATTAAAATGCGGTGAAAAAAGCCAATCAATACCTGTATGCCTCAACGGGCTGACGGCGTTCTGGTAAGGTTTTCCAGAACATGCCCGGCCCGGTCGCGCTCGGTGTTGAAATTGTTTTCAAGATAATTCGGGAAGAAAAAAAGCTTGAGAACGGCAAGCAGGATGAACAGTTTTATGGCGATGATTTTCCACAGGGTTCGGCCCACCACCATGGAGCGGAAGCCGTCTCGATAAAAGAGATACAGCTGTTTTGGCAGTGCGGTCATGCTCGCCCTCCCCTCATGGGATAAAAGAATCCTGTTACTCTGTTGTATATGGAGGACATTTGCCCGGTCAAATTATTTTTTCCCGCTGAGTCGATTATGGCTGCCAGCCTCAGAAAAAGGTGTCAGGCAGCAGGCATCTTCGGCGGCCAGGGTGGCAAAATTCGTTTCTTGCAGGGTTGCCCGGAGCTGCTGGTTAGCCTTGTTCCAGACCCGATGCACGGTACAGAGCGCACTGTTATGGCAGGATTCGGGCCGACCCACACAATCGTTGAGGGATATTTCGCCGATGATCGCCTCGATGACCGCCAGCAGGGTGATCTCCGACGGGTCGGTCAATAGGCGGTAGCCGCCGGTCGCTCCCTGCAAGATTTCGATGATCCCGGCCCTGGCCAGTTGCTGGGCAATCTTTGCCAGAAAGTGCGGCGGCACATCGGTGCGCACGGCGATTTCCTTTCTGCTGACCAGTGTTCCCTTGCCATGTCGGGCAAGGTGTAGAACGCAGCGTATTCCATACTCTCCGGCGCGGGTAAGTCTCATGGGTGCGATCCAATATTAAGTAAGATATATAAGATATATTTAGTCTTATATCGAATCGACACTGTGACTGTCAAGAAAAAATATGCGTTGTTTTGTGAAATGGACAGGAATGGTTGAGGCGCTTGTACTACTACGGTGTTGGCTCTGGCGGCGGGGCTTTCTTCCGGTATTTGTTTGCGGTGTCGATACATTTGCTTCGGTACTTGAGCTTGGTGAGGCCGTAGCGGATAACTCCCGAGACGCTACCCACCGTGTCAGCCAGGGAAATACACATTTCAAGGACCGGGATCATCTTGATGGGGAAGAGGTCTTTAAAGCGTCTGGCCATGATATGGGGCGGTTTTTTGTCGCAAATATCCCGAATGAACAGGTTGGAAAAAACAGCCAGATTTTGCAGGATATGCAGTTCGTCAACCGAGGATTCCACCTCAGGAGGGTTGGGGTCCATGCAGGCGATAATGGTGCCGGAAAAATTCCAGAAACAGGCAATTTCCTGGCCGATTTCACTGAAAGTGAGTTGCTTGAACATCAGGCGGCACATGGCGTCTTCGGAGCTGCCGCGTGTTGTTCCCGCCTCTATGCGCCGATACACATCCGGAAAATAGATGGTCATGATGATGCGGCCGAGATCGTGCAAAAGTGTGCAGATGTAGGCCTCTTCCGGGGAAACAGGAATTTTGTATTTCTGGACCAGAAGTTTGCTGAGGTTGGCGCTGAGCAGCGAAATCGCCATTTGTTTGCTCAGACCTTCTTTTTCGCCGCCGGATTTGAGAAATTCTTCAATGAGACTGATGGAAACGGCAAGTTCCCGGACAACATCAAGGCCCAAGGTAGACACGGCCCGTTCAATGGTGGAAATATGTGCGCCGCGAAGATAATAGGCCGAATTGGCAACCTGAAGAATCTTGTTGGTGAGTGAATAATCTTTCAGGATGACGGCGGAAACGCAAGTTACCGAAGCGCGTTTATTGAGGGTTATTTTCAGGACTTCATTGACGTGCCCGGAAATGGCTGGAAGTTCGCTCAGGTTCATCTTGGCGAAAATCTCAGAGAGTTTTTGATTTCTTCCTAAATTGGCGGTTTGTTCCACGAGGGCCCTTCTTTAATTGGATCCGGCTCAGCACTTGCATGAAAAATACGTAAAATCAAACAGATAGCATAACACTAAAATATAACATTTCATGATCGGGAAAGCAATGGGCTGGTAAGCGTGGGAGGCGGATGGCAAGGCAACGGATGGGGTTATCCAAGAGCAGGAGCGAGAGCAACAAGGGCTTCGCGGACAAGCTGATCAGTGGTGACTGTGACCATACGGTGCTCTGTATACAGGGAAAATTCCGTGGTGTCGTCGGAACATTGTTTGATTTTTGTTGTCGCCTCAACAACCCGGAGCTGCCCCAGAGCGCGGGCGGCCAGAGCGCGGACAATGGGGTCTTCCGAGTCAAGGTAGGGCAGGAGGTAGCGTGGTGCTTGCCAGTCGCGGAGCAATTCAGGACGGACCTGGGCCAGACGGCACATTCCCCACATGAGGCCCCGTTGGAGGGCCGGGAGTTCGAGATAAAACCCGTCTTCCCGCATGAAGGAGACCAGGATCTTGGTATATTCTTTGGCCAGGCCTTCATGGCAAGCCAGGCATTCTGCCATGGCCTCCGGAGTGCCCCAGCCGATGCCGCCGGATTCGTCGTTGAGGCTCCACATGAAGCGGCGCATGACAATGCGGGCCGCCTCCATATTCTGGTCCGCCAAGCGGGCCACTGTCGCGCCCATGGCGGAGACGGCATTCCATTTTATTTTTTCCGAGGAGCTACAGATCGCGGAAAATAACGGGTTGAGCAGTTTTTCCGGCGGATATCCGGCCATGGCGGTGAGGACGGCATCAAGCTCCGCCTGACTCAACAGCGTCAGGATTTCTTGCTTGATGCCTCTTTGGCTCACCGCCATAGGCCTTCCTTCCTATTTTTGTATGGCTGCGGCAATCAGGCGTCCCAATTCAGAGCACTGCTCCAGCGATTCGTGGGTCGGCACATTCTTGATCTTGACGCCTTCGCCCACGATTTCAAAGCCCATGTCCGTCATGTGTCCGGTGAGATGCTTTACCGCCTCGCCGCTCCAGCCAAAGGAGCCGAAGGCCGCACCGATCTTATCTTTCGGGCGCAACCCTTTCATGTAGGTGATGATGTCGGCCATGGCCGGCATGATGTTGTTGTTCAGGGTTGGCGAGCCGAGGATGACCGCCCTGGAATCAAGGACCTCGGTGATGATGTCGCTGCGGTGGTTCTTGCGGGCGTGCAGCATCTTCACATGGGTGATCCCTGCCTTGAGCAGGCTGTTCATCACGGCCTTGGCCATCTTCTCGGTGCTGTGCCACATGGTGTCGTAGATGATGACCGCCTTGTTCTTTGTTTCGCCCCGGCTCCAGCGGTCATAGGCCTCAATGATGGTCTGCGGTGAGGTGCGCCAGATCACGCCATGGTCCGGGGCGATCATCTCGATTTGCAGGCCCAGCTCTGTCACCTGGGCGAGCAGTTTCTGGACGATGGGCGAAAAAATCATCAGGATGTTGGCATAATACTTGGCCGCATGCACCATGAGTTCATGGGGGTCTACCTCGTCATCAAAGCGTTCCGAGGTGGCCCAGTGATGCCCAAAAGCGTCGCTTGAGATGAGCAGCTTGTCTTCGGGAATATAGGAGAACATGCTGTCCGGCCAGTGCAGCATCTTGGTTTCCAGAAACTGCACCGTCTTCTTGCCGAGGCTGATGGAATCCCCGGTGGCCACGACTACGTAGGGCCAGTCTTCCCGGTGGAAATGCTCGATCAGGGCCTTTTTGCCCATGGGCGAGCAGAAGATTTTTTCCGGTTTGATGAGGTCGACCAGCTCGGGCAGGGAGCCGGAGTGGTCCATTTCCACATGGTTGACGATGATATAGTCGATCTTGCTCGGGTCTCCCAGCACCTGATAGAGATGGTGGAGCAGGTCGCTCTTCAGCTCTTTTTTCACGGTGTCAAACAGGGCGATCTTCTCGTCCTTGACCAGATAGGCGTTGTAGCTTGTGCCTTTTTCCGTGGAATAGCCGTGGAAGTCGCGGATGTTCCAGTCCACGGCGCCAACCCAGTAGATGTCCTTTTTGATTTCTATCGCAGCCATGTCGTCCTCTTTTTTAAAAAAACTGCCGACCGTTTCCGACCGGCAGGGAATTGATTTTTGAGCCAGGTTCTGTCTTCAGCCGGAAAGCCGCTATTTCCCCTGTGCCGGAGGCGGGGTGAATACCCGTTGGCCCAGAGCAGCGTCCAGGGTGAACAGGGCGGTGGTGTCCTTGCCTATGAGCTTGAGCTTGTCGAGTACCGCGCCGACGTTGGCCTCCTCCTCGACCTGCTCCGAGACAAACCATTGCAGGAAGATGTTGGTGGCATGGTCCTTCTCTTCCAGGGCCAGGTTGACCAGATTGTTGATCAACCCTGTCACCTTCTGTTCGTGGCTGAGCACATCCTGAAAAACGTGCAGGGTTGATTTCCATTCGACAGGGGGCTGCTTGATGGCCTTGAGCGCCACGCGGCCGCCCCGTTCGTTGACATATCCGAAGAGCTTCATGCCATGGAACCATTCCTCCTGAACCTGGACCCGCATCCATTGGGCCGCGCCGGGCAGGCCGATGGATGCGAAATAGGTGCTCATGGACAGGTACATGTAGGAAGAATAAAATTCCGCGTTTATCTGCTCGTTAAGAGCTTTTTCCATGGTTTTGCTCAGCATGTCAGGCCTTCCAGAGTCCGTGGAGATTGCAGAATTCGCGGGCGCTAACCTGGGCCGCGTCCACGGCGAAAAAGGCTTCCGGGGCGTCGCCGGGCTTGAGGAACTGGCGGTAGGCCTTGTCCCCGGCGATGAGTTCGATCCATTCAATATAGTGCTTTTCCTCCATGGGATGGGCAACGGCCCCGACTTTCACCTTGTAGCCGCCCGCCACCTTCTCGATCACCGGCACATGTTTTTCTTTTGAGGCATCGACGGTGTTTTCGGTGAGCAGGGTCATGGGCTGGCCGCAGCAGACGAGTTCGCCGACTCCGTTGTGCAGAACTTCAACGATATTGCCGCACACATCACATTTGTACACTTGCAGTTTTTCAGTCATAACGATTCTCCTTAGGTTACCAGTTTTCGCCATTCAATTCGAAATGATCACGGGAGTGCGCGCAGGCCAGGCATTTCTCCGGGGCTTCCTCGCCCTCGTGGAGATAGCCGCAGTTGCGGCAGCGCCAGGTCACTTTTGCATCTTTCTTGAAAACACGGTTCTTTTCGATATTGGCCATGAGAGCCCGATACCGTTTTTCGTGCTGTTTCTCCGCCACGGCAATGGCCATGAATACCCCGGCTATGTCAGGGAAGCCCTCTTCCTGAGCAATCTTGGCAAATTCAGGATACATGGTGGTTTGTTCGTAGTTCTCGCCAGCCGCGGCCTCGCCAAGGTTTTCCAGGGTGGTGCCGACAACCCCGGCAGGGAAACTGGCGGTTATTTGTACCTCGCCGCCCTCCAGCATCTTGAACAGTCGTTTGGCGTGCTCTTTTTCCTGGTTGGCTGTTTCGGTGAAGATTTCGGAGATCTGGACAAAGCCATCTTTTTTGGCCTGGGAGGCAAAATAGGTGTACCGGTTACGGGCTTGGGATTCGCCGGCAAAGGCGGTGAGGATGTTTTTTTCTGTTCGGGAGCCTTTTAAAGAACCCATGTGGATAGCCTCCTGCGTGAAATGCGATAATTGTCTCGGGAAAGTGGTTGGATTCTTATTGTATTGTACATGTTTCCCGTTGGGTTGGGTGGAAAAAACCAGGCCAGGAGAAAATCAGGACTGGCATGCCGGGCAGATGCCGGTGAATTCCAGGCGGTGCCGGAGGATCTTGAAAGAGGTTAATTTGCGCGCCGCTTTTTCCACATTGAAATCCGGGGGAAGATCGAGGTCGTCCACCCGGCCGCACTGGCTGCAACGGACATGGTAATGGACATGGGCTGCGCCGTCGAAACGCTTCTGGGTGCCGCCTATATCCAGTTTTTGGATGATCCCGCATTCGGACATGATTTCAAGATTGCGGTAGACCGTGCCCAAGCTGATTTTTGGCAACCGTTTGCGCACCATCTGGTAGAGTACGTCGGCGGTGGGGTGCGAGGTCACGCTGCACAGTTCATCGAGAATGATCTGGCGTTGTTTGGTGATCCGCAGGCTGTGGTTGTTGAGTTGCGACATGATCTACCTCCTAAGTTGATAATAATTCTTATTTACAACAGGATCGAGCCAATCGCAAGATTTTTTTTGGAATTCTTGACTGTTAGCCGCATTCTGGTAACAATAAATTCGCTGTATCGGGAAACTAGGGCGGCTCCTATCGACGGGCACCATCAGGAGGACATGGCTTGAGCAAGAAGAATTACACCTTTTTGGTTGTCGAAGACAATCTTCTTATGCTGAAAATGGTCGCCAACATGCTGGCCGATATCGGCTATCAGGACGTTGTTACGGCCAGAAACGGCAAGGAAGCCTGGGAAAAGATTCAGTCCCCAGACACAGAAATTGATCTCGTCATCTCGGATCTGCTGATGCCTGAGGAGGATGGGATGCAACTGCTCCAGCGTATCAGGAATTCGGAAGAATACTGGCACCTGCCGTTCATCATGGTCACCTGCGTCGATGATCTGGACAGAATCATGTCGGTGACCGAGCAGCACATCGATGGCTATCTGGTCAAGCCGGTCACCGAGGCGGCCCTCAAGCCGAAGATTTACTCGGCTCTTAAAAAGGCATACGATCCTGACCCGTATCATCGTGCCCTGCACATGGGCAGAAAATTTTTGCGTGAAGGACGGCTCGAACTCGCTCTCCAATCCCTGGCAGAGGCCAGAAATCTGGACCCGTCGCAAGCCGCCACCTATTTCTACCTTGCAGAAACGCAAGAAAAAGTCGGCAAGATGGATGAGGCCGAGGAAAATTATAAACGCTGTCAGGACACAAGCAACGACCTCTATGTCAAGTCTCTGGACGGGCTTGCCCGGGTCTACCAGCACAAGGGCGAAACCGCCAAAGCCATGGCTGTTCTCAAAAAAGCGATCGATATCTCTCCCAGCACCCCGGATCGTCATGTGGATCTTGCCGTGCAGCTCAATGCTGCGGGAAACACTGAGGAAGCAAGAGCCTCCTTGGGCACGGCGTTGAAGCTTTCGAAAAAGGAGGCAAATCTTCCCCATAAATATATCGAGGCCTGTCTGGACTGCGGCATGGACACGGAGGCCGAGACGACGATGAAGCGGAACATGAATCGCGGCACGGCCGAGATTGTTCTTTTAAACCAGATGGGCATTGTCTGTAGACGGCGCAAGGAGTTTGAACGGGCTAAGGGATATTATGAACGTGCCTTGAAGATTGCCCCTACGGACGAATCGCTCAATTACAACTATGCGGTGTTGCTTGTCGATCTGAAAGACTACCAGGGAGCCCGCAATTATCTTGACCGTGTTCTCCGGCAAAACCCTGGTTTTGAGAATGCGGTCGATCTTCTGGAAAAGTTGGATAATCGCGAGGCATAGCGACAGATCCAGAAGATTCAAAAATATCAGCAAAACTCATATTTTTTTCCCGCGGGTTGCTGCTTTTTTAGAGTTTAAACAGGCCAGATAGTTGGGGGCGCGATGCGTATTTTTGAAATCGTCATGCTTCTCTGCGCGGCGTTTGCCTGGGTTGTCTGAGCAGGCGAGGTGGCAAAGCGGAATCCGCCGCCGCTGAGAACGGTTTCGAAAGAGTATGCACTGTAGGGGGTGTTTCGAGGCGTATGGATACTAAAAAGTGCCGATCACCGCGGCATCCGTGGCAATGTCGGCAGGTTCCTGGAGAGGGCCGAGTGGGTTTTTTCTATACACTTCCCCTTCAATGCGGGGCTTGCCGTCCCAAAGTTTGTATACCACCAGATCGTCCACCAGGACAATGAAGGCGGAAAAGTGCCAGCCGGTCTGGTGGGCTTGGCGCTTGAAGCGCAGAAGATCAAGAAAGACATTGCCCTGCCGTTGACTCTTGATGTTCTGGATCTTCAATTCATAAGCGACACAGGAATCCTTGGCCTCCACGCAGCCCTGAAGACCTGGGGGAAGATCGGCCAAGGTGATGTTGGTGTTGGGCATGAATTTTTGGATGATGGCCAGATAGTTGAGAATCTGGATATTGGGGGTTTGGTAAGGGTCAAAGCCAAGCTTTTGCAGATCGGTTTTTGTGGTTTCAAGGGGGATTATCAAGTCAAAGGATGCCTTGATCTGATCAAAGCTCTCCCCTCGGGATTCGTCCGTGGTCTTGGCCACAGGAAGCAGGCCCGAGCATCCCGAGGTCAGGCAGAGACCAAGGGCGAGCAAAATGATCGTGTGCAGCCGCATGACGGTCTCCTTTCGGAGGGCAGGGAAAAAGCGAGGGTCAGGCATCAAGATTGAGGATAACTCTGCCCCTCTGCTTTCCTTGTAGAATACGTTCGATATGCTGGTCAAGCTCTTTGAGCGAAATTTCCGTGGCAAGGCGTTCCAGGGTCGGTAGACGCCAAGTGGTGGCGATTTTTTGCCAGATGGGGATTCGCACCGCCATTGGGCATTCGGCGCTGTCAATGCCGATGAGGCTCACCCCTCGCAAGATGAAGGGGTAGACGTTTAGGGGCAGGTCCGGGGAGGCGGTATTGCCGCAACAGGTGATTGCGCCGCCATAGCGGGTGGACTTGATGGCGGTGGCCAGCATTTCGCCTCCCACCGTATCGATCACCCCGGCCCATTTTTCCTTGAGAAGCATCCGGTTGCTGCGGTCGATGCTGTTTTCTCGCGAGACAATGTCCTGGGCGCCCAGGTCGCGCAAAAATTGGACCTGGTCCGGCTTTCCGGTTGCTGCGGCCACGGAAAAGCCGCTTAGGGCAAGCATGGCTACGGCCATGCTGCCCACGCCGCCGGTGGCCCCGGTGACAAGAATCTTGCCCTGCTCCGGCAAAACCGGGTGGCGTTGCAGGTGGGCAACGGATTGGGCTGCGGTAAAACCGGCGGTGCCGTAGATCATGCTCTCCCGCAGGGAAAGGCCGGCGGGCAGGGGCATGACCCATTTGGCCGGAACCCGGATATACTGGGCAAAGCCGCCTGAGGTATTCATCCCGAGATCGTAGCAGGAGACAATGACTGCGTCACCGGGGGAAAAATTGGGAGAAGCGCTTTCCAGCACTTCTCCGGCGGCGTCAATGCCAGGGGTGTGCGGGTAGCGTTTGGTTACGCCTCGGTTGCCCGAAGCGGACAGGGCATCCTTGTAATTGAGCGACGAGTATCGGACCCTGATCAGCACCTCGCCGTCAGGCAGGTCGCTGAGATTTCTGGTGACTATGGTCCGTTGAAAGTTGCCGGGGGCGGTTTGCGTTACGACCATGGCCAGAAAGGTGGTAGGCAACAGGAGGCTCCTTTGTTTTGTGCACGAACAACAGCGGATAAAATATTTTTGCAAGGGCGCAATATACCATGATATAGCGCCGAATGCCAGCCTCCGCCAGGTCTGTGAAAAATTGCCGGGCCCCAGGAAAAAAAGCTGCTGCCATCCCCTCTTTTTTGCTATCCTGAATCTGATGCAATCTCCCCCCAAGCCCATGATGGCCTGGCTGGTAATCATATGACCAAGAGAGGTGGCGCCGCATGAAAGTCTATGACGACAAGCACATCAAGAACATCGTTTTGCTGGGCAGTGTCAAGTCCGGAAAGACAACCCTGGCCGAGACCATGGTTTTCGAGGCCGGGCTAACCAAGAGGCGCGGCACGGTCGAAGACAAGAACACCATCTCCGATTATCACCAGATCGAGCAGGAGCGCGGCAACTCGGTGTACGCCACCTCCCTGCACACCGAATGGCGGGACTACAAGATCAACATCATCGACACCCCTGGCCTGGACGATTTCGTGGGCGAGATTGTCTCCGCCCTGCGGGTGGCCGACACCTGCGTCATGCTGATCAACGCCCAGTACGGGGTGGAGGTGGGCACGGAGCTGGTCTGGAACTCGGTGGAACGATTCGGCAAACCCACCATCTTTGCGATCAATCAGGTCGACCATCCCAAGGCCGGTTATGACGAGGCGGTTGCTTCCATTCAGGAGCGTTTCGGCAAGGCGGCGGTGCCCATGCAATATCCGGTCAATCAGGGCGTGGGTTTCAACGCCATCATCGATCTGCTCAAGATGACCATGTACCGGTTCCCGCCCGAGGGCGGCAAGCCCGAGAAACTGCCCATCCCCGAGGGTGAGAAGGAAAAGGCGGAAAGGTTGCACAACGAGCTGGTGGAAAAGGCCGCGGAAAACGACGAGGCCTTGATGGAGCTCTATTTTGAAAAGGGCAGCCTGGATGAGGACGAGATGCGCACCGGGCTCAAGATCGGCATGCGCAACCGGTCGCTTTTTCCGATCTTCTGCCTGTCCGCCAAGCAGAACATGGGCAGCGGCCGGATGATGGGCTTCATCGACAACGTGGCGCCCTCGGCCCATGAGATGCTGCCCGAGCATACTCTGGACGGCGGAGAGCTCGCCTGCGATCCGGCAGGGTCCCCGGTGCTCTTTGTCTTCAAGACCCTGGTGGAGCCCTATCTTGGCAAGATCACCTTTTTCAAGGTCTGTTCCGGCGAGGTGAGCGAAGGGCTGGATCTGGTCAACTACCAGACCGGTGATACCGAACGCTTGACCCAGTTGTTCATCATGGACGGCAAGGAGCGCAACCAGGTGAAGAAGCTCTCCGCCGGGGACATTGGCGCGACCTTGAAGATGAAAGGCACGAGCACCAATCATACCCTGCACGCCAAGGAGAAACGGGTGGGGCTGGCGCCCATCGAATTTCCCGAACCGCGCATCCGTTCGGCCATCGTGGCCAAGGAGAAAAAGGACGACGAAAAACTGGGCGAAGCCCTGCGCGACATGCAGATCGAGGATCAAACCCTCAAGGCCGAGTTTGCCTCGGAGGTGAAGCAGTTGATCCTCTGGGGCCAGGGCGAGTTGCATCTACAGGTGGCCCGCTGGCGTCTGGAGCATGTCTACGGGATCAAGACGGAATTTACAGAGCCGAGGATCCCCTATCGGGAGACGATCCAGAAGGCGGCCACCGCCATGTACCGCCACAAGAAACAGTCCGGCGGCTCGGGCCAGTTTGCCGAGGTGCATCTGCGCATCGAGCCCTATGTAGACGGAGCGCCCGATCCCACCGATCTCAACGTGCGCGGCAAGGAGGAGATCGACCTGCCCTGGGGCGGCAAGCTGGTGTTTTACAACTGCATCGTGGGCGGGGTCATCGACGGCAAGTACCTGCCTTCCATCCAGCGGGGGGTCATGGAGAAGATGCAGGAAGGCCCCATGACCGGTTCCCATGTCCGGGACGTGCGGGTCATGGTCTTTGACGGCAAGATGCACGCGGTGGATTCCAACGACATCTCCTTCAAGATCGCCGGAGCCCAGGCCTTTAAGGAGGCCTTCAAGGAGGCGGACCCGCTTATCCTCGAGCCCATCTACGAGATGGAGATCATGGTGCCGGAAGAGGTGATGGGCGAGGTGATGGGTGATCTCCAGACGCGGCGGTCGATCATCAGCGGCATGGAAACCCAGGGGAAGTATCAGGTGATCAAGGCCTTGACCCCTCTGGCCGAGCAGTACAAGTACACCACTGCCCTCAAATCCCTTACCCAGGGGAGGGCCAGTTTCAAGCGGCGGTTCAAGGAATACGCGCCGGTGCCCTTTGAGGTGCAGAAGGCCCTGGCTGCCCAAAACGCTGAGTGATCTGGGAGGAAAGACAGGGGAGGCAGCAAAAAAAAGCCGCCGGACTTGCGTCCGACGGCTTCTCTCGAGGGGGAGGGGATATTGCCTGTGTACTGCAAGGGAGCAAACTGCGGCGGGTGACGACAGGCGGCGACAAACGTTTAGTAATTTCGTTGAATGCTTAATAATTCTATTTTAGTTTTTTTGCAACTATTTTTTTTGCGTATTTTTGGGGAGTTGGCAGGGCTGTAGAGTGGGATTGAGCGTGGATTTGCTGGCGCAGGGCGTTATCCGCAGGGGATAACGCCCTGTTTTTTTAGCAATCGGATTGATCAAATTTCTTTCATGGAAACCAGTTTTAAGGCGTGGGTGGTGCATTTGGTCACACAGGCCGGTTGCAGACCTGCGTCCAGACGGTCCATGCAGTAATCGCATTTCACCGCCTTGTTGGTTTCAGGATTGTGCTGGGGGATGCCCCAGGGGCAGGCTCCGGCACAGGCCATGCAGCCGATGCATTTCACCGCCTCCACATAGACGATGCCGTCTTCCCGTTTTTTCATCGCCCCGGTTGGGCAGATGGTGACGCAGAACGGGTCTTCGCAGTGGTAGCAGGAGCGGAACTTGAATTCTGTTTTGGGAACTCCCCGCACGGATTTGAGCGGTTCATGGCTGATCTCGCAGAGGATCGGCCCCACCGGCAGCCCTTTGTTGGCCTTGCAATGGACCACGCAGCCGTGACAGCCGATACACCGTTTGCTGTTGAGGTACAGGGTGTAGGTGTTCATAATTCCACCTTCCGTTGATGATTTTTGGAGCTTTTTCGCACCATAACAAAGGTCTCGCAGAGGTTGAGCCCTCCGCCCACAGGGTCCATGTTCTGCAACTGACCCTTCATGAGTTTCTGATCGCTAATGCCCGCATGGTAGGCCCTGGTCTGGAGGGGAATCTGGCGGCCAAAGCCGTGCACGGTATAGACCGCCTCTGGGTGGATGAAATCCGTCAGCTTGGCCGTGGCTACGCTGGTGACGTCCCCGGAAATGACATCGACGAAATCTCCTTCGGCAACCCCCATCTTGCCGGCCTCTCTGGTGTTGATCCACAGGGTATTTTCCGGCATCATTTCGTTGAGCAAGGGGTTGTTGACCGTGTGGCTGTGGGAATGCAGCGGCGAGCGGCCAAACACCAGACGATACTGCCCTTTCGGCGGCTTGGCCGGACTCACGTAGGGCTTCCAGGAGGGGAATCCCCATTCGCCAAGCTTTTGGCTGACGATTTCGATTTTGCCGGAAGGGGTCTTGAACTTGCCTTCCAGTTTGTCCCGATCGTACATCACCGGTTTGTCCGCGTATTCGACAAAACCCTTTTTTTCGAAATCGGCGAGAGTGAAGCCGGTGGGCTCCAGCTGCCAGGCCCAGAGTTCCTGCATGGTGTTGTGCGGGAAGTACTGGTCGAGGCCGAGCCGGGTGGCCAGCCCCTTGATGATGCTGTAGAGGTCGCGGGTGTCGGCCTGGGGTTCGATGGCCTTGTTGCGCATGATCATGCGGGGCTTCATCCCCTTTTGCAGGGCGATCATGCTGTCGCGCTCAAGATACGTCGACTCGGGCAGGATTACATCGGCATACCAGCCGAACTCGCTGTAGTGGGTGTCGATGGAAACAATCAGGTCGCAGTTGTCCAGCGCCTCTTTTTGGGCCTGCGGATCGGGGAAGCAGAGGAAGGGGTCGTGGCGAACGCAGATGATTCCCTTGATCGGATACGGCTTGGCCGTGGCCATGGCCTTGTAAAAAAGATGGAAAAGGCCCGGGCCTTTCTCAAAATGTTTGTAGATGTCTCCGACCCCGTCGGCCCTTTTGGCGGTCGGTTTTGGCGAGAGTTCGTTGAGGCTGCGCGGTCCTTTGCCGCCGCAGTCTCCGGCGCCCTTGGCAAAGATAAGGCCGCCCTCGACCTCAATGTTGCCCATCAGGGCGTTGAGGCAGTTCAGGGCCCGGCTGGCGTAAAAAGAATCGTTGTAGCGGGAGAGCATCCAGCCCGGATGGAAGACAACCTTGGGCCGGTCGGCAATGAGCTGGTCAACAAGTTCGTGGATGTCCTTGGCCTTGATGCCGCACTCCTTGGCCGCCCATTCCGCCGAGTAGTTTTCCACGAAATAGGCCAGCTCGTCAAAGCCGGTGGTGTAGCGTTCCACAAAATCCGCGTCGTAGCCCTCGGCCTTGATGATCTCGTGGATCAGGGCCAGGGCCAGGGCGTAGTCCGTGCCGGGCCGCACCTGGAAAAAATTGGTGGCCTTGATCCCGGTCAGGGTCTGGCGCACGTCCACATAGGTGAGCCTGCCGCCTTTGTCCAGCATGTCCATGACCTGATTGACCTCGGCGGGCCGCAGGGAAGCGAGGATGTTGCGGCCAAACAGCACCAGGTGCTTGGCGTTCTTGATGTCGTAGATAAATCCTTTGCGGCCCAGGCCGAACAGCGAGATGCTGGCGTGGTGCACATTCCGGCCGCAGGCGCTGTCGTGGTTGCTGTAGTTGGGCGAGCCCAGGGCATGGGTGAAGGCCTTGACCAGGTCCTGGAATGGGCCGCCCCTGGAGCTGGCCATGATTGCTTCCGGGCCGTGGTGTTTGATGATGGTCTTGAGCTTGTCTGCGACGTAGTCAAGAGCAAAATCCCAGCTCACCGCCTCCCAGCGTCCGGCTCCACGCCCGCCCCATCGGATCAACGGTTGCTGGGGCCGTTCCTTGTCGGCCACCAGGGCGGGCCCGGCCGAGCCCTTGGCGCACAGCGAACCTTTCAATAAATGCTGGTTGCCTTCGATCCAAGTCACGTTGTTGCCTTCGGCCTCGACCCGGATGGGGCAGCGGACGGTGCACATGCCGCACATGCTCCAGACTGATTTCTTCATGGTGATGACTCCTGTGGATGTGGCTTGCCGGGCGAGGCTCAATGGGCCAGCGCGGCGGATACCTTCAGTTCCAGCTCGCTTTTGTCGACGGGTTTTACGCAGTAGTCCATTGCGCCAAGGTGCAAGGCCTGCCGGGCTGTTGCAATGGTCGGATAGCCGGTGAGCATGATGACCCGGATTGTCGGGTCCGTACGCCGGAGTTCTTCCAGCACGCTGATCCCATTGGTCTTTTTCAAATTTATGTCCAGGATTGCCAGGTCAATCTGGTTTTTCCTGGCATACTGCAATGCTTCCTGTTCTTCGGTGAAGATGATTACCTGATGCCCTTTTTTGCTCAGGATTCGCTGGGTCAGTACGGCGGCATCCAGGACATCATCCAAGACGAAAATGTGTGCCATACATGTACCCTCTTTATATTTCGAAGGGTGGCTGGCCCAGGGTGTATCCCGAGGCCGGAGCCAGATCCGGCCCCAACGCGGAAGCCGGATCTGGTTAATGGCTTTTTTAATAAACGCCCAACAGATTCAGGGCGAGCAGCAACAGACCGGCGCAGGCGATGCGCTTTACCACCGTCGGGCTTACCCGTTTGGCGATCTGCGGGCCGAAATAGCCGCCCAACAGGGCCGCCGGAAACATGGACAGAAAGAGCAGCAGATCGAAGTTGCCGAACTGCATGTGCCGCATGGTGCCCATGGCCGTGTTGAAGAAGATGGCCAGAAGCGAGCTGCCGACCACGATGTACATGGGCAGCCCCAGGGCGACGGTCATCAGCGGCACCATGAACGGCCCGCCGCCGAAGCCGAACATCGAGGACATAATGGCGATGAGAAAACCGCCGAGACAGCCGACGAACATATTCACTTCAAATTCATGACCCCAAAAATCTACTTTCATAACGGATTCCTCCTGATCGTGTTTTTATTTCTGGTCCGTGGGACAGGCGGCGGTGCCTTCTTCGCCTTTTTTGGCACACTCTTCGGCCCGCTTCTTGAATTCTTTCAGGATGGACTGCTCCTTTTTGTTCTTTTCAAGATAACCGGGGGTGGTCTGCCAGAACATCAGGCCGGACAGCACTATCAGAATCCAGCCGAAGGCGAACTTGAACTGGTCGAGGGTGATCATCTCGGTGAGTTTGGGGCCGATAAAGCCGCCCACCAGCATGGCGCAGCCGACGCCGATGCCCAGCTTCCAGTTGATGAACTTGATTTTTGAGTAGTTGTAAATGCCGGAGCCCTGGGAAAAGAGGACGGTGGGCATGACCGTGCCTGCCACGATGGTGTGGGGCAGGGGGAAGAGCGATACCAGGATGGGGTTAAGGATGAAGCCGCCGCCCGCGCCCATGAGCACGCCGAAGATGGAGATGACCAGGCAAAGGATAAAAGGCCAGATAAGATTGATGCTGGTGCCTGCGGAATCAAGGTAAACGGTGGGGAATGACACAGTGTTGTCGAAGGTGGCGGCCTCGCTTTTGACCTTCTTGACCGTTTCCTTGTCGCCTTCCTTGATGCGTTCGGTGACGGCGGTGACGGTGACGCTGTACTTGCCAGGGGCCTGGCCTGCAGGCATTTTGATCTTGGCGGTGTAGGCGCCGTCGGGCTGGGTTTCGACATTGGCGGCCAGCAGTTTGTCAACCTTGCCGAAGCGGCCCTTCACCAGCTTCATGGATTCGCGCTTGCTTTCCTTTTCGTCCATGGCGTCCAGCAGGTTGCCGCGGGAGCCGATGATGCTGGCCATGATGGTGGCCTGATAACTGTCAATCTTGATCTTGGCTGGAGCGCTGTAGGCTGCGTCGGCGCCGATCTTCTTCAGCACCTCGGAATACTTCCAGTCCTTGCCGTCGGCCTTTGCCTTGTCCAGTTCGGGCTGCATATCCTTGGGCACGAGAATTTTATAGAATGCGGGCATTTCATGGGTCAGATAAAATTTGTAGGGGATCTGGCCGGTCTTTGGATCTTTTTTGCTGTCGAAGCGGTTGGCCCGCACCTTTTTGTCGGCGGAATAGAACTCAACATAGACCTGGGCGCCTGCCGGGGCCTGGCCGCTGACAGTGATCTCGCCACCGTTGGCAAGGGAGGTTTTGTCGAGAGTAATGGTTGGCGCAGGGGCCTCCGTTTTGGCTTGTGCCTGCGGGGTGATGGGCAAGGCCATCATCACCAGGGCGAGTAAGGGCAACATACTGAACTTGACTTTCATACCATCCACCTCCTGTCTGAAATGAAAAAGTTGTAAAAGACGGCTTTTCCCTAAGTTCCCCCTGTTGTGCCGTTGCACCTCCTTAACTGTGTGTGTTTCATTGTCTGACAGAGCGCGGACAGTTGGTGAACAAGGATGTTCGAGCCTGATGCGCCTTGATTGAAGCTGGGAAGGGTTGCAGACATCTCCCCTCTAATTATGGCAAAGCAATAACAATGCCACTTCGACGGGCCGGGGGATAGGTCGTGTTATCTAATTGATTATGTGTGAATATTGTTGTTTTCAGATACGGCTGGCCGGGAGAGAAATGACCAGGAACGGGTCGGGAAGTGCAGTAAAAAATATGCGCCGCAACTTTTTTGCGGCGCATATTTTTCTGTCGGAAAGCTGACGGATGCTGCTTGTTCGGAGAATGTTCGGGAAGAAGCGTATATGTCTGGCTTGCTGCTGAATAGTTACCGGAATTTGCCGGCGTCAAGACCCGCGCGCCGCATGAGTTTTTGAAAAGCCTGGCGGTTCATGCCGCTTGCCTGGGCAGCGGCCGTAACATTGCCGCTGTTTTGCTGCAGGGCCTCGGCCAGATAGGCGGCGGAGAAATCCTCCACCAGACGCTGTTTGGCGAGATTGTAGTGCAGGGCGTGCAGATTATCGGCCATTGGTCTGGGGCCGCGGGAGGTCTCTGCCTCGGGTTCTGCGAGCTGTCCGGCGGAGATGGTGCGGTCATCGGCAAGCAACACCGCCCGTTTGATAACATTCTGGAGTTCGCGGACATTGCCTTTCCAGTGGCGCTTCACCAGGGCGGGGAGCGCATCCGCAGCAAAGACAAGGCCCTCGTGGCCATATTCCTTGGCAAAGGTGGCGAGAAAATGCTGGGCCAGAGCCGGGATGTCATCCTCCCGTTGCCGCAGGGGCGGCATGGTGATGGTCACCACGTTGAGGCGGTAGAAAAGATCTTCCCGGAAAAGCCCCTGGCGCATTTTTTCTTCCAGGTTCTGGTTGGTGGAGGCCAGCACCCGGACATTGACGGCCAGGCTTCTTGTCTGGCCCAGGGGCATGATCTCTTTTTCCTGGAGAACCCGGAGCAGTTTGGTCTGGAGCGTGGGGGGGAGATCTCCTATTTCGTCCAGCAGGATGGTCGAGCCGTTGGCTTCGAGAAACAGCCCTTTTTTGTCGTGGATCGCCCCGGAGAAGGCGCCCTTGGCATAGCCGAAGAGCTCGCTTTCCAGGATATGTTCCGGCAGGGCCGGGCAGTTCACCGTGACCATGGGCCTTTTATTTCTTGCGCTTAACCCATGCAGGGCTCGGGCGGCCAGCTCTTTGCCAGTGCCCGATTCACCCCGGATCAGGACGGTGACATCGGTATCGGCCAGCCTGCCGATCAGCCCGTAGACTTCTTTGATTTTTGCCGAGGCGCCGGTGAAACCGGGAAAGGCATCCTGGTCGGCCAACCGGCTTTGGAGCCGCCGGTTTTTTTCAAGCAGGCAGAGGTGCTCCAGGCAACGTTGCAGGGTATGGAGCAGGTGCTCATTGTCAAAGGGCTTCTGGATAAAATCATAGGCCCCGTTTTTCAGGGCGGCAATGGCGGATTCCACCGTGCCGTAGCCGCTCATCATGATCACGGCGACGGCTGGATACTGGCCCCTGATTTTTTGCAGGAGCGCCAAGCCGTCCAGCCCCGGCATCTTGATGTCGGTCAGCACGAGGTCCGGCTGCCAGTCTGCCAAAAGCTGCCAGGCGGCCTCTCCTGAGGGGGCGGTTTTCACCCCGCAGCGGCATTTTTTGCGGATGAGCCGCTCCAGCATGGAAAGCATGTCGCGGTCATCATCGACGATGAGGATCGAGGCGGCAAATTCCCCTTCCGGGCAGGAAAAATTTGGTTGGTCGGCACTCAAGCAGTCATCTCCGGCACGAGTCATGATGGGGGGACAGTCTCTCCCATTGAATGCCTCATTTGTCTAAAAAAATCAACATCTTCTTGCTTGCCTTCTGGGCTGGTCCCCCCTGGATATCCCTTGCGTCCGCTGGCTCAACCTGCTAATTGTGAACATGCATCTGTGCACTCTGAACGGGGGGAGGATTCCGGATGAAAAAATATGCTGTTCTGTTAGCCTGTACTTTTCTGCTCTGTTGGAGTGTCCCGGCCTGGGCGGTTCAGGCGCATGGGGAAGCGGAAGGCCCCGTGGTTCACCTGATGGCCCATCTCCTGTTGCTTGTCGCCCTGCTGCTTTTGCTGTATGTTCTGCACACCCGACCGCCGGATACCGGATTGTCCTGGAGATCCCTCAAGCTGTCGCTGCTTTTTTTTCTCCTCTGGGATATGGATCATCTCTTTATCCACTGGTTTGCCGGGGATATGTACGCCGATATTAGGGATTCGGGCGTTAATCTGGTGGGGGATTATTTTGTCGGCCCCCGGACTGTGCTCAACTTTTTCTATTATCTGGGGCGGTTCGATCATCTGCTCTGTGTCCCGGCCCTGTGGTTTTTCACCAGCGCCCTGCGTGATTTCTGCGAGGCCATCGAAAAGCGGCGGCAGAGCCGGGCCGGGCAGGTTTTTTGATGGAAGACGCCTTCAACCTTCCCCTGTTTCCCGTCTATCTGGTGGACTATCTCGGCGCCACCGTGATGGTCATCCTTTCTTTCTGCGCTCTGATTTTTGCCAAGCGCCTTACCCGACTGGCACCGAAGAACATCCTTTGGGAATATTTCTTCTGGTTTTCCGTGGTCATGGTGGTCTTTTCCATCTCCCGCGGGGTGGGGCATCTTTTGCCCTATGTGTTCCGGCTCGCCGGCTTGCCGGAGTTGTGGGATGCTCTTGATCCATACAGCGGCGGGCTGAACACTATCGCCCTCTGCGGCGTGGCGATTCTGACTCTCCACTATCACAGCACGGCGATTCTCATCGACAGGGCCAAAAGTGACGCCCTTTCCCTGGAGATCGCCAACGACAGGCTTAGGATGGCGCATGCCGATTTGTCCCGCCTGAACCAAACCCTGGAGCAGCAGGTGGAGGAGCGCACCCTTGATCTGCGCCTTTCCGAGGAGAAATTCCGCGGCTTTTTCGAAGGCTCGAAAGACATGATTTATTTCTGCGACGCGGCGGGCAGGCTCTGCGACATCAACGAGAGCGGCTTGCGTCTTTTGGGGGTCGAGCGGCAACAAGATATTGTCGGCCAACCCATTGCCGAGTTCTTTCTCGACCGGGAGCGTGGGATGCAGTACCGCACCCTGCTTGTCGCCGATGGGCAGGTCAAGGATTTCGAGGCGGAGTTTGTCGGCAGGGAGGATGGCCCCTTGTATTTGATGATCACTGCCTCGGCCATTACCGATCGAGCAGGCGCGACCCAGGGGTATCAGGGGATCGCCAAGGATCTCACGCATTTCAAGAAAATGATGGAGCAATTGGTGCATTCCGAAAAGATGACCTCGGTGGGGCAGCTTGCCGCAGGTGTTGCCCACGAAATCAATACCCCGCTCGGGATCATCCTGGGCTATGCCCAGCTGCTGGAGGAGGATTTCGAGGAGCAGACCGAGGTGCATGAGACTCTGGGGATTATTGAAAAACAGGCGAAGATCTGTCGGCGGATCGTTGCCGATCTGCTGAATTTTTCCCGGCAGACCCTGGAGCACAACAAGCTGTATGCCGATCTCAACCAGTGCCTGGAGGAGGTGCTGGCCATTGTCAATCACACCCTGAACATGGATCATATCTTCATTCATCGCTGCCTGGCCGAGAATCTGCCCAGAACCTGTTTTGACAACGAGCGGATGCGCCAGGTTTTTGTCAACCTGCTGACCAACGCCCACCATGCCATCGGCAGCGAAGGGATCATCGGGGTGTGGAGCCGTTGGTATGAAGAGAGCGGGCAGATCGAAATCATCATCGGCGATTCCGGTTCCGGCATCCCCCCGGATCAGCTGGGCCGGATTTTTGATCCTTTTTACACCACCAAGGGCGTTGGCAAGGGCACCGGGCTGGGCCTGTCCGTTTCCTTCGGAATTATTCAGGATCATAACGGTCGGATTGAGGTCAAATCCCCGCCGCTCGAGCCGGAGCTTGTCGCCCTGGATATGCATACGACCTTCCATATCTTCCTGCCGATCATTGCCGAAGGTCAGGAAAAGGAGCAATAACGAAATGGCGCGGATTCTGGTGTTGGATGATGTGCTGGACGCTGGGGTTCTGATCAAAAGGATTCTTCAGAAGCAGGGCCATGTAGTGCATGTGTTCCATGACGAGGACGAGGCCCTGCGTTTCACGGAGAAAAATTCGGTGGATTTGGCGATTCTTGACATGAACCTGCCCAAGATGGACGGTCTTGACGTGCTGTGCGAGATGCAGAAGGCGCTGCCGCGCCTGCCGGCCATCATGCTGACAGGGCTGCCCGACGCCGACATGGCCAAACAGGCGTTTGCCCAAGGGGCTGTGGCCTATTGCGTCAAGCCCATCGACAAAGAGCGACTGGAGGAGCGGGTGGCCAAGGCCCTGCTGGATGGGGAGACTCTGCCGAAGCAGTAGTTTTACATTCTCGGCGGATCGGGGCAGACTGTCTTTCGAAGGGGGATGCGCCTGTCCGGGGGCAACCCCTGGGTGCGGCACCAGACACGATTGAGTTCAGAGAGGCGCGCGTTGAACCCATCTAGGAACAGGAGGCTTTCCGGGGCAAAGGCATAGTCGTCCGGGAAATTCAGCGGGCAGGCCGAGACCTCAATGGCCTGGCGTTCTTCGTCCACATAGGCCAGAGGCAGGCCTTGGGTCCGGCAGATGACGGGCCGGGCCGCATAGACGCTGCACAGGTCATCAATGAGCAGGGGGCAGAGATCGGTATCTTCCGTAAGATTTTTTCTAAGCCGCTCCCGGCTGGTCGACGGCAGAGCGGCAATAGCTTTGCGTAAGCAGGCCGCCTCAATGGGCAGCACGCTGAAGGCCAGGCAGCAAGAGGAGCAGCGCGGCCCGCAAGAGATGGTCGCGGCATGCATCTCTCCCACGCGGGAGATCTCTGCGTCAAGGGTTTCAAGTAGTTGGCGGTAGTCGTGGATGCAGGTCATGGTCCAGTCATGAAAAAAACGGTGGACGTGAGAGTGCCATGCAATCCGCTTTTACTTGAACAACTGCAAGTAGGCGTCAAACACATACATTTTCCCCCGCTTACCGCCGGTGATTTCCTTCAGTATCCCGAATTGCTCCAAATCGGCAACAAGCTTGTAAGCGGACGCCGGAGATATGTTCGCCACCTTGCCTGTTTTGGCGGCGTCAATCATGGGATGTTGATATAGATAACGAAGAATCTTTTGTGCATTGGCCGTTCTGCTGCCCAGCGTCTGTATTTGACCATCCACTTGCTTTTGCAGTTTGAGGATGTTGTCAAAAGTCGCAATGCTGTTTTTTGCGGTTTCGATGACGCCCACCAGGAAAAACTTGAACCATTGCAGCAGGTCGTTTTTTTCTCTCACCCGCATCAGATTATCGTAATAATGCGTGCGGTTACGTTCAAAGAAGTCCGACAGGTACAATACCGGCTGTTTCAATATCCCTTTGTTGACCAGGGACAAGGTAATCAGCAACCGCCCCACCCGGCCATTACCGTCCAGGAAAGGATGGATGGTTTCAAACTGGTAATGCACCAAGGCGATTTTCAATAGCTCGGGGAAATACCGGGTGTCGTTGTGGACAAACAGTTCAATGTCGCCCATCAGTTCGGCGATGTCGGTATGAACAGGCGGCACGAAAACCGCATCGCTGATGGTTGCCCCGCCAATCCAGTTCTGGCTGTGTCTGAATGCGCCTAGCTGCTTGTGCTTGCCGCGCACACCTCGCAGCAGGGTTTTATGGGTCTCTCGCATCAATCGAGCGGAAAAAGGCAATTTTTTTAACCGTGCAACCGCTTGATTCATTGCCGCCACGTAGTTTTGCACCTCTTCCCAGTCATCTCTTTTGTCCAGGGCAACATCTTCCCTTTCGAGAAGCGCATCCTCCATGTTCGTTTGCGTGCCTTCAATTTTGCTGGATTGGGTGGCCTCCTTGAGCACATGCATCCGTATAAACAGGTCGATATTGGGAATGTAGTCCGAATACATGTCCAGCCTGCCCAGTTCCCGATCTGCTTGGCCAAGCAGTTGGAGCAACGGCATACTATCCAGCATCCAGGTGCGGTTGATTGGATTGGGCTGAAAACTCTGGTAATGGTCTTGCTGAACATAGCGGCCAGACTGGAAGGTTCTCATTGGCGCGGGCTCATCGTGGAATTAAAATAACCATATTTATTATTTTAAATTTTACGATAGAACTAAAATAATGCAAAGTGTTATTCCAGTTGCTGGAGAATCTGGCTGTGCAGTGTGTGGTGAGATTTGGCACAAGGAGCACGCCTGGACTTCAGGCCGGGATACCCGTGGAGGGCGTCAACTGAAAAAAGGGAACCAACTGAAAGCAGTTGATTCCCTTTAGAATTTCTGGCGTCCCCAACGAGATTTGAACTCGTGTCGCCGGCGTGAAAGGGCGCTTCAGAACGTACACTTCCTTTGTTTAATAGGCTTTTTCTGGTAACCTGCATCTTCGAAATACCTTGTCTGGAACCATAAAAGCCCACATTGCGGCCCACAATTTAAGAGAGGTTTTGAATGAATAATGCGAAAGCCAAGTTGGTAACGAGGCAGTACGGTGAGTTTGAAGATGTTATGCTTTTGACCCTTGAAGAGTTGGATCATCATTTGGACCAAATACTACACGTTTTAGATGCTTCTTGCGAGGTGGTTTCCATTCAGTATCCTGTGGGCTGTTCTACAACGGAAAAGAAGGGATAAATGAAAAGCAAAATTCGTCTAGGTTTTTTCATTATTGCCGTTCATGATTATGCTGATACTCAGTATGGGGCTCCCGGCTACCCTGACTGTTGGGGCGTTGCGGCAAGAAAGTACTGCCATTGTTTAAACATAGATAAACTAAGAAAATTCGAATCTTTTGTGAGTGCTTCAAAATATGTAAGATTAAGGCCTGCTCAATATAAAAAGGAGCGAACATTCCAAATTTTATATGTTTATGATCGGCATTTTTATGAGGTTGTTTCAGAGGAAGATGCTGCTGAAATTGATTTGAAAATTTCAAGATAACCGGCAGGACTGCAAGCCAGAGGACTTCGATTCTAAGATTGCTCTGGTGAAGACACTGACGGGAGCGGTCGATGTTTACGGCTTATTCGATGAAAGCCAGCCGCCCCCCGGTCTCGGCCACGCCCAAGCGGGCCGGGGGGCAAGACGGACACGATCAACAAAAGGATGAAACTGGATTTAGCACCGTCAACTCATGATCCAGAGCAAGCCGAATTTACATCGAAGCGCCGTAGGCGCCGCTGGCCGAAGCTATGAACCGAAAAGCTTTAGCTTTTCCTCTCAAGGCATTTTTACAAAAAAAGATATTGACATAGAATCCTCTTCCTTCTAAAAGAATACTAAAGAATATTATCTATTGGTGATGCTATGAAAATTATACGGAAGGAAGAGGGAGAGACCAAAAAGGTTTCGTTTGACTGTCCCGTCGATTTATTAGAACGCCTTGATAAAATGGCTGATCG
>Ga0315272_10000079_pt1 | contig 39265 bp, 34 predicted proteins | sample C3_middle_MG_FD_203918 | JGI IMG/M metagenome (GOLD analysis project Ga0315272, IMG submission 203918) | Sediment microbial communities from Yellowstone Lake, YNP, Wyoming, USA - C3_middle | ecosystem: Environmental > Aquatic > Freshwater > Lake > Sediment | place: USA: Wyoming | collected...
CACTACCTGATGTTTGGGTGCAACCATTTCTGCAAGGTTCACCTTTTCAAGCGCACCCAGAATGATGTGGTTGATCCCCTGCCACTTGCTGCGGGTCGAACAGGTTGATTCGCGTGAGCATGTCGAGGTGCTGCATTCCGTGATCGAGATCGGACCATCCATCGCATCGATGATCTCAGCGATTGAAATCTCACTGGGGTGGCGTGCCAGCATATAGCCGCCCTTGGCACCTAACACCGAAGCCAAAAGCCCACCCCTCACCAGCATTTTGAGTATCTTGCTGACAGTAGGCAATGCAATGTCCAGACCAGCTGCCACCTCGCTTGCGCTGTGGACAGACTCATCCCCCGCCATGTAGGCCATGACTTGAGTACCGTAATCCGCTAATTTGCTAAGACGCAACATAAATCCTACCTCACGTATATAGGACTATTATAGTCCTATATGGTTCATTGACGCAATATGAACATGAAAAACACAGTCGACAAGACAGACATATCCATGATATTGGCAGCGCCTGTAGTTGAATAAACAGTGATTGAACTTCAAAGGTTTGGGGACTAATCGATTGTCGTATAATACAAAATTGCCTGATTTACGCTAGGGATGAACTCTAGTAGAAACCACTTTTCATAAATAAACGGGGCTGACCAATGATGGCTGTCCTGAAAGCAAGTCTGAGAATTTAACCTGGCGCTCATTAATCAATGACCATTATCGCTGTGTTTAACCAAAAAGGCGGAGTGGGAAAAACCACCACCGCACTTAATTTAGCCGCTGCCCTGCTGCGTCACGAACGCCAACCGGTTGCTATCGATCTTGATCCGCAAGCACAACTCGGAACTATCATGGGCATTACCGCCCAATCCAGTGATGACAGCATTTACGGATTTTTTCAACGCAACCGCCCGTTGAATGACCTGATCCGCAAATCACCCAGCGGAATCAGAGTCATCCCATCCCATATCGAGTTGTCCAAAGTCGACGCACTGCATGGCAAGGGATACAACGTCATTAACAAGTTGAACACGAGCTTGGCGGCGGAAAAGGCGGGAGCTGAAAACAGCCCGTGGATAATCGACTGTAGCCCATTGGTTGGCGTACTTTCACTGAATGCGATATTCGCCTGCAGTGGCGTGATTGTTCCAATTTCTGCGGATCATCTGTCGCTGAGTGGAGCGATGAATATCAAAAAAACCCTCCATGCTCTCGAGCAGGTTTTAAAGCGTCGCGTTGAACGTCGTTATCTTCTTACACGCTTCGATTCACGACGAGGCATGGCGAAGGATATTCTCAATATGGCGAAACAGGAATTCGGCACGGATGTTTGCCAGACGATCATTTCAGAAAACGTCAGTCTGGCGGAAAGTCCATCTGTCAAAAAGAACATCTTCGAGTACGCCCCGAGCAGTCGTGGTGCGCAGGACTACGATGCACTCCTGGATGAACTCATGGCTGACGGATTCATCAGGTGATACTTTTGGCAATTAAATTGGATGAAGCAGAAATGGCAGTTAACGTCTGCTGCGAAGGTTTGCAGGAATACGCCCATCAATCTTGATTTTCCCTGGCAATCAGCGACAAGACATCCTCAATGTCTGATGATTGCGACAATTTTCTGTCAGTATTGATCATCTTGCAGCTGACCACTTCACATAAGCGGTACATCTGAAGCAGCTTCCTTTCTGCGTCGGGCAGATCCCTGCCTTGGATCATGATACTTTCGACCTTTTGCCCATCTCGCGTCTTAACTGAGAAATCGAATTTCAGCACAGCACCTCCAATAAATTTCTCGCTTATGTTTGCACTTTGAGTTTTTTGAACTACTCAGCCGGCGGAGCGATCTTGGTAATTTCCTCAATCGTTGTCAAACCTGCCGCCACTTTTTCCGCCCCATTCAGGCGTAATGGCTTCATACCCTCGCGTTGAGCCAACTCCTTGATTTTTGAAAGTTCAGCATCCTGATTCACCAACTTCTTGATTTCCGGGCTGAGTGAAAGCATTTCATAAATGCCGGTTCGTCCGCGATAGCCGGTCATACGGCATTCCAGGCAGCCTGTGGATGTATTTGTCTGCGCTGGCTTTGCAGCTTTCCAGGGGCTGACCAACTCCTGCCATGCCTCATCGCTGATATCACCTTTGGTTTTGCAGTGCGGACATAGCGTACGTACCAACCGCTGAGCCATCACGCCCAGCAGCGTGGAATTGATCAGATAGGCCGGCACGCCCAATTCAAGCAGGCGCGTGATAGCGGAAGGCGCGTCATTGGTATGCAAGGTCGATAATACCAAGTGACCGGTGAGCGCTGCCTGAATCGCCATATCAGCGGTTTCTATGTCACGGATCTCACCAACCATGATGATGTCCGGATCTTGACGTAACAGGGTACGTACTCCGTCGGCAAAGTTTAATCCGATATTCTGTTGCACCTGCATTTGGTTGAAGGCCGGTTCGATCATTTCGATTGGATCTTCCACCGTGCAGACATTCACTTCCGGTGTAGCTATCTGTTTAAGAGTGGAGTACAAAGTGGTGGTCTTGCCTGAGCCGGTCGGACCGGTAACCAGAATTATGCCGTTAGGCTGGTGTGTCCAATTGTCCCACAGTGCTATTTGTTCGCGCGAGAAGCCAAGGTCGGTGAAATTCTTCACCAGAATCTCCGGATCGAATATCCGCATCACAAGTTTCTCGCCAAAAGCCGTAGGCATTGTAGAAAGCCTTAATTCTATCTCTGCGCCATTTTCGCTTACCGTCTTTATCCGGCCATCCTGCGGCCTGCGCTTTTCCACCATGTCCATTCGCCCTAACAGCTTGATGCGGTTGGTGATGGCACTGGTAACGGTAGTGGGAAGCTGATAGACCTGATGCAGCACTCCGTCGATACGGAAGCGTATCAAACCAAGATTACGGCGAGGCTCCAGATGAATGTCGCTGGCGCGTTGTTCAAAAGCGTATTTGAACAGCCAATCCACCAGTGTAACGATATGATGTTCGTTGGCATCCAGATTCTTGTTCTTACCCAACTCAACCAACTGCTCGAAATTTTGCACCCCACTGGGTTGTGCCGCCTTTAATTTATTGGCGAGATTGATTGAGTTGGCGAGTTTGTATACTTCCGGCAAGTAATGATTGATATCAAGCGGGTTGACCAGCACCAACTTGATTTTTAAGTTGAGGATACGTTCCAGGTCAACGATCCAGTCTGTGATGAACGGCTCGGCGGTGGCGATTAGGACCTCACCGTCACTAACCTTGACCGGCATGATCTTGAGTCTCTCCGCATAAGATTTTGAAACGATATTACCGATCCCGGTGAGGTTCAACTTCAGCGGATCAATATGCATATAAGGTATACCAATATGCGCTGCCAGCCACTCAGTGAGGAACTCCACGCTTAGTTGCTTGCCCGCCTGCAACGAGTTGCTCCAATTTTGTCCGCCAACAATTTCTAGCGGATGGGATTGATCGGTCTTGCGATTCTTGGCCAGCTTTTCCGCATCCTCTGGCAACACCATTCCGTCTTGCACCAACAACTGCAAAATTTCGACCAGTGTCAACTTGCGTTGACGGGATTGAGGCTTACTGAAAGATTCCTTGCCCATAGCGGATCATCCTTATTCAATGGCGTAAGTCTAACGGCTTATGGAAAGAGGTGGAAATATTTTTAGGGAGGCATCCCAAGTGTTTAACGGGGTGGCAAGCATATTCACCAGCTACGGCGTACTTGCTTATTCCATATACATCCCGCCATTCACATGAAGTGTGACTCCAGTGATGTAAGCCGCACCCGGACCGGCCAAAAATGCCACTGCAGCAGCGATGTCTGCGGGTTGGCCGAGGCGTTTCAGTGGAACGTGCTCGACGAGTTTGGCGCGTTGTTCTTCGCCCAGCGCATTGGTCATGTCGGTATCGATAAAACCGGGGGCGACACAGTTCACTGTGATATTGCGGCTGCCTATCTCCTGCGCCAGCGATTTGGTAAAACCGACCATCCCCGCCTTGGAAGCGGCGTAATTGGCCTGACCCGGATTACCCATGCTGCCGACTACCGAGGAGATGCTGATGATGCGCCCGCCTCTGGCTTTCATCATGGCGCGCAACACGGCGCGGCTAAGACGGAACACCGATTTCAGATTGGTCGCTAGCACGTCGTCCCATTCTTCGTCTGTCATGCGCGCCAGCAGGTTGTCGCGGGTTATGCCGGCATTATTTACCAGGATAGAGATTTCACCGAATTGCTTGCGCAGTTCGCCCAGCACTTTCTCTGTTAGTGCTGTGTCGTTGACGTTCAGCTTCATGCCGGCACCCTTTATGCCCGCCGCATCGAGATAAGCGCCGATCGCTTGCGCGCCCGCATCGCTGGTAGCCGTGCCTATCACGGTAGCCCCCTGCCGGCCAAGTTCCAGAGCAATGGCTTGGCCGATACCGCGGCTGGCTCCGGTCACAAGTGCTATTTGTCCTTGCAGTGTCATGTCGTTTCCCCTTATGCGAGTGCAGCCAACGCTGCTTTCAGTGCCTCGCCGTCATTGATGGCCATTGCTTGTTGATTAGTGTCGATACGCTTGTTCAGCCCCGCCAGCACTTTGCCTGGCGCGCACTCCACATTATGGGTAATGCCCTGCTTGCCAAACTCCAGCAAGGTTTCCACCCAGCGCACCGGCGAATATAGCTGACGCACCAGTGCATCCTTGATCGCCGCACTGTCTGAATAGCCTTTCACGTCGGCATTGTGCAGCACCGGAATGGCCGGGGCTTGTACTTCGACGTCAAGCAGGTATTCGCGCAACTGCTGTGCGGCGCCATTCAATAGACTGCAATGCGACGGTACGCTCATCGGCAGCATGATCGCGCGCTTCGCACCACGAGCCTTGGCCAGTTCCATGCCGCGCTCGACCGCGCCGCGATTCCCGGCGATCACCACTTGTCCGGGAGAATTGTAATTCACTGCTTCCAGTACTTCGCCTTGCGCGCCTTCCATACATACTGCACGCACCGCATCGTCATCCAGGCCGAGTATCGCAGCGATGCCACCCACGCCTTCCGGCACGGCTTGCTGCATGCATTCCGCACGGTAACGCACCAAGGGCAACGCATCGGCAAAGCGCAACGCACCGGCTGCGACCAAAGCGGTATATTCGCCCAGGCTATGTCCCGCCATGATCAATGGAACCGCGCCGTCTTGCGCTTGCCAGGCGCGATAGACCGCCACACCTGCGGCCAGCATGATGGGCTGGGTGTTCACGGTAGCGTTCAGATCGGCATCGCTGCCCTCAGCGACCAGTTGCCACAGGTCTTGCTTCAGCACGTCGGAGGCTTCGGCAAAAGTGTTGCGCACAGCCGGGAAGTCGGCATAGCCGTTCATCATGCCGCGCGATTGGGAGCCTTGGCCGGGGAATACGAAAGCGAATTTAGTCATGTCAGAACAATCTGTTTTCTTAAATAATTATAAACCTAAGACCTTTGCACAACGTGACGAGCGCAGGTCAGACAAGGAGAAAAGTGGCGAAAAACCGGAATGTATGTGTTTATACATGAGGATTTTGAGCCACTTTTCGACGCAGTATCACCAAGCGCAGTAGTTGTGCAGAGGTCTTTACCACTTGATCAACACTGCACCCCAGGTAAACCCGCCACCCACCGCCTCCAGCAGAATATTCTGCCCCGCCTTGATGCGTCCGTCGCGCACCGCGGTATCAAGCGCCAATGGGATAGACGCTGCCGAGGTGTTGCCGTGCGTGGCGACGGTGACGATCACTTTTTCCATGCCCAAGCCGAGTTTCTTGGCGGTCGCTTCCATGATGCGGATATTGGCCTGATGCGGCACCAGCCAACTAATGTCGGAACCGGACAGCTTATTTTCTTCAAGCACTTCCTCAACAACCTCACTTAATACTTTGACTGCAAACTTAAAAACTGCCTGACCTTCCATCTTTATGAAGGGGTCGCCTTGCACCTCGCCACTGCGCACATTGCCCTCGGCTTTCAACATGTCGCGGTGACTACCATCAGCGTGCAACTTGCTGGCGATGATACCGGGTGTTTCACAGGCACGTAGCACCACAGCGCCCGCACCATCTCCGAACAATACGCAAGTGGTGCGATCATTCCAGTCCAGGATGCGTGACAGCACTTCTGCACCAACCACCAGCACAGTCCTGGCTTGGCCACCGCGTATATAAAGATCTGCGGTGTTCATGGCATAAACAAAGCCCCCGCACACTGCCTGCATATCAAATGCCGCGCCACGATTCCTGATACCGAGTTTGTCTTGCAGGATGCATGCTGTGCTGGGAAATACCTGATCCGGGGTAGTGGTCGCAACGATCACCAAGTCTATCTCATCAGCGCTGATACCCGCTGCTTCAATAGCCCTGAGACTGGCCTGCAAGGCAAGATCGCTGGTCAGTTCGTTATCAGCCGCGATATGCCGCTCATGGATACCGCTGCGCGACACGATCCAGTCGTGCGAGGTTTCCACGATCTTTTCCAGTTCGAAATTGGTCAACACCTTCGCTGGCAGATAACTTCCCGTGCCGATGATCTTTGAGTACATCAGGAAACCTCCCCTGCTTTATGCTGATTGGAATGATGCCATTTTTCAATGTGCTCGCTGATGTGCTGCAACATGCCGCCGCGCGCTTCCTCAGCGGCGCGTTCGATGGCGCAACGGAAGGCGAATACATCCGCCGAGCCGTGGCTCTTTACCACGATGCCCTTCAGGCCAAGGAAACTGGCGCCATTGTAGCGGCGGTGATCCACTCTGCGCTTGAAGGCATTTAGTACCGGCATCGCCACCAGTCCGGCCATTTTGGTCAGCACATTGCGACTGAATTCTTCGCGCAGGAAGCCTCCCAGCATTTGTGCCAGTCCCTCGGTGGTTTTCAGGGCAACATTGCCGACGAATCCATCGCACACCACTACGTCGGTCGTTCCCTTGAAAATGTCATTGCCTTCGACGTTACCGAAGAAATTCAGGTCGCTGGCCCGCAGCAACTCGGCAGCCTGCTTGACCACCTCGTTGCCCTTGATGTCTTCACTGCCGATATTGAGCAGGCCAACACTGGGATTGGGTTTGTGCTCCAAAGCGGTGACTAGCGTCGAACCCATAAGGGCGAATTGCAGCAAATGCTCAGCACTGCAATCGGTGTTGGCTCCCAAATCAAGCATACAGACCTGGCCATTTTTGGTGGGCAGGTAAGAGGCGATTGCGGGGCGGTCTATACCCGGGATAGTTTTCAACACGTATCGTGCCGTCGCCATCAGCGCACCAGTATTGCCTGCGCTGATACAGGCCAATGCCTCACCGCTTTTAACAAGATTGATGCTGACGCGCATCGAGGAATCTTTTTTGCCGCGCAGTGCGGACTGCGGTGATTCGTCCATGCCCACCACTTCGCTGGCTGGATGAACTCGCAAGTGCACGCTAAGCTGCACACCCAAGGTGCGCAACTCGCTTTCAATTGCATCGGGAATACCCACCAGAACGATTGTATCGTCAGGGTAGTGCTTTAGATACTCAATTGCGGCAGGGATGGTGACCGTCGTGCCGTGGTCGCCCCCCATCGCATCTATGGCTAATGTGACATCCACTAAGCAATCCTCAGCAAGGCTAATAAAAGAAAACGCAGCCGACCCTGATGATCGGCTGCGTCGCTTAAAAGCTTATTCGCCCTTGGTCTTGACTACTTTTTTACCACGGTAAAAGCCGGTAGGGCTGATGTGGTGACGCAAATGTGTCTCGCCCGTGGTTGGCTCAACCGCTGTCGCTGGGTTGGTCAAAAAATCATGGGCGCGGTGCATGCCACGCTTGGATGGGGATTTTTTATTCTGTTGAACTGCCATGTTAACTGCTCCTAATTAATTACATTACACTACGTTTCAATTTCGCCAGATCCGCAAAAGGATGTCGCTCCTCCTGTTGCCTATCCTGAGCTTTTGGAAGCGGCCTGTTTTCAATACCTGCCGGCTGACAAGCCCCGGCTTCATGCCTGGGTGCGATAGGCAGGCTTAATAGAATCTCTTCTTCCAGCAGATTCAGCACATCCAGATGTGCATCCGCCAAAATACTATCGAACTCTTCATCTTCCTCGTCCATCGCGTCCAGACTCGCCTGGTCTCGCAGCAACAAACGCGTATCCAGCTGCACCGGGTGATCCATCCCCGCCAGACAACGCTGGCAAAGCAGGCGGCACCGCCCGGTCACGCTGATATCCAGAAAATGACTGCCTAGATTATCTACACCACCGCGTACTGCGTAGCTCAGAATTCCCTGCGGACTTTCCAGCACATCCTGCAAGCGTGCCAGTTCGGCGACCGGCACTTCACCGCTAATTTCCCGGCCATTTCGGGCAAAATCCAGGCTATCGATGAAAGGCCGTGCATACATGAGGCGCGCATGATATATTTTTCGCTCTCACATGTCAAAATTCACAAGGAATATTGTGCTTGTCCTCGCTTCCAGTTCCATTTACCGCAACGAACTCCTCAAACGCCTTCAGATACCATTCGTGATAAACGCACCGGATGTTGATGAAACCCCCTTGCCCAACGAATCGGCGCTCGACACGTCGGTACGCCTCGCGCGAAAGAAAGCCCACGCCGTGGCTGGCATCTACCCCGACGCATTGATCATCGGCTCCGATCAGGTTGCGTTGCTGGAAGGCCAGCAACTTGGCAAGCCGCACACCCATGACAATGCAGTAAAGCAGCTGCTCGCCATGCGCGGCAAAACCACCCATTTCTATACCGCGCTGACGTTGCTTAACAGCAAGACCGGCAACGAGCAAACCAAGGTTGCAGAAAACTTTGTCACGCTGCGCGATCTCAGCGACGCCGAGATCGAGGGCTACTTGCTTAAAGAGCAGCCCTATCACTGTACAGGCAGCGCCAAAACCGAAGGGCTGGGCATCGCGCTGATCAGTCAGATGACCGGTGACGATCCGAATGCGCTGATCGGGCTGCCGCTGATAATGCTGGTCGAAATGCTGCGTCGCGAAAACGTGTCTTTGTTCTAGACTATGGCGACCGGCACTCTCTATCTGGTCCCCTGCACGCTGGGTGATACCCCTGCCGGGCAAGTGTTGCCGCAGCATGTCATCGACGTGGCGCGCATGTTGAAGTATTTCGTGGTGGAACAACCCAAGACCGCGCGGCAGTTTCTCTCTGCACTTAAACCAGAACAACCTATCCAGTCCCTGCATTTCGGCACTCTCAACGAACACACCGATCCCAAGGAATTGGCCAGCCTGCTCTCGCCATTGCTGGAAGGACACGATCTCGGCATCATTTCCGAAGCCGGTTGTCCGGGTATCGCCGACCCGGGAGCGGACCTGGTCAATCTGGCGCACCGCAAGGGCATACGCGTCGTACCGCTGGTCGGCCCCTCCTCCATTTTGCTGGCATTGATGGCTTCCGGCCTGAATGGCCAGTGCTTCGCCTTTCATGGCTACTTGCCCATAGCTGACGCGGAGAGAAGCCGGTCAATTCAGAAGCTGGAAGCCGAGTCGGCAAAACTCAAGCAAACCCAGCTGTTCATCGAAACCCCTTACCGCAATGAAAAGATGTTCAGTGCGCTGCTCGCCCACTGCCGCCCGCAAACCCTGCTTTGCGTCGCCACCCACATCACCCTGCCCGGCGAACATATCCTGACGCGCTCAATCGCGCAGTGGAAATCGCAGCCTGCTCCGCAGCTTAACAAGCGCCCAAGCATGTTTCTTTTACTCGGGGCAAGTTAATCTAGTTGCCCAATATCTTGCTTTCTGGTATTAAAGCAGACTTATTTTTCATCACGTTGGAGAAGTGAAATGCCGGTACAGCCACACAAACCCGTCGCCCCCTACAAACCCAAAAAGGGCGAGGCTTACATGAATGCCAAGCAACTGAACCATTTTCGCCAGATTATGAATGACATCAAGGCTGGCTTGGGACAGGATATCGACCGTACCGTGCACACCATGCAGGATGAGGCGACGGTATTTGCCGACCCGAACGACCGCGCCACGCAGGAATCGGACGTAGGGTTGGAACTGCGCAACCGCGACCGCGAACGCAAGCTTATCAAGAAGATCAATGAAATGCTCTCCAAGATCGATGCAGGTGAATACGGCTACTGCGATAACTGCGGAGTCGAAATCGGCCTGGATCGCCTTGAAGCTCGGCCAACTGCCACACTATGCATAGATTGCAAGACTCTTGATGAGATTCGCGAGAAACAGGTAGCCAAGTAGTATTTGGCTGCCTGTTTCAGACTTGTCATAGCGTAAACAAAAAGCCCCGCCAAAACTGGCGGGGCTTTTTTATAGCTGAACTACAGGTATCAGGAGGCGTGGGCCGGAGAGCTCTCCGGGGCTGGCAACAGCACCTTCATGCTCAGCTTCATCCTGCCCTTGTCATCGACTTCCAGCACCTTCACGCGCACGATCTGGCCTTCTTTCAGGTGATCCGACACGCTGTTGACCCGTTCATGGGCGATCTGAGAAATATGCAGCAAACCATCCTTGCCCGGCAGTATGTTCACCAAGGCGCCAAAATCGAGCAGCTTGACCACTGCACCCTCGTATATCTTGCCCACTTCCACGTCTGCCACGATGTCTTCGATGCGCTTCTTGGCCAGGTTGCCGGCATCGCCATTAACACAGGAAATGGTGACCACGCCATTCTCATCAATGTCTATCGATGTGCCGGTTTCTTCAGTCAGGGCGCGAATCACCGCTCCTCCCTTGCCGATCACGTCGCGGATCTTTTCCGGATTGATCTTCAACTTGATCATGCGCGGCGCAAACTCGGAAACCTCGATGCGCGATTGCGGCATGGCCTGTTTCATCAAGCCCAGGATATGCATGCGGCCTTCGCGGGCCTGGGTCAATGCAGCCTGCATGATGTCACGGGTGATGCCATTGATCTTGATATCCATTTGCAATGCGGTGATCCCGGTCTCGGAACCGGCAACCTTGAAGTCCATATCGCCCAGGTGATCTTCGTCGCCGAGAATATCGGTCAGCACCGCGAAGCGGTTACCTTCCTTGATCAGTCCCATTGCAATACCCGCCACATGCGCTTTGAGCGGCACGCCGGCATCCATCAGCGACAAACAACCGCCGCATACCGACGCCATCGAACTGGAGCCATTTGACTCAGTGATCTCAGAGACCACGCGCATTGCATAGCCAAAATCTGCTTCGCTCGGCAACACGGCGACCAGCGCACGCTTGGCCAAGCGACCATGGCCAATCTCGCGACGCTTCGGCGTACCCACACGGCCGGTTTCGCCGGTGGAATAGGGAGGGAAGTTGTAATGCAGCATAAAGCGGTCTGAATAATCACCTTGCAGCGAGTCGATCTTCTGGGAATCGCGCATGCTGCCCAATGTTGCCACCGCGATGGCTTGCGTTTCACCTCGGGTAAACAAAACTGAACCGTGCACGCGCGGCAATACACCGTTACGGATGGTGATCGGACGAACGGTACGCGTGTCGCGGCCATCGATGCGCGGCTCGCCGCTCAAAATCTGTCCGCGCACAATCTTGGCTTCCAGCGCGCTGAACATATCGTTGACATGATTTTTTTGGCCAGGGGGAGAATCCGGCGTGATGGCTGCAGCCATCACCTTGTCGCGTATTGCAGCCACCGCATCGGTGCGAGTTTGCTTGGAGCGGATCGCATACGCCTTACCAAGCTCGGATTCGGCAAGAGTAGCTATCTGCGCAATCAATGCTTCGTCCTTGGCCGGAGCGACCCAATCCCACGCATCCGCGCCGACTGCATCGGCCATTTCGTTGATAGCCTGAATCACTACTTGCATCTGTTCATGGCCGAACATCACCGCACCCAGCATGATTTCCTCAGACAACTGTTGTGCTTCGGATTCCACCATCTGCACCGCACGCACAGTTCCGGCAACCACCAGATCCATTTGTGAAGTCAACAGCTCCGTGGTCGTCGGGTTTAGCAGATATTGCCCATTTGCATAGCCCACGCGCGCTGCGCCTATCGGGCCATCAAACGGAATACCGGACAACGCAAGTGCGGCAGATGCGCCTATCATCGCAGGAATATCGGCATCGATCTCTTCGTCGGCAGACATCACCGTCGCGACGATTTGCACTTCGTTGTAAAAACTTTCCGGAAACAGCGGACGCAATGGACGATCGATCAGGCGGGAAGTCAGGATTTCCTTTTCGCTCGGGCGACCCTCACGCTTCATGAACCCGCCGGGTATCTTGCCTGCGGCGTAAGTCCTCTCCTGATAGTCAACGGTGAGCGGGAAAAAATCCTGCTCCGGCTTGGCGCCTTTCATGCCGACCACCGTAACCAGCACTACCGTATCATCCAGACTGACCATCACCGCGCCGCTAGCCTGGCGTGCAATTTCGCCGGTTTCCAGTGTCAATTGATGATTGCCAAACGCGATTGTTTTTTTATAGTGACTCACGATAAACCTCTCTATGCGTGGTATGGCGCGTCATCGCTCCATACAAATATTGACCGAACAAAAAAACACGGGCCGCTGATGCGACCCGCTGGATAAAATCTTTACTTGCGAATTTCCAGGCGTTGAATCAACGTGCGATAGCCCGCATCATCCTTGCGCTTGAGGTAATCGAGCAGCTTGCGGCGACGGCTAACAAGACGCAGCAAGCCGCGGCGGGAATGGTGATCTTTCACATTATCCTTGAAATGATCGGTCAGATAAGCGATGCGTGCAGTAATCAGGGCCACTTGCACCTCGGGGGAACCCGTGTCACTCTTGGCGCGTTGGAAGTCGGTAACGATTTGCGCTTTTTGCGCGGCTGTAATTGCCATTGGTTTTACTCTCCTAAAAAAAGTGCGGTATTCTACCCTTTAATGGGGGTGTTGCTCAAGTCCAATATTTCCCCACTACCTATTTGTGCGGCCTGTTTTGCCACTTCGGATAACAGCCTGTCAGGGGCGAGGCGTCGGCCTTGCAGCAGCCCCAGCCCAATGAACCCTTTCGGGCCGTGCAGCCTAACCTTGCCATCCGGCAGGCCAGTGTCCAGCCCCAGCCGCTGACCTTGTGCCAGGCGTTTGATTTGCTCGGCATTCAATTGCAGCGTCGGTACGTCAGGCATCAGGCTTTCCAGAGGCAGAATACAGGCTTCGCGCTCGGTCGCTGTCATCGTCTCCAGTTGTTGCCAGTTATAGTTATCCTTTAAATCGAAATGGGCGATCGCAGTGCGGCGCAACCCAATTAGATGCGCGCCACATCCTAATGCCGCACCGATGTCCTCAGCCAAAGTGCGCACATAAGTGCCCTTGCTGCAACGCACGGTGATATCCATCTCATTGCCAGAAAAGGAGTTCAGCACAAGCTCATAAATCACAACATCGCGCAGCTCGCGCTCTATGGTCTCGCCTTTGCGGATGTACTCATACAGCGGCTTGCCTTGATGCTTGAGTGCGCTGTGCATGGGCGGGAGCTGTTGTATTTCGCCGCGAAATTCTGCCAGCACCGCATCGACATCAGACTGCAGGATATTAACCGGGTGTTCAGCCGTAATCTCGCCTTCGGCATCGCCGGTGGTGGTGGTTTGTCCAAGACGCAACAAGGCGTGATACGTCTTGTCGGCAGCCAGCAAAGCATTGGAGAATTTAGTGGCTTCGCCGAAACAGATCGGCAATAGTCCAGTAGCGAGGGGATCCAGTGTGCCGGTGTGCCCGGCTTTTTCGGCCTGGAACAGACGACGGACTTTTTGCAGCGCATCGTTGGAGCTGAGTTCAAACGGCTTGTCGAACAGCAGCACGCCGTCTATCTGGCGATAAATACGCGCCATGAGAATTTATGAATTATCGGGATGTAGCTTGTCACTGGCGATCGCCTGATCGATGAGTTGCGACAAGTGACTGCCGCGCTCCACCGATGCGTCATACACGAAATGAAGTTGCGGCATGATGCGCAGTTTGATGCTACGCGACAGCTGGCTGCGCAGGAAACCACTGGCATGATCGAGGCCTTGTTGCGCTTCTGCATGCTTTCCATCCAGGCGCGTAAAGAATATCTTGGCATGGGAATAATCCCCCGCCACTTCTACACCAGTGATGGTCACCAAGCGCACGCGCGGATCGTTGATCTGCAAACGCACCAACTCGGCTATTTCACGCTGCATCTGCTGGGCGATGCGATCGGTTCTGGCGAAATTAGCCATTTCTAGCGCATGAACCCCAATTACAGGGCGCGCGCAACCTCGACGATTTCGTAGACTTCGAGCTTGTCGCCCACCTGCAGATCATTGAATCCTTTTACCGACAGGCCGCATTCGAAATTGGCTTTCACTTCCTTCACGTCATCCTTGAAGCGTTTCAACGAATCCAATTCTCCATCGTGAATAACCACGTTATCGCGCAACACACGCACTTTCGCGCCGCGTTTCACCATCCCATCTAGCACGTAACAACCGGCAATCGTACCCACCTTGGAAACAGTGAACACCTGGCGCACTTCGACCATACCCAGAACGCTCTCCCTCTTCTCGGGAGCCAGCATGCCGGACAAGGCTGCCTTAATCTCATCCACCATCGCGTAGATGATGTTGTAGTAGCGGATATCCACGCCCGAAGATTCAGCCAGCTTGCGCGCGGCCGCATCGGCGCGGGTGTTGAAGCCGATCACGATCGCCTTGGAGGCCAGTGCTAGATTGATGTCCGACTCGGAAATTGCACCTACACCGCCGTGGATCAAATTGACTTTAACTTCGTTGGTGGAGAGTTTTTGCAGCGATTGGGCTATCGCCTCGGCGGAGCCTTGCACGTCGGATTTCACGATCAGCGACAAAGTGCGCACTTCGCCTTCTGCCATTTGTTCGAACATGTTTTCCAGCTTTGCCGCTTGCTGCTTGGCCAACTTTACACCACGATATTTTCCCTGGCGGAACAGCGCGATCTCACGGGCGCGTTTTTCATCCGCCATCACCATCAATCCCTCACCGGCTACCGGCACTTCTGACAAACCCTGGATTTCGACCGGAATCGATGGCCCTGCCTCATTAATTGTCTTGCCGTTTTCATCCAGCATTGCGCGCACGCGCCCGAAAACTGAACCTACCAACACAGCATCGCCGCGCTTCATGGTACCGGACTGTATCAGCACGGTCGCGACCGGTCCCTTGCCCTTGTCCAGGCGCGCCTCGATCACCAGTCCTTTGGCATGGGTTGCGCGTGGTGCTTTCAGTTCCAGCACCTCGGCTTGCAATAAGATCCCTTCGAGTAATTGGTCTATGCCCTGCCCGGACTTGGACGAAACCTCAACGAACATCGCATCACCACCCCAATCTTCCGGCGTCACTCCTTCGGCGACCAGCTCTTGTTTAACGCGCTCGACATTAGCATCCGGTTTGTCGATCTTGGTCATTGCCACCACCAGCGGAACGTTGGCCGCTCTCGCATGCGCTATGGCCTCCTTGGTTTGCGGCATCACGCCATCGTCGGCAGCCACTACCAGGATCACGATATCGGTAGCCTTGGCACCCCGTGCACGCATGGCGGTAAACGCCTCGTGACCGGGAGTATCGAGGAAAGTTACCATACCACGCGGCGTATCGACGTGATATGCGCCGATGTGCTGGGTGATGCCGCCCGCTTCGCCCGAAGCTACACGGGTACGACGTATATAATCCAGCAGCGAAGTCTTACCGTGATCGACGTGACCCATCACCGTAACGACAGGTGCACGTGGCTCCAACGCGACATCGTGATGTTCTTCGGTGTCATGCAGATACGCGTCAGGGTCATCCAGTTTGGCCGCCTTGGCTATGTGCCCCATCTCTTCCACCACGATCATCGCTGTTTCCTGGTCGAGCACCTGATTGATGGTCACCATCGAACCCATGTTCATCAACACCTTGATGATCTCGGAAGCCTTGATCGACATCTTCTGCGCCAACTCTGCAACGGTGATGGTTTCTGGAACAGCGACTTCATGCACCACAGGCTCAGTTGGCAAGGAGAATGCATGCGCAGTTTCTGCTGCTGTATGTTTGGCATGCCTATCATGACGTGGAGCACGCACAGGTGATGACCAGACTCCTGGTTTCTCTCCTGTTTTGACCGGAGTGCGTTTTTTGTGCCCCTTTTCGTCCCAAGGGCTGGCTTTAGCTTCGACTTTGGGTTTCTTGCTTGCTTTTACTACTTTGTCGCCCGGCTTGGGTGCCGGTTTGTGTAGCGTGCCTTCAGCCAAATTGACCACGGGAGCCACTGCAACAGGTGTCACTTCTACAACCTTTATCACTTCTACTGTGGGAGGTTCTGCTTCTGCTATCTTCTGTACAGCCTTGCGCTTGGTGCGCTCTTGTTTGACTTGCACGTCAGCGGCCTGACGCGCGGCCAATTCTGCCTGCAAACGAGCTTCCTCTTCGCGTGCCGCAATATCTTGCTCATTTACGACCTTGCCGGCTTTGCCTTTTTTGGGCGCGGGAGCCACTTCAACTGGCGCAGCGGCTTCTGCGGCAGCTGCCGGAGCCACGACACGGCGTTTACGCACTTCCACTTGGATGGTGCGTGCCCTGCCAGAACTGTCGGCTTTCTTGATTTCAGTGGTTTCGCGACGGATCAGTGTGATTTTTTTGGCAGGTTTATCGGCGCCATGTGCTTGGCGCAAATGCTCCAATAATTTCGCCTTATCCTTCTCAGTCAACGGATCTGATTCTTCTTCCTTGGCAATCCCAGCCGCCTTCAACTGCTCAAGCAGCAAGGCAACCGGCAATCCCAATTCTGTCGCAAACTGCGTTACGTTCAATTTTCCCATTACCGTCCTTTAGACAACCCTTACCAACTTAAGCAAACCATGGTGCGCGTGCCGTCATGATCAATGTATTGGCACGTTCGCCATCCATACCGGAAAGCTCCACCAACTCATCCATATCCAGGTCAGCCAATTGGTCTTGTGTCGTAATACCTTTGGCCGCTAGGGTGCGAGCGGTTGGTTCGTCCATACCCTCGAGTTTGAGCAGATCTTCGATGCCGTGCTCCACTTTTTCTTCGCTGGCGATCGCGGCAGTTAGCAGTGCGTTGCGCGCACGGGTGCGCAACTCAGTTACCGTCGCTTCGTCGAACGATTCTATTTCCAGCATTTCTTCAAGAGGCACATACGCAACTTCTTCCAGTGTATTGAAGCCTTCCTGCACCAGAATATCCGCGACTTCCTCGTCCACGTCGAGCTTTTCCATGAACACCGCGCGCGTCTTGGAAAACTCTTCATTATGCTTTTCGCTGGATTGCTCGACGGTCATGATATTGAGTTCCCATCCGGTCAACTCACTGGCCAACCGCACATTCTGGCCACCACGGCCGATCGCCTGTGCCAGGTTCTCTTCTTCGACCACCACATCCATACTGTGCCGCTCTTCATCCACGACGATGCTGCTCACCTCAGCAGGTGCAAGCGCATTGATGACATAGGTGGCCGGATCTTCCGCCCAGAGAATGATGTCCACGCGTTCGCCGGCCAATTCATTGGTAACACCTTGAACACGGGAACCTCTCATCCCCACACAAGTACCGATCGGGTCTATGCGCGGATCATTGGATCTGACCGCGATCTTGGCTCGCGAACCGGGGTCGCGTGCAGCACTGACGATCTCCAACAGATTTTCCTCAATCTCCGGCACTTCAAGTTCAAACAGCTTGACCAGCAATTCGTTCGAGGTGCGTGACAAGATCACTTGCGGGCCACGCGCGCTGCGATCAACTCGCAGCAGGTGCGCCTTGACGCGATCGCCGACGCGCATATTTTCCTTAGGGATCATTTGGTCGCGCGGCAACGAAGCCTCTATCTTGCCAAATTCGATGAGTGCGTTACCGCGCTCGAGCCGTTTAACCGTTCCGGAAACCAGATGCTCCTTGCGCTCCATGAAATCTGCCAAGACTTGCTCACGTTCTGCATCGCGTATCTTCTGAAAGATTACCTGCTTGGCCGCTTGCGCCCCTATACGCCCAAAATCTATGGATTCAAGCGGCTCCTCGATGAATTCTCCAAGCTGAATATCGGGATTGCGCTTTTGCGCTTCTTCCAACTTGATATGCAGATCCGGCGTTTCGAAGGTCTCATCGTCCATCACTTCCCAGCAACGGAAAGACTTGTACTCGCCGGTATCGCGATCGATCTCTACGCGCACATCAGCCTCGTCTGCAAAACGCTTTTTGGTTGCAGAAGCCAGCGCCGACTCCAGGGACTCGAACACGACTTCTTTGTCCACGCTCTTTTCACGGGACAGCGCATCTACCAGCAACAAAATTTCACGGCTCATTCCATATCTCCAACTGATTACTTATATGTGCAGGGTGTGTTCCAAACACCTTCGTGCCTGGAGCACAACCTACATCTAAAAAATCGGCACTAGACGCGCCTTATCCAAATTCGACAACTCGATCGTTACCTGATTGTCATCCACATTCAAATGCAATATCCCATCGCTTACCCCGTTGATCACGCCAACGAAATTCTTGCGCCCCGCCATCGGCATGCGCAGCTTGATCTGCGCCTTCTGTCCGGAAAACCGCACGAAGTCTGCTTCCTTCTTCAACGGCCTGTCCAAGCCCGGTGACGACACTTCAAGGCGGTCATAATCCACATTCTCTACCAGAAACAACCGCGTCAAATGATTACTCACCATTTGACAATCCTCCACCGAGATGCCTTCCGGCTTGTCGATTAACACACGCAGAAGCCCGCGCCCCGAGCGTTCACAATCCACTAGCTCATAGCCCAAGCCACTTACAGTCGTATTGACCAACTTCACCACATCCATAAGATCCAGCTTCACCACACCTAAAAATATGTCCCACAAATGAAAAACGGGCTCGAAGCCCATCTCAAAACGCGGCGCAGTATAACAAAAACCAAGGTTAAATGGAATTTAGATTTAGAACTTGTCCTGATAGCGTACCGTGATCGGATACCGCCAGTCTTTGCCGTAACTGCGTTCCGTGACCCGGATGCCAACCGCAGACTGGCGGCGCTTGTATTCGCTGATACGTATCAGATGCACCACGCGGCACACATCGCCTTCTGCATAGCCGCGCGCGATGATTTCCGGAATGGCGAGATTCTGTTCGACGTAACACGCCATGATGGCATCCAGCACATCATAGGGCGGCAGGCTGTCCTGATCGGTTTGGTCGGCACGCAGTTCGGCACTCGGCGGGCGCGTGATGATGCGCTCCGGAATCACTTGCCCCAGCGTATTGCGATAACGCGCCAAGCGATACACCAGGGTTTTGCTGACATCCTTCAAAACTGCAAAGCCTCCAGCCATGTCACCATAAAGCGTGGCATATCCCACAGTCATTTCAGACTTGTTGCCGGTAGTCAATACCAGTGAACCCAGCTTGTTGGATAAAGCCATGAGCAAGGTACCTCGGATGCGCGCCTGCAGGTTTTCCTCTGTAGTATCCACGGCGCGTCCGGCAAATGAAGGGCCCAGGCTTTTCAGGAAGTCCTGGAACATCGGCTCGATGGATATTTCGTCATAGCGCGCACCGATCATCCTCACCATCTCACGAGAGTCGTCCAGGCTGATCTGCGCGGTATAGGGCGAAGGCATCATCACCGCATGCACTTTGTCCGCACCCAGCGCATCGACTGCGACCGCCAGCGTCAAGGCGGAATCGATCCCTCCTGACAATCCCAATAACACCCCGGGGAAGCGATTCTTTCCGATATAGTCGCGCACACCAAGACACAAAGCGCGATAGACGCCGGCCTCTTCGCTCAACGATTCAACCATTCCACCGACCGGACGCAAATCATCGTTGAGTTCCAGCATCAACAAGGTGTCTTCAAACCAGGCTCCCTGCGCAGTCAATATGCCACGCTGATCCATCGCGAACGAACCGCCGTCAAAGATCAGCTCATCCTGACCGCCCACCATGTTGGCATAGACCACCGCCATGCCGGTTTCAGCGATGCGCTCGCAAATAACGTCGTAGCGCGATTCCTGTTTTTTGATGGCATAAGGCGACGCATTGAGCACCAGCAGCACTTGCGCTCCGGCGCTGCGCGCTTGACGAGCCGCTTCCGGCTCCCAGACATCGGCGCAGATATTCAAGGCGAAACGAATCCCTGCCAAGTCAAATACACATGGTTCATTGCCATGATCGAAATAACGCTCCTCATCAAACACGGAGTAATTCGGTAATTCATGCTTGAGATAAGTCGCGGTAATCTTTCCGTCTTGCAGCAGCGATGCCGCGTTGTAACGGTTCCCATCTTGCTCATGCGGGTGTCCCACCACTACGGCAATGCCCGATATTTTTCCGGCGAGGTCGATCAGGGTCTGCTGACAAGCTTGATAAAATCCGGCACGCAACAATAGATCTTCCGGCGGGTAACCGCACAGACCGAGCTCGGGTGTCAATAATAATTGAGCACCCTGCAGCCTAGCCTGCTCGATATACTGCAAGATCTTTGCAGCATTTCCGGACATGTCTCCCAACACACAGTTGATTTGTGCGATTGCCAGCTTCATTTAATTGCATTATTCATTAAGGAAATGCATCTTACCATCGTCATGCAGGCTTGTTATCGGCAAAAAAAAGCGGGCTGTCAAAGCCCGCCTTGCAAAAAGAAAATGCAGCCTAGTTGGTCACACGAACCTTCTTTTCCTCTTTGATCACAGAGCGAATCTCCACGCGACGGTTCTTGGCGCGACCCTCTGGTGTCTTGTTGTCGCCAATTGGGTTAGACGGACCTGCACCTTGGGCCGTGATGCGATCAGCTGCCATGCCAGCCCCAATCAGATATTGTTTGACTGATTCTGCACGCGCCAAAGACAGTTCAGTGTTCAGCTTTTCAGAACCTCGGCTATCAGTATATCCAATCACCTCCAACTTGGCCTCGGGGTGCGCTGCCGCAAAGTCCACTACATCCTTCATCAGCTCCTTGCCAGCTACCAGTTCAAGTTGGGCAGAACCTCGCCCGAAGTTAGTCCCATCTTCAATCTTCGCAGAGCCTTCGACGAAGTTAGTCCCATCAATACTGACTGGCTTGTCTTCCAACAGAGTTTTCCATACTTCCGTGACAAGCAGCGCAGGTTGGGGAGTTGGCACTGCAGGTACCAGCGCTACAGGTTCTGGGCCAACGGGTTCAGGAATAGGGGCCAATTCAGGAATAGGCTCCAGTTCCGGCTCAGGAGCCGCCTCTTGTTTTGGAGGCTCATCAAAATAATAGTTTAAACCAAAGGTAATGGTTTTATTATTGATCGTGATGGTGCCATCCTGGCTGGAAAATTTGTTTATCTTGTACTCACCAACCGTGCTCCAGTGGTCCGCAAGCTTATATTCGAAGCCTAGTGCTCTATTGGGAGTAGTTTGTGAAATGCCACTAAAATCATCAGTCGCAACATTTCGACCTCGGCCCAGTTTGGCGTAAGGCATCCAATTCCCCAACGGCAGGCCTAATTTGGCATCAAAACCGTAAGAATGGGTGGAATATGCGATTCCATTTGAATGCTTAGCATAGGCATTCCAGTCACCATAAACACCCACGCCAACCACAAAAGCACTCAAATCCAGGTTATATCCACCCTGCAAATAAGCGCCCTGCATAAGATATGCAGTTGTCCTTTCAGCGGGGGTGGTCATTACGCCAGTTGTATCTGTTGCGCTGGAATCGTTTGCGCCAACCTTCATTCCCAAGTAACCGCCAGGAAATCCGCTGGCTTGTACTGCGCCTATATTTAACAGCGCGGCCAACAATACAACACCTATTACGCTCTTCTTCACAGCTTCTCCTTTGCAGCATTCAATAACACTGAACGCATACCGGCTACACAGCGATTGACTATTTTCCAGACGGATTTTACCTGAACATTTCAGAGACTTCTTGAAATCCGGATTTCCGGACATTCGCCATTTTGCTTGGGTGCCTCACATAATCCCCGACATTGCGTGCAAAAAACGTATTTCCTACTCACGCATATACAAAGTATATTGCAATATAATCATATATCTAGCACAAAACATCCGAAACAATTCAATCTAGGACACTCTCATTTTCGCCACCCTCATCAAGCGGCTCCGTCTCTAATAAACGCTGCGCCTCCACGCTGGGCAAGGCTTCCACTGACTTTAGTTTGCGGGCCATTTGACGACTGCGTGTTTCGGCCATTTCGATATTTTTCGCGGCGCGTTCCAGGGCTGTCCTGGTCGCCGCCAGTACATCTCCAAACTTGCCAAATTCGGTTTTAACTGCGCCTAGGACTTGCCACACTTCGGACGTGCGCTTTTCAAGTGCGAGGGTGCGGAAGCCCATTTGCAGGCTATTCAACAGGGCAGCCAAAGTTGATGGGCCGGCGATACTAACCCGGTGCACGCGCTGCAGCTCATCTGCCAACCCCGGGCGGCGTATCACTTCCGCGTACAAACCTTCAGTAGGCAGAAAAAGTATCGCAAAGTCAGTGGTCAGTGGCGGTGACAGGTATTTTTCGGCAATCTTCTTGGCCTCAAGACGTACAGCACGCTCCAACTCCTGACCGGCCACTGCAACGCCTTCCGCATCGGCACGATCGGCCGCTTCAGCCAAACGCTCATATTGTTCCTTGGGGAACTTCGCATCGATCGGCAACCATACCGGAGTCAGGCCATTGTCCGTGCCGGGCAACTTGATCGCAAATTCAACACGTTCTCTCGTGCCCGGTACAGTTTCCACATTCTTTGCATATTGCTCAGGAGTGAGTACCTGTTCCAGCAGCATCTCCAACTGAACCTCACCCCAGGTTCCGCGGGTCTTGACGTTGGTCAATACCCGCTTCAAGTCACCCACCCCGATAGCCAATTGTTGCATCTCGCCCAAGCCTTGATGCACTTTTTCCAAACGGTCTGAAACCAGCTTGAAAGATTCACCCAGCCTTTGCTCCAGTGTTGCGTGCAGCTTCTCATCGACCGTCTTGCGCATCTCTTCAAGCCGCGTGCCATTGTCGGTTTGCAAGTCCTTTATTTTTGATTCCAGCGTCGCACGCACCTCTTCCATGCGTTGTGCATTCGATTCCGTCAAGGTTGTCAAAGCCTGGTTCAGCGTGTCACCAAAACGTTTCAGGATGCTCGCCTGCTCCTCCCTGCCGGTTTGGGCCTGCAGCATGATGGCTTGCCGCATCGACTCCAGTTGTTGGGCATTGACTTCATTCAGCTTGGCCAGCTGTTGAGAGAAGCCATCAATATTATTGTTCTGTATCGTTGCGACACTCGTCAATTGCACAGCCAGCGTTTGCTGCAATTGAGCAAAATTGCCTGTCAGTTCCTGTCGCGTACCCTGGGCTGAAGTTTGCACCTGCGCCCGCAATTCCCGCTCACTGCGTTCGCTGATCTGTTGTTGATGCTGCTGTAGATCTGCCTGAAGTTTTGCCAGTTGCGGCGCGACATCCGCTCCACGCGCGCGCAACAGCGCGACAACCTGCAAGATGATGATGATCGCTGCAACGAGCAGCAGAATAAGGTCTGTTTGCGTCATGAAATATCTCGATATCCGGCAGGCCAAAAAAAACGCCGTGCAGTATAACACTGCACGGCGTTGATCCTGAGACAGCCGCCTCGACTACAAGCCGCGTCCTTGGCGTTTGCGTTCATTTTCAGTCAGGAAACGTTTGCGGACACGAATCGACAGTGGCGTGATCTCAACCAATTCATCATCGTCGATAAATTCCACCGCAGATTCCAGTGTCAGGCGTACCGGCGGGGTCAAGCGCACCGCCTCATCCGTGCCGGAAGCGCGCACGTTGGTAAGCTGCTTGCCCTTGATCGGGTTCACGACCAGATCGTTGTCGCGGCTATGGATGCCGATGATCATGCCTTCATACAATTTGTCACCGGGAACAACGATCATACGACCGCGATCTTCCAGTTTCCACAAGGCATAAGCCACTGCCTCTCCAGATTCGGCAGAAACCAGCACGCCGTTGCGACGGCCAGGCATCTCGGGTTTGACAGGCGCGTAATCATCGAACACATGCGCCATGATGCCGGTGCCGCGCGTCATGGTCATGAATTCGGATTGGAAGCCGATCAAGCCACGTGCTGGAATGCGATATTCCAGACGCACGCGGCCATGGCCGTCCGGCTGCATGTCTTGCAAGTCACCGCGACGGCGACCCAGCTCCTCCATCACCGCGCCTTGATTGGTATCTTCCACGTCGACGGTCAACACTTCGAATGGCTCGCACTTTTGTCCGTCGATGTCACGATAAACAACGCGCGGTTTGCCGACGCCCATTTCAAAGCCTTCACGGCGCATGGTCTCCAGCAAGATGGTCAGGTGCAATTCGCCGCGTCCAGCGAGCAGGAACACGTCGGTGTTATCCGTTTCCTCGACGCGCAACGCCACGTTCACCAGCAACTCCTTGTTCAGGCGGTCGCGTATCTGGCGGCTGGTAATGAACTTTCCTTCCTTTCCGCATAACGGTGAAGTGTTCACCATCATGTTCATGGTCAGCGTCGGTTCATCCACCTTGGGCATCGGCAAAGCTTCAGGTTTGTTCACATCGGCCAGCGTTACGCCGATGCCGATCTCGTCTATGCCGTTAACCAGAATGATGTCGCCCGCGCCCGCTTCTTCCAACAATACGCGCTCGATGCCGCGAAAACCCAATATCTGATTGACGCGCGCGCGCTTGGGCGGCTTATCGCCATTCATAACCATCACATCCTGGCCAGGCTTGATCTTGCCGCGACGGATACGACCCACACCGATACGGCCAACAAAACTGGAGTAGTCCAGCGCGGAAATTTGCATTTGCAGCGGGGCATCCATATCTGCTTCTGGTGCAGGAACGTGCTTGATTACGGCATCCAGCAAGGGAAGCATATTTGTGCTCGGCTTATCCAGTTCAAGCATGGCGTAGCCGTTCAATGCCGAGGCAAACACCACCGGGAAATCCAGCTGTTCTTCAGTCGCGCCGAGCTTGTCGAACAGATCAAAAGTCTGGTTGATCACCCACTCAGGACGGGCACCGTTACGGTCGATCTTGTTGATGACCACGATAGGACGCAAGCCCAAGGCCAGCGCCTTCTTGGTCACAAAACGGGTTTGTGGCATCGGGCCTTCGACCGCATCCACCAAAAGCAACACGCCGTCGACCATACCCAACACGCGTTCCACCTCACCGCCGAAGTCGGCGTGGCCAGGTGTGTCCACGATATTGATATGCACACCTTCGTAGAACACGGCGCAATTCTTCGCCAGAATAGTGATGCCTCGTTCTTTTTCCAGGTCATTGTTATCCATGACGCGTTCAGCGACTTGTTGGTGGGCGGTAAAAGAACCAGCCTGACTTAACAGTTTGTCCACCAGAGTGGTCTTGCCGTGGTCAACGTGGGCGATGATTGCGATATTACGGAGTTGGCGGGACATGGATGCAGCCTTGCTAATGAAAAGGGCGCGCATTCTAGCACAAGCGATAGCGCGATAAACTTTCGCTGGCTTTTATTTTTTACATCCGTATAATGCGCGCCTTGCCGTTACTAAAGCGGCATTGGTTCATCGTTATCTGACCTATCTCTCGCGCGTATGCAAATCGCGCCTGTCTAAAAAGCCTTCCAAGATTCTCTACGGGGATTCACAACGGGTTTTCCGGTTAGCAACGATGTTTTATGCGCCGGTTAATCTGTCTGCCCGTTTCAACGTGTAGTTTTAACTACCTGCGCTCACTTAGGGAACTACTCATAGTTCGCCATGCTGGATTCGATTCAGCATTCGGTTTTTATTAGCCGGATGCGGGCTTGCGTCTGAGTGTCGATGTGGATTCCCTTTGATTTTAAATAAAGGAAGCAACATGTCATTTGAAAATTTAAATCTAAACGCCAACATTCTCAAGGCGATCGCCGAAACTGGCTATACCGAGCCTACGCCGATCCAGGCGCAAGCTATCCCCGAAATCTTGGCCGGCAACGACCTGATGGCTTCATCGCAAACAGGTAGCGGCAAAACTGCTGCGTTCATCCTGCCTGCGCTGAACCGATTGGCAACGCCTTCGGCAATGCCAGGCAAAGGCCCGCGCGTACTGGTGCTGACACCGACCCGCGAGCTCGCACAGCAAGTCTGCGACGCCGCGACCAAGTACGGCAAGAACATGCGTTTCAAGATCATCAGCATCCTGGGCGGCATGCCTTACCCTGTGCAGAACCGTATGCTGTCCGGACATGTGGACATCCTTGTCGCCACACCGGGCCGTTTGATCGACCATCTGGAACGCGGCCGCATCGATTTTTCGCGCCTGGAAGTGCTGATCCTCGATGAAGCGGATCGCATGCTTGACATGGGTTTTGTGGATGATGTGGAACGCATCGCCGCAGCCACACCCAAGACACGCCAAACCCTGTTGTTCTCGGCAACGCTGGAAGGCGTGGTCGGCAATCTGGCCTCGCGCCTGCTCAAGACACCGAAGAAGATTTCGGTTTCTGCAGCCAAGGACAAACACGAAAACATCGAACAACGCATGATGTTCGCCGATGACGTGGCGCACAAGAACAAGATGCTCAGCCACCTGCTGACCGATGTCGAGATGAATCAGGCGCTTGTGTTCACCGCTACCAAACGCGATGCTGACAGCCTGGCTGACCAACTGTCCGCGCAGGGCCATTCTGTTGCAGCGTTGCACGGCGATATGAACCAGCGCGAACGCAACCGTACACTGCTCAACATGCGCAACGGCAACGTGCGTATTCTGGTCGCTACCGATGTAGCGGCACGCGGTCTCGACGTGCGCGGCATCTCGCATGTGATCAACTTCGACCTGCCCAAGTTCGCCGAGGACTACGTACACCGCATCGGACGTACCGGTCGCGGCGGCTCATCCGGCATTGCTATCTCGTTCGCCTCGAACCGCGATGCGCAATTGCTGAAACGTATCGAGCGCTACACCGAGCAAAGCATCAAGATGCACACTATCGTAGGACTGGAGCCCAAGTACAAACTTCGCACCGGCCCGTCTTCGGATCGCCCGCGCGGCAACGGCGGCCCTCGCGGTGGTGGTTTCGGCGGCGGCAACAAACCCGGCTTCGGTGGTAACCGCACGGGTGGCTTCCCTGCCAAAACCGGCAACGGTTTTCACCACAGTGCCCCGGACAGCCGTCACAGCCATGCCGGACGTAAAGAAGGACATGGTCAATGGCACGGTCAAGCCAACGGCAACACGCTGGGAGTAGGCGGTGGTCAGGGTTTTGGCGGGCAAGGTCGCGGACAAACTGCCGGCCAGCCGCGCAGCCAGGAACGCAGCTTCGGCAACAACCAGAATCGAGGTGGCAACAGTGCACCACGCCGCACCGGTGATCGTCCAAGCTATACACTCAGTCGCAGTAACACTGGCAACAGCCGTTAAGCAGCTAAACTGATGGCAAACAAAAAGCACGCTTCGGCGTGCTTTTTATTGTCCGCGACCCGTTGTTAAGGGTAGTGCGAAAAGTATACGATCAATTGGCACTGAAGCAGCTTACCTTGTTACTTTGCCTCTCAACGTAATTAATTCCCCTGATCGTGCGGCACGGTCACTGTGGCGCTGGCGGTGGCTTTGTTGCCTGAGGCATCGGTGGCGGAATAGGTGATCGTGTAGATGCGCCCGGCCAGATTGGTTCCTTCGCGTTCGGCGGCCAAGCTGAATTGCCGGTCGTCGGTGCCGAGTTGGGCATTCTGTATATCATTGGCTGCCAGTGTCTCGCTCGCGGTAATGGATTCGAGTTTGATCTCGGGTTCGGGGTCGTAGTCGTCCTTTACCGTGATCGTCGCATTGACGGACACCATCTTGTTGTTCGGCGGCCAGAGGGTGGCGGGGGTCAGCGAGATCGAGAGTATGGGCGGGGTGGTGTCGATTTTCTCCATTGCGCCGTTGTAAAGTTCTGGCCCGCCATCAATGGGGAAATCAGCCGAAAAGTGTCCGGTAAGATATGCGGCACCCGAAGGTGGTCCGGAGAGATCGCTTAACCTGACAGAAAAATGTTTGATGAGATAGGTGTCATCGATTTTTGCAGGTACGGTAACGCTAAAGCGTAAAGTCTGCCCGGGCAACAGAGGAGTTTGTGGATACTGCGGGCGACGCCATTGTAAATATTTCCCTGCATGTTCGATTTGAATCATCTCCCCGGTCCACCCCGTTGGCCCTGAAATCAGGGGAGAGTTGATTTTCCGTTTAAATGGCTCCATGCCTATCGGCATAACAAAATATAGCTCCCCTTGCTCCCGGGTAAAGGGTTGATCATTACCCAGATTGTCAGTATCGAGTCCGATGGCAATTCCACTCACATTACGGATACTGTTATTAGTCACCTGATGGTAATAGACGATGTTGCCGCCGACATGCTCGCCCCAGGTTTTAACCACCACGGGAGGCAAATCAGCCAGTGCGCTCTGATTAAACCCGGCAAGCAGCCAAATGGCCAAGGGCAGCAGATAATGTTTAGAATGATTAAATTTATGCTTCATGATGTCGATCTCCTCAATTAGGGCACATAAAAATGCACGTCGTCGTCAAACGCCCCGCCCCAATTCAAGTTGCAGTTGGTGGGCGCATTCAGAAATTGCGTGATGGCTTGTGGTGGTGTTCGCGCATCCGGCATAACTTGCAAAGGATCAAGTGTGCGAGTTCGGCTAACATCGAAGGCTTTACCTTCTGTATGCTTTGCATCGCTGAGCGAAGGATTCGCTGGCCTATGCACAAGGCAATGGCTGCGCTGAGAGGCGGACTCGGCGTAACAACTGATACATTCTCCGGCATTATTGCACCCCTTCTCGGCGGCAATTTCGGCACGGCGCGCGGCGCAGGCAGTTTGTATGGTCGGATTATCGACCATCCACTTTACGACACGCTCCATCCTGTCCCAAACCTGCCTGAGATGCGCCTGATAGGCGACACTGCGGATATCCGATGTGACCACCATCGGGATGGCTGGAGACAGATTGGAAAGCTTATCCCTGAAACAGGCCATCCCGGTTTTCAGGTTATCGGTCAACGCGCCACATGCTGCATCCTTCTGCGCTTGAGTGGAACTGGTGTTCTCCAGCACCGTAGCGCATGCGTCGTTAAAAGGCGGCTCAGTTAATGCTGGTACCGGACACCCTGGCACCGTGATCCTGCCTGTCTCCTGATTAGCACAGTCTGGACAACCAGTGGCAAAGAGGTGAGTGCCACCCGCACAAGGCGCCGTGAATGAGATGTTCAATCTGCCAAACGAATCCGTATATCCTCCACCAACCGGCGAGACGGTGGCCTCGTGCGCCGAGCGTGGCAAGCCGTCATTTTCCTCGGGAACGACATCATATGACAGAACAACCTGCTCTCCGCTCTTGGGCGTACCGTCGCCCTTTGTGACTTTAGCGTAGGCAGGTGGGGAGAGTGTCGCACCGGGCATCACGGTGACGCCCAAGCCATACAGTGCAATGGAGAGCGGCTCCGGTCTGCAGCTTGTACTTGTTTCGGGCACATAGCTTTCGTCACAGGTGCAGGTCGGCGGGTTGCTTGCCGCTGTTGGGCTTGAGTGATCCGGACAGGTGGATGGCCCCGCTTGAATGTAAAAGTTGCTGACGGATTGTTGCTGGCAAAACGTAATATAATTGCAGTAGTAACCAAAACCACCACAGTTATATGCGATCCTGTAGTAAGTAATGGCAAAACGATCAACGTAGCTGCCTGATGGACCCAAATCATTCAGTGCTGGGGCGGGACAGGAAGCAATATTGCTTGCGCCCCATCTGACATATTGATCGTGATCGTCTGCCAGCCATTTTGCTCGCCTGGCTATTTCACAGTTCTGGACGGCGCTCACCGAGGCCATGCCAGCACAGTTGAAACCGCTGCTATTACCGCCGCCATAATAAAGCGTTGTGGTATTCACGATGCCGGAAGCGTGAACGGGATCGAACGTCGTCATCGACAAGATCGCGACGAACAGCGAATATAAAGCGGCGGTTAGGCGATGAGAGTGTCTATGCTTGTTGCTTGTTGCTTGTTGCTGCTAGCGATGATGCGCACATTATTTCTCCCCGAGCATCTGAAATTCATTTAATTGTTTTTTTCATTATCATCTCGATCAATGAAAGAAGTCCACTGTACCAAGGTACAGTACTTCGAAATTCAGCCACGTGGTGTTTGCACCATTTTCACTGGCTGGCTTGGTACATTATAGGTGGCGAGGCTCACTAGAATACGCTGCTGGCAATACCTACTTCAACCATACAACTTGCGGCCTTTTATCCTGGCGCGGTGCGCCCTGCGTTGCTCTCCCTCGGTGAGCGGCTTGGGTTTTGAACCCTCGAACGGATTCTTACTGGAGTTGTATTGGATCTTGAGCGGCGTGCCTTTCAGCTTGAATATCTCGCAGAAGGTACGCTCCAGATAACGGGTATAGCTGGCCGGCACATCGTCCAGACCGCTGCCGTGGATCACGATCAGCGGTGGGTTGCTGCCGCCTTGGTGGGCATAACGCATCTTGGGAATGAATCGCCCGCCTTTTGGCGGCGCCTGCTTTTCCAGTGCACCTATCAGCGCACGGGTGAGTTTGGGCGTGGATAGCTTCGCCATCGCCGCAGCATAGGCCTCGTCCACCGACTTCAACACATTCCCTATGCCGCTACCCTCCAGCGCGGAGATGTAATGCAGCTTGGCGAAACTCAGGAAATGCAGCTTGCGCTCGATGTCGCGCTTGACCTGATCGCGATGATGCTCATCCAACCCATCCCACTTGTTGACGGCCAATACCAACGCGCGTCCGGCCTGCAACACATAATCGGCAACATGCGCATCCTGTTCGGTGATCTGGTCGCGGGCATCCACCACCAGCACCACCACGTTTGCATCCTCTATCGCCTGCATGGATTTGATCACGGAGAATTTCTCGACTGCCTCTTCCACCTTGCCGCGACGCCGCACCCCGGCGGTGTCGATGATGGTGTATTTTTTTCCGTCGCGCTCGAAGTCGATGTAAATGCTGTCACGTGTGGTGCCAGGCTGGTCGAACGCGATCACGCGCTGTTCGCCAAGTATGGCATTGACCAGCGTGGATTTACCGACATTGGGGCGACCGACGATGGCGATCTTGGGCGGATGCTCTGCTGTGGATTCTTCCTCGCTTTCCAGCGGGAAATTCTCCAGCGCGATCTCGACCACCTCGTTGACATTGTCGCCATGCGCCGAAGAGATCGGCAGCGGCTCGCCCAAGCCAAGCTCAAAGAATTCCGCTGTCACTCTGGCGCGCGCCATGCCTTCGGCTTTATTCACCAGCAACAGGATCGGCTTGCCGGTCTTGCGCAATTGCTCGGCGATGATCGCATCCTGCGGCGTACAACCGGCACGGCCATCCACCAGGAACATGACCATATCGGCTTCATCCACAGCCTGGCGGCTTTGTTTGGCCATCTCGAACATGATGCCCTCTTTGGCGACTGGTTCCAGCCCGCCGGTATCCACCACGAGATAGGGTCTATCCCCTACCCTGCCGCGTCCATAATGACGGTCGCGCGTCAGCCCCGGCAGATCGGCAACCAATGCATCACGACTGCGCGTGAGGCGATTGAACAAGGTGGATTTGCCCACATTCGGACGACCAACTAAAACAATGGTGGGCAACATATGGAATCGATCTTTATTTTATAGAAACAGAATACAACTCGCCGCCGCGCGTTAGTACCAGCAAACCGCCGTTCAACTCCATCGGCGCAACTCTGATTGCCCCGCCATCAAGCTTGATACGCGCCGCCAAACTGCCATCTTCAAGGCTCAGACCATGCAGGTATCCTTCAAAATCGCCAACCACGATAAAATTCCCCAAGGCATAAGGTGCGGTGTTGTCCCGCATGGCTAGCTGATCGTTTTTCCACGCCGTGCTACCGGTGATTTTATCCAGTGCGAAAATCGAACCCTTTGTATCGCTGAGGTATAGATATTTACGCAACACCATCATGCCCTTGTCGCTGGATATATCACGATTCCATAACGGGCTGCCCTGTGCGGCGTCAAAACATGCTACTCGCCCCTGAAAAGCAATAGCGCAAACTTGTTCATCATTCACTACGGGGTCGCTGGTAATGTCGCTGATGCGCTCCAGCTCAGTATTGCCGCGTGGAACTGAGACCTGCGCTTCCCACTTCACTTCGCCATCCTTGATGTTGATAGCAGCCAATCTGCCGCCGGCAAATCCGGCATATCCCACACCGCGTTGGATGGTGACTCCCGCATGACTGCGCACCACCAGCGCCGGTGTGCTGCGTTCATATAACCACACACGCTTTCCATCTGACGCATTCAGGCCGGCGATGCGCCCATCACCACTGCGCACCAATACCATACCATCCGTGACACGGGATATGCTCAACACCTCACTGGATACTTTGCCCTTCCAGCGCAATTTGCCCGCTTCGTCATAAGCTAATACATCACCCTTGTCGCTGCCGATGAGCAGCATACCCTCGCCGCTACCCAACCCGCCTGTGATGGTCATTCCACTCTCGATGCGCCACCCCTGTTTGCCGGTAAGACGATCCAGGCGCGTCAACACCCCATTACCGGACACGCCATATATTGCATCCTGAGTCAGCACTGGTTGCAAAAACTCTAAACCCTGATCGCCGATATCTTCATGCCAAAGCACTCCAAACTTGGCCGTTTCCGTAAATTGCTCCAGCTTGGCGGGTTCCATCTTGCCATCCTTGCCGACCCATTCCGGTGGAGCATCAGCAGCACAGCCGCTCAGCGCGAGCAATGCCAACAATCCGGGACGCAATAACTTCATTTAGCTACTGCCAAAGCATCAAGCTTCATTTGGATCAAATTACGATATCTACTCTTGGGATCAATCTTCTCAATTGCCAATTGATATGCTTTCCTGGCTTCCTCATTCTTGCCCTGAGCGCTCATTACATCACCTTTCAAATCGGCATACAGGCCATCGAACGATGCCGGATGTTCAGCCTCAAGTAATTTCTGTGCGCTCTCATAATTCTTCTCGTCCAGCAACAAGGACACCAGTCGCAATCGAGCCACATCTTTCAGGCTGGCTTCACTGGCGTGATCGTTGACCCATTGCAGTTGTGTCTTGGCACGCGTCATATCCTTGGCCTGCTCATTCACTTGTGCCGCCAACAATGCTGCGCGGGAGGCATATGCCGTTGCAGGGAATTTTTCTGTTATCAACGCGACAGCATCATTGATACGCTTGGTATCCTTGCTGCCTAGTTGTTTGGTGAATTCTTCATACAAGAATGCCGCCTCACTGGTCTGCTTGCCTTGGTAATATTGCCAGCCACGCCAGCCGCCCATCACAACCGTGACGATCAACACTCCAGCCAGCAAGTAGTTTCTGTTCTCTACCCACCACGCCTTGAATGCTTCAAGTTGTTCCTGTTCCTGCGAATCCAATACTGCCATTTGTCTGCTCCTACTTTATGAATTTATTAACTGTCGCAGTAAGATCATGCACGCTTACCCGCTCCTGCTCGCCACCCTGCATCGGCTTTACGCTGATCTCGTTCGCCTGCGCTTCGTCGTCGCCGATCACCAGCGCTACGCTCGCGCCGCTGGCATCTGCCTTTTTCATCTGCGACTTGAAACTACCGCCGCCGCAATGCAACAGCACCCGCAAATTGCTGTCGCGCAATTGCTCCGCCATCCGGCTGGCCAACTGACCGGCCAATTCTCCCTGATGCACCACATATACATCCACACCGGCCTTGGGCAACGCCATGCCGTCGTCCTGCAACATCGCCAGCAGGCGTTCCACACCCATCGCAAACCCGGTTGCGGGGGTGGGCTTGCCGCCTACCTGCTCGACCAGCCCGTCATATCGGCCACCGGCGCAAATGGTGCCCTGCGCACCGAGGCGTGTGGTCACCCATTCGAACACCGTGCGGTTGTAATAGTCCAACCCGCGCACCAGACGCGGATTGATCTCGAACGGCACATCGTGGCGCTTGAGTATCGCCTGCACCTCATCAAAATGCCGCAGCGCATCCTCCCCCAACTCGGCCATCAACTGCGGTGCGGCAGCGATCAGCTCCTGCATCGCTGGATTCTTGCTGTCCAGGATGCGTAGCGGGTTGCTGTGCAAACGTCGCTGTGCCTCGGCATCCAGCTCATTGTTATGCTGCTCAAAATAAGCGATCAGCTTGGCGCGATGCGCATGCCGTGCAGCCGCGTCCCCCAGCGTATTCAGTTGCAGCGACACGTCACGCAAGCCCAATTTTCTCCACAGTCGCGCACACATCAATATCTGTTCCGCGTCGATGTCGGGACCGGCAAAGCCCAGCGCTTCCACGCCGAATTGATGAAACTGGCGGTAGCGGCCTTTTTGCGGACGCTCATGACGGAACATCTGCCCGCTGTAATACAAGCGCTGCGGCGCGTTATACAGCAAATTGTGCTGCAGTACGGCACGCACGCAGGAAGCTGTCCCTTCCGGGCGCAGCGTCAGTTCATCACCATTCAACGCATCCGCAAAGCTATACATCTCTTTTTCCACGATGTCGGTCACTTCGCCGATGGCACGCTTGAACAATGCGGTCGGCTCAAGCAGCGGCATGCGGATGTTGCGATATCCATAGCTGTGCAGCCAATCGCGCACGACATCTTCGAACCATAGCCACAGCTCCGCCTCATCCGGCAGGATGTCATTCATGCCGCGCACGGCTTGCAGGGTTTCGTTACTCATAAAATAATGTGGCGAGTGGGAATTAGGGAGTGGGAACCCCACTTCCCACTTCCCACTTCCTACTTCCTGCTCCCTACTTCTCGTTTTAAATATTTCCGTTCAACATATTCATCCACGATGCGAGTGAATTCCTGCGAAATGTTGTCACCACGCAGGGTCATGGCTTTTTCTCCATCGATATAGACCGGCGCAGCCGGACTCTCCCCGGTTCCTGGCAGGCTGATGCCGATGTTGGCCAGCTTGCTTTCACCTGGCCCGTTCACCACACAACCCATCACCGCCACGGTCATGTTCTCGACGCCGTCAAACTGTTCGCGCCACAACGGCATCTGCGTGCGCAGATGCGTCTGGATACTCTGTGCCAATTCCTGAAAGAAGCTGCTGGTTGTGCGTCCGCAACCCGGGCAAGCTGTCACCATGGGCGCAAAAGCGCGCAAGCCCATGGTCTGCAATATTTCCTGCCCTACCAGTACTTCCTGAGTTCGATCGCCACCCGGCTCCGGGGTTAGAGAGATGCGGATGGTGTCGCCTATGCCTTCCTGAAGCAGCACCGACAGCGCAGCGGTCGAAGCGACGATACCCTTAGAACCCATGCCAGCCTCGGTCAAACCCAGATGCAGCGCATAGTCGCATTGCAGTGAAAGTGCGCGGTACACCGCGATCAGATCCTGCACCTCGCTGACTTTGCAGGACAGCACGATACGGTTATGCGCCATGCCCAATTTCTCGGCGCGCTGCGCGCTTTCCAGAGCCGATGCAATCAACGCTGCGCGGGTCACTTCACCCGCTTCTTTCGGTTGCATCAACCTTGAATTTTCGTCCATCATGCGCACCACCAGATTCTGGTCAAGGCTGCCCCAGTTCACCCCGATGCGTACCGGCTTGTTATAACGGATCGCGGTCTCAATCATGATCGTGAACGGGTCATCTTCCTTACGATTGCGTCCGACGTTACCGGGATTGATTCGATACTTTGCCAATGCCTGCGCACAATCGGGAAAATCGGTGAGCAGACGATGGCCGTTATAGTGAAAATCGCCTACCAGAGGCACATCGCAACCCATGCTGTCCAAACGGGCACGAATATTGGCAACTTGCGCGGCAGCTTCAGGAGTATTGACGGTGATACGCACCAGCTCGGAACCGGCCTTGGCCAATTCGAATACCTGTCGGGTGGTCGCTTCGACATCTGCCGTATCGGTATTGGTCATGGATTGCACCACGACTGGCGCACCGCCGCCCAGCATCACCTGACCGACCAATACCCGCTGCGACGGACGGCGTTTGATAATCGACATGGTCATCGCTATTCCAGCGTCAGCCGCGCCACTTCGCTATAAGAATTAGTGTAGGGCTTCAAATCTACAGGCTCATCATTTTTGAACAAATGTACCGATCCAGCGCGACCTATCACCAGTGCCACAGGTGGCAATCCGCCCAAACGCATCTCCGTGCCGGCTTCATGGACTCTTCCGGATAATATTTTCCCATCCCTATCCTTGATCTCAGCCCATGACTCCACTTCGAATACAAGGCGCATCTTTATTTTGGTGGTCGAGCCGACTGGAGGTGCCGCAGAGCCTGTTGATTGCGATTTCGGTACAGATTGAACAGTCGCGGTCTTGGCGCCATTCATCGTACTGTCGGAATGTTTCATGGAGTCTGCTGGCTGAGCTATTGGTACTGATTGAACATTCGCGGGCTTGGCGACATTCGTCGTACTGTCGGATTGTTTAATAGAATCAGACGATTGAACTTTCGGCACGGCTTGAACAGTCGATGGCTTGGCGACGTTCGTCGTACTGTCGGATTGTTTCATGAAGTCGGCCGAATGAGCTTTCGATCCAGATTGAGCAGCAGCGGGCTTGGCAGCCTGAGTCATAGATCGTGGTTTCGTTTCGGCAGGGACAAACGGGGTCATCATGTCCTGTTTCATAACATGCGAGGCCGGACCGGTGGGCAATTCAGCAGGCAGCGAAACCGGTGTTTCAATCTTCGTAACACTGGATTTCTGTATCGGACTTGTGAAATGCCAGATTGCAAATCCTGCCACAATCACGGCTATCAGCAACGCAGAACCCAACAATATCTGATTTTGCCTTTGCGATGAATGCGCGACTGGAAACGGCTCATTGACCGAGGTTGCCACCTGCTCTGGCACAGGGCTCTTTGATTGAGGCAGAGCCTCCAATAAAGCTTGAGCATCCAATTGCAGGATCTTTGCATAACTGCGCACAAAGCCGCGCAAAAAGGCCGCTTCGGGCAGCTGCATTAAATCGTCCGCTTCCAAGGCTTCTATTTGGCGCGGTGCAAACTTGATTTGGGCGGCCACATCAGCAACGCTCAAACCATGACGTTCGCGTGCCTCGCGAAGCAATTTTCCAGGCGAAACCGCAGGCTTCGCGGCAGGTTGATTGTCTTGATCAGTATTATTTTCCGGAAGTTGGCTCATTATTCACCACGTGTCATCAATTGAGTTTCGCGCGAATCGGGAAAACGCTTGCGTAACTGTATGCCATAACTGGCCTCTGAATTACGATCACCAAGTTTGCGCTCGATGCGTACCGCCAACCAGAGTTGCTCAGCTGACAGATTCTCGATATTTTGCGAAAATCTCACGAAATATCTTTTTGCGGTCACATAATCGCCAACGGAAAAACTTAGTTGGGACATCGCAAACAACGCTTGGGGCATACCCGGCTGAATTTGCAAAGCTTTTTGCAAAAACTCCTCAGAATATTTATTACTGCCGATCTTCTGTGAACATATCCCGGCATTAAGGTACGCGAGTGCCGGTGTTTGATACAATGGATTCTTCACTGCCGCCATGAAATGCGGGATAGATTCCTTTTCCCTTCCGCGCTGGCACAAAAACCAGCCATAATTGTTATGGGTCTCGGAATCGGTATTGTCGAGACGCAAACTTTTCTTGAAGTCATCTTCAGCCTCATTATCTTCACGCAACGACATATGAACCAAACCGCGCATGCCATAGGCCGGCGCATAATCGGAGTCTGCCTCCAATGCTTTTTCTAGTTCACTAAGGGCAATGCCCGCCTGCGCTCGCTCAAAATAAAGGCCAGCCAATTCGGTATGCACTTGAGCACTTTTTGTATTGGGATGAGAACCGTCCTTTTTCGTGCCGCAACCTGCCAACACGGCCAGTGAGATTGCCACAGAAATCGACATCGCAACAAATTTGCTCATTGATGCCTCTCTATTACTCATCTATTTGATTCCAATGATCGCTGCATGGTTCGTTTGGTCTTGTCCTGAACCTGCCCAGCAAGCTGTCCGCAGGCTGCAGCAATATCATCGCCGCGTGTCTTGCGCGTTGTAACGACCATGTCTGCCTGCATCAGCACATCCCGGAAACGCTGGATCGTATCCGGTCTCGACCTCCGGAAATGCGTTTGCGGGAACGGATTGAACGGGATCAGGTTGAACTTGCAGGGCACGTCACGCACCAGTTTTATCAGCTCGCGCGCCTGTTTCTCGCTGTCATTCACGCCGTCCAGCATCACATATTCAAAGGTGATGAAATCGCGTGGTGCTTTCTCCAGATAGCGCTGGCAAGCGGCCAACAATACCTTGAGCGGATACTTCTGGTTGATTGGTACCAGTTCGTCGCGCAGCTTGTCGTTCGGCGCATGCAGTGACACCGCCAACGCCACCGGGCATTCCTCGCGCAACCTGTCCATCGTCGGAACAATGCCGGAAGTGGACACCGTCACGCGACGGCGCGACAGTCCATAAGCGTGATCGTCCAGCATCAGACGCAGCGCACTCACCGTGTTATCGAAGTTCAGCAACGGCTCGCCCATGCCCATCATCACTACGTTGCTGATCTTCCAGTTACCATCGGCATCCTTGCCTAGCTGGTGGTTCGCCCACCACAACTGGCCGATGATCTCGGCCACACTGAGGTTGCGATTGAAGCCCTGCTTGCCGGTCGAGCAGAACGCACAATCCAACGCGCAACCAGCCTGGGTGGAAACGCACAGCGTGCCGCGTGTCTCTTCCGGGATATATACCGCTTCCACGGCATTCCCGGTGCCGACGTTCAGTAGCCACTTGCGCGTACCGTCGTCGGATAACTCTTCGCGCATCACATTTGGTGAAGTAATGCAGGCGCATTGCGCGAGCTTGTCGCGCAGCGTTGCCGCAATGTCGGTCATTGCGGCGAAATCGGGCTCCCCCACTTTGTAGATCCAGCGCATCAACTGGCGCGCACGGAACGGCTTCTCGCCCATTTCCGTGAAGTAGGCCGCCAGCGCATGAGCATCAAAGTTGAGGAGGTTTTGTTGCATCAGTTTCTTCGGAAATTACCGCGAGTAAACATTCATTGCCGGGAAGAAATAGGCGATCTCCACTGCAGCTGTTTCAACTGCATCGGAACCATGCACAGCATTGGCATCGATGCTAGCGGCAAAATCGGCGCGAATGGTGCCTTTGTCGGCCTTCTTCGGGTCCGTTGCGCCCATCAGATCGCGATTCTTCAAGATCGCGCCTTCACCTTCCAGCGCCTGTATCATCACCGGGCCGGAGATCATGAAATCCACCAGATCCTTGAAGAACGGACGGGCGCGGTGTACGGCATAAAAGCCTTCTGCCTCGGCGCGCGACAACCACACCA
>Ga0315272_10000080_pt1 | contig 39055 bp, 69 predicted proteins | sample C3_middle_MG_FD_203918 | JGI IMG/M metagenome (GOLD analysis project Ga0315272, IMG submission 203918) | Sediment microbial communities from Yellowstone Lake, YNP, Wyoming, USA - C3_middle | ecosystem: Environmental > Aquatic > Freshwater > Lake > Sediment | place: USA: Wyoming | collected...
GTGGCCTCAATCAGCGCGGCAGATGTAATCGCGTTGAATGCGACTTCTGTCGTGATGACCCGTGAGGCAATCGCGGCAACCGGGACAGATGCTACTAATGCGGCAGTATTAACCAAGCAATGCAACGCGATTACCGCCTCTGATGGTACCAAGGGCGTTTCCCTTCCCGCAGCGGCAACCACCACCGGACCTATTTTTGTGGTGAACACCGTAACCACGGCAACCCTCAAGGTTTACCCTGTTAATGGCGGAAACGACAATATCAACGGCCTGGCGGAAGATGCCGCCTTTACAATGGGGCCGGGTAAGTCTGCATGGTTTACTCCTGTTTCTGCAACGCAGTGGTGGTGCGATGATTTTGCCGCCTGTACCACAACCACCGGCGAGATCAACAACGCCGCCGACGTGTCGGCCAGGGTACAGACGCTTACCTCTTCCGGAGCGATTACCGCAGGAGTCCAATGCGTACAGCTTAACCATGCCAGCACTCCGGTTGTCACCACGATTGCGAACGCCGCGAACCATCAGGGGCTTTTTGTGGTCAAGGACATTTCCGCAACCGGAACCGCCGCGCACACTTTGACGCTGACCGCTGGCACGTTCAACGGGATTAACAATGTTGCAACGCTTAACGCGCTGAACGAATGCCTTGTGGTGTACTTCGACAGTGCAGGCAACGGAACCATCATTGAAAATGTCGGGTCTGTAGCGTTGAGTTAATCATGGGCGGCCCTTCGGGGCCGTCTTATAAAAGGTAAAGGATATGAAAAACAACCAGACTATTTTTACCAGCGCGGCACGAACAGCGACCACCACGGCGACTATCCCTTGTCCGTCAATGGCGGGGTTGTTCTTTATCAACTGCACGGCTGCATCGTTAACGCCATCGGTGGTTTTTACCATTGCGGGGGTATCACCTAACGGAAGCGCCGAATATACCATTTTGACCTCGGCGGCTATCACCGGAACCGGGCTAACCGTCCTGCGGGTGCATCCTGAGTTCACGGCGGCTGCAAATACCGTGGCAAAGGACATTTTACCGGCGGCCATTAAGGTAACTGCCACCCATGCGGACACGGACAGCATTACCTATTCAATGGCCTTTGTGGGGGTTGACTGATGCTTGAAGAGACAAGCTATTACGATGAGCAGGCAGACAAGCTAATTGTCAAGACGAGCTTCGACAATAGCGAGGCTCTCAAGGAAAACGCACAGGCGCGGGATGCCAAGCCGGAAAACTTCGGGAAATACAAAGGGGCATTGTGCCATGTAGGCTCAATCCATATGGGCGATGTGGTACGGCTGAAAAACCTTGGCTATAACCTGCTTTCCCCGGACGTTGACGAGAAGCGCCGGGCCTTGTGTTATATCCAGACAAACGAGCCTTATCTGTTGACGGTAAATGGTACACCTTTCGCAAGGAACAGGAAAAAATGGGCCTAAAAGTTGCCATAATCGGGCTATCCCCGTCTACCCACGACCAAGCGCCCTGGTACGACCAGGAATGGGAAAAGTGGGGGTTGCCGTGGGATCACGCATGGCCTTTGATGGACCGTCTTTTCGAGATGCACGACATTAGGTTGCTTGAGAGCGAACACAGCAAGAGGCCGCGTGGGTATATTGATAGGCTGAAAGAGTCCTATGTCCCGCTCTACATGCAAGAAGAGTATTTCCCAAGCGCAACGCAGTACCCTTTCGAGATTGCGCGGTATTACAACTCATCCGTCTCCTATGCCATGGCCCTTGCTATTTACGAGGGAGCGGAAGAGATAGGGCTTTGGGGAATAGACATGGCAGATGGTGAGGAATACACCTACCAGCGGGCCAATATGGAATATTTGATCGGGCGGGCGGAAGGGCAGGGTATCACGGTCCATATCCCCAAAGAGTCGCACCTTTGCCGGTTTGCCGGGGAGGGTATCAAGTTTTACAACCACAATCCGGTTTACGTTGACCGCTACGGGTGGCTTAGATGAACTCTTTTACCACGATCGAAACCGCAATTGCTAACTGGTTAGACCGGTCAGACCTTGCCGGGGTAATTCCTGCGTTTATCGCCTCGGCTGAGGCGCGGATGTATCGAGACTTGCGGGTTGCCGCCATGGAAACTGCCATATCTGAGACAATTACAGCCGGGGTTGTTGCTGTCCCTGACGGATATCTCGAAATGAAACACCTGTATATTAACGGCGCGCCGGTCCAGAAGTTGCAACGAAAAACGGCAGAGTGGATTTATACAAATTATCCATCCAGGGCAGCAGATGCAAAGCCGTTATTTTTCGCCCGTGAGGCTGGTAATTTCATTTTTGGGCCATATTCGGACAGCACATACACGGTGAAAGGCGTTTACTACAAAAGATTGACGGCACTTTCTGTAAGCAACGAGACAAATTGGTTCACCACTAATGCCCCTGATCTGATTTTGTTTGCGGCATTGGCCGAGGCAGAGCCATACCTTGGCAACGACCCGCGCTTCGTCTTGTGGCAATCGAAATATGACACTGTGAGGGCAGCAGTGCAGAAGCAAGACACGGCGGAAGAATTTTCTGGCTCTATCTTACAGGTGACAGCAGCATGATAAAGTTTGGCGAATATCTCCCAGACCTTCCGGCGCATGATAATCCTGGCGCAACGGTGGCAAATAACGTCATCCCGCACGGAGACAGCTATAAGCAATTTCCAGGGGTTACCGTGTACTCCGGGGCATTGGCGGCACGATGCCAGGGCGCATCATCTGGCCGCGATAATGCCGGGAATGTGTACCTGTTCTCTGGGGATGCCTCAAAGCTGTACCAGATAAGCACAACCACTTGGGGAGATGTGTCAAAGGTTGGCGGTGGGTACACATGCGCAACAGATAGCAGTTGGAACTTTACCCAATGGGGCAAGCAACTTCTTGCTACACAGGTAGGCGATCCGATCCAGACCTTTACTATGGGAACAAGCTCTGCGTTTTCTAGCCTTTCCGCCTCTGCCCCACAAGCTCGTTATATTGGAGTTGTCCGTGATTTCGTGGTGGTTGGTAACACCTACGATGTTTCCGATGGCAGTGTACCTTTTCGGGTTCGGTGGTCTGCCATTGGCGACCCGTCAGATTGGGTTGTTTCGTCAACTACACAGGCAGATTTCCAAGACCTCAACTCGTCTAACGGGTGGGTCCAGGGCATTGTTGGCGGAGAATACGGTATCATCTTTCAAGAGCGGGCGATAACCCGCATGACTTATGTTGGCAGCCCCGCAGTATTTCAGTTTGACGAGATCGAGGCGGGATATGGCACCAACGCCCCAGGCTCAATATGCAAGATCGGAACCATGACCGCCTACCTTGGGGAAGATGGCTTTTATGTGTTCGATGGGACAAGCTCAACCCCGATAAGTCACAACATGGTTTCAAAGACGTTTTACAGCGACCTTGACCAGGTGCATTTACACCGTATTTCCTCAGTAGTTGACCCGATCAATCAGGTGATTTTTTGGGCATACCCTGGGGCAAGTAATATTAGTGGAAACCCGAACAAAGTAATCATGTTCAATTATGCGCAAAACTCACAGAAGCGATGGGCGGTGGCAGAAATAACCACGGAATTGATTGCGCGGTTGGCAATCCCAACAAGTTACACACTGGACTCCCTCGATTCCGTATCTTCTAGCCTTGATGCGCTTGAGTTTTCCCTTGATTCGAGGGTGTGGATTGACAACACAATTTCACTTTCAGCATTCAACACGGATCACAAGCTATGTTTTTTCAATGGTACGGCCCTTGATGCCACAGTAGAAACCGGAGAGGTAGAGATTACAGAGGGGAAAAGAACGAGGCTTTCAAGAGTCCGGCCAATGATCGAAGGTGGATCAACCGTAACCATGCAGATCGGATCACGCAACGCACTGACAGAAAGTGTCACATGGACAACGGAGGCAGCACCCAATACATCCGGTGACGTTGAGGTAAGAAGCAATGCGCGATACCACCGGGCGCGGGTGAAGGTTTCGGGCGGCTTTACCCATGCGCAGGGCGTGAGCGTGGTTGAGTTTTCAGAGGGTGGCAAGCGATGAGCTTTCTTAAAGCGATAGAGACCCACACAAACCCCCTCGAATGGTGCAAGCAGCTTGCCAAGAAGATAAACGCTGTAATGGACGGAAAGACGAACAATACGGCCACAGTGACACTTACAGCGAACAGCGCAACCACAATAGTTACCTTCGCCGAGGGCCGGGTGGGGGCTGATACCGTATTGACCTTTACCCCGACAACGGCGAATGCTGCGGGGGCAATTGGTGGCTTGTATGTCTCTGGTCGTGATGTGGCGGCAAAGACCGTGACCTTGACCCATGCGAATACAGCTACCGTTGATAGAACCTTTTCCTGCGTGCTGGTGGGGTAATGGAAAGAATCATTCCCTACATGGTTATTGATGGGATACCGAACATGCCGGATTCTATGCTGGCTAGTTTTTATCTGACCCTTGTTGCGGATGGGTTGGAGAAAACAGCGTTTTATGATGGCTCTGTTCAGTGTGCCAGTGATTTTGTCCGGTTGTTCAAAAGCCCAGGACAACTCTTGTTTGTGGTTGTTCGTGAGGATGCGCCGATAATGATTAGCTGGTTGAACTCACTGGAAGGGAAAAGGGTACAGGTCCATTTCTCTATGTTCAAGCGTGGGTTTGGGCGAGACTCTTTCGAGATAGGCAGGAAGGTTGTGGAACATTACCTTTCTCTATCAGGACCGGATGGGTTTTTGTTCGATGTGGTCTACGGAGTAACGCCAACGGCGAACAAGCTGGCATGTAAATATGTGAAAAAAATAATGAATGTTTCTGCCATTGTCCCCAATTTCTGCTTCAATTTTTGGGACAAGACAACCTCAGATGGACTTTTGACCTACAAGACGAGGGCAACAAATGAAAGTATATAACAGCGTCACAATAGACATGGAAAGCGGGTCGGTATTATCTGAGGACAGTTACGAATATAAAGGGCCTGTTGCATTGTGCGGCGGAAAGGGTGGCGGTGGTTCAACGTCAACCCAAACAGTAACAAAATCAGACCCGTGGTCCGGCCAACAACCTTACCTTACTGATGTTTTTTCAAAGGCCCAGGGACAATACAATACCGGAGTTCCTAGCTATTTCCCAGGCTCAACCGTAACGCCTTTTTCACCGGAAACACAGCAGGCCATGGCGATGCAATCAGCACGGGCAACAAATGGCTCCCCCATAATGGCGGCAGGGGGCCAGCAGCTTACCGATACGCTACAGGGCGACTATCTTACCTCGAACCCGGCGTTTAGCCTGCTCAACTCTAACGCGCAAGGCGATTACCTGAACAAGAACCCGTACATCGACCAGACGGTTGACAGAGCATTGGGCAAGGTGCGAGGCAGTCTTGATAGCCAGTTTGCGCAGGGTGGCCGGTATGGATCAGGCTTGCACCAAACCGCGCTTGCCGGGGCATATGGAGACACCGCAGCCAGCATGTACGGGCAGAACTACGCAAACGAGCGACAGAACCAGATAGGCGCAACCAATGCCATGGGCCAACTATACGGCGACGAGCGTACAAAACAGCTTCAAAGCATGATGTTTGCGCCACAGATGGCAAACCAGGATTATGTGGACGCACAGCAACTTGCAGCGGTGGGCGGGGCAAAAGAGGGCATGTCACAAGCTAACATAAACGACCAGTTGAACCGCTGGAACTTCGATCAGAACAAATATTCTGACGCTCTTGCCAGATATAACCAGCTTGTCCAAGGTAACTATGGAGGGTCGGGGTCTAGCACAAGCACATCCCCGACGAACACTAACCGCACAGCATCAATGCTCGGCGGTGGTCTTTCTGGGATGATGGGCGGCGCGATGTTGGGGAGCCTTATCCCTGGCATGGGCGTTGGGGGGGTTGGGGCCGGTATTCTTCCCACCCTCGGCGGGCTGGGTGGGCTTATGCTTTCAGACCGCAGGCTCAAGAAGGACATTAAGGCCATGGGCAAGTTAGACAACGGCTTGACGGTTTACAGCTTCCGTTACAAGATGGGCGGGCCTGTAACCATGGGCGTTATGGCCGATGAAGTGAAAAAGGTAATCCCCGAAGCGGTGCAGACGGTTGGCGGCGTTGACTTTGTAAATTATGGGAGGCTCTAGCATGGCAGGATTGATGGATTTTTTACAAAGCCCAGGAGCAATGCAAATGGCGGCTTCCCTGCTTGAGTCTGGCGGGCCAAACCAGCAGCCGGTAGGGACAGGTCAGGCTTTGGGGCGCGGATTGCTTGCGTACCAGCAGGGGCAAGATATGGCCTTGCAGCGCAAGTTTCAAGAGCAGCAAATGGCTAAGATACTTGCCGATCAGGAAAGGAAGAAGCGGGAAGACGAATTTTATGCTAACACCGGGAAATATTACCAATCCCCACAGCGGCAGGCGTTGGAGCAAGCAGGCGGGATGCCGACTCAAGAAGCAGCAACGGCGATGCAAGATATGGCCCCACGGTTTGACACGCAAGCCATGTATCAGGACATGTTGGGAGTTCCTGGGCTTGCAAAAGAGGCCATCAAGGGGCTGACCGCTACGCAAGACCCGATCAAGTTGGCAGAGGGCGATACTCTGCTTGACCCGCGCTCATATAAGCCTGTGTATCAAGCTGGCCCTAAACTGCCTTGGTATGTCCAGAAAGGCGAGGGTGGCGCACCGGTTGGCATTGATCCGTTGTTCCGTGAATTTGAACTAACAAAAGCACAGGCCGGTGCGGCAAGGACAAACACGAACATCAACATAGACAACAAGAAGCAAATGTCTGTAGTCGAGCCGTTCCTCAATAAGTTACCGGAAAATTATCAGGCGGCGGTTGGTGATAAAATGTCAATAGCCAGAATTGACCAGGCCCTTGATATTGTGAAAAAGGGCGGTGATTCAGTGACCGGCCTTTCTGGGGCAGTAAAATCGGCAGTTGCTCCATACGCTACTGCAATAGGCATGAACACCGCCGCGATGAATGACTCACAGATTCTACAAACCCTTCTTGACGCAAACGCCGGGAGTCTCAGGATGGAAGTTGTCGGACCTGGCCCTGTGTCGAACTATGAGCAGGGGATTTTGCAACGGGTTTCCGGGCGCAAAATGTCGGCGGCGGAAGGTGTTAAGAAAATACTCGAATATCACAGGGCTAACAAGGAAGAGAAAATCAAGTCTTTTAACAACCAGATAGGAAAGGTGTCAACTCTTCCCGGGTATAGCGATGTAACAACCCTCTACCCAAAGATTGACTATAACACCGCACCTCCTGCCGGTGGTGGGTGGGGGATAAAGAGGAAATAATGGCAACCTACGAAATCACGGCACCAGATGGGCAAGTTTTCGAGGTAACAGCTCCCGATACTGCCACACAAGAACAGGTTTTAGCTTATGCTCAAAGCAACTATTCTGCTCCTGGGAATCCTCAAGAAGAGAAAAAAAACTCAAAATGGAAAGACTTACCGGGTAACATACCGGCCAGTGCAGGTAGATGGTTGACCAACATGGCACAGCCTATTCTGCATCCGATAGACACGGCGAGAAGCCTTGATAACCTCGTTATGGGGGTGGGTCAAAAACTAATACCAGGCGAACAGCCTCAGGAAGTGTATGCTGATGCCCTTGGCGCTGCAATTAAAGATAGGTATGGCTCTTTAGGCACGGTAAAAGAAACTGCCATTACAGACCCCGTGGGGATGCTTGCTGATGTTGCAGGCGCAACCACAGGAGTAGCAGGCTTGTTAAGGGGCGGGGCTAAAACACTCGCCGCAGTCGCGCCAAAGGCTCAAGGGCTTTCTGCATCAATGACCAGAGCCGGGGAGATTGGCGGGAAGGTCGGCAGGATGATTGACCCAACAAACCTGATTGTTCAGGCTCCTGGCGCGATAATGAAAAATGTTGTCGAGCCGGTTGTGTCACATTCTTTTGGACAAATAACGGGCGGGGGCGGGCAGGGACTACGAGAGCTTGCCAGGGCGGGGGCGCAAGGCGGAGACACCTTTGCAGATGCACAATCACATTTGCGCGGCATTGCCCCGATCCAAGAAGTAGCGGAAGACGCAAAAAGGGCCACAGGCGCGATGCGGCAAGCAAGGGGGGCAGAATATCTGGCGGGGAGAGAGGCGTTACCACTGACCTCCCCCGTTGATATTGGCACCATAGACAGGGTGATAGGTGATGTGCGAAAAACCGGGATGTTTAAATCATTTGTAAAAAATAAACCAGCAGCTGACGTGTGGGAGCAGATAAATACAACAGTTGACGATTGGAAGAATCTTGACCCAAACGAATACCACACAGTAGAGGGGCTTGACGCACTAAAGCAATCAATCGGAGAGATAAGAGATAATGCAAAATATGGCACTCCTGGCCGCCGTGTTGCTGATAGCGTATATCATGCTATCAAAGGGCAAATAGTGAAAGAAGCACCAGAATACGCAAAAGTTATGCGGGGTTATGAGGATGCCAGCAAGATTATAAAGGATGTTGAAAGCACCCTGTCGGCTAATCCTGGGGCAAATGTTGACACAACAATCAGAAAGCTGCAATCGGTAATGCGGAACAATGCGAATACCACATACGGGCGACGTGTCGATCTGGCGCAAATGCTTGAAGATGCAGGGGCTAAAAACCTCATGGCAAAACTGGCGGGGCAATCGTACAGCAGTGCGACCCCTCGTGGACTACAGGGGCTAGGCGCTTCTCTGGGTGGCGTTGCGGCCCTAGCAACTAATCCGATTTCTGTTCTTGGGCTTGGGCTTACATCTCCAAGGCTCGTAGGAGAGGCGGCTATGTATGGCGGTAGGGCGGCAGGGGCAATAAACAAAGTTGCTGGACCAGCGGTGAGTCTTCTCCCGTCACATGTCGTAGGGCAATCTTTGTTGCAAGCTGGCAGAAATAAAAATCTTCTTGAAAGGTAAGGATAATGTCAAACATTTCAGCATGGAGCAGCACCGCAGCAAGCAACAACAGCGCATCTCCTAACGGGTTTCCCGAAGGAATGCTACCGTCTGGGGTAAACGACTCTTGCCGTGAAATTATGGCAGGGGTCCGTTCGTGGTATGAAAGCGCGGAGTGGATCAACAGGGGGCATGCCCCGACCTTCGTTTCAACGGTTTCGTTTACCATCCCCACGGATGTAATGGCTATCTATCATGTGGGCCGGAGAATGCGCTTTACGGATGCGACAACCCTATATGGCACAATCGCAACAAGCACATACAGCGCACCGAACACCACCATCGAAGTCACTATGGACTCCGGTGTTTTGTCGTCCTCGCTTTCCGCTGTGTCGGTCAGTATTCTTTCCAGCACCAATAGCCCGATCCCTACAACAGTAACCAGCCAGATTCCAGCAGGGTCAATAACCGCATGGAACCCAGGTTATTACACAAATGGCTTAAATGCAGGGTACACCTTCGCGCTCGGATCTGCTAACACTGTTGCGGCGGCAAATGCCTATCTTAACCCGCTCGGGTATTATGTTTGCGATGGGGCAGCGCTTAATGACTCTAGAAGCGTGATTTTCAACGGAGCATCAAGATACCTGCCCAACCTGACGGACTCCCGGTTTTTGATGGGCAGCACAGCGGCGGGCGCGGGCGCAGCAACGGGCAGCAATACCTTGAGAGACCACACACACACATCCAGCCTAACCGCAGCAGGTCAAACCCATGCTGGTAACTCTGGAAGCGTAAGCGACCCCGGAACACATACGCATAATATGGCGGCAGATAACTCAACCTCGTATGGCGGTGGACCTTATGTTAAAGGCAACCTCGGTAATGTTACCGTCATAGCCACTGGAGGAGCAGGCGCACATAGCCACACTGTAGCACTAAACCATACCCACGCAGCGTCCGCAGTTTCCGGCACAATCGGCACGGGGGCTGTGGCGGGGTCAACAGAGAACCGCCCCTTATTCCTCTCCTGCTTCTACATTATGAAGGTACGCTAATGTATACCGTGAAATATAAACTTTTCTTGATATGGCACACCCTGAAAAACGTGACAGGCGATGGGGTTATGCAGGAAAACAGGAACAGGTTTTTTATTTTGTCAGATGAAAGCCGGGTAGAAGTACCATCAACCGCAGTATTTTGGTTCTCGAAAGAACGGTATATTTCAATTAAGAAGAACATGGAAAAACAAGCTGGACAGCCGATAGGGTGATTTATGTCTGACGTTTCGACTTGGAGTACCACGGCTGGCAACAATAATTCAGCCTCGCCAAACGGTTTCCCTGAAAACATGGCCCCTTCCGGTGTAAACGATTCGTGCCGTGAGGTTATGGCTGCGACTAAGCGGTTTTATGATACCATTAATGGCACTATCAACGACATAGGCACCCCCGGCCTCCAAGGCTTCGGCGTAGGCATCTGCCCCACCCCACCACCAGGGTTCGCCGAACTATCCGGCACACGGGACAAGGCCAGCGACAACTACGGCAACTACCTGTATCAGGATGGCTCGGTGATGGCCTGGGTGCCCTTGTTTTATTACCGCATTGCCCATGCCAGCAACCCAACCTATGCCACCTATCTGCTCAACAGTATCGACATTAAGCCTGAGTCATACTTCGCAAATGTCACCGCTGCAAATGCTGCCGGGTATGCGTTGCATCGTGCTTTCCGGGATGGCGGGGTGACAAAGCGCGGAGTTTTTGTGGATAAATATGGCTGCTCCAATAACGCAGGGGTAGCCAGTTCCATCCGTTATGGCAAGCCGCTCTCTACTGCTGCAGATCACAACCCAATCAGCGCCCTTAATGGGTCCCCGGCCCTCACCTTTGCCGGGGTAATTGATGCGGCAAAGACCAGGGGTGCTAATTTCTTCCCCGCTTTGATGTTTATTCGTGCGGCCCTAGCCATGATCTCTAATGCGCACGGCCAGGCCTCTACCACCACAACCTACTGCGCCTGGTACAACGCCACCTATAATTTCCCAAAAGGGAACAACAACAATGCCCTGGGCGACACAAACGATGCCGCGGTGCTGTATCTTTCCGACGGCTACCTCAACTGCGGCAAGTGCGGTTCCGGTGCGCCATTTGCCAAAACTACTCACAACGGCCAGGCGTGTGGTATTGCGGATCTGAACGGCAATATGTGGGAGATTTCTCTTGGCCTTACTCGCCCTGGCACAACCGCCACCGAGGCGATCAACGACGCTCTTGGCACGGCCAAATTCCATATTCTGAAAGAATCAGTCGCCGCAGCCAGCCTCACGTCCGGCTGGAATACCGGCAACGACCATTGGGGCACGGATGTTTTCCTTGACACCAATTTCCAGGAAATCAATCTGGCCCATATCGGTGCGGCATATGGCTGGAAATATTTTGGCAGCGGAACAAATCAAGTTTTTTCCGCTGATCTTTCCGGCAATAACTGGCTGATGACCGGCTTGGGTATTTACAAGGATGCCAATGGCGCATCCACCTCGGGAACGAACCTGTTTGGGCAGGATGGCCTGTACGAATATCACGCCTCCAACCTCTGTGTGCTGTCGGGTGGTTATTGGTTCCATGCTGGGATCGCGGGCGTCTGTTGCGCGGATCTGAGTGGCTGCCGTTCCAACTCGTCCTACGGTGCGGGCTTCCGGGCCGCCTGTTATTGTGCTTAAGCGATCGATAGGGAGTGGGCAGATGGGGATCAACTCCGAGGCAACAATCATTTTCCAATTTGAAGGAGATAAATAATGCCCTCTATTGTGAGCTATCAGAAGATTATCACCGAATATACCACCTATAAGCTCAACGAGCCGCGTGATTTACAAGGAAGCTCCCTTGCCACCGAGCTATGCGAGATTGACGGAGTAACATATGTGTCCGTGCCGGATGGGGTTGCCTTGCCGCCACAACCTGCGGAGATTACCGTTGTGCCGGTGGTGCTTACCGATGCGCTGCGGGAACAGATTAAGGCCGCGTCTCCGCATGTGCGGCTGATAAACCAACGGGTAGTGGAGCGGATAAGGGAGAAATATAGCCAAGATGATGAGATAAAAATGTTGAGCCTCTCACAGTCGCCAGAGAAAGACGGTTATCTTGCCCATGTTGTCGCTTGCCGTGAATGGGGGGCGCAGGAGAAAGCAGCAATCAGTCTTTCTCCTGCGAATATCACACAGAGACTTGATGATCTGGATGTATTGTATCAGCAAAAGCTATACAGCAACGTCGATGCGCTTTTCCCCTCTGGGACAAAAACAATTCAGCTACGGAATGACAAGGATTTTTCAATTTTCAGGGATATAGTTTATGACGCAGTGGCGATGCGGGCGGCAGGCCAAGAGTCGGCTCTGGTTGAGTTTCGCACAGAGGACAACATGACACAAATACTTCCGGCCTCTGAATTTATCCCTGTTGGCCTTGATGTCCTTGCGGCAAAGAAGGCACTCTGGTCGGTTAGAACCGCCCATAAAGACGCTATTTTATTGTTGACAGAAGAACAAGCGGCAACCTATGTTATTACAACGGGTTGGCCGACAACAAACGAGCCTTATTGGGTACAGCGGGAACGGGCAGACCGCAATTATAGGGATTATGTTCGTAGGGTGGCTGCGAGATTAAACAATGGCACACCAGAAGGCAATGTGGCAGAAATTTTAAAACTTAAAGCGATAGGTGAATGAAATGGCAAAAGTACCGTATGGATCACCATCAGGTTATGGAAGCACAATGGTAAAAGAGTTTATCAATAAAACTGTCGAACTGATAAACGAGGGAGAGCGGATAAAGGCGTTGCTGAACTCAACAACGGCAGATGCGGGGGCAACATCTAACATAAATGTGGGTGGCACATACGGAGATGTTTTTTCCGTGGCAGGAACTGGAGGGGGCACTTTTTATAACCTTCTTAATCAGGTAACTATCGGCATCATCCCTATTTTGGAAACAATCGACAAGGCAAAACTTGCCGACCTGGATATGGGATAAAGAGGAACGACAATGGCAGGATCACCGAAACCGAAAGGCGCACCACCGAGCAGAGACCCCAGGACCGGACGGTTTAATTGAACTGGCTCCTTGGCCTCATAGCTATTGCGGCAAGCGAACACCTAGCGCATGGGTTTTTATCCAATGACGCAACGTGGGAGCTTGCCCTTGGCGCGAAGTATCTTTCTCTGGCCGTCGTCCTGCAACTGCTTCTCGCAGAGACAAAGCAACGGCCCCTGCTGTTTCGCTCCTTTATTGCCCTGTTCTGCATAGGGGCATGGGTTGACTTTTCCGGGCATGTCGTATGGCAGGTTGCACGATTTGATTCATCCGTTCCGATCTTGGTTTGCTTTTCTATGTGGTTTATCCACACGGCGAAAAGAAGCTACTCCGTGCAGAGCGACCCGCTCAATAATAAGAATGTCTTTATATTATTTCACAGACCCAAAAGCACATGGGGCGTAATCAAGGCGTTAGTGGGCCTCCCCGCTGATTCCGTGTCGGTGTATGCTAATGGTCAAGCGTGGTCATTCCGACGCAAGACAGGCGACTTTGCGCTCTATTCTATGGGTCATTCTGTTTTATCTGCCAATATCGCGGTTGACACCGGACAAGCACTTACCCCAGAGATAGAGGAAATGCTTGACGATCTGGTGGGTGAGCCGCGCTTCCCTGGAACAAAATGCGTCTGGACTATCCGGCATGTGCTGGCCAGACTGAACCTTAAACCAAGATGGCGGGAATATCTACCGGGGCTGTATGCGATGAGGGTTTTAAAATGAATGTTTCCGAAATGACCAAGGATGAATTTATGTCTATGCTCAAGGACTTGCAGGTAAACCACCTTGAGCCTAAGTTTCGGGAAATTGTACAGCACGAGTTACAGCTTGAACGTACAGCGTTCTGGATACCAGCAGAGCGGCACTACAACGAGCATAACCACTTGGCGAAGTGCATTATTTTAGCAGAAGAGAAAGAAGAGAACCACGCTTTTGTGTCCCGGTTTAGAAAACGAGGTAGCAAGGCCGGGGAGATCGCGTTTTATCTGTCTGTTGCCGCTGTTTGTGTATGGACAGCCGCAACATTCTGGGACGGGTTTGTTGCCACCATGCAAAAGATGTTTAAGCACGGAGGGTGACATGACAGCGATACCAGACGATCCTTGCTCTATCTGTTGCCACGAAACAAGGAACGCTCTTGCCGCAGTGGTACACCTTGCAAAGCACGTTATGGCGGAAAACCCTACCATGGGATCTGTGATGCTGGATGCGGCGATAGACCGGCTTGAGAAGCACTTAACACGTTGCGCTGATATTATGGGGGAAACACCATGCTTGTGACTTTGATTTCTTTTTTAGGAGGTAGCGCATTCCGATTGATATTTGGGGCGGTGTCTGATTGGTTCACGAAAAAACAAGACCACCAGCACGAAATGGACTTGCAGCGGTTACAGTCCGAGCTTGAGGCCGCGCGGCACACTAGAGACCTTGAACGGATCAAGCTACAGGCAGACCTTGGCGTAAGGGAAATAATTGCCCAGGCTGACGCAATAGAAAAGAAGGTAATGACGGATGCCTTCCTTGAGGCGGTAAGGGCCACCAACACTGTGACCGGGATAAGGTGGGTGGATGCGTGGAATCATATAATCAGGCCTTGTGGAGCGTCTATATCGCTTCTTGTATGGGTTGTGGCTATGGGCGTGACGGGTTTTATTTTAGATCAAATGGATTGGGCCTTAATCAGCGCATTTCTAGGTGTGTTTGTTGGTGATAGAATCCACACCAGGAGCAAGCTGTGAACGATCTTGCCGAACTGTATGTGCTCATAAAGAAGTTTGAAGGTTGCCGGTTAATGCCCTATTGGTGTCCTGCTGGAAAACTCACATGCGGATATGGGGCAACCGGCCCTGGTGTATTCCCAGGTGTGCCGTGGACACAAGCACAAGCAGACCAGCGGCTAGAAGATGATGCGGTAAGGTTTGTGGCTGGAACCCTTGCCCTTTGCCCAACCCTACGCGGTAATAAATTATGCGCTATTGCTGACTTTGCTTACAATCTTGGCCTTGGCAGGCTGAAAGCGTCCACATTGAGAAAGCAAGTAAACGCCGGGCGCTGGCAATCCGTAGTCGCAGAATTAAATAAGTGGGTATGGGCTGGCGGCAAGAAATTAACCGGCCTTGTGTTGCGCAGAAAAGCAGAGTCGGTATTGTTGACACGTTAGGTTTCGCGGCCCCTCTCCCCGCGAATGGTGCGCCCCGGACTTTTCCCCTCCGATTAGTCGCGGGGCGCGGTTTTGTTTACGCGGTTTTCCAGCCGTTTTTTCTGCAAGCGACGATGGATGCAACCGCCTCTTGGACATTTTCAGGCTTTATATTTTGGCATGTCAGCCTCGTCGAACTAACATCGCCCCACAGGCAAATTTCCGCTCCATCAAAATTTATTTCGATCTTGTTTAGTTTTGCTAAGTTGCGTATTTTAACCAGTTCTTTAATCATTGTTGCCCTCCTTTTTATGCTTCATTCTCCACGAGGTAAACGGTAACACCCCCGCTTCCAATTCGAGTAGTAACCACAACGCCGTTCTTCTTCGCCCATTTCGAGACGCATGATTTGATGTTCCCGATCCGCTTTGCATCGGCCTTGTAAAACTTCTTTTTCATCTTGAGCAGGTCCGCGAATTTGTACACGGTTTTGCGGCCTGTTTGCTTGGGGGGGATGTTCATTGTTTTACTCCTTCGCTTTGCGTGATTCAATCATGCTATCTGCGTATTGATATGCTGCTCTGGTATATGCTCCCCGGTCTATTGGGAATCCGTTTGAAGTGGTTTCAATCCCGCGAGTATGGTCATTTTTTTGAGCCTGGATAATCGCCTTTAACGATTCAACGGCAAAATAGTCACGTAGCGTAATATTTTCCATCATTTATTTCTCCTTTAGTTCACGGGCGGCGGTGAATGACTTTTCTGCGTCGTAGCTGTCACCCTTATCCTCTAATTCCACAAGCCAATCATCAAACGTGGCATACTTGTACTCTGCCGGGCTTTCCCCGGCCTGCATCATATAAATTTTCCAGATCTTATCGCTTCGGCACAATTTTTACATGCCTCTGTCATGGCCACACCAGAATCATCTAGTTCTCTTCCCCCGTCAAAAGTCGGGATGGTATCGATGATTGATTCGCATATTTTCGCGCATCTTTCCCGCTCGCAAGCTGATCCCGCATCAAAACATTGTTCCCCGGCAAACTCCGATGATTCATTCCATACGTCTGAATCTTGTTCGATTTGCTCTCTCCACCATTCTTTGAATTTTTTCACATGGCCCCCAAGTGTCAAATATTATTTGTCTGTTGGTCTACAAAAAAAGACTGGCATTCCTCGGCCTGTATCATATTTTTTTGTGCATAATTGCCCACACTCCTGCACCTATAGATTTCCCCACGGGATTAATGTGTTTACCGTCATAAAAATACGGGCCATTCAAAAGTACCCGCCTTGCAACTGCGGTTATGCATCGCTGCTCAGAGCTAGGAAATGCCCCCAGCGCATTCTTTATTCTGGTTGCTTCCTCGCCTATTAAAAAATCTCTTCGTGCGCTCATCCAAAAACCTCCAAAAAATTATTACCACGCAAGATTAGCATATCGAAAAATTGCGCCATTGTCAACACAAAAAGTTTTTCAACAGGGTGCAAATAAAATATTGACAAAGGTTGTTTTTGTGATAAGGTGAATAAAAAGCAAGATGATTTTTAACACAAACATGGAGGGAAAAATGAAATTTGAAATTAAGAATAGATGGAGCGGATCAGTACAATTTGTCGCGGAGATTGAGGCAGATGAAAATGCCCTGCTATCGGTAAAAACTGGCCTTGCTGTTAGGTGGGGCTTTAAAACATCTGCCAACCTCACCGGGGCCAACCTCACCGAGGCCAACCTCACCGGGGCCAACCTCGCCTGGGCCAACCTCGCCGGGGCCAACCTCACCGGGGCCAACCTCTTTGGGGCCAACCTCGCCTGGGCCAACCTCACCGAGGCCAACCTCACCGAGGCCAAACTCTTTGGGGCCAACCTCGCCTGGGCCAACCTCACCGAGGCCAACCTCTTTGGGGCCGACCTCACCGGGGCCAACCTCACCGAGGCCAACCTCACCGAGGCCAACCTCACCGGGGCCAACCTCGCCTGGGCCAACCTCGCCGGGGCCAACCTCACCGGGGCCAAACTCTTTGGGGCCAACCTCGCCGGGGCCAACCTCTTTGGGGCATTCATGTGGATTGGCAGAAAGAAATATTTACTTGTTGAAGATAAATGATGAGCAAATTCAACGCCGATCACTGGCTACGCACAAGAAAGGAAATGCTCATGCAAATAGGATGGGTCGAGCCGGAAAGCCTTTATTTTTTCTGGAATATCAAGGACGAATACAAGGCCATGCTTGCCGCCATGAGCCGTGAATGCCAGCTACAGGAAATAGCCGCGACATTCAAATGCCATGTTGGCACGATCCAGCGCGACAAGTACATGCTTGGCCTGTCGAAAAAGACACCTGGCGGCAGCAACCGAAAAAAGAGAATGTTCGGCTACAAGGGCCAACTCCTACCCTGCGCCGAGATAGCGGCACTGGAGGGGGTTGGCTATAATACAGCCTATTCATGGCTTACAAAAGGGAGGTTAAGTTGATAATGAAAATATTGGTGTTTGTGGTTTTTTTGCTAATCTGGGGTGCGGGTTGTTTTGTTGTTGATAAATTTATAAACTATACAAGCGGTTCGTTCGCAGCCAGTACTCCATTTATTATGATGTACGGATGGATGGCTGGTAATCTTGCTAGCTTCATATCTGATTTGATAAATTTGATAAAAAGGTAAAAAAATGAAATGCGTAAAAACAGGAGAGCCAACGATGAATGGGGTACTGTGCCGGAAATGCAAGGAGCAGTGCGAACATGCCGGGCGGATCAAGATGCTTGATGAGATGCTGAGGGAGGAACTACAATGACCGCACCTCGCACAACAACACAGGCATGGAGAGCGCATGTGCAGATATGCCCGATAACATCCGGGCTGGAAACAAGGATGCTTGAATCAACCTATCTGCGACTGTGCAAAGATCGCCAGAAAGCGGCGCGAACCAAAGAGGAAATGGACAGCGGCGACCCGTATTCGGTTTGGTGCCGTGAGTGCAAGGGGAATATTGTACCGGCAGAGCTTACTTTTATCGAGATTGACTAAGGAGGAAAAAATGCCACAATACATTATTTATATCGACTGTGGTTATGAGGATGAATACGAGGAAGTATCCGCAGAAAACGAAGAGGAGGCAAACAAAATCGCCTATAAACGGTGGAGAGAAGAGGCCGAAGTCCAGGCAGGTTATGGGGTTATTGGAGAAGCGACCGACGATCTTCGAGAGGAGTTTTTGTCATGAATTTATTCAAATACCGATATTAATAAAGGGAGATACCCATGCAATTCGAGATTAAAAACAGATGGACAGGGGATGTACAATTCACGGCAGAAATAAATGCGACCAACGATATGTTGCCGGGGGTTAAAATTGCTTTGTCGGTTAAGTGGGGGTTGAACTACGGTGCCGATCTGCGCGGTGCCGACCTGAGCGGTGCCAATCTGCGCGGTGCCAATCTGCGCGGTGCCGATCTGAGCGGTGCCGACCTGAGCGGTGCCAATCTGCGCGGTGCCAATCTGCGCGGTGCCAATCTGAGCGGTGCCGACCTGAGCGGTGCCAATCTGCGCGGTGCCGATCTGCAAATTTTCCAAGCAGGAAGATATACGGCGTGGGTGCAAAAAACACATACCAGAATAGGATGCCAGTATCACAGCAACAAGGAGTGGAGAGCATTTGACGATGAAAAAATATCTTCCATGGCTGATGATGCCGTGGAGTGGTGGTCTGAAAATAAGAAGATTATTTTTATGATGATATCCGCAATGGGTAAGAAAAAATGAGTAACAATCTATTCAAAGACCAAGCATCAAAGGAGTTCCGCACCACGGAAGTCATTGCTGCCATATTCCTGATATTGTGGGCGGTGGTAATCTTCGGCACCCTGTTCGAGTGTGCGGATAAGACGGCTGAGATTCAGGGGAGGAAAATATGTCGGACGCGATAAAAGAAGCACTGGTGTCTGGAGATAATGAGGCAACACGGTCGCCATATTGGCTTATTCTCGACCCTAGGCAGAACATGAGGTGCAATATCCACGAAATGGCGGGCGGAATAACAGGACCGTTCTTTTGCCGAGAGGATGCGGAAGGTTTTCTACGGGCGACAAGATACAATTTTTCTGACCGCGCCCATGTTTATTGTTTATCTGGGCATAGGTCGAAAAAATATGACGACCTATGCCGCGAGACAAGATAATCATAACCCTACTGGCAACCCTACTATCATGGGCCATGATCTACCACCACCTACACCAGACATATAACCCTGCAATAGTTGGCTATTGGCAGATGCACCCGGTGACGAAGCAGCTTTATTTTGTCAAAAGGTAAAACAAAAAGTTGCATAAAACATTGTGCAGTGGTATACATTAGACAACAGGGCAGCACGACGCAGCCCATAACCGGGAGAGATACCGTGGCAAAACAAATAACCTGTGTTGACTGCGGCAACACGGCATACGATTACGACGAGCAATGGTACAGCACCATCATCGGCCCGGTTTGCCGTGAATGTGTCGGAATACATATGCCCTTCAATCCAAGAGAAGAAGAGGACATGGGCCGGAGCAGGCGTGAAATGGTGCGCGAGCAAAACGCAATTGATGATTTTGAGTATTCAAAACTATAGGAGGGAATTATGCCGACTTTCAAAGTAAAACGCCATGCCGAAGATGATTCCATGTTTGAAATTTGGTCAGAGGACGAGCGACACCTGGTGGCAATAATTCACGAAGATATGCTCTTGCCGTTCAAGGGGAATTACGCCGAAATGGTTCTTGTAGAAGAAGAAAATTAGTATTTGACATTCAACAAATAAAGGTGCTAAGATGAGAGAAGCAAGAACATTTGCGACGATCCCGACGAGATCAAATAGCACTGAAAAACCTTTGCCCCCAATGGCCGCACTTTCTCTCTCTTCGTCGGGATCAGAACTTTTGCGCTTGCGGGGGCATTTTTTATTCAGAGTTTCTTGCAGTCGCCCCGGCAGACCCAGCCAAAGAGATAACCTGAGCAGCCGGGTAGTAAAACTTCCACGGCGGTATTCCAGTAGCCACCAACCGTCCAGCGAGAACGCACCGGATATGTGTGATGCAGCCTTTCGAGGCCGAACGAGTTTAGCCCGCTTTAAGGGTTCCGGCAATTTCGTGGAAGTTTCGCCAGCACCGATATAACCCGCTGGTCTTTTAGGAGTGTGACAGCATTAGAATTGATCTAGTGCGCTTCACACGATCATGGTGGTGAAATATGCAAAACTTAGCCAACAACATAACAACGGGAGGAACAGACATGAACATTTATCAAAAACTAATCGAGGTCCGCAAGTCATGCGAATACCTGCAAAAATCAAACGAGGGGGCACAGTATAAATACGTTTCCAGCTCTCAAACCCTCTCGGCCCTTAAAAGCAAGATGGACGAGCTTGGCCTGTTGTTGGTGCCTAAAATCACAAGTTCGAGTGTTGACACCGACACGATTGATCAGCCGCCAGATAAGTACGGAAAACTGAAAAGAACATCAACATATTTTACTCAACTCTGGATAGTCTATGTATGGATCAACGCAGAAAACCCAGAGGAGCAGATTGTTTGCCCATGGTATGGACAGGGTGTTGATATTGCCGGGGAAAAGGGCGTTGGCAAGGCCGTAACCTATGCAGAGAAATATTTCCTGCTCAAGTTTTTCAATATTGCCACAGACAAAGATGACCCAGATTCTTTCCAGAAGAAAAACGAACCAGACCCCAAGAAGCCAGACTCCGACCCAGAAGCAAACGACACCTGTGCCGAGTTATGCACCGAAATGGAAAAGGCCGACAGCTTTGAAGCATTGACATCATGGGCAGCAGCAAGCAAACCGCAGGTTGAAGCACTGCCGGAGTTTCAGAGAAACAAGGTGTACGATGTGTATCGGAAAACTGAAATCAAATTAAAGAAGGCGAAATAATGGCTATCATATCAACAGAATCAGGCCACTGGTACGATCTGAAGGGCAATCCGGCATATACCATTACCGGGTCAAAAGGACAAGAACGAAACACCACGCTGCGCGATGCCAGGAAGGTGGGACTGGTTCCGTCTGTGACCACCATTCTTTCAGTATTAGCAAAGCCTGGCCTGGAGCGGTGGAAAATGATACAACTCCTCCAATCCGCTCTTACTCTCCCCAAGTTAGAAGGGGAAAGCCTGGACGGGTACGCCGAGAGGGTAATAGCTGACAGCCAAGAGCAGGGCAAAAAAGCCCGTGACCTTGGCACAGGAATACATGGCTCTATCGAGAGATATTTCTTGGGGTTGTCCTATGACAATAAATCAAGGGTTGCGGCGGCTCTGGATGTTCTTCCTCAAGGACAAGAATGGAGCGCGGAAAAATCTTTCTCCTCACACTTCGGGTTCGGCGGCAAGTGTGATCTTCATAGCGAGAACTGGGTTATCGACTTCAAAACAAAGGAGTTTTCGGAGGTTGATGGATTAAAAATATGGGACGAACACGCAATGCAACTTGCAGCGTATCGGTACGGCCTGGGCAAGCATTCTGCCCGCTGCGCAATTTGCTATGTCTCTACCATTAGCGACATAGCCCACTTGATCGAGATAGGGGAGGAGGAGCTTGCGCGGGGATGGGCCATGTTCTATCATACCCTTTCTTTGTGGATAGAGCAGAAAAAATATAATCCATCTTTCGCAAAAAAATGAAAGAGTTCAAAATCAACAGCCTTGCCGAGCTATCCCGCGCCATTACGGAAATAGACGCAGAATGGCACGAGGCTCATTACCTTGAGGTGACGATTAAGCGCAAGGCCAAGCAAAGGACACTGACCCAGAACGGATCGTTGCACCTGTTCCTTACGCGGCTGGCTGGCGTTTTGAACGATGCTGGCTTTGATATGCGCCGGACGTTGAAACACGACGCAGAGATACCTTGGACAACCGAGAATGCGAAGGAGTTTTTGTGGAGGCCGATTCAAAAAGCTCTGACTCAAAAGACCAGCACAACGGAAATCACAACGGTAGATCCGACACAGATTCACGATGTATTATGCAGGCACCTGGGGCAAAAACTTGGGGTTGTCTGCCCACCATGGCCCAAGAAGGAGGACAAGTGATGGCTGACATAACCAAATGTTCAAACGCAAAAGACGGCTGCAAGTGGATGAAGCAATGCGCCAGGTTCGCGGAAACCCATGGCGAGAACCAGAAGTGGCATGATTATTATTTTCACGGGGTACACTGCCTCGCGTTTATCCCGCGGGTGGGCCGGAAATGAGCGGGCCATGGAGAAAAGGCACCCCACCAAAGAACGAGGTGTTGCGGGTCCGTGGCGACGATTGGGAGGCCCTGGCTATAGCTGTTCCGTTTAAAAAGACGACGGGGAAAAGAAAAAGGCAATGGCGATGGGTTTCCCTTGCAAATAAGCTACATATTTTCCATGATGTAATCGAGTGGAGATTTGACACATGATCAACCCTACAGCAGCGCAAAAACGCCGGTGGGACAGGGTTGCAAACCTGGGCTGTTTACCGTGCCGCCTTGACGGCTTTTTTGGCACCCCTGCCACCATAAGCCATTGCCATGACCACGGCAACAGGGACCATGACAGAGTGTGGCCTGGGTGTCCTGTTCACCACCTGTACCAAGAAGCAGTAGATGGAATACCGAACCGGCACAAAAACCCCGTGGAGTTTGCGGAGAAATACGGGACCGACGACGAACTACACCGCATTACTTGCGCACTTTTAGGGGAGACCCCGGAATGAAGATATTAATTATGGCGTTTGGTGGTTTTCTTGGGTTTACAGCCACATTCTTATTCTTGTATTTTGTGGTATCTCCTTTTGTCCAGGGCCTGTTTAAATGACCACCTGGCAACGCTACTTCATGGCAATTATAATCCTGCTTCTAGCCGCTAATCTTGTGGCTATACAAATGGGGGTGTATGAATGACCTGCATCGGCTTAAAATATCGCGCGGACATATCAACCCGCACCACCAAGCGCGGAATACAGCGGCTTGTCCATTTGCGGCTCTTGAAGCGTAGATCTTGCGCCGGTTGTCCAGAATGTTCACAGGTGCTTACATGGGCGCAACAAGGGGCAAGGATTCATCGGTTCAATGAGGTTGAGCATGGGCGGGTTTACCGGCTCGACCGGGAGATAAAAGATGAGCGTTGAATTGCTCAATGTTGACTGCATGACTTATATGGCGACCTTGCCGGATAAGGCGTTTGACTTGGCTATTGTTGACCCCCCTTATGGTATCGGGGTTAATAAAATGAATATGGGGTCTCGAAAAACAGTGAAACCAGATTCTCGATCATGGGATGATGCCCCCCCCCCGAAAGAATACTTTGTTGAGTTAATGAGGGTATCATCCGCGCAGATTATATGGGGAGGTAATTATTTCCCTCTTAGGCCGAGTAGGTGTTTTGTGATTTGGGATAAAGGAGAATCGATGTATGGCCGTGATTTTGCCGAATGTGAACTTGCGTGGGTATCGTTTGACAAGTCCGCAAGAATTTACAAGTAAAACCCAAACCAAATTGACCGCATCCATCCAACCCAAAAACCAGTAAAGCTATACAAGTGGCTCCTAACCAACTACGCCAAGCCCGGCCAACGAATACTCGACACCCACCTCGGCAGCGGATCAAGCGCGATTGCGGCACATAATTTCGGCTTTGATTTTGTTGGATGCGAGTTGGACAAAGAATATTATGATGCGGCTGTTCGCAGATTTAACAAGGATACAGCGCAGATAAGCATGTTTTAACACCACCGTCAGTGCTGATGCGTCAAGCGCAACCTCCTTCATCTCCCGCGCCGGATCGGCCTCATCCGAAATCAGCACAGAGGTGATTTTTTGTTTGCAAAACACGATATATTGTGAGATAGTGAAATTGCTGACACGACTTTGACAACCGTGCCGATTAGCAAAAATGTTTTACTCCAAGGAAAATTGACCAATGAAAACAGAGAAGCGACTTGTTGCGGGTGTCACACAAAGAAATGGGGATCAATCCCTCTTGGACTTTGTGCCGCAACAAGTCGCTTTTGTGCGTTTATGGACACCAGAATGACAAGTAAAAAACCAAGGAAAATCCGTGTTCACGATTGGGATAAATGGCAGACCTTCAGAAAAGACAGGGGAACACCTCCTTGGATCAAAATACACCGATGCTTAATGACATGCCAAAAATGGGCAAGCCTGAGCGATGGAGAAAAAGGGCAGCTTGTTTCGATATGGATTGCTGCCGCTGACAACGGCGGAGAGCTTCCGGCTGATCCGATTGTAATAAAAAAGGTTTGCCAACTTGATTCAGAACCAGACATAGAAAAACTTGTTGAATTGCAGCTACTTGATATTAAATGACAACCAGATGACAACCAGATGTCCGCACGCTGCCTGCCGCTTTGACGCACCAGAGAAGAGGAGAGCAGATAAAGGACTTAACAGCAGCGCTAGCCGGAAAGAGATTTATAATGAGACCGCCTAAAAAATACCAGCAACTATCCATCGATCATATCAAGCTTCCATCCGGCCAGGGTTTTATACTGCGCGATTATCAACACAAGCTTGTTGATGGGGTTCGAGATTCGATTGTGTCAGGTAATAGGCGTGTAGTGATGGTGCTGGCCACGGGCGGCGGAAAGACGGCGGCTTTTGCGGAGATAGCAAAACTCGCAGTTGAGAAGGGCAAGAAGGTTCTTTTTTTGGTGAACCGGCGCAATCTTGTACAGCAGACCAGGGAGGCGTTTGCTTTCCATGGTGTGACCGGAACCGGGGTTATAATGGCAGGGCACGAAACAGCGCTCCATGAGCCATTACAGCTCGCCACAATACAAACCTATGGGCGGAGGATCAAACTGGAAGAGGGGGAAACGGTTTTTAATTTTCCCGCCGACTTAATTCTTGTCGATGAAGCGCATTTCAGCGTCAGCCCACAATTTCAGGATGTTCTGGCCCACTACCCGAAAGCAGTGATTGTTGGATGCACGGCAACGCCAATGCGGGGCGATGGTAGAGGTTTGGGGGAAGTGTTTGACGCATTGGTTGACGTTATCGACACGCAAGATTTAACAGACAAAGGGTTTCTCGCCCCGTGCCGATACTTTGCTCCTTCAAAGCCCGACCTTGATAAAATTAAGATCGTGCGCGGCGACTATGAGCAAAAAGAGCTTGAAAAGAGGATGAACCAGGCAAAGCTGGTAGGAGATGTTGTAGAAAACTGGATGCGCCTGGCTGGGGATAGAAAGACAATCGTGTTTGGGGTATCTGTTGCCCACGCAAAAGCCCTTGCTGTGGAGTTTAACCGGAAAGGAATCGCGGCGTACGCTTTGTCTGCTGCCAGCACAGAAGAAAAGAGAGAATATGCCTTCCGTGAAATGGAGCGCGGTAATATTCAGGTAATTACAAACTGTGCCTTGTACCAGTACGGAATGGATGTACCTGATATTTTGTGCGTGGTACTTGCAAGGCCAACCAAAAGCCTTGGGTTGTATCGACAGATGGCTGGGCGTGGCTTGAGGCCGTCACCAGGGAAAGAAATGCTACTGCTTGACCATGGCGGGTGCATTGAGGAAAACGGGTTGCTGACTGATCCTATTGAGTGGAGCCTGGATGGAAAAAAGAAGGCATGGAAAAAGAAAAAGAAAGATGACAAGCCTCGTGAGAAGCGTGATAATATTTGTTCTTCATGCTCCTTATTGTTCACCGGCTCGAATGTTTGCCCTGATTGCGGAAGTGAGGCAAAGAGTTTTGGGAAAAAGGTGGATGTGGTTGATGGAGACCTTGAAGAGATAAAACCCAAGAAGGTCAGTAAGGATGATCGGCGGAGGTTTTACGGTATGTGCTTGTTCTACCAGAGGCAGAAAGGATATTCAGACGGGTGGTGCAGCCATAAGTATAAATCGCGGGTTGGGGTATGGCCTCGCGGGATGAACGATGTTCAGCCAATACAGCCGGACCAAGAATTTATGAACCGCATCCGCCATGAGCAGATAAAATACGCCAAGGCCCAGGAGAAAAGGAATGGCTGATCGTATTGATTACGAAACCGTGAAGTCTAACGCTTGTGGCCGCTGGATCGGAATATATTCTTCTCTCGGAATAGAAGTTGGTGAAGAAGGGAGATATACCACGTGTCCACTTTGCGGAAAAAAAGACAAGTTCAGGATGGACGATAAGGGGCGCGGCCTGTGGGTGTGTGTTTGTGGCGCTGGTGACGGCTGGAAGTTGGTACAGGAAGTGCAGAATATTGGCTTTGTCGCCGCGATGGAGCTTGTGGCCCCAATTATCGGGTCGGTAGAAATCAAAGAGTTAAGGGAGAAAAAAAGCAACTTCACCAAGGAAAAAGCCAGAAAGGTATTTGAGGGGGCGTTCAAGGCTGACCGAGCCAACCCTGTCGGGCTGTACCTCAAAAACAGGGGGATTGATCTCTGCCCGAATACCTTATGGTATCACCCGGCCATGATGGACGAAAAACAGAAACTTCCCGCTATGGTGGCATGTGTTACAACGAAGGCCGGGGAAGTGTCTGCGATGCACCGAACCTTTTTGACGCTTGATGGAAAAAAGGCTAATGTTGATCCGGTAAAAAAGTTGTCTCCGAATATTGTTGGGGTTAAGAACATAAAGGGAGCGGCAATACGGTTGTTCCCCCCGGCGCACAAAGTATTAGGGGTAGCAGAGGGGATAGAAACCGCCCTTGCCTGTTATGGCTTCCACGGAATACCAACATGGGCCACGGTGTCAGCGGTTGGCATGATAGGGTGGGAGCCACCGGAAGGCATCCCGATTAAGAAGGTGTTTATTTTTGGCGACAACGACAAGAGCTTCACCGGGCAATCTGCGGCGTATCAGTTGGCGAAAAAGTTGACGGTGTTGAGAAAGATGGAAGTCGAGGTGCTTATACCGGATGGGGTTGGCACTGATTGGCTGGACGAACTGAACGCAAGAAAACAAGATTTGGCGTAGCCATGAACAAATACAGCGATTTTTCCAGACAAAGAGAGGAAAAGAAGGCGCTGAAAAAATACCGAATGTGCGCAAAGAAAAAAGCATTTGAATCACCAGAAGCTGCGCACCAGAAGGGGCAGAGGTTTTATGCTTGCCCATTCTGCGGGGAATATCACCGGACGAGCCATTTTGTCAACTATGACGCGACATGAACAGAAAGATGAAAATACCAAACAACTTTCACCTTTTAGGGCAAAAAATAACCGTTGTTGTCAATCCTGCCTGCTTCACAGAAAAAGACGGGGTTTATGGCTATGCGTCATACCGGACGAACCAGATACAACTTAGGCCGTCAACGGAAACGCATCCTCTTAACCAGGATCAGCTTGAGCAGACGTTTTACCATGAGTTGATGCACTTTATTTTATACCATGCTGGCTCGGCATATTCTGGTAAGTGCGATTATATGCACCAAGACGAAGGGTTTGTAGATTTGTGCGGATCGTTGCTGCATCAAGCAATGTCCTCTATGGAGCATGTAGAATGAAAACACCACAAGACGTAGGAAAATATCGCCTCGGAATAATCCGCCGATTGCTGGCCGGAGATTTAACCCCGGAACAGGCGGCTTAACGATTGAAGCCAGCCGACCGCGCCCCGGCTGGCGCAGGAAACAACGCGGCGCTTCACGCGGTCGATCTGAGCTGATTGGTTATATTTTATTTTGTTGTGGGTGCAAAATAATACTTGTGGTTGCATTAAAACGGGTGTACATTATATTTAAACGAGGGGCAATAAAGCCCACCACCCAAAAGGAGAACGACCATGAAAACCACCTACACGATTCCCCAGAAGATGAGCAACAGCGGCAGCATCCACGACATCGCCTCTGATAATTTTGACCGTGACATCGTGTTTGCCGCCGGTTGCAAGTACGCGGTTGTTTTGGCCAGCTACTACGGCGGCAAGGGCTACACCACCCACAAGACCGCCGGGGCTGCGATTAAGGCCAGCAACGCCCAGAAAGACTACAGCCGTGAGATCATCGACACTGACGGCAACCGCTACCTGGTTGACTACGACCGGCTGGTCAAGGCATGACAGACGACACCAAGCGGAGCCGGGGAAAACCCCCCGGCTCCCGAAAAATTGACGCCCGCCGGGTGGCCGTAAAGATCCGGTGGACTGAGGCCGAGGTTGAGACGGTAAAAGCGGCGGCAGAACTGGCCGGGGAAGATTTTTCGGCTTTTGTTCGAGCCGCTGCCCTAGCCAGGTGCCGTAAAATATAACGACCAGGGTGAGCAGACCGGGCCAACCAAACTACAATAAAAAACACCGAGCTTCCCCCCGGTCAGCCATGACCGGCGTTGATATGGTTGAATTGCCCAAAGGCGACTACTTGACGGTGATCAGCCGGGGCAAAGAGTTCCACGCCACAAAAGTTGCACGGGCCGTTGTCGCTGGCCAGATTAAAATTGAAGACATTAAGGGGCTTGAAAATGAACGAGAAAACAGCAGGGACCAAAAAAGAGATTGCCGCCAAGATTGCAATTTGGCAAACTATGGCCGGGACTGCAACAACAACGAGATTGACAATGACTGAGTACGTCAAGCAGTTACGGGTTAAAGGTTGGACGGCTCAGGAGTTGGCGAAGCGATGGGGGGTTAGCCCCCGTCGCATCTCTCAAATCGGGGCCGCACCCACCCAAAAAGATTGGGATGCCCTGGCCGGTCTGCCGGAGATGGCCAAGGCATCACCCTGGCCGGTCTGCCGGTGATGGCCAAGGAATCTAACGCCGGAAATAACCGGCGGCTTTAGCCGTCCAGTTGATTGATTTGTTAAGCTATAGGAGGTGTGCCATGGGGCTTTCGTGTTCTTGCCCAGAGTTTGATGGTGACGGATTTTATTACACGATAAAGTCCAAATTGCTGTGCGCAACGCCTATTTACAGGGACGGCAAAGCGATATGGGATCAGGAGTTTTTCTTTCCACTGACCACCAAGAGAACCCGGCGGTGCAAGTCGTGTAACACAAAAGTAAAAGTCGGTGATGATTGCATAGAATTTGAGAGGCATATCAGCACCGAAGGCGATGAGATAAAAGAACGAATCTACGGCGATGAAATGAGGTTGGCATCATGGTTCCACTGCGCAAAATGCGGAGAGCAATACTTGAACCTTGAAGAGCTTGGTTACTGTGTCGATATTACTGAGAATATGCACGACCTTTTGATGGAGTACCGGGAGTTGCACGACACTTCGGAGGTGGCGGCATAACGCTTGAGCTGAGACGCGGGAACCCTAAACAGGAGAGAGTAGATGCCGATTTCATGCCCTGGCCGGTCTGCCGGAGATGGCCAAGGCATCATAACGCTGGAAATAACGGGCGGCTTTAGCCGTCCGAGTTGATTGTTTGGTTGGGCGACGTGCCCTGATGAGGAGAATAGAATGCAGATAGAGAATAAACGTGTTTTGGACCCATGTTGCGGCGGGCGCATGATGTGGCTGGACCGGAAACACCCTGACGTTGTTTTTGGAGACAGGCGCAGCGAAACCATTACCGTAACTGACCGCTCACACGGCAACGCCAGCGGCACCAGAACGCTGCGGATTGAGCCAGACACGCTGATTGACTTCCGTGATCTGCCGTACCCGGACGGGTTTTTCAAACTGGTAGCATTTGACCCGCCGCATGTGTTACGGGCTGGTCCGCGTTCGTGGCTGGCTGCAAAATACGGGAAACTCTCCGATACCTGGCAGGAAGACCTGAACCTCGGCTTCGCCGAGTGCTTCCGTGTGCTGGATAACGATGGCGTGTTGGTTTTCAAATGGAACGAAACACAGATTAAAGTCGGCGAGGTGCTGGCACTTACACCCGTACAACCGCTGTTTGGGCATATTTCGGGCAGAAAGGGGTTGACGCACTGGTTGGTTTTCATGAAGCCCAACGACTAGGGTGAGCCGACCGGGCCGCCCAAACGTGAACAAAAAACGCCGAGCTTCCCCCGGTCGGCTCTACCCGCTTGTTAAGCAAGCGAACCACGGAGCTAAATGAAACCACGGATTCTTGACCTATTTTGCGGGGCCGGTGGCGCTGGCATGGGCTACCACTTGGCCGGGTTTGAGGTGGTGGGGGTTGATATAAATCCGCAACCGCGATACCCGTTTGAGTTCCACCAGGGCGACGCACTGGTATACCTGCGGGAACACGGACACGAATTTGATGCGATACACTCCAGCCCGCCCTGCCAGGCCCATAGCTCACTGACTGCGCTGACCAGCACAAAGACCCATTGTGACATGATACCGGCCACGAGGTGGGAGCTTACCCGCACAGGCAAAGCGTGGGTAATAGAGAATGTCCCAGGCGCACCGCTGGTTTCTCCGGTGCAGGTATGCGGTACGGCGTTTGGGCTGAAGGTGGCGCGGCACAGGATGTTTGAAAGCAATGTGGCGCTCACCGGCACCGGGGCTTGCTCGCACAAGGGGAAAGAGCTTTACACGGTGCTGACGAAATCATGCCGAGTAATAGGTGACATGCGCGGGCCGTCCAGCCACCAGACCGGAAAAGCGGCGATGGGCGTGGACTGGATGACTCAAATGGAACTGGGGGAGGCCATACCACCGGCCTATACTGAATTTTTAGGATTGCAGCTTCGGGCGGCACTGATGCTTTCCCGAGCTGCATAACGTGTAGTTGAGCGGCTGCGCTTTATGCAGTCCGCTCGAACGTAGGGTTCGACCATACTTTAATCGGAGAGAGATATGAAAGTTTATCAAGTGGTATATGAGCATGACGGTGAAATAACTGCTGAACCAGGCAAGCAGTCAATCGAAATAAACCGCGTGACAGTGCGATACGCGGCAGAACACATTGCCGAAGTGTGGGAAGCAATCGAATGGTTACGCAATGACGAAGAACAAACAATTATTGCCATAATCGAAGAGGCCCCTGCTATAATCATGTTGGGGTCGAACCATTGATTATCAGGTAAATTTGCCCTGATAAGTTGATAATTACATCCTATTGGGGGGGAAGGGATAAAAATGAAAATAATCCTACCATGGCCGCCGAAAGAATTAAGCCCGAACGCCCGTGTCCATTGGTCAAAGCGAGCGAAATTTGCGAAACTGTACCGGCAAACGTGCATGGTTATCACCAGGGCAACCGGGGAAAAGGCTGATTGGGATGGAGATATTCATTTGTTTATTGACATGTATCCTCCCGACCGGCGGCGCAGGGATTGGGATAACTGTGTCTCGTCACTCAAGGCAGCCATGGATGGGGTCGCTGATGCCCTGGGCGTAAACGATAGACGTTTTAGGGTTCATCCAGTTTTAAGCCAAGAAGTTAGGCCAGGGGGGCAAGTGGTGGTGAAGATTTGCAGTTATCATGGAGGAGAGAAATGAGCGAACACGATCCACACGGGATAGACCCACATGCACCAGGGGCTAAGCTGGACGCGGGAAAGATTATGGCCGGTGTTTTGGAGGATTTTGCCCTTGCCCTTCTTGCGGTGGCAGAGGTCGGGACACACGGGGCGCAGAAATACAGCCGGGGTGGGTGGCAATCGGTACCGAACGGGGAGGAACGATATACGGACGCTGGGTGGAGACATGCGCTCAAGGGCAGACATGAGGAAAGAGACCAAGATTCCGGGCTGCTGCACGACGCACACAAAGCGTGGAACGTCCTTGCTGCGCTGGAGTTGAAATTAAGGGGGGAGAAATGAAAGCAATAAAAAAAGCAGTGTGTTACAAGCGCGGACAGCGCAAGCCAGAGCGGATAGAAAGAAGAGAATATACCTGCGAAACTGGCGACCGGGTTTTGTGCCAAGGAAAAGAAATCATGGTACAGGAAGTGATTGAGGATGGAAGCGAGGCGCACCATGATTGCGGGATAGATTGGGATGGGCTGATAGAGTTGGTGCGGGAACGCATGTTATCCGGGCCGCTTACGATCCTTTGCAAAGAATGTCACGACGCAGAACATGAAGAACCTTGAGGCAACATTGTGTCGAGACTGGATGATATTTTGGAGATTATTGGGGTTATGACAAAAAACGACACAACCACTTGACACTGACACAATTTGTCTGTATGATGAGAATATAGCCTATTCTCTAGGGGACAACATGCAGGCAAGGCGGTGTCAGCAATGCAATTCGATTTTCTCCCGATACAACACGCAGCCTGTGTGTTTCCGCCACGACTCGCATCCAGATTTTCTTTTGTACATCGACACAATACCAGTACACGACACAACCACCTGTTCCAGCCGAACCAATCAAGGGCTTGAGCAGGTTTTTTTTGACTATTACGGGACGGTTGAATAATGGCACAGAATATGTTTAGCCCAGGGCAGACAGCAACGACCGAAGCATATCGCGACAACTACGAGCGCATTTTCGCAAGGCAAGAGCAGCCGGAAGAGGACAAGGAAGACTTGTCTTATCTAGCCGATCCGTATTTAAACGAGGGAAGGAACTAATATGGCAGTCGGCAGGCCCATGAAGTTTAAGACCGTAAAGGAACTGAAAGATAAGTGTGACGCTTTCTTTGCGCAGCGTGAGGCGGAAGGGAAACCGTACACAATCACGGGCCTTGCTCTTGCTCTTGGGACAACTCGCGAAACCCTTTGCGACTACGGAGAGAAGGACGACTATTCTGACACCATAAAAGAAGCGAAGGCCAAATGCCAGGATTATGCAGAGCAACGCCTCTATATGGGCGGCCAAGCAGCGGGGCCGATATTTGCGTTGAAGAACTTCGGGTGGAGCGACAAGCAGGAGATAGATCATACCGGCAAAGTTTCGCTCAGTTTTACGTCAGACGACGAGAAGTGTCTGTGAAATGTAGTAATTTAACAGAAAGATTAATCCAGCTATATCAACAAAAAATGGCATACTCTCACAGGGTAGACAAAATAAAAGCGGTTAGGCATTGGAACTGACAGCCAAACAAAAACAAGCGGTCCAGCTTATGGGCGGAAGCGAAACCCACGACTTACTATTTGGTGGAAGCCGGAGCGGGAAAACGTTTCTTATCACGCGGACGCTGGTACTTCGCGCACTGGCCGCCTCTGGTTCTCGACACGCAGTTCTTCGCTATCGATTCAACCACGTTAAAAGCGCAGTTGTCCTTGACACCTTCCCCAAGGTGATGACTCTGTGCTTCCCCGGCGTAACCGCGCACGTTGACAAAACCGACTGGTACGCAGAGTTCCCCAACAAGAGCCAGATATGGTTCGGCGGGCTTGACGACAAGGAGCGCACCGAGAAGATTCTGGGGCAAGAATATGCCTCAATCTTCCTGAACGAGTGCAGCCAGATTCCGTACAGCTCCCGCAATTTGGCTATCACCCGCCTTGCACAACGTGCAGAGCGCGACGATGGCAAAGGCCCGTTGCGGCTGAAGATGTACTATGATTGCAACCCACCTTCCCAAGCGCATTGGACATACCAGTTATTTGTGAAGGGCAGAGACCCGCAAGACAAGCAGCCTATAGCGGCCAGCAACTACGCAAGCACGGTGATGAACCCCACGGATAACATCGACAACCTCCCTGCCGAATACCTAGCGACCCTTGAATCACTCCCAGCAAGACTCCGCACTCGCTTTCTTGAGGGGCGTTTCCTTGATGACACCGTAGGCGCATTGTGGACCATTGAAGGTATTGAGACCTGGCGCAAGGTGAACAAGCTACCCGATATGCAGCGTATCGTTGTTGCGGTTGACCCTTCTGGATCAGAAAATAAGGACAACGCAGATAATGACGCTATCGGCATCATCGTGGCCGGTCTTGGCGTTGATGGTAACGGGTATGTGCTTGAGGACTTGACCTGTAAGGCTGGACCGGCAGTGTGGGGCAAGATCGTCACGACTGCTTACGAGCGGCACAGCGCAGATAAGGTGGTCGGTGAAAAGAACTACGGCGGGGCAATGGTCGAGCATGTGATCCAGACAGCAAGACGCAATACCCCGTACAAAGGGGTTACGGCCACTAGGGGTAAGGTTATCCGGGCCGAGCCTATTGGTGCATTGGCAGAGAAAGGCAGGATCAGGCACGGCGGTTACTTCCCCGATCTTGAGGATGAGCTGTGCGCCATGACCACCAAGGGGTATATGGGCGAATCCTCACCTAACCGTGCGGACGCTTACGTTTGGGCGTTCACCGAGTTGTTTGGTGAGATTGTCAACGGTAAAAATAACTCATTTTTCGATCAATCATTGAACGTCAACAGGGGGTACATAGTCTAATGCCACGTCCAAAGAAGAAAGTAGAGGTTGTTGAGCCTGTTGTGTCGGGTTTTGATGCAGGGTTGGAAGATCAGACCGTTGTGTTTGTCGATGAGTCTAAAAACATAGAGCAGGCACACATGAACGACCTTGCCGCCCGTATCTTCGATGGCCAAAGCCCAGACTTGCCCCTAAACGAGCGGGTGCGCCGGATCAAGAACGCGGTAATCGAAAGGGGTTGGGAGTCTTTGCTGCCCCTGCTTATTATCCCAGCCAAGGGCTTTGAGAGATACCTGTGAGAGAGCAAGAGCTTGTCGCAATAATCAAGACTCAACGGGCCAATTCTTTAGGGGTTGACGCTGGCGATCTATCGGCGCAACGGGCGACCGCGCTTGACCATTACCACGGGAGACCATACGGAAATGAGCAGGATGGGCGGTCTCAGGTTGTCAGTAAGGACTTGTCAGAGGCTGTCGATTGGGCTATGCCTGCCATTATGCGGGTATTTACTGCTAGTGACAACATTGCAGAGTTTATTCCGGTTGGCCCAGAGGATGAGGCGCTAGCAGAGCAGGAGAGCGATTACACCAACAAAGTGATTATGCAGGACAACGACGGATGGTTGTTGCTGCATGACGCTTGTAAGGACGCGCTCATACTCAAGAACGGCTATGTCAAGTACTGGTGGGACACCTCAGAGAAGATCGAGGAAGAAGAATACTCCGGAATCACCCTGGAAGAGTTGGTCAAGATTTCCTCCGACCTTGAGGCCAACGGGTCTGATATTAAGATCGTGGCCCAGGAAGAAAAGGTCATTGACATGGGTGGTGTGCCTGTGTCGCTGTTCGATATAAAGATCAAGGTAACTACTAAGACCGGAAAATGTATCATTCAGGCGGTGCCATCGGAAGAGGTCAGGGTATCAAAGCGGTGTCGGGGGTCACTACAGGATTCTCCATTTACTGAACACGTTACCGTAAAGACCCGCTCAGACCTAATCGAGATGGGGATGCCGAAAGACTTTGTTTCTAAGCTGGCCTCTCTTGCCGGGGAGCGGAACGACGAACAGGTACACGCCCGTGACTCGGTTGACGATGAGAGCGGCGACTATGGCGCGTCCTCTGGTGATAAGTCACAAGATGAAATAGAGTTTTGTGAGGCGTATATCAAGGTCGATTGGGACGGCGACGGGATTGCAGAGCTTCGCAAAGTGGTGACTGTCTCTGACAAAATCCCCCCCGGAGAAGAGTGGAACGAGGTCATTCCAGCCGTGCCGCTTACCTCTTTCATGCCTAAACGAATCCCTCATCGGCATGTAGGGGAGTCTTTGGATGATGATCTAGCCGACCTGCAAGAGATCAAGACGATTCTTTCCCGGCAAATGCTGGATAACATTTACTTGACAAATAACAATCAATGGATTGTCAACGAACGGGTAAACCTAAAGGACTTCTTGCAGTCCTTCCCCGGCGGCGTGAAGCGTGTTTCTGGTCAAGAGCCTGTGTCTGGAAGCGTTGAGCCGGTAATGGCCGTGCCGATTGTAGGGCAGATACTTCCGGTTATTGACTATATCGACAATCTCAAGGAGTCCCGCACCGGAATAAGCAAGGCCACATCAGGGCTTGATCCTGATTCCCTGCGTGACAGCACAAAGGGCGCGTTCCTTGAGAACTTGAACAGGGCCAGCCAGAAAATAGAGATGATAGCGCGGATGCTGGCCGAGACAGGGGTGAAAGAGCTTGTCCGACAGGTGCATGGTGTTTTGCTTCGGTATCAGGACAAGGATCGCATTATCAAACTGCGTGGCCAATATGTTTCCGTTAACCCCAGAGAATGGAAAGAGCGCAACGATCTGGTGGTAAAGGTTGGGATCGGCACCGGAAACGAGCAGGAGAAACGGGAAAAGTTGATGCTGATGGTTCAGGCGCAGGAGAAGCTCGCCGGGCTTGGCTTGGTAGGTCCTCAACATGGGTATGCCTTGTTCACAGATATTGCCAAAAACCTCGGCTTTGAGCTGCCCGAAAAGTACGCATTCGACCCATCTTCTCCGGAGTTCCAGCAATTTCAGCAGAGCCAGGGACAGCCGAGCAACCCGCTAGCTGAGGCCGAGCAGGTCAAGGGCCAGTACGTCATCCAGAAAGCGCAGATTGACCAAGAAGCGAAGATAAAGAGTGACGTTCTTAACGCCGAGGCCAAGAATCGAGAGGCGGCTATTGACGCAGAATTGCGCAGAGACGAAATGACCATCCAGGCAAATTTGGAAATGGAGAAAACCATTGCCACTTTATCCCTTGAGCGTGAGATAGGTCTTGCGAAGATGAACTTGGAAGCTTATTTGGCCTCTGTTCAGCAGCCGGGTGTAGAAGTGCCGGAAGGTCCGGGGATTTCGGATATCATAAACCAGTTGGGCGCACAGACGCAGGCTATTATAGACACACTGAGCCGCCCGAAAACCGTAGTTTATGGCCCTAACGGTCGAGATAGTGGCGTGGCATAGGGGTAATATGTATAAATCAGAGATTTTCAAGGCTACGGATGCGAAGGCGTTGCTCGACAACCCTATTTTCAAAGATGCCTTTGTGAAGGTTGGCGAATATCTGGAAGCGCAAGCCTTGTCTTGCGACCCCAACGACCAGGGCAAGGCGCAGCGGGTTATTGTAGCCAAGCAGATTCTCGCCGGGATCAAGCGTGAGATTACAAAAATGGTTGATGATGGCGATATTGCACAGATAAGGATGGATGAGGTCGAGCAGCGCAGAGGTTTAAAGCGGTTTATCAGATAACAAAAGGAGCAGCACAATGTCAGAGGAAAACGGGAACCCTACCGGAAACGGCGCAAGTACCATCGAGCGGTTGGAAAACTACCTTACAGCACAGGAAGCACCAGCCAAAGAAGAACCCGCAGCGGAGCAAGCCCCTGTTGTGGAAGATCAGGACGTAAAAGCCGAGGTTGAACCCGAAGCAAAAGATGATGGCGCAGGGGTAGAAGGGCCGCAGATCACCACCGACGATCTTTCCGCGCTTCTTGGTGTCGAGGCTAGCATGTTCGACGCTGACGAAGAGGGAAACGTAGTAATCAAGACTAAAATCGACGGGAAGGAAGGATCAGCCAAGCTCAATGACATTCTGGCCGCCTACCAATTGCGGGGGCATGTAGACAACCAGAGCCGGGAAGTTGCAGAGAAGAAGAAAGCACTTGACGCGCAGGCCGTAGAGTTGCAGCAGCGGGCCGAGGCGAAACTGCAAGAGGTTGAAGACATTGGCACCCTTGCCCACCAAGAGTTAATGCGCGAGTTTCAGGCAATCAACTGGCAGGAATTGAGGCAGTACGAACCCGCAGAGTATGCGGCAAAGCTGGCCGATTTTCAGATACGCCAGGGCAACCTGAATGCCTCAATGCAAAAGGTGCAGGCAGAGCGGCAGAAGATCGCAGAGCAGAATCAGGCACAGGAGCAAACCCTTATGGCGTCGGAAGCGGCCAAGATGCGGTCGCATATTCCTGGCTGGTCAGATGAAGCGGTTGCTGCGAAAGAGTGGGCAGAACTAGAGGCCCATGTACAGAAAGACCTTGCAGCGTGGGGTGAACAGCCGGAAAGCCTGAATGTAATCAAAAAGGCGTTTCATATTAATCTGCTACGCAAGGCGATGTTGTATGACAAGATGATGGACAGCAAGGCCGGGGTCGAGAAGAAGGTAAGAATCGCGCCGAAACTCGTTAAGCCAGGACAGGCACCATCAGCGCAGGATGGAAAGAACAGGGAATTTAACAATCTACGATCAACCATAAAAAAATCAGGCGGTAAGCAGGGTATCAGAGAATACCTGATTGCCGCCGGTAAAGTTTAGGAGCAACAACCATGGCACAGCCAGCAGATACTTTTTCGAGTTATGATGCAATCGGCAATCGGGAAGACCTTTCCGATATCATCTATGACATTTCTCCGACAGACACCCCGTTTCTGTCTGCCATTCCTCGTAGCCCAGCTACCGGGACCAAGCATGAGTGGCAGAAGGACAGCCTGACCGCTGCTTCTGACACCAACTTCGCAATTGAGGGTGACGACGCAACCACGGATGCAAGCGCAGCCACTACCCGCATTTACAACTACCGGGCTATCTCAGACAAGGTTTCCCGCGTAACCGGAACCCAGGAGGCAGTTTCCAAGGCTGGCCGGAAGTCTGAAATGGCCTACCAGATGGAAAAACGCATGAAGGAGTTGAAGCGGGATGTTGAAAAAATCCTGCTTGCCAACAACGCCTATGTAGTCGGAAACGATACCCTTGCCTCTGAGTGTGCCGGGGCGCAGGCATGGATCAGGACCAACGTTGATAAGGCCAGCGACGCAACCCTGCCCACGGGTGACGGGTCCGACATTCATACCGACGGCACGCCCAGAGCGTTGCAAGAGTCGTTTGTAGAAACTGCCCTTGCCTCTGCATGGACCAACGGCGGCAACCCGACCATGGGCGTACTGAATGCCTTCCAGAAACGTAAGTTTGCTACCTTCTCCGGGTCTGGCACCACGACCCGCGATGCAGATACCAAGAAAGTTATCAACACCGTGGACGTTTACATTGACCCGCTCGGCAATGAAGTGACCCTTGCTCCTTGCCGTCAGTGTCCGACCGATGTTGTGTACTTCTTCGACCCTGAATATGTAAAATTCGCGGTTTTGCGCGATTTTCATACCATCCAGCTTGCCAAGACCGGCGACAGTGAGCGGAAGCAGATTTTGGTCGAGTACACCGAAGA
>Ga0315272_10000081_pt1 | contig 38916 bp, 46 predicted proteins | sample C3_middle_MG_FD_203918 | JGI IMG/M metagenome (GOLD analysis project Ga0315272, IMG submission 203918) | Sediment microbial communities from Yellowstone Lake, YNP, Wyoming, USA - C3_middle | ecosystem: Environmental > Aquatic > Freshwater > Lake > Sediment | place: USA: Wyoming | collected...
CGCGGCGGCTTTGTTTCTAGCCGGCCTTTTGTCAGGCGCCGGACCCTCCACGCCTTTCCTAAAGCCAAGCGAATTCGCCGTGTTTGTGGCCGGCGTCTACCTGGCAATTGTGGTTTATTCGCACTTCTACATGAAAGGCGCAGAGAGGCTGGGCTGGTTCTGGGGGTGGATGGGGCTTTTCTTCGGCTCCATGGAGCTCTTTTTGACGGCGGACCACTGGCTCCTCTTGGCGCTGGGATGGGCAGGCTTGGACATAGCCAGCTGGGGGCTCATCTTGACTTACCGCGACGGGGACGAGATGGGATATGTAGGCGACGGCGCGAGGGCAGGCGGCATAGCTTGGCTCTGGCCCCCGTCCTCCTCGGCGTTTAGGGCCATCGTCACGGTGGAGGTGGGCACAGCGGCGTTGTTGATCGCCTTGGGCATCATGGCTTTGAGATACGGGCCTTTCATAAGCGGTTGGGGGCGCGCCGATGATTTAGTCTCTGCACTTTTCCTCACCGCCGCCTTCGCCAAGGCCGCCCAGTTGCCGTTTACAGACTGGCTCATGACGGCAATGTCGGCGCCAACGCCCGTGAGCGCGTTGCTCCACAGCTCCACCATGGTCAAGGCTGGGCCTATCCTCCTCTTCAAGCTTGGCAATCTCCTCGCCGGCTGGGCCGCCGAGGTGGCATTTCTGGTGGGCGCCGCTACGGCCTTCGCCGCGGGTCTCATGGCGCTTGGGCAGAGGGAGCCTAAGCTTGTCTTGGCGGCGTCGACGGCGTCTTATCTGGGCATGATTACGGCGACTGCGCTTGAAAATCCCCACGAGGCGGCGTTGCTCATATACGCCCACGGCTTCGCCAAGGCCGCCCTCTTCATGGCCGTGGGCCACGCTATACACGTGACGCACAGCAGATTTCCCGAGGCCTATCCCCTAGCCGCCAAGATCGCCATTGCGCTGGGGATGCTTATGTTGGTGGGGGTACTGCCGACGGGGGCCTTGGCCAAGGCTGGGGCTCCTCTGTGGACTGTGGCGGTTTCGGCGCTTACCGTAGGCTACCTGGGTCGGATGCTACAAGCGCCCACCGTGAACGACTGGGGGCCTATGTGGGTGCCGTACCTCGCCCTCTTGGTGGTGCCCAATTTTCTGCTATACGCCGTTCCTTCGCCCGTCCTCTTCCTCGCCTTGGCTGGAGGCGTCTTGGCGTTTCTCGGCGACGTAGAGGTCTTCAAGCGGCGGTTTTACCTGCCCTTGTTATTCGACAAGGCGGCGCCCGCGGCGTTTAATGCCCTCTGGAGGTTGGCGGCTTTGGCGGATAAAGCCGTGGATAGGGCTCTGCAAGCCTCGGCGTCTCTTTGGCGGCTTGCGGTAAATGTGGCGACCTTGACAGATTGGCTTGTGGATGTGGCTCTTCACGACGGCCTCGTGGCGCTCGTCCGCAGGGCTTCGGCCGGCGTGGCTGGGCTAAGGCTGGACTACTACCTATATGTAGTGGGTCTGGCGGCGGCCATTGTAATAGCCGTGGCCATTGCGCTGGGAATATGGAAATGATCTACATCTTGAGCCTCTACTTCGCCGCCAGGCTATTGATAGGGTTTAGCCGGTGGAGCCTTGCGGCAGACGCCGTCTTTATTACTTACATGTCCTGGGACCTGTGGGGAGCTACGCCGCTGGCACTTTTGGCGTTGCCCTTTTATCTCGGCATCGCGGCGGTGGGAGGCGGCGTGTTTAGGCATTATGCGGGGCTGGCCTCTGCTTTGTCTCTCTCCGGCGTATATCTCATGTTTCAACAAGCATTCTACCTCAAGGCCTTCGGCTTCGTGTTGGCTGTCCTCTCGCCGGCGGCTCTTCTCCCCACCGCCAGAGACAGGGGTAGCCTCGAGGGGTTTTTTAGGTATTTGGTGATCTCCGCCTTCGCATCTGCTTTCCTCTTCATCGGCATGGGTCAGCGGGGGTCGCCGTTGGGGGAGGCCTTCCTTCTCCTCGCCGCGGCACTTGAGCTGGGCGTGGCGCCTATGTTCCTCTGGGTCCCCGACGTCTACGGCCGCGCCCACCCGTCGGGACTCGCCATACTCGCCAGCTTGCCTAAGCTCTCCGCCGCCTTTGCCCTCCTCGCCATAAGGCCGGCTCCCCCCGCGGCGCTCCCTCTGGCTCTAGGCGCCCTCTCGATGCTGATCGGCAACCTAGGCGCCTTGACCAGCTCAGACCTACGCCGAGTCTTGGCCTACTCGACAGTGGCCCACTCCGGCTTCGCCCTCTTTGCATACCCACTAAGCCCCGGGGTGACTCTGGCCTTGGTGCTGGCCGACGCCCTGGGGAAGCTGGGCCTTTTCTACGCCTTGGCCGCAGGCGCCCCAACGTGGAGCAACAGAGTGTTGGCAATTCACCAGATCGGCCTTCCTCCCTTCTTCGGCTTCTGGCCTAAGATGTTGCTGGTTCTTATTACAGCAGAGAGACTGGGCTGGGCGCCTGCCCTCTACGTCTTGGCAAATGTAGTATTAGTGGCGCCTTACTACTTTAGACTTATGGACCGCGTGCCTGTCGGCCACTCGGGCGTGCCGCCTTTGGTTGCCGCCGTCGTGGTTATTCTCGGCCTCCTTGCGCCTCTTTGGTTTATTTATCATATTAGTTCATTATTATAAAAGACAATTTCAACCTAAGCAATTATTCCATGAAAAATTTAAAGAAGTAAAGAGATTTAAAGCACATACGAGATAAGCACATGCGGGTTGAAACAGTGTGGCTTGGCCGCGGTGGGCAGGGGATCGTCACTGCTACGTACATCGTGGCAAATGCCTCTATTCTTGATGGATTTCACGCCATTGCCAACCCTGAGTTCGGCGCCGAGAGGAGAGGCGCCCCGGTTAAGGCTTTTCTAACCATAGATAAGGAGCCTATAGAAGATCAAGAGCCTGTCAAGACGCCAGACGTCGTAGTGATCTTTGACGACAAGCTTATCGAGCCGATGAGATTTGCCATAGACGCCGTGAAGCCGGGCGGCTACGTTATCATCAACACGGCGAAGTCTCCAGAAGACGTCAAGAGGCTGGTGGGGAGAAACAATGTCCATCTTGTGTTGTTAGATGCGGTGGGAATTGCGATGAAACACGTCAAACTGCCGGTGCCCAACGGCCCGTTGGCAGGGGCTTTCGCTAAGGTGATGGGATTCCCGAGGCTGGAGTCCATCAAGTCGGCGTTTGAGACTCAACTTGGCAAAGCCGTAGAGGAGAACTTCGCCGCTACAAAAGAGGCGTACGAGACGGCGTTGGTCATCCCGCCGGAGGTGGTCGAGAAGTCTGCCACTCCCAATGGCGTCATCTCCACCACTTCCGCCTTCTTGACAGGTCCCTACGAGTTGGTTGGTTGGACTGAGGTGTCTAAGGCAGGCGCGGTGTTTCCAGGCTCAAGCCTCTTCTACACGACGGGCGGGTGGAGGCTGGAAAAGCCCGTAATTGATCACTCTAAATGCATCATGTGTAGAAAATGTTGGTTGTATTGCCCAGACGACGCCGTGGTGGAGGCTTGGCGGGAGACGCAAGGCCCGCGGGGCAGGGTGTTTAGGATGAAGGTCATCGACTTCGACTATCAGTACTGCAAGGGCTGCGGCATATGCGCCGAGGTGTGCCCAACCGGAGCGATTAAGATGGTGAGAGAGATATGACGGCCCAGGCCTTAGTTCCGAAAGAGAAGAGAGTTGCGCAGAAGCGTATTGCGTTAACTGGCAACCACGCCGTGGCGCTAGCCGTTAAAATGTGTAGGCCTGAGGTCATAGTGGCGTATCCCATTACGCCTCAGACGCCTGTCGTAGAGAAGCTGGCTGAGTACGTAAACAACGGCGAATTAGACGCTGAGTACATCCTGGTGGAAAGCGAGCACTCAGCCATCTCGGCGGTTATCGGCGCCTCGGCCATGGGGGCCCGGGTCTTTACCGAAACGTCGTCGCAAGGTTTGCTGTACATGTACGAAAACCTACCTATCGCGGTTGGGCTGAGGCTCCCCATTGTGATGGGCATAGCGGCACGCGCCTACTCGGCGCCTATCAACGTCTGGGGCGACTACGGCGATGTAATGTCTATGCGAGAGCTGGGCTGGATTATCTACATTGTGCAAAGCGCCCAGGAAGCTTTCGACACAGTTATACAGGCGTACCGCGTCGCTGAGGACTCGCGGGTGCATCTACCGGCGGTGGTGGCCTACGACGGGTTCTGGACAAGCCACGTCCTTCAGCCGCTGGATGTGCCGGAGGACGAGGAAGAGGTTATGCGTTTCGCCCCCATAACCCGCTCCTGGGTGAGGCTGGACGTGGATAACCCAGCTCAGCTGGGGGCCGTGGGGACGCCTGAGTGGTATTGGGAGATTAGGTGGCAAGCAGTAGAGACGCTTAGAGAGTCTCAGAAGGTTATTGAGGAGGTAGACGAGGAGTTCGGCATGAGGTTTGGAAGGCGCTACGGCCTCTTCCACACGTACAACACAGAGGACGCAGAGCTCGTCATAGTGACCTACGGCTCGCTCTACGGCCTGGCAAAGAAGGTGGTGGACCGCCTGAGGCGGGAGGGCGTGAGGGCTGGCGCACTGCGGCTGAGGGTGATAAGACCTTGGCCCGGCGACCAGCTGAAGAAGGCGCTTGAAGACGTTGAGAAGGTGTTTGTAATAGACAGAGCCATAAACCACGGCGCATATCTCCAAGGGCCTATGGCCATGGAGCTCGCCGCCACCCTTCAGAGACCTGTCTACAGCGCCTTGGCGACGATTGGCATGAGGGCTATCGACAGCGACATGATCTACGAAGCGGCGTTAAAGGTGTTGAAGGGCTTGTGGGCCCCCTACCAGACCTACACCATTGGGCTGAGGGGAGGCTATGAGTAGCGGCGGGCGCTTCGCCAAGATACCGGTGTACATCAGAGGAAACTACCTAGTCAAGACTGCGATCAAAGCGGCTGAGGAGTATCAAGGCCAGTACGAATACGCCAACTTCGAGCTTCCAGATGAGGAGCTCTTCCTACCTGGCCACGGCCTCTGTGGCGGTTGTACCATAGGCGTCATTGCGCGGCATATGTTAAAGGTGTTTGGACCTGACACGGTGGTCGTTAACGCCACCGGCTGCGCCGAGGTGTCTACTGTGGTGTACCCCCGCACCAACTGGGGGGTGCCGTGGATACATGTGGCGTTTGGCAACGGCGGCTCGGTGGCTTCTGGCATCGAGGCCGCCATCAAGGCACTTAAGAGAAGAGGGGTGATAGACCCGGGGCGTAGGATAAACGTGGTGGTGTTTGCCGGAGACGGCGGCACTGCCGACATAGGCTTCCAAGCTCTCAGCGGCATGTTAGAGAGGGGGCATAAGGTGATATACGTCATGTACGACAACGAGGGCTACATGAATACCGGCATACAGAGGAGCGGTACTACGCCCTTCGGCGCATCAGCCAGCACCTCACCGGCGGGGAGGAAGGTGCCTGGCAACGTGACCCACAAGAAACCCATGGCGGCCATAGTCGCGGCGCATGGGACGCCCTATGTGGCTACGGCGAACCCGGCCTACGTACACGACATGGTGTATAAGTTCAAAAAGGCGATGGAGGTCGAGGGTCCCTCATTTATACACATACTCCAGTCTTGTACGCCGGGGTGGCGCTTTGAGCCTAAGTACGGGATAAGGGTATTAGAACTAGCCACTGAGACCGGATACTGGGTCAACTATGAAATCGAACGTGGTGAATTTAGAGTTACTCTTCCTGTGCCGCGGCGGAAGCACGTAAAGTGCTTCCTCCAGCTCCAGGGCAGGTTTAAACATCTAAAGCCCGAGGAGGTTGAGTTCATCCAGAAAATCATAGATAGAGATGTGGAAGAAATTAATAGAGTCGTCGGACGGGAGGTCATAGGGCCTGTTGACCCCTCGTTGCCTTGTCTAACTGAGCGGAGATGATAATCCACTTGAAGCTATTCGCCACTGCGGTCAAACAGCTTCTTCAGCCGCCTCTGACGGTGCGGTGGCCTGAGGAGAGGAGGGACTACGGCGACAGGGTGAGGGGATTTATCGTAAACGACAGGTCGAAGTGCATCAGCTGTCAGCTCTGCGAGGCTGTGTGCCCCGCAAAGGCCATAAAGTTTCACCTGGAGGCGGATGGGAGGCGGTATCCCGGCATCGACTGGGGTCGGTGCATCCTCTGCGGCTACTGCGTAGACGCGTGTCCCACCGGGAGTCTTCAACACGTCAACAATACGGAGATTGTGTGGACAGACCTAGACGTCTATAAGAAGCCGAGCGAGATGGACCCGGACGATGCGGCGCCGCTCCCCGGCACAAAGTCACTTATATAATATTTCAGTTTTCTGCATCCCCCAACTCCTGCTACGCCTCTTGACATAATGCAAAAATTTTAAGGGGGAGGTGAAGCCTTATATGGATCTCCCCTTCCCCCTCTCCGGCGATTTAATTGCGGCGTTGGTATTCCCCGGCGTGCTGGGCATCTTCGGTTTTCTTGTGGTTGCGATTTGGCTGGAGAGGAAGCTCGTGGCGCGGGTGCAGTGGCGCTACGGCCCGCTCTACGTGTCTAAGCCACTGGGGGGCCTCCTCCAGCCCGTGGCGGACCTCCTCAAGCTCGTCTTCTCGGAGCTGGTCCTGCCGCGCCACACCAACAGACTGCTTTTCGCCGCCGCGCCCATTCTGCTTTTCTTCGCCGAGGGGCTTCCCGTCGTCTTCATCGCCGCGACGCCCGGCGTCGTGATGGCGCCGCATCCCTACGGCCTCGCCATCGCCGTGGTGCTGGTGCTCCTAGTCGCCGTGTTGGTGGTGGCTATGGCGTGGACAGAGGCTGACAAGTTCACCTACGTAGGCGCCGTGAGAGAGATACTGTTAACTGCGGCGTACGAGGTTCCTCTCCTCCTGGCGGCGCTTGCCATGTTCATACTGTACGGCACCGCCGATCCCCACGGCGTCGTGGAGGCGCAGAGCAACTTGTGGGGCGCCGTCCTCAACCCTCTGGCTTTTGTGGCGTATCTAGTGGCTCTGCTCATGGCCACTACGCGGTTTCCCTTCGAGATCCCCGAGGCGGAGCCCGAGGTGGTGCTTGGACCCTACACGGAGTACGGCTCGACGCTGTTTATATACGCCTTCGGCGCCAACTACATCAAGCTGTACGTACTGGCCCTGCTGGGGTCTGTTCTCTTCCTCGGCGGCTGGCTTCCGGCGGGCGGACTTGCAGGCGTCTTCATCACCTTAGTTAAAATGCTTGTGTTCGTGTTGCCGGCCATGTTGGTAAGGGCCATCTATCCGCGGTACCGTATAGACCAGGCCCTTAGAATCGGCTGGAGCAAGCTCCTCGCCTTGTCTGTAGCCGCTGTGGCTCTGTCGTTGGTCTGGAAGCTATTGCGTTGAGGGCTATGGTAGCCATCCTCATCTTCGTGGCGTTGTTTCTCGGGGCCCTCGTCGCGTTGGTAGTGGTGACCTTCCTCTTTGCCCCTAGGCGCCCCTCTGAGATCAAGGAGAGGCGTTTTGAGGCGGGGGGCCGCCCTATGGACCTGTCCAGCGGCGTCTGCTTATGCAGTACTTCGGCTACATTTACCTCGTCACGGTAGTGGAGGCCGCTGCGGGGCTCGCCCTAGTGGCTGTTTTGACTGCTCAACCCTCGGCGCCGATGCTATATCTAGCCATAGCCCTGCTACTTGTGGCGGTGTTGGTCGTTGCGTTGCGTTATTTTAAAGTGCTGAATGATATAAAGCGGTGGAGTTAGACAGCTGGCTAAATAGTACTTCTCTTATTCCGAATTTTTAATTATATAAAATTTCAGAAACTTTTATAAAAACATAAAGGGGAAAACACATGAAAACTTTTGTTTCACAGGCTGTGGCTAGGTTGGCGAGGTGGGGCACCAAGTGGTCTCTCTGGCCGCCGCATTTAGTCACGGCGTGTTGCGGCGTGGAGATAGGCCACGTCTTCGGCTCTGTCTACGACGCAGAGAGGTTCGGCATGTTGCCCATGGGCAGTCTTCGGCAGAGCAATATCATCATAATTGAGGGCACCATCACCCTTAAAATGGCGAAATTTGTAAAATACGTATACGAACAGATGCCGGAGCCTAAATACGTAGTAGCCATGGGGGCCTGCGCCATAAAAGGCGGCGTCTTCTACGGCAGCTACCACATGGTGCCGGCCTCCAAGGTGGTGCCGGTCCACGCCTACATATCCGGCTGCCCGCCGACGCCGGAGGCCGTCCTCAAGGCCGTGTCTAAGGTCCAGGAGCAGATAGGCCATGCAGAGAACTGAGTGGCCTTTCAATTTAGAGGTCGGCAACACCTTCTTTGTGGAGTCCGAGGAGGAGCTGAGAGGGGGCAGGCGGGGGCTGACGTTGGTGGTTGGGCCGCAACACCCGGGCTCCGGCCACATGCGGCTTTTCGTGGTGTTGGACGGCGACGTGATTGTGGACGTGGTGCCTGACCCGGGCTTTGTGCATAGGGGGGTTGAGAAGCTGGCCGAGAACAGGCCTTACTGGACTGTGTTGCCGCTGGTGGAGAAGGCCTCTATTATGGACAGCATGAACATCATGTATCCCCTCGTCTTGGCTCTGGAGAAGGCGCTCGGCCTTGAGCCGCCGCCCCGCGCCAAGTACCTCCGCACTATAATGGCTGAACTGACCCGGATTAGGACGCATCTCTACGACATGGCTCTGCTAGGCATCTTCCTGGGACACACCACTGCGTTTATGTGGGGATTCGCCTTGATAGATCTGTACGCAGAGGTCTTCACCAAGATTACAGGAGCGCGGACCACCATCGCCTACCCAGTCCCAGGCGGCGTGCGGCGCGACGTGAAGCCGGAGCACATAGAGGCGATTAGACGTCTGCTTGAGGTTACTAGGCGGAAGCTGAAAGACTTCAAAACGCTCTTCCTCGACAACCCCGTAACTAGGGCGAGGCTGGAGGGCGTGGGGACGCTGGATGCCAAGAAGGTGGCTGAGCTTGGGGTCGTGGGGCCCTTCGCCAGAGCCTCCGGCGTAGACTACGACGTGCGGAAGATTCATCCCTACGACGCCTACGGCGAGGTGGATTTCGAAGCGGTGACCGAAAAGGCCGGCGACGCGTGGGCGCGGACTTTGGCCAGGTGGCGTGAGATCTACGTCTCCATGTCCATCGTGGAACAACTGTTGAAAAACCTGCCGGGGGGCGACGTGATTGACGAGGCCCTGCTCTTTAAAAATCCTGAATATAGGAGAGAGGGCGTGGGAGGCGTCCTCGGCGTCTACACCTACATGTACCCAAAGCCCGGCGAATACATGGCAGTGACCGAGGCCACTAGGGGGGCTACCCTTGTGCATCTGTGGACCACCGGCACCCAGCGGATTTACCGCATGCGCTTCGTCACGCCGAGTTGGCGTAATCTCCACGCCATGGTTGAGACCATGAAGGGCCACCGCCTGGCAGACATGCCGGCTGTGTACATGTCATTTGGCTACTTCCCGCCGGAGGCAGATAGGTAGCATGCAGATCCGGCTCTTCGACCTAGACAACAGACAGGAAGTCGTCGTCGAAATAGACGGTAAAGCCCACGTAGTCGACTTAATTCAGAAGCTTAGAGAACTCGGCGTATTAAAACAAAACGAGACGGCAATGGTGGGCGTCCCCCTAGACGATAAGAGAATCGCCTACGTCCCCTCTGCCAACTTAGAACAGTTGGTGGCATATGTAAATCAGAAGAAGACGGTAATCGCCTTTAGACGATACACAATCCACGGCTACGCCCCCCACAAGCCCTAGGTCTCACCACGATAAAGCCAAGAAGTAAATATAACTTAACCCATTATGCCCCAGTCGGGGATCTTGAAGTCTTTCCGGAGCGGGTACAGGGGTTTGCCGGTTTTCTCGTCTATGCAACAGTCGGGATCGAGAAGGAAACGTCTGCCCATGTGGGGGTTGCCTTCAAACCAGATGCCGAACATCTCGTGGCACTCCCGCTCGTCGTAGTCGGCCGAGGGGAAGAGGTCTGCTATCGAGGCAATTTTTGGGTTCTCGCGCGGGATTTCGGCTCTTACGTGGAGGAGGACGTTCTTCAGCTCTGGGCTTAAATATGATGCAAAGACGTAGGTCACTAAGAACTTGCCCTCGGCCATGTAATCCACTGCGCTGAGAGAGAGGACGTGGTCGAATCCCATGTTTTTAACCGCCGACGCCACCTCTCTGATCTTCTCCGGGGGAACCATTACGCAGAGGTGCCCCTCTGGAGTCACGCCATGGGTCAGCACCGCGCCACCGAGCTGTTGCTTCACCTTTTCAAGCAATGGGTGGTCGCCCTGCGGCGGGCACTTGGGCGGGAGCTTCGCTGCCATACTACGCCGCTGGGGCTTGTTGTGTCTGCTGAGGCGCGGGTTTTGCAGGCGGCTTAGGCGGCGGCGGGAGAAACGGCGTTAGGTCGACCTTGACGGGCTCCACGTAGGGGCCGGGCTTCCCCTTGATCTTGTTATGCAACATCATAAACGCCCTGATGACCGCCTCCGGCGTCGGCGGACAGCCGGCTATGTAGACATCCACCGGCACCACCGTGTCCACCTGCACCACGTGGTAGGAGTTCCAGAATAGGCCTCCCCTAACCGCGCAGGCGCCCATGGCAATTACGTATTTAGGCTCCGGCATCTGTTCGTACACCTGCTTAAGGACCTTCGCCATCTTCCTCGTGATGGTGCCCTCCACAAGTATGACGTTTGACTGCCTCATGGTGTGGAAGGGAAGCACGCCCCACCTCTCCGCGTCGAAGCCGGGGCCAGAGGTGTGAGCAACCTCCACGCCGCAACAAGACGTGACTAGGTGCACAGGCCAGAGGCTCCACCGGATACCCCACTTAAACAGCGGCTCAAGCTTTGCCTTCTTGAGCAAAAACTCCCTCAGAGCCTGCGACATAGTTACATCTTTGAGTCCTCCTTATATATGTTACCACCACGACACAAGCCCTTCATAAACATTACGCCGCAGAACCTTTCCCAGAAAAACCTACGCGGTTCAGGCCCCGGCTGGAAGGGGACTCACCAGGTCACGTATGTTATCCTCTGCGAGATCTCCCAGCCAAGTCTGTCGAGCCTCCTCCAATCGTCGTCTGAAAGCATCCACCCCACCGCGCCTGCGTTCTCCACCGCCTGCTCAGGCGACTTAGCGCCTGGAATGGGATAAATCCACGGGTCTCTGACCAGCCAGTTAAGCGCCACCTGGGCCGGGGTCTTGCCGTAGGCCGCGGCGAGGCGCCTTATCTCCTCCACCAGCGGCCACGCCAGCTTCAAGTTATGCGGCGTGAAGAGGGGGTCGTTCCGCCTGACGTCTTCAAACGCCGGCAGATTCTCCGGCGTGTACTTCCCCGTGAGTACCCCCTTGGCCAGCGGGCTCCAGGCGATGAGGACTATGCCCTCCCGCCGGAGATACGGCAGAAGCTCCTTATCCGCCTCGCGCTCCACCAGGTTGTATCTGTTCTGCGAGGTCACTATGTCGGTGCGGGAGAGACACGTCCTGGCGTAGTCGAGGAGCTGAACCGGGAAATTACTCACGCCGATGTACCTCACCAGGCCCTTGTTTACCAGCTCCTCCAGGGTTTTCATGGTCTCGCAGATTGGCGTGTTGTGCCAACATGCAGGCCAGTGTATCTGGTAGAGGTCTATGGCGTCCACGCCAAGCCTCCTCCGCTGGTTCTCCACCGACGTCAATATATCTATGCGCCTCAGCCACTCGCCGTGGATCTTCGTGGCTATGTAAACCTTGTCTCGGAGGCCCAGCTCCTTTATGGCCCTGCCAAGGTACTCCTCGCTCCTCCCCCGCCCATACACGGCGGCGGTGTCGAAGAAGTTTATGCCCACATCCACGGCCTTAGCCACAACAGCCTTGGCCTGATCGTAGCTTATGGCACCCCACGCGTCTCCCGAGAACTGCCACGCGCCTATCCCAACACGGGAAACCCTCATATCCGTCCGCCCTAACCTGACCGTCTCCATGCCGCTCCACCGCGACACTCATATTTAAATGTGAACCGCGGCTGTTCCCTAAAAATTTAAAAAGACCGTCATCCTTAGACACGGCGGCGGTAGTCTAGCCTGGTTTAGGATGGCGGCCTTCCACGCTCCAGCGAAGAAAGCCGTTGATCCCGGGTTCGAATCCCGGCCGCCGCATTTAACAGATTCCCCCCACAGCTCCTCTACCCCACAGACTGCGTAATTAGACTCTGCAAAACCCTACGGCGTCGGCCGACATTCAGCCTCCTCTACATCCCTCAACGCGAAAGCAGTTCACCAACCTGAACTTCCTCCACCGCCACGACCAATTCCGCCGCACACAGAGAAGCCCTTGAGCCGCTTGCAACACCTCTCAACCACGCAAAGAGCTCCTATATTTACGACACACTGCAGTACGCCCTCAACTGCCGACTAACGGCAAGGAGTAGACGAGGAAAGGTGACCACCACGGCAAGGACGTGCCTAGGTACGTCCCCATGGGCGAGGAGTCACGGTGGGTTCTGGCAGTCCTCTATGTGCACGGTCGGCAGGTCTCCTCCGTGTCTTTCACAGCATCGGGTCCGCGTCTGTGAGCGCCTCCTGGGCCAGGGAGCACAAGGTCGTTGTGGACTGCGGCCAAGTGGCGTTTCTGGGGCGGGACAGCCGGCTGTGGCAGTGTGTTACGCATAACGTTTTTATAGAGATGCAGCGTGGTTTTGTGGCTGACGTTTCTGGTATCGCATATGACGCGTTGAAGATGGCTGTGGAGCATGTTTTGGGTAAGATCAAGGAGGGTAAGAAGCTGTCTACTGAGGACATCTTGGTCCTCTATCTCGGCACAATCGTAAGCGACTTGAGAGAGATACGTGCAGACATTGCCAGGCTAGACAGCAGAATAGACGAAACAAACAAGAGAATAGATGCCGTGCAGACGACCCTCTTGGAGATACAGAAGTTGTTGATAGAATTGGTTAAAAGCCGCCGGTAGCAATTTTAGATATCCGGCAGAGTCCGCCGAGGTGTGAATTGCGCAGAGCCGCCTTCTAGGTGTGGAGACACGTGGCTCTATTAGCCATTTGTCGTATGCGCACGATATGACTGCGGCTGTGTGCACATCAACTCCCTTGGGTATGGGGAATACGGCGGTTTCGGGAACTGTCATGTATTCGGCGTGTCCTCCGTTTAGGCCTATTAGGCCGGGCATCCTCGCCGCGGCGTATGGGCAGTAGTTCTCCTGTCCCCTGGCGCACCAGTAGCACTTGCCGCAGGGAATTATCCAAGAAACGACGACGGGATCCCCCGGGGAGAGGCCGTGAGGGTTTTCACAACGGGGGCCGAACTCCACAACCCAGCCAGACACCTCGTGCCCCAATATGAAGCCCTCCGGCGGAGGGATCACCTCCCCGTCTAATATGTGGAGATCTGAGTGGCAGACCCCCGCCGCGGCGACTTTCACAAGAACCTCCCCCTCGCTGGGGGTCGGGGCGGGGACCTCGGCGAGCTCCAGCGGCTACCCCACTACCTTATATACAGCGGCTTTCATGTCCCTTTAGAGCTTCGATGTAGTTGTGCTCAGTTTATTGATTTCGACGAGCCAATAGAGACTTACGAGACTGCTTGGCTAGGTTGTCTAAACCTAGCGTAGCTCCCAGTTCTTCTGCGTAAGCAGTATGTCGAGAGATTTTTTCTCAAGCGGCCCGAGGGCTTCTCTCAACGCCTTGCAGCCGGCGGCGTCGCTTTCTTTACATTTACTATATCTTGCCAGAGCCTTCTCCGCCAACTCCTTGTTTACATTTTCGCTTCTTCTTGCGAGAGCTCTCAACACGGCTATCGTCTCTGTGACGCAGTGTATGTCGGGTCCCTCGGCTTTTTCTACTGTGCCGTCGCGTTTATGAGACACTAGATACACCGTACAGCTTTCGTGGTCGTATGACATCTCCACCTTCTCGGTCTGGTGGCTGGCCACAGCTCTCATTCCGCCTAACAGGGCCTCCTCCACATTGGCGACGTATCGGAGCAACTTCATACCCAGCTTCAACGACCTCTTGTCAAGTCTCCCTAAGAGCTTATACGCCACTTTCTTCACGTCTAGTATCTCCTCAAAAGTTAACTGGGTAGGGTCTTTCTCAAGTATCTCGTCTACTCTGTCGAGATCCTCCATAGTTAAAGGTCCAGTGGAGGCTACATTTCTCAAAGCGTGGGCCTCGACGTCTGTGATCAACCCCTTGGAGACGAGTAGAGAGGTCAAAAATTCTATCAACACGTAATCCCGTTCTCTCTTCCTTACCAACTCCGCGTAGAGCGGAATTAGGTAGAATTCAAGCGACTTGATGAGTCTATACGTGACGAAACCCAAGACCGCTACGGCTACCGTGAGTATAGAAAGCAGAATCAGCGTCGTATCCATCGAGAATTAAAGATCAATGTACTATATAAATCTGTAGACTTCTATCTTAAGAGCATCGGTCATAACGCCCGTCGCCGGGCTCCGCAGATGCGCCCGGCGGCTCAATGGAATCTGTACGCCTTTGCCGTACGACGGGTTGCCCACCGCTTTGGAAGTGATTTAAATATAGTTGGGAATGGACTTATCATGAGTTGGAATTTAGTTGTCGCCACGGGTTGGCGTCTGGAGCGGCTGTGTATGGAGGAGTTGTACCGCATAGGCGATATAGTGGGGCGGAAGGTAGAAGAGGTCTGGTTTACCGGCTTCGACGGCCTCCTCACGGCGAAGGTGGAAGGCGACTCGGTGGAGTTCGTGAAGATGCTTATAGAGGTGGTCAACAGCGGCTATTACATACCAAGATACGTCCTGCGGGCGACGCCGATTATGGTCGTCGTTAAGACCGACCTAGATGAAGTGCAGAGAGCAGCCGGCGAGCTCGCCGAACGTCTTATAGAGCCTAACGAGACGTTTAAAATAGAGCTGAAGAAACGCGGCGTGAAGTTTGACAGAACTTCGGTGATCGAGTACGTGGCGAAGGCAGTCAACAGAAAAGTAGATTTGACGAAGCCCGACAAGGTGGTGTGGATCGAGATGTTCCCCAGCAGAACCGGCGTGTCGGTGATACGGGAGTCCGAAAACTTCTCTCTCATGCGGGCGCGCTCCGCCACATGAAAGAGGAGTACATCCAGGTCGGTGGGAGGAGGGTGAGGTATTTAATAGGAGGCGCCGGGAGGCCTCTAGTTCTCCTCCACGGCTGGTCTTTCAACGCAGACACGTGGGTGGAGAGCGGCATCTTCGACGCCCTTGCGGAGCGCTACGCCGTATATGCAGTCGACATGCCCTACGGCATACGGACAAAAAGTGAGCGGTTCAGCGCCCCCCGGCTTGAGTACGCCAAATACCTACGGCAACTGCTCGACGCATTAGGTCTCGCAGATCCGCCTCTCGTGGGGCCGAGCGCCTCCGGCGAAGTAGTTCTCTGGTATTTGGCGTATAGACTCCCCACCAGAGCCGCTGTGGTGGTAGGCCCCGTGGGGCTTACGGCGGAACTACTGAAGGCTCTTGAGGGCGTGGAGACCCCGGTCTTGGCCTTGTGGGGCGAGCTCGACGACGTGTCTCCGCCGGCAAACGCCCAGTTGCTACGTGGCAGGAACGTAAAGATTGTAATACTGCAGGGGGCGCGGCACGCCGCTTATCTAGACAAGCCGAGAGAGTTCGTAGAGGTTGTGTCGAAGTTTTTAGAGTCTGTCTATTGACCTAATCGCCTCGGCCAACCTCGCCGCCTGTTTCGTCTCCTGGGGGTTGTGGGTACGTATGACGTTGGCGCCGTTGAGCACCGCTATGGCCTCGGCCGCCACAGACGCCGGCAGGACCTCCTCAGGTCTTTCGACACCCGTTATTCTCCTTAAGAACGACTTCCGGGACACTCCGACTAGTATAGGCTTGCCGAGCGCCTTCAGCCTCTGGAGATTTGCAAGTATGTGGAGGTCCCACTTCCACCAAGGCCAGTCCTCGTCGCCGTGTCTATACTCGCCCCGTACTACATACGGCTCGTCCCGTGGGGGCAGAAGCGGGAAGCCTATGCCGGGATCTATTACTATTCTATTCGGCTCCACTCCGCATTTCTCGAAGTGGTCTATAGACTCCTTCAAGGCGTCCATGACGCGGTCTATGGGTTGTAGCCCTCTGTTAGGCTCTTTTTCCCTGGCCATGAGGACCACCGAGGCGTCGTGGTCGGCCACTATGCGGCACATCTCTGGGTATAGCTTGCCGCCGGTTACGTCGTTTATGATAGAGGCCCCGACCTTAAGCGCGTATTCGGCCACCTGAGGCCGGTAGGTATCTACGCTTACGGGCACTTTTACGTTTTTTATTATTTCGGGGAGGACTGCCCTTATTCTTTCCAGCTCCTTCTCAGGCGGGATCCATGTCTCGAGGTAGGGCGCGGTGGACATGGCGCCTACGTCTAAGATGTCTGCGTGTTTTTCCAGCTCCAAGGCTCTCTTCACTGCGTCGCCCAGAGCCACTGAGCCTTTGTAGAAGGACTCCGGCGAGAGGTTTAACACCGCCATTATCCTCGTGGGGTAGCCGTCGCCAACGTCGACCCAGCCCAGCTTGGCTACATTTTTTTGCATGAACTTTTTTATTCCTGTTGTAAATAAGGTTAATGCAAAGAGTTATTCGAAGCAAGACGTACATCTTTGAAAGCGAGCTACCAGAGGAGGTCTCTACACTACTGGAGAAGTGGGGGAAACTGGTGAAGAAGGGCGAGATTGTTGCGTACACCGTGGAGTCCGGAGAGATACGCATCCGTAAAGTGGCTGAGGGGCCTACATACACCGTGAAGAGGATCTATATAGAGCCAAGCTGTGGTTGTCTTCTTGAGCTCGACGAGAGACGAGACTTCGAGGAGAATAAAGTCGCCTACTCGATATACCGCAAGAGACTCTGCGCGCAACATCAAGCTTAAAACTGGATTCGCCGCCTTCCTCCGTGGTTAAGGTCTACGTAGAGACGTACGGCTGTTGGCTGGCTAAGGCAGATGCAGAGGTGATTAGACAAAGGCTAGGGCTCGAGAAGGTCTCCAAACTCGACGAGGCTGATCTAGTGCTCGTCTATACATGCGCGGTGAGAGAAGACGGGGAGGTGAGACAACTTGCAAGAATTAAGGAGCTGGCGGCGTCTGGCAAGGGTCTTGTGGTGGCTGGGTGCCTCGCCAGGCTTAGGCCATATACCATAAAGTCTCTGGCGCCCGGCGCCAAGCTTCTGTATCCCGCCGAGGTGGAGGGGGGACGGGAAAGAGAGATGCGTATCCTGCCGCGGCACGAGGGCGGCCTCATCTACGTCGTGCCTCTCCAAGTGGGGTGTCTCGGCAACTGCACCTTCTGCGCCACAAAGTACACAAGAGGCGGCGCCGGCTATGTAAAAAGCGCGGCGCCAGACGACGTGGTCCGCCACGTCAAGGAGGCGGTGGCTAGAGGCGCGAAGGAGATATACCTCACGGGTCAAGACGTCATCACCTACGGCTTCGACATGAGGTGGAGACGCGGCTGGACTCTGCCCGACCTCCTGGAGAGGATTCTGCGAGAGGTAGATGGCGAGTATCGAGTGAGGATAGGCATGTCCGAGCCTTGGGTCTTTGAGAAATTTGCAGACCAGCTACTGGACGTAGTTAAACGCGACGAGAGGGTCTATAGGTACTTCCACCTCCCGGTGCAGTCAGGCAGCGACCGCGTGTTGAAGGCGATGGGCAGGAGGTACACCGCAGACGAGTACCGCTCTCTCGTGCGCAAAATCAAGAGGGAACTCGGCGAATACGTCTTCATAGCGACCGACATCATCGTCGGGTTCCCCGGCGAGGACGAGGAGGACTTCGCCGAAACCGTGAAACTAGTACAAGAACTTCAGTTCGACAAGGTGCATGTGGCGCGGTTCAGCCCGAGGCCCTTCACAGAAGCCGCCGTGATGCCCCGGCAGGTCCCAGACGCGGAGAAGAAGCGGAGGAGCAAAATCCTATCTCAACTGGCTCTGAAAATTGCCCACTTGAGGAACGGGCTCCGCGTAGGGCAGAAAGACGTAGTGCTAATAGACGAGGTCGACCACGGCTTGGTGGTGGGGCGGACTAGCGACTATAGACAAGTGGTGGTTAAGAGAGGCACCGGCGATGGGCTGATGGGGGTCTTCGTAGAGGCGGCGCTTGTGGCCGCGGGCCCCGTGTACCTATACGGCGAAATTAAAGAAGAGCCTGCTCCCAGGGGAATCTCTTCGCGGCCTTCTGGCTCCGTAGCTCTTCGAGCTTCTTAAGCATCGACCGGACCTCCGCCTCGGTTATTTTTCTGAAAAGCGGCTTGACCTCTCCCAGCGGAGTGCCTGGCCTGGGCGGTCTAAGCGCCTCCTCCCACTTGAGCTCCGAGGTCTCGCCCATCATCTTCCACAGCTGGTACGCGCTGTCCGGCACCACCGGGGCGAGGCCGACCGCTAACATCTTTAGGGACCAGTAGGCTCGGTGTAGAACTGCATACGCCGCCTCGACGTCTGTCTTCACGAGCTCCCAGGGGGCCCGCGCGTTTAGGTAGCGGTTGCCTTCTCTGGCTATTTCCACCGCGGCGTGTAGGGCGTCTTTAAGTTCTATCGCGTCGTAGTGTCTCTCGGCTTTTTTAAAGAGCTCCGTGGCCTTTGCTATGAAGTCTTCGTCTTCTGCCGCCGCGCGGCCCGGCGGCGGCACGACGCCGCCTGTTCGGTTCTTTATAAAGGTAAGCACCCGGTTTACGTAGTTCCCAATGTCGTCGTTCATCACCTTGTTTATTATCTCAAGCGCCGTGGCCCAGGTGAAGTTGGTATCTCTGTTCTCTGGACGTATGTACACAAGGACAAATCTCCAGTAGTCAGCCGGGAGGAGCTGAAGCGCCTCGTCTATCCATATGCCCCACCTCCTGCTTTTGGAGAACTTATCCCCCTCGTACAGCAGATACTCCGTGGAGGCCGTAGATGTCGGCATGGTGTATCCGCCTCCGTTCGCCAGAAGCAACGCCGGCAGTATTATGACGTGGAAAGGTATGTTGTCCTTGCCCACGAAGAAGATTATTTTCGTCTCCGGGTCTTTCCAGAAGCGCTCCCACTCGCCTTCCCTCCCCAGCCGTCTGAAGTGCTCAATGACTGCGGATATGTAGCCAAGAACAGCCTCAAACCAGACGTAGATGGTCTTCCCCTCCGCACCTGGAAACGGCGCAGGAATGCCCCACTTGTTGTCTCTAGTGATGGCGCGGGGCCGCAGGCCCTCCTTAAGCATCGCCAGCGACATCTCCTTGGCGTTCTGCGGCAGGTACGGGTTCTCCTCCACGTACCTCCTTATCCTGTCCTCCAGCCTCCTGAGGTCTAGGTACCAGTGCCGCGTGGTTCTCCACTCCGGCTTGGAGCCGCAGATGGCGCACCGCGGCTCTACCAACTGCTTCGGGTCTAGGAGTCTTCCGCAGTTCTCGCATTGGTCGCCCCTAGCTCTTTCATATCCACAGTAGGGGCATTTGCCGATTATGAAGCGGTCAGGTAGGTATATCTTGTCCCTGGGGCAGTACGGCACCTCCTCCTCTTTGGTGAAGATGTACCCGTTTTCATAAATCTTGAGGAAGAAGTCTTGGGCGAACTTTATGTGGGTCTCCGAGTGGGTGTGGGTGTAGAGGTCAAAGGAGATGTTCCACCGCCTAAACAACTCAGCCACCACTTGGTGCATCTTGTAGGCGTACTCCGCCGGGTCGACGCCCAGCTGAATCGCCTCTACCTCGATCGGCGTGCCGTGCATGTCGCTTCCAGACACAAAAACTACCTCATGGCCCCTAAGTCTGAGGTATCTGGCATAAACGTCGGCCGACAAGACGGAGCCTATCAAGTTGCCCAGGTGGGGCACCGTCTGGACGTAGGGCCACGCCGAGCCGATGACGAACTTCGCCACGCAGATAGAAACGGCGGAATTTAAATCATTTCCCAACCATAGATCTAAACATCGCCCTGAGCGCTTCACGCACTCCGCCGGACTCGTAGGCGGCTAACACCCTAGACCACTTAATCCGCAAAACCAGAAAAGTCGCGACCAGGGTAACAACGGCGAGAATTAGGGAGGAGAGCCAGGCATCCCCCACTACTTGGTCAAGTGCGGCGTATGCCACGTCTGCAAACACCACGAGGACCGTGGCGAGCACCAGCTTGCCAGCCAGCAGGGCCGCGAAGAACCGCCTTATGCTGTAGCCGGCGGCGCCAAGTGGGATGTACAACACGTCGTCTGCAAGCGGCGACATGGCAAATATAAATACGGCTACGTCGATCCCCCACTTGGAGATCTTGTCGAAGAACTTCTTGGCGTAGGTCAGCTCCTCGCCCATTACCGCCCTTCCTATGCCGTAGCCGTAGAGAAACACGGCCAGCTTCCCCAGCGCCGCGCCGAGCGCCGTCGCCAAAGCCGCCAAAGCCAAGCTAACTGGGTCGTTTCTAGAGGCGACGTAGCTTATTGTGGCCAGGTAGCCGGGCAGGGGGAGGAAGGGTATTAGGTGCGATATCAACACCGCTATGAAGACAAAAAGCAAGCCGAGGTCCATCAACGGCCGAATCTGCGCTGGCGGCGCGAGTACTCCTCAACGACATATGCCAGATCTTCCCTCTCTATCTCCGGCCAGAGCTTGTCTAGAAAGATGAGCTCCGAGTAGGCGGATTGATAAAGCAGGAAGTTGCTGAGCCTCTTCTCGCCGCCTGTTCTCAACACGACGTCTGGCTCCGGGTTGGGGAGGTCCCTTGTGTCTAGGCACTGGAAGAGAGACTCCTCAGTTATATCCGCTATCTTCACCTCGCCCGTCAGTATCCGTTTTATGCACCGGACTATCTCTGCTCTTCCGCCGTAGCCAAGAGCAAAGGTGAGGTTGTAGTTAGAATAGTTGCTGGTCTGCCTCTCAAGCTCTTCCATGTACTTCACAATTCTGTTGGGGAGGAGGCTCCTCTCGCCGATGAACCTTATCCTAACTTTGTTATCGTGGATCAAGGGATCCTCCAGAGTTCGTCTAAACTCCTCCTCGAATATCTTGAAGAGAATTTCAAGCTCTAGTTTATTTCTCTGGAGATTCTCTGTAGAAAGGGCGAAGAAAGTGACGCTTCTTATCTCGCGGTACTCCAAAGCCCAGGTGAGAAAACTTCTTACCTTCTCCACGCCTTTTTTGTAGGCGCGGTAGAAGTCCAGGCCGGCCTTTTTTGCATATCTCCTGTTGCCGTCAGGTATCACCGCTATGTGGCTGGGTATCTTAACAGACACGCTCGCCCACATGCTCATCGCCGCCCTTTTCTATAGTCAAGAGGACAGGCTTGTCGCAGGTGGCAAGCAACATGCCCTGGCTTTCAAGACCCATCATCTTCTTCGGCTGAAGGTTAGCCACGACGACCACGTACTTCCCCACAAGCTCCTCCGGCTTGTAATACTCCGCGAGGCCAGCTAGTATCTGCCGCCTCTCCGCGCCTAGGTCCACTACTAGTTTAATCAACTTTTTGGACCCCTCCACCCTCGTAGCTTCTAGCACCTTGCCAACCCGCAAATCCACACGCTTAAAGTCGTCGATGGAGATTAAAGACATCACGGCGCCGTGTGTAGATATATTTAAAGGTTACAGCCTAAAATCTCTGTAGACCCCGCCTACTGTATATATGACCACCTCCACTAGTTTAGGCCCGCCTTCCAAGTTATATCTGTAAACTACGGCAACGCCTTGTGCTATGTGCACAACCGCCGACTTCTCTATAAAGCCCTCCCTGATCTCCTCCCTCGGCGGCAACACGTTTGCAAAGTCGCCTGTGGAGGTGGCTAAATATACGTCGACCCGCTCCACCAAGCCGTCCCTCCCCACCCGGCTCTCCACGTAGAGAGGGGCGTCTGAGTGGACATGTCTAAGAGGCGCCTCTATCTGCCTAAGCCTACTCACGACGTAGTTAACTGTTTGGTAGACTTGTTCTTTCGAAGCCAGAGGCACCACAACCACCGCCGGAGGCACGGCGAGCATGAAATCTAGAGACATCTCTTTAATATTTATTTTGTCGAAAATCACGCTGTTACGCCGATGACGTAAATCACTAAATCGCCGAGTTGTCCGACGTCCTTAGCTAGAGACTTTTCTTGAATATACGTCTAAAGACGTAGGCCGCCGCAAACCCAAGCGTCATTGGTACTAGGTATACGGCGAGGAGGAAGGTGGGAACTCCGAAGTAGCTACTTTCCACTGTGATTGTTAGTACGTTTGACTTGTTGGGGAGGAGGTAGTCGTTGCCGAGGAACTTGACGTAGATTTCGTACACGCCTGTGTCGCTAAACACAAGCGTTGTCTTAGTAGTTTCGTTCAGGACAAGCCGCTGTATCTCTGTTTTATTAAATGTCTTGTTGATTTTATACACTACCGCCTCTCCCTCCTCTTTCCCCACTGGGCTTTTCAAAGTAATTACAAGAGGAAGTCCCCCGTCTATGAGGGCAACTCTTCTGCTTGCAGATATGGAGACTGCGACTGGGTTTTTTACTGCGGCGTAGTTCTGCGAGGTGCCGCAGGGGTAGTAGCTGTCGTCGCCTGGGAAGAACACCGTAACGTTGTAGATGCCCGTCTTGTTGAATGTGATTATAAAGCCTCCGTGGGTGCCGTTGATGAAGACCTGCGTGGGTAATGTGGAGAGCGGCTGGATTTCGTACCTCCTGAGCACGTAGACCGTGTTATTGGGCCCAACGTCTCCTCTCAACGTGAAGCGTATGACGCATCGCGCCCTGTCGACGTATATATATGTGATGTTCTCTGTGCTGGCGTAGTTTGGGTCTAGGCTTTCGAAGCGGGCTACCACTTGGAAGACTCCTCCGCGGGGCGGCGACCACCAGCCGTTGTAGACTGAGGAATTTCCAGCGTAGACAACTGTGCCGTTGATAGTTATGTAAAGCCTGCCGGGGACTCCTCTTGGCTCCTGTGCGACTTTTATGGGGAGCACCTCGCCGTATACTCCTCTAGTCGGCACGTCTAGTATAAGTCTCACAAGGGCGCTACTGACAAAAACATTGAATACTGCCTTGGCACCGAGTATATTCTGAGTCTCGACTATGGAGACTGTCCCAAGGTAGGTGCCTGCGGGCAAGTCTCTTGTCTTTAATAGACCTACTCCGTTTAATATCGGTAGCGTGTAGTTGAAAAGGCGGAACTTGCCTGTAAGTTCCACAACTGCGGTGGCGTTTATAGGCCTGCCGTAGAGAGTGACGTAAATCGGCACCACGAGCTCCTCGCCGTAGGTTATAGAGAACGTCTTGTTGACTTTTATGTCTGGCACCGACGGCGTCACGTAGATCATTGTAGACGCCTTTGCGGGAAGGAAGTTTCGGCTTACCGGCGTAAACACTACCGTCAAGTTATGAGGACCTGCGCCTATTTTTAACGTGTCGAGAAGAGACGAGGCTGGTCTGCCGTCTAAGTATATTATTATTCTTCCCTGAGGCTCTGCTAAAGAAGATGCAGATGCGGAGAGCGACAAAACTTTGCCGTACTCCACTATGTAGGGATTAGCGAAGGTCCCGTTTATCTTGACGCGTAGCTCCACCGGCGCTGGGAGGACGCGGAAGACGCCGAGACGCGTTACAGAGGTCACGTTTCGGTCCTCCACCACGCTTGCCACAATTTCGTAGGTCCCCACATCTAGCGTAGGAAAGCGGGCAACTGCAGGCGCCACAACCGTCGCCGCATGTGTACGATTCACCGCCACTTGTACAGTTGCGCGGTACTCCCGCTGACCTACAAAGACCTTCAACGGAACGTCTATGTTTTCGCCGTAGATGTACTCAGCTTTGTGAGACATAAGGAGCGTGGGAGTCGCCCGCGCCACAAAGATGGGATAAACTTGCACGACGCCGCTCATGTAGAGACGCAGAGTGTAGTTACCGGCGCCTAAGCCCCAGGTGTCGACCTCAACAACGCCGTCTTTAACCGACAGAGACAGAGGACCTAGAGCGACAACGGCGTTCTTGGGAGGAGGGATGAGGCGTATCTGCATAATTTCCCCATATACGTTGTTAGAGACTGTGACGTTTGGAACCACCACAATCCGTTTCTTATCGTAGAAAACGCCGGTGCTCGCCGTTATCTGATAGACGCCGGAGTACTGCGGAATGTACGAGACGCGGGAGCCGCCGACCTTAGTCCCGTTGACGTAGAGATAGACGTCTCTACACATCTCTGTTGTGCTTAGAGTCTTCGTAGTGGCGTTGACTTCAATTCTAGAGGTCATATTTGCTGCTGTCATCTCGATTCTGCAGATGGGGAGTATCGGGAGTCTGTAGGTCTCTCCGTCGATGGTGAGCGTCACAGTGCCGTTCTGCCTTAGAGGCTTTAGGCCGAGGTAAATAACGCCGCTCTGGGTGATGTTGAAGTCTACCACGGCGCCTTCCACCCCCTGGACCTTTTCCGCGTCTTTTATCGTGAGGTTTGTGTAGGTGTAGGCGTTAACGTATCTGGGCTCCACGGAGACGGCGTCGATGTTTTTATAGGCGAAGATTATCAATGTCGTGAGCAGCAAGATGATCACTGTGGACGTCTGGGGCACGCTTATACCTATTGAGCCGGCTATAAAAGCTGTTGTCGACGTGATTCACAGAGGGCTTGGCAGCAAGGTGCCTCACCAGACTGTCCAGGCTCTTGTCAATGAAGAACGGCGCAAGATGAAGTTGGCACGTAGAGAGAAACACGAAGTCGTCCCCCCCATATATACGTTGCTTGACATGTATAAACAGCTACGCGATAGGGGAGTCAATGTGTTTTTTGATGTGTACCAAGTGCAAGACGCTATAGACGATGCCGTTTCCCGCCTCGAGGTGTCGCCGTTTGAAGATGCCATTGAGGCTATAAAGCTGGCTAAGGCCGAGGGCTATAAGGTCGGCATAATCTCCAACGTCTTGTTCTGGCGGTCCCGCGCCACTAGGAGGCTATTGGAGAGCCTCGGCATTTCGCAACTGGTAGATCTACAGCTTTATGCAGACGACATAGGCTTCGTGAAGCCGTCAGTCCAGATATTTGAAGCAGCTAAGATGCTTCTATTAGGAGATGCAGTGCCAGATGTGTATCTCCACGTGGGGGACGACTTCTACGAGGATTTCCTCGGTGCATTGATGGCGGGCTACGGCGCCGTCCTTGTCGACAGGAGGGGGCAGTACACTAAGAAGGAGGTTACGGAGTCGGTGCCCTGCAGAGCCTACATGGTGAGAAGTCTCAAGGCTCTTCCGCTGGTTCTCCACGAGGTGGAGCAGTGCGTCGGCGCTACTCAAGCGTAGTGGAGAGGTAGCGGGCATACTCCACAATTGCCTTAATCCCAGGCGACTCCCCCGGCTTCAGTTTCAGTACCTCTACTTCTAGTGCTTGCCGCACTGCCTGTAGAAGTTTGTCGAAGGGTATTACGTGGGGTCGTTCGCCAAGCGTCTTCTCCACCACGAGCTCCCAAGGCATGCCGTGGACCACACTTATTGAGTACTCAGGTATGTACATGTTTAACACCGGCTTGAGCCTCTTGCCGCCTACTATCTCCACATAGGTCTTTGTGGTTTCGAGAGAGGAGACGTCTGGAGTCACCACAGGCACCACGTAGTCCACAAGCCCCGCGAGGGGGCTACCCGCCGAGAGGGGGGGCGCGTCGAAAAAGAGCACCTTAGGCTTGAGGCGGGACTCCACCGTCTGTATCACATATTCCAGATGCCGCCTCGTCAGCGGGACGTCTTGCGCCATGTACGTGAAGACTAGTTGGAAGGCGCCTCTTTCGGTGTTCCACCTCCTGATGTAGAAAGTTCTTAAGGGGTCTGCAACTCTCCCAGCCGCGTAGTCTGAGATAGAGGGTCTACCCCACGCCGCGAGGGGGTCCCCGAGGAGTATTAAGGCCGCGGTTCCTATGTTCGGCGTGAGGTCTATAAAAGCCACGGGGTAGTGAGCCACGTCTCTCCATAGATACGCCAACAACACTGCTGAGTTTAAGGCTAGAGTGGTCTTTCCGGTGCCTCCCTTGGTCCCCGAGAGGAAAAGCACCTTCTTCATATCTCAGGCGCCGAAATTGGCCTCTTTTTGATCTCCTCGGGAGTAAGCTCCCGCCTCGACTCAACTCGCTTTTCTTCTTTCTTTTCTCTTTTTTCTCGTCTCCCGAAGAAGAGAAGCGCCAAGCTGATTAGGTAGGTAGGCGTGGCTATCAGCATTTGACCTAGCATACATAAAATAAAGGCGGCAACGTTTAGCAAAACCCCCACGACGAACCACACGCAGATTTCCCCATGCCATGTTATTTATCTGTTTCAGCCACAATGCCAAGTTCGAGACCTACTTCACTACTTTTGTGTAGTTGAACAACGCGCTTTCGATAATATCGCAAAGCCCCTCTACGTCGCCGGCCTGTGCCTTCACCCACAGCGGCGTGTCTCTCCGCAGGATGTACTTCTTGCCTATCTTCTCTAAGTAGCCAGCGGCGAGCAGAGCCTCGGCCATGTTGGCTACTTTAAACACCACCGATCGGCTTGGCCTTATCTTTGTCTCGGCCCACCGCGCCACGTCGCCGACTACGAAGCTGACTACGTTGCCGCGTGCGCCTGCCACTATCTCCACGAGATACCTCGCCAGTATTTCGCACATCTTCACAAGAATAAACCGCGTATCGTATATATATATATATTCTACCGCCTACTTATGCGTGTCATAGTCATAGGCACAACTGGCGTCAATATGAGGGCGCTTGCAACCTCCCTAGACGCCTTTCACAAAAGACAAGGCCGTGGAAGGCTGGGGATTTACTTTGTCGAAGACGAACTAAGAAAAGAGGTTGACTGGGTTAATTTCCTCGACAGCGACGACTACTTCTGGCAAGAACGCGTCTGGCGCGAGGCGGCGGCCAAGGCCATAGGTAGAGCTGAGGAGGAGGCGCCGGAACACGCCCTTCTCTTCATGAACCTTCCCTATTTCCGCAAAAGCCGATTCTTCCCCGCCGTTGACATCGCCATCCTCCGCGCATTTAGACCTGATATATTATTGACGTTGATAGAGGAGGCACACGTCATCTGGCGGAGGATACAGATAAGAGAAGAGCGGGAGAAGACCGGCGCGAGACTCAGGCTGAAAGATGTCTTCGCTTGGCGTACCGCCTCAATACTTCTCGGCGACACAATCGCCAAGGCTATCGGCGTCCCCAACGTCGTGATTGCCGTAAAACACCCGCCGAAGACCATCTACGGCATTGCGTTACAAGGCGCAAAGCCGAGGTTTTATCTCTCCTTTCCCATAACTCTTGTAAGAGATGAACACGAGTCTAGGCGGGAGATAGATAACTTCCGCAGGGTCATGCACGAGAGGTTCTACGCCTTCGATCCCCTAACTATGGACGAAAGAGTGCTTAGAACAGCAAAAAGACGAGGCGAGATGAAGGTCGTAGAGGCTGGAAGTAGATGGCTTCTTCCAGAGGACGTGAAGCCAGCTGTAGAGGATGAGCCTGAGCTGTATCCCATGGAGATTCCAGCGGACCAGGTGGAGGAGGTCCTCGCCGACATAGACAACTTAATTAAGTTTAAAGACTTCCGATTTATCCTCCAGTCAGACGCCGTAGCGGTCTACCGCCCCTTTATGAAGAAGCTCTTCCACCGGGGCGTGTTTAGCGAGATTATGTACGCCACCAACACGGCACATAAGAGACTGTTTATCTACTGGCCGCCTGAGGATAAAGTGCCAGGCATGGATTCTCCCTTCGACCCCGGGGTGGGCACCGTAGAGGAGGATTTAGAAAAGTTCTTTCAACAACTTGAAAAATTCACCTCTCGTTTCTCAGCCTCACAATAAACTCAGCGATCTTGTCGCGGCCTCTGATTTCTATAAACCCCCTCTTCTCGTCAAAGAGATATAACACGTCTTCATCAATAAACGGGACGTAAAGCACTTTTACATCCCCAGGCCATTTTGACGGTTCTCTAGTCACTATATATGCCTTCACGTTGTTTCCCACACAGTGACCTAATAATACCTTTAGTTAAAATCCCGTCGCCGCCGGTTACTAGAAGTTTCAGTGTCGTCTAGCCTCTTCACCGGTCGAGCCGACCGAGCCTCAACATTTAATTACCTGTTGAACAACTGCCATGGATTATAAATTTGTGGTGGGTCTCCTCGTCGGAGTAGCCATCGGCGCCTTGTTGATGGCTCTTTTCGCGCCCCAGCAATCCGCCGCCACGCAACAACAAACCACCACTACGCAACAAGCCTGTCCCACCTCCGTAGACGCCGTTAAGAAGAGGGGCAAGCTGGTGGTGGGAACGTCGGCTGATTGGCCCCCCTATGAGTATGTGGAAAATGGGAAGGTAGTAGGCATAGATATTGACATCGCCAAGAGGATTGCCGAGAGGCTGGGCGTCAGCCTTGAGGTGCGCGATATGAAGTTTTCGGCGCTTATAGAGGCGGTTAAGAGAGGCGATGTAGACATCGTGATAGCCGACATGTCCATAACGCCCGATAGGGAGAGGCAGGTGCTCTTCTCCATACCCTACCAGGCGGACTCCTCCGTTGTTATCGCCAGGAGGGGCTCGCAGATCAAGAGCGTGGAGGACCTCAAGGGCAGGGCCGTAGGCGTGCAGGTGGGCACCGTGCAAGAGGACTGGGCTGAAAAAACTCTGGGCAATTACTCCAAGATTGTGAGATACGACAAGGTGTATCCCTACATGGTGGAGGCTCTGCGTAAGGGCGATCTAGACGCCATCGTGGTGGGCGGCGTGGTGGGGAAGGCAATAGTGAGCAGGTTCCCCGAGTTCGAGCCTGTATACAGCCTCGGCGTCCGCTACAGCGCGGTCGCCATGCCGCTGTGTGCCTACGACTTGAAAATAGAGGTTGATGCCGTTATATACGACATGTTGCAGACGGGCGAGATGGAGCGGCTGATAAGTACCTGGATCGAGAAATGGCTCTACAGCTGATACTGCCCCCTCTTCTCCTCTTAATATCCCCTTTTTCCTCCGTCGCCACGGCCTCTCTAGACGGCATGACCCACTCGGTGTATGTGGCCGACAACGGGGTCAGGTGGACGCTGGGCTACATGAACGTGTCGTCATACGACCCCAGAGGTGTCGGCTCAGTCGGCATGGTATTTTTCTTCCCCAGAAACGGGACGTACTGCTTCTGGATGAAAAACACAAAGATCCCTCTGACCATTGTGTGGATAAGCGGCGAAGCTGTGACGGGGTGGGCCCAAGGACAGCCGCTGAATGAAAGGCCTGTGTGCGGCTACGGCGACAAGGTCCTGGAGCTTAGGCCAGACGTTGCCGTGCCTAGGAGGGTGATGATGATCGGCGAGCAACGACCTCGTCACTAGTCGGTGGGGTTCATCTTCGTCATTACTTATATACCACCCCTGCGTTAATATGCATGACCCCGTATATATACGCCGCGTTGATCCTCTACGCCGCCTCTCTGGGGCTTAGCATCGCCGGGCAAACAACGGCCTCCGCGGCGGCTGGCGTAGCCTCCGTAGCGCTTATTGGCGTCGTGCTTACGCGTACATACCGGGAGTTGGAAGATCTGAAAAACGCCTATTGGGACCGGCTTGCCGGCGTCTGGCTCGGCGCGGAGTACACAGCCGCCATCTGGCTCTTCGTGCTGTCGGGGGTAGGCACGCAGTTGCTCTCTGCGTTTCTCTGGCTCCAGCTCACGTCTCTTTTTCCCGCAGTTGTGCCCGGAGAGGTGCAGATTACAAGACCTGAAGAAGTGGGGAGGTTCTTGGGCGTCGGGGCTTTGGCTCTGGGGGTAATAGCGCTGGCGCTGGTTTGGTTCGCGGCGTGGGTCTATCTAATTGACGTGTTTACCCGCGACCTCTATCTTGTGAGAGTCGCTACCGGGTCAGTCGGTTTTAGACCTTTCAGCGCTACGTTTTACGTAATTATAAGTCTGATTACAGTATGGTTTTTATATTTCTACTGGCTTTACTCTGTATGGAGGTGGATTTCTCAACTGAAGACCTCGACGAGGTTGCCTCACTCATCGCAAGGTCTAGTTGCACAGTAGCTCTCACGGGGGCGGGTGTCTCCACGGCCAGCGGGATCCCCGACTTCAGAGGGCCGCAGGGAGTCTGGAGAGTTGTTGACCCTGAGAAGTTTGACGTAAATTACTTCTATAAGAACCCCGACGAGGTCTGGGACTTGTTTGTACAGTATCTACTGCCGGCCTTTGACGTAAAGCCAAACCCGGCACACTATGCGCTTGCTGAGCTTGAAAAACTGGGGAAATTGTGCGCCGTGGTTACGCAAAACGTAGATATGCTACACCAGGCGGCGGGTAGTAGAAACGTAATTGAGCTACACGGAGCGCTGAGAGACGCCGTATGTGTCAAATGCGGCGCGAGATACCCCCTCACAGAGGCGTTGAGGTGGCGGACCGCCGGCGCGCCTAGATGTCCCAAATGCGGAGGCGTCTTGAAGCCAGATGTGGTTTTCTTCGGCGAACCTCTTCCACAACAGGCGTTGAGAGAGGCCTTTATGCTTGCCGAGATGGCTGAGGTTTTTCTAGCGGTGGGCACCTCTCTGGCTGTGTATCCCGCCAATCAGCTACCGATCATCGCTAAGAAACGTGGGGCGAAGCTTGTCATTATAAACGCCGACGAGACTTTCTACGACTTCTTCGCAGATTATATACTTAGGGGGAAGGTAGAGGAGGTGTTGCCTGCGCTGGTGGCTAGGGTTAAGGACATTCTATTTTGAAAGGTCTTTTCTCCAGCAACGCCTTCTCCGCCTCTTCCAGGAGCCGCCCCATCTTTATACACCCTACATCTTCTTTCAACAGGTGGAGTGCCTCCTTCAACATCCTCTCGAACTTATCCGGCTGGCCCTCCTGTAGCTTCACAAACGCGGCGGCCAACATTATGAGGCCTTGCAACGTGGCGTTTCTAGTCTTCCTCCAGAGGCCCTCCAAGGCGTTGTGAGCCTCCCAAAACCTCTCTCTATTAAACAAGTCGACGTATCTCTCCACCCCGCCGCCTACGTCTTCAAAGGTGATGTCGACCACCTCCAGGACTTTCCCCACGACCTTCTCCACCTCAGCCACAGCTTTCTCCAAGTCGTCGGTCTTTACATCAACCTCGACGTGCCCAGTGGCTATCCTCACGGCAATGACCGGCAACACAGCTCTCAACCTACGTAAGAGTTCTTCTCTGTGCGAAACGGAAAAACCAGGGTTTTCCGCTATGAGGAGGTACCTCATTTAGTGAGAGACATCAACACAGCGGTGAAGTCCACTATGTCTCTAAAGGATATCATGCCCACTAATTTGCCTTCGGCGTTTACCACAGGCAGATGTCTAATGTTTTGTACACGCATCTTCTCCATGGCTTCTGTAACCAGGGCGTTTTCATTTATCACAACGGGGTTCTCCGTCATAACCATCCACACAGGCGTGTCAGGGGGGAGCGCCCGCGCAACTACGTAGACCATGTCTCTCTCAGTGACTATGCCTATCGGCTTCCCCTCGTCGTCTACGACCACCACGCTGCCGATCTTTTTCTCGTACATGCGAATAGCCACGTCTCTTATCTTGTCGTGTTCCTTCGCAGTCACTACCTCTTTAACCATAATATCTGCAACTCTTAGAGGGAGCTCTCTACGTTTTATCAATGGCATAGAACTAAAGTTTTCTCTGATTTAAATCTATATCTTTAGGATTATCTTTCTTATCGATAGGTCAAGATCTACGAGAACCTTAACATCTCCATATATCTCTCTCAGTTTTTTCACTGTAGTAATCATACGGTCCAGCTTCCTTACAAATTCGGCGTTATCCGGCAAAGGACCCCCGGCGTAGAACTCCACGCCCTCGGCAGGCTTCAGCTCAATGCCGAAGGCAAAGGCAAGCTCCTGGAACTTAAGCCACCGTTCCTCCAGCGCCTCCAGCGCCGGTCTGCTTACTCTATATTTCTCGGCGTATTCCTTCAGCGAGGTCAAGAGGGTCTCTAGCTCCGAGAGGGAGAGGAGCATCATCGCGACAAGAAGTAGGCAATTTCTACGTTGTCTACGCAGAACTTAACCATGCCAGGGGTCAGGTCCGGGCATTTGAAGGTGTTTAGGGCGACGTCTTCTTTGGGCAACGGCGGCACTTCTTTTGGCGGCGGCAGAGGTGGTATTACCTCGGAGAGCGGAGTTGTGGTAATGTAGCTCTCCTCTGGCCCTATGACGACTGTGTAGTCTCTCAACTTTAGGTCGTTCGCCATTTTTCCAGCTTCTACGAGAGTCTCGAGGACTGAAGAGAGGGCTGTGTAGAGGTAGCCCAGTGTGCCTAGTCCTATGACGTAGTTGCCCACCTGTCTGCGGGCAAGGGTGATGGGGGTGGATTCCAGCTGCGGCAGTAGTGACCTGACGTGCCATATCACTCTCTCTATGTTGGTGGATCTAACCACGATCATAAGATTACTCTAATCCTCCCGCCTAAAATCTCTACGTAGACCTCCTCGTTAGGACCCAGCACCTTGGTTAATACCTCCTTTATCTCTGGAGGAAGCGGTAGATCGACTATTTTCTTCTTCTGGAGAGACTTCACGGCACTACTATTAAGTTGTTTTTTCCGCGGAATACGACGTACATGTCGGGCGGGAAGTATTTCAACAGATTTATGGGGACGCCGGTGGGTTGCGGCGGCCAATAGAAATTCAGCCTTGTGCCTCTAATCGCCACGGGCTTTACCTTGTACTTCTCCAACATACCCTCGATGTCTTCTATTAAGTGCAACTGAGATGTATGTATTATCATGGGCATCTCCGCATTTGCTAAATTATATATTTTGCTTTGGTGACCAAACTATTTATAGCGGAGCTTGCCTTCGCCTATGCAGGCGGTTGTGTTGGCTGGTGGGTTTGGTAAGAGGCTTGCGCCTTTGACTTCAGAAATACCTAAGCCGCTGTTGCCGGTGGGGGGGAAGCCCATCTTAGTTAGGCAGATTGAGTGGCTGAGGGGGTTTGGGATACGCGACGTGGTGCTGGCCGTGGGCTATCTGCGGCATAAGATCTTTGAGGCGTTGGGGGATGGGAGGAGGTTTGGGGTGAGGATTTTCTACAGCGTGGAGGAGGAGCCTTTAGGCACTGGGGGCGCCATTAAAAATGCCGAGCCCTTCATCACAGACGACGTCTTCGTGGTCCTCAACGGCGACGTCTTGACCAACCTCTCTCTAGATAAGCTGGTGGAGGCGCTGGGCGACGCCGACGGCGCCATAGCCCTAGTCCCCCTCCGAAGCCCCTACGGCATAGTGGAGTTCGACGCCAACGGATACGTCACACACTTTAGAGAAAAACCCCTCCTCGAAGGCTTCTACATAAACGCCGGCGTCTACGCCCTAAGGAGAAAAATACTGTCTGAGTTGCCAGACCGCGGCAACATAGAAGAGACTCTCTTCCCCCGACTGGCACAACAACGCCGACTCAAGGCGGTTGTCTATAGAGATGTGTTCTGGAAGTCGGTAGATAGTCTAAAGGATCTGGAGGAGGTAGACCGTTTCTTTGGCTCTAACAACGAAAAATAAGATTTGGCTATAGCTTCTCAGCGATTTAGCGGACATCGATTCTCCGACTCTACGCGGCTTAAGATTGCTCTTCGTCAAGGATGCACTTAGAGGCTCCTCTATCCGTCTGTGGCACGATTCACGGCGCGGCCTGGGGTCTTGTAGAGTAGTCAGATGGGTATGTATATTGGCAACTCTATAGGCGAAGAAGCGGAACAGAGAACTGGAAGTCTGCAAAGGCAGGTTGACCTGCCGCGGCGCGACCTGCGCCATGACCCAGTAGACCACGAGCGACCCAGGCTTGTATGGTTGAAAACCTTACTCTTTACGTAGCCCACAACCTCTGTTGCCGTGGATGCCTCAGACGTCTTGTCCCTCTGCGTTATTTCTCTTGCAATAATCAATTGCGCCTCATATGTGTCGCCTGGCCGCCTCACCATGGGCTGGACTGCGCTGGGTCTGTCCTCCACTAAGACGTATTCCCCACCTCGCCGTGTCGAGACCACATATAGACGCCCCGGCGCCTCTGCGTAGATCTCTGCCTCGTAAATACGAAGAGACCTCTTGGAGAGAGGTAGGTTGATATGCACGCTTTGGCTTTGACTAAGCTATCAACATCGGTACCGGCTCCGTGAAGTTTAGAAATCACCCTCGCCTACCACGGCGAAGGGTAGATCCTCTCTCCTTCTAAGTATACCGTCTTTTTAAAGTTCATGAGGTGCTCTTCGGCGATGTCGATGCATAATAAATATTCTGGGAAGCTTGATGGAAACTACGTAAAGTCGTGTTCATCTCGCTGAGTTAAACCTCCAGCTAAGGCCGCCGCTACGGCCACCGCGGCTGTGAAGAAAGATAAATCTCGACATGCTGAGATTGTGAGGAGAAGTTTAAATCAACTAGGGGAAATGCAGATGATGCGGGATGTTTAGATATGTAACGCCGATGGCGACGTCGGTGAGGTGGCGGCAGTTCGTTGGGGTTAAAGATATCTATAGGCTGAAATGGGATGTATCATGGACGTTGAGGAGATTGCGTTTAGGTACGCGTTGGCTAATGCGGTTAAGTACGGCGGCAGGGCTGACGTGAAGGCGGTTATGGCTAAGTTGATGGCTGAGGTTCCGGAGCTACGTCAACGTGCGAGGGAGGTGAAGCAGGTGGTGGAACGCGTGGTAGAGCGGGTCAACGCCATGTCGCTGGAGGAGCAAACTCGCCTTCTGCGGGAGAGGTGGCCCGAGATGCTGGAGGAAAAGAGGCCGGAGCAGAGGCGCCCCGGCATAGAGAACCTCCCGGAGCTTCCTGGGGTGAGTGGTGGCGTGGTGGTGCGGTTTGCGCCTAATCCGGACTTTGTGCTTCATCTGGGGAGCGCACGGCCTGCGATTCTGAACTACGCGTACAAGCTTAAGTACGGCGGGAGGTTCATCTTGAGGTTTGAGGATACGGACCCCCGTACCAAGCGGCCGCTGGTCACCGAGGAGGTCAACGCCTACGACGCCATAAGGGAGGACCTTAAATGGCTGGGGGTGGTATGGGACGAGGAGTATATCCAGTCGCAGAGGATGGAGATCTACTACGAACATGCGAAGAAGTTGTTGGAGATGGGCGCCGCATATGTGGACTTGTGTAGACCTGAGGAGTGGAGGAAGCTTAGAAACGCCGGGAAGGCGTGTCCCCACAGAGATCAGCCTCCCGAAACTAACCTAGAGCTGTGGGACAGAATGTTGAGGGGGGACTTCAAAGAGGGCGAGGCCGTGCTTAGGATAAAGACGGACTTGACGCATCCAGATCCCAGCGTTAGGGATTGGGTCGCCTTTAGGATAATAGATACCGAGAAGACTCCGCACCCGATCACCGGCAGTAGATATGTGGTGTGGCCCACCTACAACTTCGCCGTGTCTATAGACGACCACCTCATGGGAGTGACGCACGTACTTCGGGCGCAGGAACACAGCGTGAATACAGTCAAGCAGTCCTACGTCTTCAAACACTTCGGCTGGAAGCAGCCCGTGACTATTCACTTCGGCCGACTGAAGATCGAGGGGGCAACGTTGAGCAAGTCTAAGCTTAAGGCGCTTAAGGTGAGGTACGACGACGTCACTCTGCCCACTTTAGCCGGCCTTAGGAATCGGGGCATTTTGCCCGAGGCTATCTGGGAGCTTATTCTGACCGTGGGCATAAAGCCGTCGGACTCCACCGTGGCGCTTTCAAACCTCTTTGCCCTTAACAGGAAACGGATTGAGCCAATCGCCAATAGGTACATGTACGTGCCCGACCCCGTCAAGCTGGTTTTTGAGGTGGACAGAGAGCTTACGGCGAGGATTCCGTTGCATCCAAGCTTCCGGGAGAGGGGGGAGAGAGTGTATAAGGTGGGGCCCGGCCGCGTGGAGGTGTACGTCTCGCGGAGAGACGTGAAGCCTGGCGCTGTGGTGAGGCTTATGGAACTCGTAAACGTGGAGGTTACGGCAGTGGGGAACGACGTGGCTTACGGGCGGGTTCACAGCCTCGACGTAGAGGCGGCGAGGAGGATTGGGGCGCCTATAGTTCAGTGGGTCCTCGAGCCGGTGGAGGTGCGTGTGGTTAAGCCCGTGGCTGTGGGGAGGAAGGAGGAGGAGGTGGGGCTGGGCGAGAGGGCGCTTGAGAAGGTGGAGGTGGGGTCTTACGTGCAGTTTATGAGATATGGCTTCTTGAAGAAAATAAGTCCCCTCGTCTTTGTCTACGTCCATGACTAGGCTTCTCTTTGACGCGCTTACGCCGAAGCAGGCTAGGATTGCGGCTGTGTTGTTTCTAGAGGGCCGTAGACGCGGCGTGGACTTGCTCATAACCTGCCGCGACTATATGCATCTGGCCGATATGTTGCGTATGTACGACGTGCCGCATGTCTGCTTCGGTAGACACGGCGCGACGCCTCGCGAGAAGTTGGTGTTTGGGCTGGAGAGACAGATGAAGCTTGTGGAGGTGGCGGCGGATGTAGACGGCATGTTGAGCTTCCCGTCGCCGGAGGCGGCGCGTGTAGTGTTCGGCTTGGGGAGGCCCGTAGTCACGTTGAACGACACGCCTCACGCAGAACACGTAAATAGGCTTGTCCTGCCTCTGTCCGAAGCGCTTGTTGCCCCGTCTGCCGTGCCGAAGGAGGTTTGGTCTGTCTACTGCCCGAGGCGCGTGGTCCAGTTCGACGGGGTGTTTGAGTATATGTGGGTCTCGAGATTTACGCCGAATGAGGAAGTCGTTAAGCGGCTTGGGCTGAGGAGGGGGGAGTACGTGGTGTTTAGACCTGAGGAGGCGCGGGCTGCGTACTACAGGTGGGACTTCGCCAGGCTTAGGCAGAGGCTTGTGGAGGAGTTCCGGCGGAGGGGCTATACTGTAGTTAACGTGCCCCGCTACCCGGATCAAGTGATGGAGGGCGTCATCAACCTCACAGAGGCCGTGGACCATCTACAGCTTGCGTATTTCTCCGCCGGCGTTGTGACCGGGGGCGCCACCATGGCCACCGAGGCCGCTCTCCTCGGCGTGCCCGCTCTTTCCTACTTTCCTGATGATTACTACGTCGATAAGTATCTGCAAAAGATTGGGGCGCCGCTTTTTAGGTGTAGAGATGAGGAGAGCTGTTTAGCCATGGTGGATGAGGTGCTTAAGACAGGCCGGAGCACTGCGCCTAAGCTAGAGGACCCCGTGTCGTTGATATTCGAAACAGCACTGGACGTAGTTACGAGATAAGATTTTAAACCTCTATTCAATAACGTGGATATGAGAGGTGTGGCTTTACTGAGAGTTGGACGTGACTACGGCGTGGCTTTTCTAGATCTCAGACTGGCGGGTCTAAGAGATACGGGGGTGAAACCTGTGAAGTACGTGGAGGAACTGCAGGCCATCCAGGAGGACCTTCTCCTCGCCATGCCGAAGCTTAAGGATATGTATGTGCTAGATACAGTTCTAGAAGATACAGCTGGTCGTCGCTACATCGCGAGGCTCTACACATATGGAGGAGTGGTTTACTACGTAGTTTTAATCTCGCCAAAAAACACCCTTAGGGGGGTGCTTAAGAGACTTATACAACAGGGCTGGAGACCTCTCCTACACATTGAAAAGAAGGCAGTCAAAAGAAGCACCACTAGCGAGACAGACGTTCGATAAAGTCTAGAAAACCCTTCTCCTCTGCGTAACTCAGCCAGTCCACCTTATCGCGTAGGCAGTTCTTTTCTCCTATGCACAGCTTCAAAAGCTCGAACGTCTCCTCAGGCGTCCTCCAGGTGACGTCTATCTGAGCCACATCTCCCCATCTCTCCAAGGCCTTCGTATAGACCACGTCTAGCATCTCTGCCCACACGTTGTCTAAAATCTTCCTCAACGGCCACCCCCTCTCCTTTAGTTCTTCATATAGACGGTCCGGCGCCTTGCGGAGTACCACGACCACCTCTGGGTCTGGCGAAAGCTCCACAACGTGTGTATCCACTACGCTACCGGGCTTGGCAACCTCGTACACCAGCGCCCGTGCTCCGTGGAGATCGACCACCTCGTAGGTATCTAACTCCGGCAGATATCTTACAAACGGCGTCTTCATCAACAACTCTCCCACAGTGACGCAAGGCGCCGAAAGCCACTGGGCGAGTTTTCTACACTGCGTAGTTTTGCCCACGCCCGGCGTCCCCGTGATAAGCGCTCTAGGGCCTCGTCCTTCTGACGTCACGTGGAAACGGCACCACGTCTCTTATGTGGTCTGCGCCGACGATCCACATTGTGAGGCGATCTACGCCGAGGCCGAAGCCGGCGTGCGGCACGGAGCCGTACCTCCGGAGGTCGATGTACCACTGGTAATCCGCCGGATTTAGGCCAAACCGTATGATTTTGTCCACAAGCTCCTTGGCGTCGTATATCCTCTCGCCGCCGCCTATCACCTCCCCGTAGCCCTCAGGCAGAAGCACGTCGAAGCTGAGGGTCACCTCGGGCCTCCTGGGGTCGTTTCTGTGGTAAAAGGCCTTTAGCTTCTCGGGGAAGCCGTAGAGCACAATCGGCTTGTCGAACTCCAGCGTCAAGGCTCTTTCCTCGTCGGCGCCTATGTCGTCGCCCCAGTTTATCTGTACTCCCTTCTTCTGCAGAATCTCCACAGCCTCGTCGTAGCTCACGCGGTAGAACGGCGGCTTTGCACGCTCCAGCATCTCCGTGTTGCGTCCCAGCAACTTTAGCTCCGTCTGTCTCTCCTCCAGCACCTTATTGACCACATGAGTTATCAACTCCTCTCCAACCTTAACCGCGTCCTCCATGTCTGCCCAGGCGATCTCCATCTCTGCATGCCAAAACTCGGTTAAATGACGTCTAGTTCTAGAGGGCTCAGCCCTAAAGCTAGGCGCCACTACGTACACCTTCTCAAGGCTATAGATCAGAGCCTCTAGGTAAAACTGAGAACTCTGCGTAAGGTATACAGGCTGTCCAAAGTAGTCCACCTTGAATAAGGTGGCTCCGCCCTCCACGGCGGCGGTTATGAACATGGGCGTCTGCACTTCGTAGAAACCA
>Ga0315272_10000082_pt1 | contig 38239 bp, 32 predicted proteins | sample C3_middle_MG_FD_203918 | JGI IMG/M metagenome (GOLD analysis project Ga0315272, IMG submission 203918) | Sediment microbial communities from Yellowstone Lake, YNP, Wyoming, USA - C3_middle | ecosystem: Environmental > Aquatic > Freshwater > Lake > Sediment | place: USA: Wyoming | collected...
ATCTAGCAGCCATTTTTTTCTTTTTAATCCGCCGCCATAGCCAACCAGACGACCATCTGAACCAATTACCCTGTGACATGGAATGACAATTGACACCCTGTTCATCCCATTTGCATTTGCAACAGCGCGGATGGAATCGGGACTTTTCAGCGCAATAGCCTGATCGAGGTATGACCTTGTTGTACCGAACGGAATGTTCTGCAACTCCTTCCATACCGATAGCTGAAAAGCTGAGCCAGGAGTATGAAGCGGGACAGTAAACTCTTTCCTGCTTCCTTCAAAATATTCGTTAAGCTGTCTCCTGAGCAGTTCAATATACTTGTTATCTCCTTCCTCAATCGTTGTTTTTAGCAGCCGCTGAAGATCCTTGTATTCAGTAGGCAGCATTCTCCTGTCGTGGAATTCAAGCAGACATATCCCTTCCTCTGTGGCACCGGCAATCATTGGTCCAAGCGGAGTTTCTATCTTAGTTATTGTTATCACCTTACGATTCAAAGTTTATTAAACTTCTCCGATGTCGATTTAATATATTTTTTATGCCTGAACCTGAGGGCCAACCAGTTTTCATCAATAGCTACCAGTCTTATTCCATGAAGTCCTGAATCGTTCAGCGTTTTCCAGCCGCGGTCCCTGTTAATGTCTGAAGTGTATTTTTTCGAGGTTTTTTTGGGATAACAGAACCAGAGTATGCCATCAGCCATAAGATTGTGAATAGTTATCGGAGCAATCTGTTCCACTTCTGCAACACTTTTAACGAAAATAACGATGAACTCATATGGATATCGCGGGTCAATTTTCTGGTCAATTGTTAAATCTTTAAGTTCCGAAGTAAGTGAATTGATAAAATCCTTTTCTGCATTTATAATTGAAATCCTCTTCTGGCCTTTGTAATTGAGTTTATCGAGTATAGTTTTCATTTCGGAGGTATGGATTTGAATGCTAATTTAACAAAAAATTGATAAATCAGTCAAAAGATCTTACCTTTGCATTATCAACGAATGGGGTGCCTTATAATTACGGGCTGAGATCATACCCTTAAACCTGATCCGGATAATGCCGGCGGAGGGAACAGAGAGTATCATATAAATCAGCTTCATTAACAGCCTCATATTCTTGATTTTATTTTTACTTAATAGTTAAGCTATGAGACGACTGATTTGTTTATTTTTCTTATTTAGCATCCATACATTTTCACAGTCGGCTGTTTTTCAGACGAACAGCCCTGTGATACATGGGAAAGTCACAGATACTGATGGTACTGCATTACCCGGTGCCACTATTACAATAGAAAACACCTTTTCAGGAGTCCAGTCAGGGGCCGATGGTACCTATTCAATTACTGTTCCGAAAGACGGCAAGTATGTCCTTCAGGTATCTTATCTGGGATACGAGATAAAGAAGCAGGAATTACTGGTTCAGGGCAATACCTTACTTAACATCAGCCTGTTGCCGAAATCATTCATGACAGAGGAAGTATTTGTTAATGCTACAAGGGCAGGAGAACACACTCCTATGTCATATTCTACGATTGAGAAAGCGGATATCTCGAAGAATAATACTGCGCAGGATATCCCCTACATTTTAAATTTCACACCATCACTTGTTGTATCATCAGATGCCGGAACGGGTGTCGGTTATACAAATATAAATATACGGGGGACCGATGTAAAAAGGATTAATGTGACTATTGACGGCATACCGGTCAATGATGCTGAGTCACATGGCGTCTGGTGGGTCGACCTGCCTGATATAGCTTCTTCAGCCGATAACATACAGATTCAGAGGGGAGTGGGAACATCTACAAACGGCGCGGGCGCCTTCGGAGCCACAATTAATTTTCAGTCATCTTCCCTTAACCGGGAGCCCTATGCGGAAATCAATTCCTCATACGGATCATTTAATACATCTAAAAACACTATTAGTTTCGGCACCGGATTAATGGACAATAAATTCACCATTGATGCACGTCTGTCAAAGATCTGGTCAGACGGTTATATCGAAAGAGCCTTCAGCGATTTAAAATCTTTTTATATTTCCGGTACACTTTACGGAAAGAAAAGTATTTTGAAACTGTCTGTCTTTTCAGGGGTTGAACATACATACCAGGCATGGGAAGGCGTTCCGAAAGACTCATTGAAAACAAACAGAACATATAATCCATACAGTTATAAAAATGAAACTGATAATTACTGGCAGGACAATTACCAGCTTCATTATTCCAAAGAGTTTAATAGCTATCTGAATGCGAACTTTGCCCTGCACTATACATTCGGGCGCGGTTACTATGAAAACCTTGTGCAGAATACTGGTTTCAATACCTATAATCTGCCAGATGCCGTTTTTGGCACCGACACGGTTAAAAGTTCTGATTTTATTACCCAGCGATGGCTCAGAAACTATTTTTACGGATTCACCTATTCACTGAATTACAGCAGGAATAAACTGACAGCCATCTTTGGAGGAGGATGGAATCAGTATAAGGGAAATCATTTCGGAGACATAATCTGGGCCAGGATTGCAACATTCGATGGTCAGAAATACCGGTGGTATGAGGGTACAGGCGATAAAAAAGATCTCAACACTTTCCTGAAAATCAATTATACTGAAGGTAGAATGAATCTTTTTGCTGATTTGCAGTTGCGCAGTATAAATTATATAATAGGCGGCTTTGATGAATATCTAAAAGATGTATCTCAGGTACACAAATATAACTTTTTTAATCCCAAAGCGGGAATTGTATTTAACCTCAATGAGAAGCAAAAGCTCTATGCTTCGTTTGGTGTTTCACAGCGGGAACCGGATCGCAGCAATTTCACCGATGCTGACCCCGGTAAAATACCTTCCCCTGAAAAACTATTTGATTATGAGGCTGGTTACCAGTATATAGCACCTGGATTTGTCGTGAAAGGAAATCTTTACTATATGAATTACGTCGACCAGCTGATTTTAACCGGGAAGATCAACAGCGTTGGCGCCACAATACTGACAAATGCTCCAAAAAGCTACAGGGAGGGAATCGAGATCGAGACTGGCATCACGATCCTTGAAAATTTAAAATGGTATGCAAATATTACCTTAAGCAGGAATATCATTCCCGTTTATACTGATTATACCGATAACTGGGACACATATCTCCAGGAGAGCGAGATTCTGAAAAACAAAACTATTTCCTTCTCGCCGTCGGTAATAGGCGGATCAGTTCTTGATTATTATATCTTTAAGAATTTTCATCTGAGCCTGAATTCCAAGTTAGTAGGGAAACAGTACATTGATAATACCCAAAACAGTGAGAGAATGCTCACAGGATACTCAGTTCAGAATATTTCATTCAACTATAGCGTGAAAAGCAAATTATTCAAAGAACTAACGTGCCGGTTTGCTGTAAATAACCTGTTCGACAGAAAATATGAAACCAACGCCTGGGTATATAAATATATTGAGGAAGGTTCTTTGCATATTATGGATGGATATTTTCCGCAGGCTGGTATAAATTATATGTTCAATATTGGACTAAAATTCTGACAGATCATCACTAATGGTTATAATTACATGGATATCAAATAATTCCATTGAAGTTTTCGGAGCTGTTACTGGAATTATTTATGTATTTCTTGAGATCCGTCAGACGATCTGGCTCTGGCCGGTAGGAATTGTTACTTCAACTGTTTATATATGGGTTTTCTTTGTCAGCAAGATTTATGCCGACATGAGCCTTCAGGTCTACTACCTTATTATCAGTGTACTTGGATGGTACTGGTGGGTAAGTGGTTCAGGGAAGGGGGTAAAAAAACAAGGTGGAGGGCAAAGCACAGAAGCGGAGAATGGGAGAATGGTAGAAGGGGAGAAAGAAGAATTGCAGGTGACGAGGTTAAAACTGAGAACAGGAATTGTATTAGCAGTAGTTTTTGTAATTCTTTATATTGCAATGTGGTTAGTATTGACGCGACTGACGGATTCTCCGGTTCCGGTGAGGGATGCATTTATTACCTCTCTCTCAATAATTGCAACATGGATGCTGGCACGGAAGATATATGAACATTGGTACCTGTGGATCGTTGTTAATTTTGTTTCTGCTGTATTATTTCTTGCAAGAGGGCTTTATCCGACCGTAATTCTTTATATAGTTTATGGGATAATGTCATTTGCCGGGCTGATCGAATGGAAGAAGACAATACCTCATTCACCAACCCCCCGATGAAGCAGGGCAGGCTCTTCTCCCGAGGTAGAAGGGGAGTAAACCGGAAAATTGGCAGACTAGCCCCTCTACCCCCGGGAGAGGGGTTGTGGTGAGGTACAAAAACTAACATATTAAATCTTGATTTAGAGATGATGGATTTTCAAATTGAACATTATACTGTAATTGTTGCGGATGGAACATTCCCACAGAATGAAATCCCTCTTGGTTATCTCAGGAATGCAAAAAGAATAATCTGTTGCGACGGAAGTGCGGAAAGTCTTGTTCTGGCTGGACTGGTACCCGATGCGATCTTGGGAGATCTTGATTCACTTACAGATGAAATGGCTGTCAGATTCGCAGATCGCATTTATCTTGATGAAAGTCAGGAGACCAATGATCTGACCAAAGCTGTGTCATGGTGCGGGGAGATGGGCTACAAGGATATTATTATAGTTGGTGCGACTGGGAAAAGAGAAGATCATACGATTGGAAACATCTCCCTGCTTGTGGAATATGCAAAAGATTTGAATGTTATGATGGTTACAGATACCGGAATCTTCATGCCATTTCTAAAAAGCTGTAAAATTCATTCCTTTCCGGGTCAGCAGATCTCAATATTTGCCATCGATCCGAATACAGAGGTTACGTCAGACGGATTAAAATTTCCGCTTAAAAGCACTAAAATTATAAACTGGTGGTTTGCAACACTTAATGAATCGACAGGTGAAAGCTTTTCCCTCCAATTTGAAGGAAGAATTATTGTTTATATGAAATTCAGATAAAAAAAGCCGGAACCAAATGGTCACCGGCTTTTCAAATTAAAACCCACTTACTTAAAACCTGTATCCTAATGTCAAGCCCATTCCCTTGTTACGCAGATCGGTATTCTGTTTGTCAATTTCATTGAGTCCCATCTGATATCTGAGTTCAGCAATTATTGCACCTCCACTGCTAAGTTTATATGAGACTCCGCCACCCATGATTATGCCCCAGTCATTTTTATTTGCCTGGCTGTTGATATCCGAAGACGTGGTAACGCCACCGGTCTTAATCTTTGAATTTGCTGATGTCAGAAACCCTACATAAGGTCCTGTAAAGATTGAGAGATCCCAGTTATCGCCAAGACCCTGATCATGAAAATTGCCTTTGATAAGCACAGGCACAGTGAGATAGTCAAATTCCCTTCTTACTGTCGACTCAGAACCGGCTGACTCAGAAGTATACTTTCCGCCTTTTTTCTGAAAGTTGAGCTCTGTCTGTAACGAAAGGTGACTGCCTGCAGTATACTCAATAAATCCCCCAGCCATATAACCCTGATAGAGGTCAACATTGTTCCAGAGTTCTCCAAGTTTAGCCTGTGCTTCAAGGTTAAGAGCAGCATGTAAACCATATTTAAACTGAGCCTGCATTGTCTGGCAGGTAAGCAGCATTGCTGTTACTCCTGCAATAAAAAAAATCTTTGTTTTCATTTTGTATTCTTTATTTTAAAGTTAAATTAGTTGAATGATTTGTTCTTATGATTTATAATTCAGTTGATATTCTTTTTCGGACTTCTCCAAAAGGATGAGAAGCCAGTTCATTACGCAGGTGTTCTGAAAAACTCACCTGGTAGCCGTAAGTAATGCAGGCAGTCAGAAAATAAATTCCTGTCTGCATCCATAGTGAAACTATTTCTTTCCTGGTTTCGAAAACAGATGCCCCCAGAGAGTTCATTTTAATATACCCGAAAATCGCGTTCGAGGACGGGAAAATTTCGCGCACTGCGAGCCATAGGCTTCCGAAATTCGATAATGGCCAGATAATTCCCGATAAAAAAAGTAGCGGGATTGAAGTGAACAGGTAGAGCATCATGGAACTTTCCCTGTTTTTGAAAATAACTGAGAGAGTTAATCCAAGAAAGATACTTGAAAGGGTGAATGGAGTAATCAGTGAAATAAGTTCTTTAAGTCCGGCCGATTGCCCATAGCCAAACCATCGTGGGATCATACCCAGCATGTAGACGCATAGGAGGGCATAAATTGTGAAATAGGCAGCTGCTTTTCCCGCAACAAGTCTTAATGTTCCCATTCTTTGACGATCCAAAGGCACCAGGGTGTGAAAAACATGACGTTCCCGGGCAGTTCCTGCCAGAATTCCTATTGCTATGATTAATGTCTGTTGTATTATCAGGATAAGCGCGGCAGGAATTCCGTAACTGGCAAAACCACCAGCCCGGTTGGCCATAGCGTTATCGACAAATTTCAAAGGTTCAGCAGTGATTTCAGCCTGTTTCTCAGTTAATCCACTGTTCATCAGATTTTTAATCTGAATTTGATTGCCAGTTTCCAGAGCCGTAAAACTTGCACCTGTCAGCATTGCCTTATAATAGAGGAAGAATTCCATATCAGCATAAGCCGATATTGTTGTTTTACGATTCAGCGCGATGTCTGAGCTGAAGGTTTCTGGGATCTGAATTATTCCTCTTATTTCACGTTTTTTGAACATCTCGATGGCTTCTTCCATAGAGACACTGTTGGTAGTCACTTTAAGATCAGGAGTGGCATCTATATCCCTGCTGAATTTACGGCTAACCGAAGAATGTGACATGTCAACTACCGCTACAGGTAAATCACGTACCACTTCCGGGTAATATATTAATGAATAAAGCATCGGGTAAATGATTGGGACAGCAAAGATCAGGACCATTACGCCCAAATCAGAAAATATAAGCTGGAATTCGCGCAGGATGATCCTGGGCAGGCTGCGGAATCCTTCCCTGATTTCTTTAAATAAGTTTAAAATATTGTCTTTCATTGTCTTTTGTTAAAAATCGGATATAATCCGCTATCATTTTTTATTGTCTCAGAGTTTGTTACCGGAGTACAGGATTAAGTCTTATGTACATTTTCTATAAAATTCTGGTATATCATTGCTGACTTGAGTCGCGGAAGAATTGTTAACGGCAGAAGCAGAAACAGAAGCAGATACAGATATGAAGCAATGGAATATCTTAATTCGAAGCCGGCCAGTATCTGGCTTTGAAATATATGCATGTAGTGTCTGACCGGAAATCCACTCGCCCAGTACTGGAATGCAGGAGCCATTGCGTCGATTGGAAAGGAAAATCCACAGAGCGTAAGTGCCAGGATTCCGTAAAATGCAGCCATATTAAGTGAGTGGCGCATCATTGGAAGCAGCCCGATACAAAATACTCCAATAGCCTGGTATGCCAAAACAAACAGGAGCGAGCCGGCCATTAACCATCCGATAGATGTATGCATTGGTATATGCATGACCTTGTATAGCATGAAGTTCTGAAACATCATCATAAAAAAGAACGCTACTGTATATGGTAATAATTTACCGGTCAGCGCAATAAGAATTGATTTGTCTGAAAGGTGGAGCCATTCATGCGAAGTGCTCTCTTTTATTTCTATACCGATACTGTATACTGTAATAAGCAATATGAATAGTTGAAGCATTATCGGCAATATTATTGATGTAATATAGATTGGATAACTCGCTGTAGGATTGAACAATTGGTGCATGCTTAGCTGAACAGGTTGTACCTGCGACTGGATATAATCCTCAGGCTGACCCATTGCCTCTCGTTTCTGAATGTTAATACCTCCCGATAAGGTGTGAAGTATCAATGTAAGATCGTTCTGCATCAATCCGCCGGCTATCAGGAATCCGTTATGATAATAGTAACTGATAACAGGCTGATGTGATGCCATTATATCGGCCTGCAGGTTTTCAGGCAGAACCACAAAACCATAAATATTGCCGGTACGTAATTCAGACATTGCTTCAGTTTCCGATTGAAGGTATTCTGTAACTTTACTTAATGGAGTGACATCAATTGTGCGGGCAATCTTGCGAGAAGTAGCAGTATGGTCCAGATCCACAATTGCAATAGGCATTTTTGTCGGGACACCTTCCCTTAAAAGCGAACAGAAAAACAAAATGGAAAGAACAGGAAGTATCAGTACCACTATAATATAAAGTCCGCGCGACGACATTCTGTCTGCTTCCCGCTTCGCAACTTCCCATATTCTTGTTATAATTAATTTCATTGTGATAAAATTCAGTGCTATTTTTCTAAATGGCAGATAGTTATAAGGATAGTCCGGTCAATCAGATATTGAGCAGAACCAGGCTTTCTTATTTAAGCTTTTGATAATCAACCATCAGGCTCATGCCCGGACGTAATCCTTCATCTGCTGTTACAGGCTTTGCCCTTACCTCGAAAGTTTTTACATCGAAACCACCATTATTTTTTGTTGCCTTGAAGGTGGCATAGCTCGCCAACGATTTGATATAGTTAACTTTCAGTCTGATATTCTTGTTGCCCAGAGCTGGTGCACTGGCATCAAACTCTTTTCCAATCTTAATATTGGCAAGCAAGTCTTCCCGAATATTAAAAACTACCCAGATGTCGCTGAGGTCGACTATATTCATAATCGGAGCTCCGGAACCGACCAGTTCTCCCTGTTTTGGAAATATATCAGAGACTTCACCTTTAATGGGAGAGACCAGCATTGTTTCCGAGAGGTAGGATTCCACTTCCGAAACTGCTCCCTTTGCACGGTTTACCAATGCTGCTGCAGCAAGTTTGTCTTCTTTCTCAGCTCCGTTAATTGCCATATCATATTGCGATTTTGCTGCTCTTGATGTTGCGATCGCAGCCTGGTAATTGGCTTCAGCTTCATCACGTTTTTGTGCCGGGATCACGCCTTCGGTGAACATATTCTGTACCCTGTTATAGGTTTTTTCTGCCAGTTTCACGCCAACTTCCGCTTTTTGCCACAGCTCATACGCACCTGCAATCTGTTCGGCGCGGGCACCCTTGTTTGCTTTCTGATTCTGTGCATTTGCAGCATCTTCTGCTGATGTAGCCTGTATCAGTTTCGCATTTAATTCCGGACAGCTTATTAAAACCAGTGAATCACCTTTATTTACATTCATACCTTCAGATACCAGGAATTTGTCAATACGGCCGGGAACTTTACCCGATACCCGTACTTCCGTTGCTTCAACCTCACCCTGTAATATGACTGGTTCGGGCTTTAAAACTATCCATCCGACAAGACTTACTGCTGCGATTGCTAAAAGCAGGATTGAGAAGGCGATCAGCATTCCAGAATGTCTTTTATTAACTGTTTTCATTATTTTAAAAATTATAGGTTTGATAATTTGTATTGTTTGTGTTTTGGTTTAAAAATTAACGGATATTCGAAATGATAAGATCTCCTGTGGCTTTGTAACACTCTAGCACCGACTGATGCTGAGCAAAAACAGATTGAAGGTATTCGAGTTCAGCATTCTGCATTTCAGTTTCGGTTGCCAGCCTTTCAGTGATGTTAATCATACCTTCGTTGTAAGACTTTTGAGCCAGTTCAAGTGCCATACGGGCAGCGACGCGTTGTTTGTCTTTATATGCTACCTGGGCTATTGAAGCGTGGTAATTTGTTGATGCTTTTATCTGGTTGAGCTCGAGTAATTCACGGGCTTCATCCCGTGCATTCTCAGCTTTCTTCAGTTCAAGCCTTGCCTGGCGTACTTTTGCTGAGCCACCTGAACGATCGAAGATTTCCCATTTGAAACCTGCACCTACCATGTATGTCGGACCCAGACCTATATTCCCAATCTTTATATTCATGGGTACAGGAGCATTAAAATCAGCTTTGCTGTTGAAAATATTATCATAACGGGCCGAAGCAATAGCCTGAACCTTAGGTAGGTAATATGATTTTTCTGATTTTAAAAGATATTTCTGAGCTTCCACTCCGGAGGTTAAGGCGCGGAGCTCTGCCCTGTTATTTATGTCTGAACCCGAATCAGCAAATAACAGAAGGTTTAATTCAGGATTCATGACTTCAAAACTTGTTACGGGTTTTCCTGTTAATTGAGCAAGCTTCTGATATAGCAGTGTTTTCCTGCTTTCATACTCTGATTGTTTTGCTTCAAGATTAGCTGTGGCAACAGCAATCTTAAGAGTATCGAACGAAGTTGCCAGACCATTTTTCAGGGCAGTGACTGCATATTTTTTTTCAGCTGCCAGCCTTTCAGCAGATTCGTCAAGGATATGTTTTGACTGGATTAATAAGGCAAGCTGGTCATAATAGGTTATTACCTCGCTGATAGCATCTGACTTGCATTTATCAGATAAGGCCTCCTGAGCTTTTATCTTTTCCGTTAATGCCCTGGAAAGATTTGGAACCTGACCACCACTATATAGCAGCATCTTAACTGTGACATCAACTCCGAAATAATTGCCTGTTAAGTCGCCGTCCAGATTTTTCGATATAGAAGGCAGCTGAAGCCCTTGTGACGCCAGCAGGGTCTCAAGTTTTGTAATTTCAGAGGATATTCCGGCAAGATTCGGAAACATAACCGGGAATGCAGGGTTCTGCATTAATTCCTTCAGCTTGCCAATTGTCTCAAAGCCTTCGATATCGCCGATTTTTGAATTAAGGGTTGAATAAGCGAAAAGGTATTTACCTCCTGCTTCCAGCTTTGGAATATACGCTGACCGGATAGTTTTTTGCTGAACCTGGGCAATCTGTATATCGATATCCTTTTCAGCAGTTTTGCGGTCCTTATTTACCGAAAGAATTATAAGCTCTTTAAGTTCTGGGGAAACCTGCAGTGATTGTGCATTTAGATTGCACATTATGGTGCTTAGTGTAAAAATCAGAATAATAAATGGAACTTTTGTTTTCATGATGTTTAAAATGATTTTATTATACATATCTGATAATCAAAATATTGAATTGTTAAAATTTCTATTTTTATTATCAGATGTTAAGTTATTATTAAATTAATTTATTTAATTTATTTAATATTTGATAAATAACGTATTCGACCAAAACGGTCAAATGGTCCAATTCAGGTCAAAAAAAATTATCTCTTAACTATTCCATAGAAAAGAAAATTAATAAGACTGCTAAGTCTGGCTTCAAAATTCCCATGTTCCTTATTAATAAAAAGAGGAACCTCGAGACCTTTCATGGCAGTTACAATAGCCACTGCACTTGAATGCGGATCTTCCACTGCAAATTTACCTCTCTCAATACCTTCCTGAATAATGCCTGACACTATTCTGACCTCGTCGAGGTCATAGCTTTTCCTGATCTCCTCAATAAATTCAAGGTGGCTCAGGTAATCACTTTTCAGGGCGGTATAGAAGTTGGTAAGCTTGTTAAGTTTTCTCATTCTGACAGTGATGTAAACTTTCAGGCGTTCTATAGGATCTTCAATATCTGATATTTTCCTGGTAAGCTCAGACTTTAATTCCTCTGCTTCTTTTTCAACCACCGCCTTAAAAATATCTTCCTTGCTATTGAAATAATAGTATATCGAAGATTTTCCTTTTCTGGTCGCCAGAGCAATCTCCTCCATAGTAGTCTTCTTAAAACCAAAATGGGAAAAGATATCGCGGGCTATCTCGATAATATTTTTTCTTGCCTCTTCGTGTTGAACTAACATTTTTATTCAGTTTATTTTGAAAATCAACGCGACAAAACTATAACATATAAAATTATCCTCCAAATATTTTATAGACTATTTGACGAAAAACGTCGAATATTCGTAAAAATATTATTTTATCAGGTAGTTTTTAGCTCTTTAACCAGGTAAATAAGCTGGACCCGGCTCCTGACATTGGTTTTAATATATATACGGTGAGTATGATCTTTCACTGTCTGAAGACTTATAAATAGTTTTTCTGAGATTTCCTTATTGCTTAATCCATTGCAAATTTCCCTAACAATATCTGTTTCCCTGGGCGAGACTTCAAATTTTCTGCAGAATTCCTCAAACGATAAATTATCTTCCGGTGCTGACATCATCTCTGCCATGAGTGTGGCATAACTGAGATATACCGGAAGAAAAGTATTGCCGGCAAAAAACATTAATGTATAGATTATGGCGATGTAGGCCTGTGAGTCGTAAAATACCAGTGGCAGGCATTGCAAGAGGGCAATTGCAGAAATTCCTGTACCCATCCTTTTACTGTCATATTCATGAATGATCTTCCTCCCTTTACCAGGGAGAAGAATAAACATGGCTGATGCGATGGAGTATATAAAATGCATTAAAATGAAGTAATATTTTAAGAGCAGGATTGGTTTTATAGCATTTGTCCTGGCAACAAGGTATCCCACAATTATGATTATTGAAAAATTAATCAGAATGAACCATAAAATAAACCAGTTATTGTTTTTTCTTCCGGAGATCTCACGTGCAAACTGAATAAGCATCAGCCAGGCGAAAACAAGAAAAGGCAATCCCAGCAACATTGCAATATCTGAGATTCTTACAAGCATTTCTTCAGGTATGTATTCGGAGAGGAATGCCCTTATCACAACCTGTCCCCATATTCCATAGAATCCGAAAGTAAAAATAAAGACCTGGAAATAAATTTGCTTCATAAAAGAACATCGCTTTAAACTTTAATTCTGAAAAAATGGAAACAAATAATGAATACAGACTGGTCCCGGGTTTCGGTAACAGTTTTAGTGCAGGCTGGAGAGTAATGATGGATAATTTCCTCAGATTATTTCTTGTTATTATAATCCTTGCAATTGTGACTTCCCCGTTAAAAATGTTCGATTTCAAGTTTAACATGTCGGATTTGCATAATCTACCCTGGTCACTTGGTCATAATTTCGGACATGGTATGGATTCCCTACCGGTAATCGGAGCGTTCGGACTCTTTGCCGCATTTTTTGGTTTGCTTGCAATGCTATATACTTTCCTTGTCAAACCAGTATTTGAATATGGAGGAAGCATGATATTCGTACAGGCTGTCAGAAAAATCAAGCCTGATTTTGAATACCTGATCAAAGGATTTATGCAGAACTATCTTCATATTATCCTGGCAAATCTGCTGGTTGTAGCTTTGGTTGTACTTGGATTATTTGCGCTGATAATACCTGGAATTATCATAGGTTGCAGGCTGGCTTTTGTATCTTATATTATAATGGATAAAAAACTCGATCCTATAGAGGCAGTAGAGCTGAGCTGGAAACTTACACGCGGACATGGATGGCAGATCTTCTTTATGGGTTTTGTATCGATTTTCATTGTGATCTTCGGGCTTTGCCTTTTAATTGTCGGGATATTTCCTGCACTCATCTGGATAAGCAGCTCCTTTGCGGCCCTTTATGAATCGGTTCTAAGGGAAAAGGAAAAACCGGTTGAAGCTCCTGCTGCAGAAACTGTTTAAAGAATAAAAATAAAACCTGGAAGATGGCTGTCACTAAAAGACAGCCATCTTTATTTTTTCCAGTTACAACTGATTGCATATTGCTGGTTTTTAAAAGACAGAAGTATCTACCATGAAAAATCCTCTTTTTCGGGGATTGATTTTTAATGTGACAGGTCGTTAATTTACAGTTCAGCATTTAAGTTGAATTAATAAATGATTCTGTTAATCAAAAAGCGATATTATTCCGTGTAAAAATTGAAATGTATAGCGGCTTTGTCTGAATAGTTTCTTAATTTTAGGTCTGGTCGTATAAATATTGCCTGAAGACCAAAACCTGTTATTAAGATACAGACAATTTTACGTCAGATCATTTAACAATAATACAGAGAATCAAATTCTAATGCTCGTAATAACTTATTAACCTAATCACTCTTTAATATGAAATCAGTATTTAAAATTTTCCTTTTCGCTGCATTGGTCGGTTTTCCTCTTAGTGTAAAAAGCCAGGTTAAGATCGATCTGAATAAAAAAGTCATTACAATTGACAAGAATGCAAAAGCAAATGTCAAGAAAGCCGCTGCCAAGGACCAGGGGCAGAATACCAAACAAAATCAGGGAACCCAGGATAACCAGGCTGCTGCCGGAAAAAATGATAACAAGACTGCTGCGGAATCAAATACAAATACTGATAACCAATCTGCAACTCAGGAACAACATTCGATGCAATCCTTTTCAACGTATGATTTTGTACCAGGAGATAAAGTGATTTTCTTCGACGATTTCAGTCAGGATGCTGTTGGGGATTTTCCTGCGTTGTGGACTGCAAATGCCCCAGGAGAGATCAATACATTGAATATCGCGTCAGGGAAATGGCTCAACCTTAATAGTACAGACGGAAATTATTTCCTTTTAAAAAGTATAGATTTTCCAAAGAATTTCATAATAGAATTTGATATCGTCCCAAAGAAAACCGGAGGCCGTATTGCCGCCGGTCTCATATTGTATGGTGAAGACAAACCTAAGGAAATGGACACTAACCCTCATCCTGGTAATGGTGGTATAATTATTTCAATTGAAAAAGAAAGTTGGAATACTATGGGATACAAAACAGGCGAAAATAGTCAAATCACAGGATCGTCATCAATAAATCCCGTTGAACCCGAAAAAGTGAATCACGTCATTATCTGGGCACAGAACAGAAGATTTCGTATTTACCATAAACAGGCAAAAGTGCTGGATATGCCAACTAATGTCTTTGACGGAACAAAATTTAATCGCCTTTGTTTCAGGTTATCGCGAGGCGCTTCCTGCGGATCTTATATATCGAATATCAGAATTACCAGTGCCGCTCCCGATATGCGCAGCAAACTGCTTACAGAAGGGAAACTGATATCATATGGAATATATTTCGATGTGAACAAGGATGTTGTAAAACCTGAGTCGTATGGAACTCTAAAGGGAATCGCCGATGTCTTAAACGAAAATCCTGATTTGAAAGTTAAGATTGTCGGACATACCGACAGTGACGGAGCAGATGCTGCTAATCTTGATCTTTCAAAACGTCGAGGTGCTGCGGTAAAGGCTTCTCTGGTTAAGGATTTTGGAATCGATGCTTCACGTCTGGAGGCGGACGGAATGGGTGAAACCCAACCTGTGGCACCTAACGACATACCAGCCAACAAGGCTTTGAACCGAAGGGTTGAACTTATTAAACTTTAAGTTTTTAACGAATAGCAATAATAATTCACTTTTATAATTGCAACCTATGAAAAATCTGTTATTCACAATTCTACTAACAGTTTGTATCACAATTCTTATTTCATGCGGAAATCAATCATCCAGTCCAAAATCATCGGGGCAATCAAGTTCTGAACAGTCTGATAAGAAAGATTCAGGAAAGAACAGCCCTGTTGGAACATACAGCGCTGTTGAGGATGGGAAGTCAATGCAGTTTGTGCTCAAAGAAGATGGTACAGGTTTTGAAAACTACCAGGGTACAGAAAATCGTCCGTTAACCTGGAAATCAAAAGACGGGGGAATCTTCTTTAAATATGATGGAAAAGATCAGGAATGGCAATTGCCTGTTGACATTGCCAAAGGTGAGATAGCTTACGGATCTCTCGTATATAAGAAAGAATAGCCTACTATAATAACCTTTTTAAATCTACTATTATGAATTCTCAATTCACATTTTATAAGAACAATTCTGTTAAAATCAGGATGTTTTTTAAAACTTGTCTTTTATTCTTTGTAATGAGTTTTACAGTGCCTTTTTACATGGCCGGACAGGTTAATACAACAAATGCAAAGTCAAAAATCCAGACAACAGCTGGCTCTTCGAAAACAATTAAGACTGTACCGACTGCTGTTACCACAAAAGAGATGATTCTGATTTATGATACTGATGCAACGTGTAGGTTCAGCGTGACTGGTATGAATTTCACTGAATGCGGAGTCTGTTATTCCATTAAATCTGGTCCAACTATTGCAGATTCAAAAGCCAAATCTTCAAGCACAGAGATGGATCAACAGATAAAACTGAGCCCTCTGGCTCCTGAGACTAAATATTATGTTCGTGCATATCTGAAGGACGGATCAACGATTATTTATGGAAATGAATTGAATTTTACCACACAGCTTCCTCTGAACAGGGAACAGAAAACAAAAACTCAGCCACAAAAGGGTACAGATCATTATTAACTTTCATATACTATCAGAAAATAGATTTTTTGACTAAAATTTAATACAATGAAAAACAAAACTATCATTCTATTATCAACACTACTTCTTTTTACATTCTTCACAGCTTTTACCAGAAGTGAAACTACCGAATCCAAAGTTTCGGTTAAGACTGCTGCAGTTAAAAATATAACTGCAACCACAGCTCAGAGCGGGTATACACTTACAATTTCAGGTGCCATAGTTACTAAGCATGGAATATGTCTGAGCGGAAAGCCGGGTCCGACTATTTCAAACACCATATTTGGTGCTGAAAAAGGTCCGGGACCGAGCTTCAATGTTAACATGACCGGTCTTAGACCCGGAGTAATGAATTATATCAGGGCTTTTGCGACTACTAAAGAGGGAGTTACTACATATGGCAATGAGGTTTCGTTTACTACCTTGTCAACAAAAAAATAATCTGATCTGATACATAGTATCGCATAACTCTTTTTATGCGAATTAAAACCGGATTGAAAAACCGGTGTTGGCAAAAGATTGTTGCAAAATGATTATCTGGCTTGCAACCATATTGGACGGGAATTGTTATAGTTATTATACCAACCTGTATTTGAGGTTCAAAGCAGTTTTATAACTTTATTAATAATTTTAAAATTACCAAATCATGAAAACACGATCGATTATTCTTTTACTGATACTGACAATATTGCTCCCATCAGTTTCTTTTTCCCAGGGTTATCTGCTAAGAAGGGCCATTAACAGAAAGCTGGAACATAAAGTTGATTCCGCTGTAGATAAAAGTGACAGGGATGAAGCAGCTAAAGCCAGAACAAATGAAAAGAACAGTGACTCAACTGCAGTAACAACTAAGTCAGGTACCAAAGAAACCGGTCGCGGGCTTTTCGGCGGAAAAATTGATATCAAATACGATGATGAATACAAATTTACAGGCAGGATATATATGCAAATGGAGATATACGATAAGAAGGATGTTATGAAGTCTGACTATTACACTTACTTCAGCAACAACTCGATGACTGCAGGAATCGAAATGATCCCGGTTGATGTCAAAGAAGGAAACAAAGCAGTGCCTACAACTTTTCTTTTTGACGGTGACAACAGGTGCTTCATGATGCTGCTTCAGTCGGATTCAAAAACCGGGATGATCTCTGCTATTCCTACCGATTCAGCAATGGCAGCCCAGGCTAAAAGCCAGAAAACAAATCCGGATAAAACGATTATCACAAAAACAGGCAACTCAAAAGTAATTGCAGGGTATAAATGTGACGAATATAAAGTAGTTGAACCCGAAAAGGATGGTTACTCAAATGTATGGATGACAAAAGATCTCAAACTGAAAGCTGATAAGAAATACTGGGGTAAGGCAGGTGTTCCTACTTATTACAATTATCCGGGATTTGAGGGAGCTAGTATGCTTGCAATGGATACTTTTGACAAAAATAATAAGCCGACAATGAAAATGGAAACTAAGGAGATAAATGAAAAATTCAACAAGTCAATCTCCACTGTTGGATACACATTCATGAAAATGAATTTCGGCCAGAATGGTAAGAAATAGGTGCTGGGTGCATGGTGCCGGGTGCTGGTTGAAACCAGAACCCAGAACCCAGGATTTAAAGTTTCTTCAGTTTTGCAAAACGCAGAAGTAGTTTTTTGCTTCCTTCTTTCACAAACTCTACTGTAGCTGTGGTGTTTGGGGGTTGTCCTTCAATTGATCTGATAACTCCTTTCCCAAATCTCTCGTGCTCAACATTGTCTCCCTCATTAAAAAGAGATGAATCACTGCCAATAAACGTTGTATTCGACGATGAATCTGTTTTTGGGATCTTCTTAAACCGGTCATTCCTTGAATACGAATGAGGTTCTTCACGAAGCGATGAAGGTTTGACTGCAGGTTGACTATTGTTTTGAAAAGGTTTTCCGCCTGTCTGTGGATAATTCAGAAATTTCTGGTCTATTTCGCGCAGGAACCTGCTTGGACTGCATCTCTCCAGATTCCCCCATTTATAGCGGTTCAGAGCGTAACTGAATGTCGCCTGTTTTTCCGCGCGCGTAACTGCAACATAAAAAAGACGTCTCTCTTCTTCAAGTTCACGCGCACTTCCTGATGACATTGGCGAAGGGAACAATGTATCCTCCATTCCAACAATATAAACATGTTTGAATTCAAGGCCCTTGGCTGCATGCATCGTCATAAGCGTAACCTTATTCCTGTCCTCTTCACTCTCGGTATCCTGATCAGTCAGCAGGGCTACATTCGCCATGTATGCCTCTAATATTGAAGGTTCCCCGTTGGTTTCAGCCGATTCGGTAAACACCTTTATTGCATTCAGCAATTCCTCCAGGTTCTCATATCGGCTGACTTCCTCAGGCGATTTACCCTCTTTGAGTTCCCTCATTATACCGGATCCAAGTGCAATTTCCCTGGCCTTTACAAAAGCGTCGGTACTATCGGAGTTTAAACGAAGATTATTTATAGCCTCGGCGTATGTGGACAGCTTTTTAACAGTCCCTGAATTAAAATGCTCAGGATATTTACCAGCTTCAAGCAAAATACTCCAGGGTGTAACATCGAAAGCTGTTGCCAGTTCGAATATTTTCTGGATTGTGGTATCTCCGATTCCGCGTTTTGGATAATTTACTGATCTTTTCAAAGCCTCTTCGTCTTCCGGATTAATAACCATCCTGAAATAGGAGAGTATGTCTTTTATTTCTTTTCGTTCGTAAAATGACAATCCGCCATATATCTTATATGGTATGTTTTTTCGGCGCAGAGTTTCCTCAAAGATCCTTGACTGGGCATTGGTCCGGTATAAAATAGCAAAATCAGACCAGTTAAGCTGCTGTGAAAACTTTTTATCGAAAATATCGGAAGATACATTGAATCCCTCTTCAGAATCTGTCATAGCCTGCATGACCTGTATCTTCTCCCCATCTTCGTTCATGGAAAATACGTTCTTCTGGATCTGCCCCTCATTATTTGCGATAATTGTATTTGCAGCATTTACAATTGTTTTCGTAGACCTGTAATTCTGCTCGAGTTTATATAGCTGATAATCAGTGTAGTCGTTCTTAAACTCAAGAATGTTTTCAATTCTTGCTCCCCTGAATGAGTAGATACTTTGTGCGTCGTCGCCAACAACACATATATTCTGATGAGCAGCAGCCAGTTTTTTAACTATAAGATACTGTGAGTAATTAGTATCCTGATACTCGTCAACAAGTACATAACTGAATCTTTGCTGGTATCTTGAAAGTACATCCGGAAAGTCTCTGAAAAGGATATTGGTATTAAGCAGCAGGTCATCAAAATCCATTGCATTTGCCTTAAAACAGCGTGAAGCATATATTTTGTAAATATCAGCCATTAATGGAATCCTGCTTGCCTTGTCGTACTCCTGCATCGAACTGTCCGCCGAGTAACGGTTGTATGTGACCAGGTTATTCTTTGCTGTCGATATTCTTGAAGCGATCATCCCCGGTTTATAAATATTGTCATCGAGGTTAAGCTGCTTTATAATAGACCTTATAAGGCTTTTGGAATCAGAGGAATCATATATAGTGAAACTGGATTTGTAGCCAAGAGTTTCGCTCTCCATTCTTAATATTTTTGCGAATATTGAGTGAAATGTACCCATCCAAAGGTGCCTGGCTATTTCAGGGCTGACAATTTTCGTAATACGTTCCTTCATCTCCCTTGCTGCCTTATTGGTAAAAGTCAGTGCCAGGATCTTCCCTGCAGGAACATCTTTCCGCAGTAAATGAACGATCCTGTAGGTCAGAACCCTGGTCTTACCGGCACCGGCGCCGGCTATAATAAGGGAAGGACCTTCAGTATTTATAACTGCTTGTTTCTGAGATTCATTCAGATCGTTCAGATAATTAGTCGTCATATAAAAATTGAATTACAGCGTACAGGGACCGGCAAATTTAGCAATAACATTTTCAGGTCAGCAATTTCGCCTGATTTATAAGATGAATATTTATTAACATGATATGTAAAGCAGGGGCTTTGAATTTAAAGCCCCTACAAAGATTCCGTCAATTTTAGTATCATTGTAATAAAAAAATAAAACTATGAAAAGATACGGGCAGGTGATTGGCGTAAGGCCGGAGCATTTTGAGAGGTATAAGAAATATCATTCAGAAGTATGGCCGGAAGTTCTTGATATGATAAAAAAGTGCAATATCAGGAACTACTCGATTTTTTATAAGGACAATATGTTATATGCTTATTTTGAATACATGGGGACTGATTATGCAGCTGACATGGCTAAAATGGCTGCTGACTCTAAAACCCGGGAGTGGTGGGCTGTTATGGAGCCGATGCAGGACCCCGTACCGACCCGGAAAACAGGCGAGTGGTGGGCTGATATGGAAGAATTATTTCACGTTGAGTAGCCATTTTTATTGCCCTTATTTTATTAATATTGCAAATGAAAATACCAAAAGGTTTTGGTAGGCGTTATTAATACAGTGATCTGATTGCCTGTGCGTTATTTTTTCTCTATACTGATACTGTTTTTACCGGTTCTTTGTAAGGCTCAGCTTTCTGCCCCCGGGGCGAATGCTGTACGCCATACAGCTTATCCATCGGCGCCATTAGTAATGGATCCTATATTTATTTTTTGCAATGCTTCAGGCTTTCAGAAAGGCAGTCTGAATGCCTCAAGCCCAAAGGGTACCGGACCATTTAATTTCACATGGTACAGGTGGAACGATGTGACAAAAACCTTCAGCACATTGATCAGGACAGATATTGGAGTATCAACTTCTTCTGCAGTCGATCTGGTTGAAGGAGGTTATAAAGTTACTGTAAGCGGCGGATATGACACTGCCTTTGTAGGATGGATCTTCATCGATAAACCTTTTTCATCAGCAGCTCTCCAGAATTTCACATGCGATTATGTAGCCTTAAAAGGTCAGGCTGCAGTTGATACATTTTATTACAGGAATATTTCAAATGGTTTGCCTGTGAGACTTCCTGATGGGGTCAGCTTTTTATGGTCATCCAATCCTTCATCGACAATTCCATATCCCGATTTTACTCTGACTCCCCAGACCTTTGATCCGCCACTTGAAGATGTTACCTATAACCTTCAGGTTACAGACAGCTTTGGCTGTATAAGTTCTTCTTCATTCTTTTATCCTACGATAAGGGTGAAGGCAGATTTTTTAGCTGAACCTGCCACAGGTCAGGCTCCGCTGGTTGTCACCATAACCGATAAATCGATCAGAGCATCAAAATACAAATGGGAATTCGGAGATAGTGCCGCTGCTTCATCAACGATCAAAGAAAGTTTCAGTTCAGAATCACCTGTGCCTGATCCTCATACTTATTACATTCCGGGAGATTATTTCCTGAAACTTACGGTTACGGGGAAATGCATTGATTCAACCAAGATTAAAATAAGTGTTGATGTTTCAAAACTCGACATACCAAATGTATTCACGCCTAATGGTGATGGTATTAATGACAATTTCATTGTTGAATCAAAGTCACTGAGAAGCATAAAAGTAGAAGTTTTCAGTCGCGGCGGACTGAAAGTATATTCATTTTTTGGGGCGGGGGATGCCCTGCAAAAATGGACAGGGTGGGACGGAAACGTTAATTCCACTTCTGTGAAAGCTTCCCCCGGAGTCTATTTCTATATTATTCAGGCCTACGGCTGGGACAATGTGGTTTATAAAGGAAAGGAATACAGAGGAGCAGTCTATTTGTACCGGTAATCAGGATAGCCGTCAACATTAGAATTGGGGTTTAGTTATTTGGAGATCCCTAGGCTTATCCACTCATTATCTTTAAATATCTGTAAATAAGGTGGGTTGATTCCCCACTCACACAAAAAGTGGTGCCATCCCGAATTCTTCAACAATCTGATATTAAATTAGATATAGAAATTTTATTTGTTGAAGAATGAGGGATCTTCAAGGGTAATCCCTATTTTTTTATTGGGATTTGTAAGGCCATGCCATGGCATAGCGATTAACATAAGATGGATATATAATTTCAGGCGTTAAGTTGCAAGCATAAAAAAGATGTGCTTAAAGATGAGCCTATTGATGGAGGGTAAATTTATGGCTTTACAACATCTACAACTCTACAACAGCCAGAAAAAGAAGAGATGAATATGCTGTGAAAATACAAAACATACTCATGTAAGATGTTTAATATTAATTACTTATGGCAGGTTCTTTTCGAGAAAATTAATCCAGTTCCGGCTCAGTATATTGATGATATCAGATTCCTGATAGCCGATTTCGGAGAGCATGCCAGGTAGTTTCTGAAGGTCGGAGATTGTGTCGAGGTCGTAGGGACATTGTTCTTTTCCGAAGGCACCATCCAGATCTGACCCTATCCCTGCGTGGAATGAGTTTCCTGTCAGCTGACAGATATGATCAATGTTCTTTACAGCCAGGCTTAATGACACATTCATTTGTTTTGGATCCGATTTTCCCCTGATCCAACCCGGCACCATCATCCATGCATCAAGTGCAACTCCGATAACTGCACCTCTGTTTGCAAGTTCAGTTATCTGACTATCAGAAAACTGCCTGTTATGGGGGACAAAAACCCTGCAGTTATTATGGCTGGCCCAGATTGGTCCATGATAAATATCCAATGCCTCACGGAAACTTTCATCACACAGGTGCGTGGCGTCTAAAATGATACCGAGCTTTTCCATTTCTTTCAGAAGCTCCCTTCCTTTCTGGCTTATGCCTCCATTTGAATCGGTTCCCATGGCATAAGTTCCGGGGCCATAATGAGCGGGACCCACAGCGCGCAATCCATATTCAAATGCTACCTCCAGGTGACGCAGGGAAATTATTGAATCTGCCCCTTCAAGACTCAAAACATAACCGACAGGAGTTTTGGCATCAGGATTTTCCCATAATTGAAGATGTTTCTCAAGTTCGCCGGCGGTTCTGATCTGTACCATTTCTCCGTTATCTTCCATGGTTTTATACCAGGCCAGCTGACCCTGAGTCTGAGCCCAGGCTTGTTCCGGCGATTTCCATCCGGGCATATCGTTTCCACGTTTTACGTATCTTCCTATCTGTGTGGCTACACAGACACCTATATTACCCTCACGCATTGAAGGAAGACTGACTGTACCTTTTCCGCGGTCAGGTTTGTCATCCATTCCTTCTTCACTTTTTCTGATCTCTTCTGTGGTCCACCTGAGATCGCGGTTCCATTCAAGCGCATTCATCGACAGATCGAGGTGCGCATCAAAAATCAAAGGTTTTTTTGGCATCAGGAAGTAAAAGTATCAGATGGTGATTTTTCTTTTTCGGGCTTCAACAATCCACTGGCCTGAAACATTATTATCTTTTATAATATAAACTGAATCATGCCGGTCGACTGTCGGACAGATATGCCAGGGTATGCAGTAAACAGTATCGCCTGTTTTATGTTTCGAGGCTTCAGGAGTTCTAATTACCATATGTTCTTCGTTATGGCCGACAGTAGTATATTTTTCAATTCCAAGAATTTTAACTCTTGGTTGTGACATCTCAGATGCTACAGCTTTATGGCCCAGATCGAGACACAGGAGGTCTTTTGCAGGTTTACTGACTATCCTTGTTAACAGTACTGCAGCGTGATTAAATTCCAAATCCTCGAATGAGCTGCTGTATCCCCAGTCCCAGAGCAAAAGTGTTCCCGGACTCAATTCCACATCCTTTCTTGCAGCATGAACCGGAAAAGTCGGCGTTCCTCCCGCAACAATTTTTACTGGTGAAATGCCTAAGCTTTTCAATTCTTCAACCATATTTATAACCGAAACAAACGCATCATCACAAATTTGCTTTCTCTTTGAGATCTCATGTTCGTGAATATGACCATCATATACGTGCAGTCCTTCCGCAATAAGCATAGGAGAGTCAATAATTCTTTCAAAAAGTCTGACAGCTTTCTCCCCTGGCACCACACCTGTACGGTTCATTCCATTATTTATGTCGAGCCATACATGTGTTTCCAATCCAGTCTTTCTTGCCATATCCGATAGCTGAATGATAATATTTTCACTGTCTGCTATGCACGAAATTTTACTTTTGCTGAATTGCTGTTTCAGCCTGAAAAACCTTCCGATATTTGGACCAACAGGCTGCATTGCCAGCAGAATATCGGCTGCTCCGCATTGTGCAACCATCTCTGTCTCTGAGATTGTTGCACATTTAAATTTGTTTATTCCGGCTTTCATCTGCAATCTGATGATTTCCGGCATTTTATGTGTTTTTACATGTGGCCTTAGACGATCAGTGTCTCCTGCAATTGCAATCAGCTTTTGTATATTTTCTTCAATTCGGTCGGGATAGACCAGGAGTGCAGGGGAATTCACTTCATCTGCATTGTTGACCAGATACCAGTATTTCTTTGGGACAGAAGAATATTCCATTAGATTATGCTCAGTTTTACAGTACAAATTATTTTTTACTTATCACTTCTGCCATAAACATCCAATTTGATAATTTTTATCGAAGCAAGTTGCATCGAAAGGTTTTCTCTGTGTTTCTCTGTGCTACTCTGTGTATCTCTGTGAAAGTTCTTGTTTTTGTGACACAGAGTGTCACTGAGAAGCACAGAGGACCACAGAGGTGAAATTTGCCTAATCTCTTTAATAAAGTTCAAAAATTGCTTCGATTTCTACTGCAATATTTGTCGGAAGGGTCATTCCTACAGCACTTCTGACTCCCACTCCGTTATCAGGACCAAAAACATCAGCCATTAATTCGCTGAAGCCATTGATTACTGCAGGATGCTGCTCAAAGTGAGGAGTACTGTTGACCATACCGAGTACTTTCACAAGCCGTTTGATCTTATTTAGGTCGCCGAAATGAGTTTTTATTGTTGAAAGCATGGTAAGTCCCACTTGCCTGGCTGCTTTTTTACCTTCTTCCAGGTTCAGATCAGCTCCGACTTTTCCCTTAATCATACTGCCGTCCGGAAGAATGGGCGCCTGTCCTGATACATAAAGAAATTTATCCACCACAAGGACCGGCTTGTATACTCCTGCAGGTCTAGGAGCAGGCGGAAGAATAAGCCCTAACTCATTTATGCGTAAATCAATATCTTGCTTCATTTCCAGTTAATTTTTTTATTATTATTCTGCATCCCAAATTTACACAAATAAGCCGGCTTTGAAAATAGTAATCGCCTGGCCTGAAATTTCAACCCTGTTTTCCGCCAGGGATACTTTAAGTATACCTTCCCGGCTGGATATCTGGTGAGAATTAAAATGCTTTCTTCCTGTCTTTTCAAACCAGAATGGCGCCAGGGCACAGTGTGCCGATCCGGTTACCGGGTCCTCATCGATACCGACTGCAGGAGCAAAACAGCGTACGCAGAAGTCGAAGGAAGGATCATCAGATTTGGCTGTAACTATCAGATCACCGAATATTGAGTTTTTCATGCGTGTGAAATCGGGTTTCATTCTTTTCACCTCCGGTTCATTCTCAAGAAGAGCAAGAGTCCATCCGAATCCTGCCTTATACAATTCAACAGCTATGGCACCTGTAACTCTTTCAAATTCAGGAGTCGGCTCAAGTTTCTCGAGAGGATACGCCGGGAAATTCATTTTTATCCAGTCATTATCTTTTGTTATCCTTAGTTCTCCGGCTTTTGAGTCAAATATTATTTCTTTGCCGGATTTTACCATTTCCGTTTCATATAGTATGTGAGAGGCCGACAAAGTGGCATGACCACAGAGCTTCATCTCTGCAACCGGAGTAAAGTACCTGATTTTAAAGGACTCTTTTTGCGGTATTACAAATGAAGTTTCAGAGAGGTTCATTTCCATCGCTACATTCTGCATCCATTCATTCTCTGGTTCGTTATCGAGTATGCATACTCCGGCAGGATTTCCCTTGAAAGGCTGATTGGTAAATGCATCAACCTGGTAAATAATTCTGGATGATTTCATTTTTAAAATATTTTTCCCGTTCAATCGTCTACGAATTTAAATAATTAAATCATAATCTCCATTCACCGGTGAATTTAGTGGTTTAGCAGAGTTTATCTGAAACTTAACAGATAAAACTATTAAAACTAAGATAGTTTTCGCATTTTTGAGATCGATATTAATGAACCTGATGAATATAAGAGAACGGATAATACAAGAAGCTTCTGAATCATTCAAGACTTTTGGAATCAAATCAGTAACTATGGATGCTCTTGCAAATCAGCTTGGTATGTCGAAGAGAACCATATACGAAGCATTCTCTGACAAGGAGGAATTGCTGATGGCCGTGCTTTCGAGGATGGCTCAGGAGCAGAAAGAAATTGTGAAAAAAGTACTTGATGAATCGGAGAATTCGATTTTTGCCATATTCAAAATGCTGGAATTTAGCAGGGATAATTTTCAATATCTGAATCCCTCGTTTCAGGCTGATCTGAAGAAGTATCATCACGATTTATTGATTAAGAGTGAAGAAAACATTGAAATGCCCGATTACAGAAATCATTATCTGGTTATTGAGAGAGGAATAGAGGAAGGGTTATTCAGAAAGGATCTTAATACCGAGCTGATCAACAGGGGACTTTATAACCTGGGCCGTTCAATGATGGATAATGACCAGTACCCGTATGAAAAATTTACCCGGCGTGAGGTTATCAGTAACATTTTCATCAATTACCTGAGGGGAATTTCGACATTAAAGGGTCTTGAACTTATTGACCGGCTTGAAGAAAAATTTTAAACATAGGATTACCTACTAATACGCATTTATAACATTTTATTGAAATGAAAAAGAAAGAATTTCTGACAATTTTATTTTTTACTCTTTTTACTCTTTTGACAGGAGGATTTATCAGAGCCCAGGAAAGCCAAAGCGACTTGAAGCTTTCGCTGAAAGAAGCACAGGAATATGCAATCCAACACAACAAAAGCGTTATCTCGTCGCGGATGGACGCTGCTGCATCAAAACTTGCAATATGGGAAATTATTTCAGGCGGTCTTCCCCAAGTATCAATTGGAGCAGGTTATACAGACAATATTAAGCTGCCCATATTTCTCCTTCCTGATTTTTTTGGCGGAGATCTGAATAAAAAGATACCAATAACCATGGGTTCAAAATTCAATACTAATGTCACCCTCCAGGCTAGTATGCTAATTTTCAACGCCCCTTATCTGGTTGGGATTGAAACTATGAAGCTGGCTGATAAACTGGCTGAGACAGGGGTGAAAAGCACTGAACTCGATACCCGTCAGTCTGTGGCAACATCATATTACCTGATACTTGTTTCTGAGGAGTCACTAAGGATCGTTGACAATAATATATATAACCTTAAGGAAACATTGAAATCCACACGGGCTATGTACTCTGCAGGTGTTGCTGAATCGACCGATATTGACCAGATGGTTTCGAATGTTACGATGACCGAAAACACCAGAAGCTCTCTGGAACGGAATATAGAAATGAACTATAACCTGTTAAGATTTCAATTAGGCGTTAAACCGGAGATAAAGATCACTCTGAGCGAAGAACTCGACCAGATTGAGGCAAATATAAATGTTGAGGCGTTACTGGCAGAGGGATTCAACTATATGAATAACCTGAATTACGAACTTGTCGATGGCCAGGTAAAAATGTCAGCCCTGAGCCTGAAAACTGTCAAATCTCAGGTACTTCCTACTCTATCTGCCTTTTATTCAAATTCGAAAACCGGACAAGGTGATAAATTATCGACTCTGCCATGGTATAACAGTTCAGCCTATGGGTTTCAGTTCTCGGTACCTATTTTTGGAAGCGGTCAGAAATATACCAATATCAGAAAAGCCAGAATAAATTATGAAAAAGCAATAAATACAAAAGATATGCTGGTTGACCAGCTTCTTCTTCAGGAAAAACAACTCAGATATAACCTTGTAAATGCGAATCTTCAGTATCAGAGCCAGAAAAATAATGTTGAAGTCTCTAAAAGAGTATTTGCCAGCACTGAGAACAAATATAAACAGGGAATGGCTTCGAGTCTTGAACTCACCCAGGCAAATTCACTATACCTTCAGTCTGAGAACAACTATGTATCAGCGCTTATGAATCTTCTCCAGACAAAGCTTGCATTGGATAAGTTATTAAACAACATGTAATTATTAAAAAACCTCAAAATATTTAAGAATGAAATACTTAAGAACAATTCCGTTAGTCCTGATCAGCATTCTCTTACTCTCAGGATGTTCCTCAAAAACCAAATCAGCTGCAGCAACAACTGCAAATGCCGTAACTGTTTCAGAAAGGGCAGCAGTACCGGTTAAAGTTGTCAGTCTGGCTAAGACAAAAATTGCACGTACAGTAGACTATACATCCACAATACTTCCTTTTGCAGAGGTTAATATGGCTCCATCAACTCCCGGCAGAATTGATAAGATTTATGTTGAAGTCGGTGATAAGGTCAATAAAAACCAGAAACTCTTTCTCATGGACCGCACTCAGCTTTATCAGATGAAACTTCAGCTAAGCAGTCTTCAGAAGGACCTGACACGACTTGATACACTACTACGGACAGGAAGCGCAAAACAGCAGCAGTATGACCAGATGAAGACACAGTATGACGTCACTAAAACAAATGTTGATTTTATGGAAACAAATACCCTTATGGTTGCCCCTTTTGCAGGCATTGTTACAGGCAAGTATTTTGAGGATGGGGAAATTTACTCCGGTTCACCTACAACACAATCCGGCAGATCTGCAGTTGTCACTGTTCAGCAGGTAAGTCCGCTGAAAGTGAATGTCAGTATTTCAGAACAATACTATCCCCTTATAAAGAAAGGGATGAAAGCTGAAGTTATTGCTGATGTCTATAAAAATGAAAAATTCACTGCCACTGTCTTCAGAATAGCTCCAACAGTTAATTCTTCAACCAGATCATTTAACGTGGAGCTTGAACTTACTAACAGGAATGATCTTCTGAAACCGGGAATGTTCGTAAGGGTATCAATGGACATGGGAGAGGTAGAGACTTTTGTTGTTCCTGCAAACACTGTTTTAGTGCAGGAGGGAACAAACATCAGGTTTGTATACGTTGAGAAAACTAAAGTTGCACAGAGAGTTGAAGTTGTAATCGGCAAAAGATTCGATGATCAGCTTGAGATTATTTCGGATAATCTCAAGGAGGGTGATAACATAGTGACTCAGGGCCAGGCCAAGCTTATCAGCGGTGACAAACTTGAAATAGTAATGTAATTATCAGAATTTCAACTACAAATAAATGAGTATATATAGTGCTTCCGTAAAACGACCCGTAACAACCATACTGATCTTTGTCGGTCTGATGGTTATGGGAATCTATTCGCTGACACAATTACCTGTGGATCTCTATCCTGAGATGGAATTGCCGTATGTAGTGGTAATGACTACCTATCCCGGCGCCAGTGCTTCCGATATTGAATCCAATGTGACACGTCCTCTTGAAAATGCCCTTAATTCTGTAAGCAAGCTAAAGGAGATCACATCAACCTCAAGTGATGCCACATCAGTTATCTTTATGAACTTTGAATATGGCACGAATCTCGATGAGGCCTCAAATGATATCAGGAGCGCTCTCAGTTTTACAGAAAGAGCTCTGCCTGAAGATTGTGAGAAGCCAACAATCATGAAGTTTTCCACGAGCATGATGCCAATTGTCTTTTATGCCATTACGGCAAAGGAAAGTTATGCAGGTCTCGAAAAAATACTTGATGAGAAAATTGTTAACCCGCTGAACAGGATTGAAGGTGTAGGCTCTGTATCGCTTGCAGGAGTCCCCGGTCGAAAGGTTTATATCGACGTTGACCCGCAGAAGATGGAGGCATATAACCTCACTATTGAGCAGATTGGAAATGTCATCAGGGCTGAAAACCTTAATATGCCTGCCGGTTATATCGAGATGGGTAAAACAGATTATCCTCTGCGTATCCAGGGGGAATTTCCTGAAAGCGAAATAGTAAAGAACCTGGTTATCAGTAATTACAATGGCAACAGTGTATACCTTAAAGACGTTGCCGAAGTGCGTGATACAATCAGGGAATCCAAGCTTGATACAAAGATTAATGGCTCAAAGGGAATGAGCATGTATGTTATGAAGCAATCGGGCGGCAATACTGTTAAAGTAACTGCAGAAATAGAAAAAGCCCTTTCGACTCTTAAAAAGGATCTTCCCCAGGATGTAAAGATTGAAAAGCTGTTTGACAGTGCGTCGTTCATTAAGGGTTCAATCAGCAATCTCACGGAAACCCTTGGCTATGCAGGAATTTTCGTAGTTCTGGTTGTCCTCTTTTTCCTGGGAAGATGGAGGGCTACATTCATCGTCATCCTTACAATACCTATATCCCTTATCGTTGCATTCATATACCTGTTTGTAACAGGGGCGTCAATAAATATTATCTCGCTCACCTCGTTGTCAATAGCGATTGGGATGGTGGTCGATGATGCCATTGTGGTTCTTGAGAATATCACAAAACATATAGAAAGAGGGAGCCGGCCAAGAGAGGCATCAATTTATGCTACCAATGAAGTCTGGCTGGCAGTTATTGTTACAACGCTCACTGTGGTCGCTGTATTTTTCCCGCTTACCTTTATTACAGGTCTTACCGGGGTACTGTTCAAACAATTAGGTATGATTGTCACAATCACAATTGTGACTTCGGTTTTTGCTGCTATAACACTTACACCTACACTTAGCGCTCTCATTCTGAAGTGGTATCCGATTAAAAAAGATGCCAATTTCTGGACCTATGACGGCAGCATCAGGAAATGGCTTGACAATCTTGATCATTTTTATGAAAGGACTTTGAGATGGGCTCTGCATCACAAAACTGTGATATCGATAGGCGCAACGGTGATTTTTATTGCCTCTATGGGATTATTCGCAGTTATCAAGACCGAGTTTTTCCCCCAGGCTGATGAATCGCTTATCACTGCAAGCATTGAGCTTCAGACCGGCACAAGAGTCGATCAAACTGTTCTTACCGCCAATTACATAGATGACCTTATCAGGAAGAAATATCCTGAGGTTAAGATTATATCAACATCAACAGGTGCTGATGATCAGGGAGGGTTTGCTTCGATATTCAATGCAGGTGGCACTCATACTATAGCTTATAACCTCAGTCTGGTACCAATCGAAAACAGAAAGAAATCGGTGTTTGAAATAGTTGAGGAGATGAGAGCTGATTTATCCAAAAGGCCTGAGATAATCAACTTTTCTCTGAGCACCTCGGATAATATGGGCAGTTTCGGAGGTAGTACCGTAGATGTCGAAGTTTATGGTTATGATATTTCAGAAACCAACCTTGTTGCCGAGGAACTGTCAAATAAAATAAAAGCCATTCCGGGTACAAAAGATGTCAAAATAAGCCGGGCAAAATCAAAACCTGAGCTACAGATAATATTCGATCAGAATAAGATGAGTGCCAGCGGTCTTAATACAGCAATGGTATCATCAGCCGTTAAGAACAGGGTTGATGGTCTTACTGCCACAAGGCTCCGTCAGTTTGGTGATGAGTACGATGTAGTGGTAAGGTTCAAAAAAGAATCAAGAAGCACGCTGACTGACATTGAGAATATTGGGATTACAAACCCCATGGGTCAGATAGTAAGGCTGGGAGAAATTGCCCAGATTAAAGAATACTGGTCACCTCCGAGCATCGAGCGTAAACGGAAGGAACGTATTGTCAGAGTCTCATTCACTCCTTATAAGAGGTCACTTACTGACATCCAGACAGACGTACAGAAGGCGATCAATGGAACTACGATGCCGGCAGGAGTAATGGTTCAGATATCTGGTGCAATCAAGGAACAGATGGACGCATTCATGGATATCGCCATGCTGATGATGATAAGTCTTATACTCGTCTACCTGATCATGGCTTCGCAATTTGAGTCGCTCAAAATGCCATTCATCATAATGTTCTCAATACCGTTTGCCTTCTCAGGGGTGGCAATAGCACTCTTCCTTACAAATACCACCTTGAGTATTATTTCGGGGATCGGTGCGGTAATGCTTATTGGAATTGTTGTCAAGAATGCTATCGTGCTGGTCGACTTCATAAATCTGATGAGGGAGCGCGGGCACGAGCTTTACGAGGCAATTGAAATCTCAGGAAGATCCAGGCTCAGACCTGTAATCATGACTTCAGCAACAACCATCCTGGGTATGTTGCCACTGGCTATCAGTAAAGGATCAGGATCGGAGTTATGGAGTCCGATGGGAATAGCGGTAATCGGAGGATTGGTCTTTTCCACACTGGTGACATTAGTTCTAGTACCGGTCGTATATGCAATATTTTCAAAGCATGGCGAACGTAACAGGAATCTGGCTGTCTATTCAGAATTTGATTTCATGAACGGAACAGGAGAGAATGGTAATACAAAAGCTTTAAATTAAATCTGCATCTATGAAAGCAATTATGATAATATATAACCAGGCTCATACCGAGAAGGTTGAGTATCTGATGGATAAACTGAATATTAAAGGTTATTCATTATGGGAAAATGTTCAGGGAAGGGGAAGCCATACAGGTGTTCCCCACTTTGGGACCCATGCATGGCCTGAGATCAATAAAAGTGTTCTGACTGTCGTTGATGACGATCTTGTTGATACAGTTCTGGAAAAGGTAAAGAAGATCGATGCCGTCAATGAGGAGGTAGGTATCAGGGCATTTGTGTGGGATGTATTGAAGACGGTTTAGGATAATAACTGTAGAGACGCCCAAATTGGGCGTCTCTACTACATATTTTTGTCCGAAATTTTTTTCTATTCTTCCTCTTCTTCCTCAGAGTATGCCTTGATAACCTGATCCTGTACATCGCCGGGAACCTGTGCATATTCGGCAAACTTCATTGTATACATAGCACGTCCGCCGGTAATTGAACTCAGAGCGGTGGAATATTTATTCATCTCAGCGAGTGGAACCTTTGCCTTGATAACCTCAAAGCGTTTTTCACTCGACATGCCGAGTACCATTCCGCGGCGACCCTGCAGGTCACTGATAACATCACCCATACGATCTGAAGGGACGAAGATTTCAACATCGTATACGGGTTCAAGGATTTTTGGACCGGCAATTTTAAATGCCTGGCTGAAAGCGTTTCTTCCTGCAAGACGGAAAGAAATTTCGTTTGAATCGACAGGGTGCATCTTGCCATCATAAACATATACTCTGATGTCACGTGCATAAGATCCTGTCAGCGGTCCGATCTCCATTTTTTCCATTATTCCTTTGAGGATGGCAGGCATAAACCTTGCATCGATGGCGCCGCCAACGATACTGTTAACATACACAAGTTTTCCGCCCCATGGAAGTGCAATTTCTTCCTTATCACGGACAGAAATTTTAATTTCCTTGCCGTTGATCTTTTGCATAGTAGCTTCCTTCGATCCTTCTTCATAAGGTTCAATGATCATATGAACCTCACCGAACTGACCGGCGCCACCTGATTGTTTTCTGTGTCTGTAGTCGGCCTGTGCAGTTTTTGTTATTGTTTCGCGATATGGAATTTTCGGAGGGTTGTAGTTTGTCGGTATTTTATAGATATTATCCAGATGCCACTTCATTATGTTAAGGTGATATTCACCCTGGCCATGTACTATAATCTGTTTCAGTTCTTTCGAGTATTCAATAATTATTGTAGGATCCTCGAGGTGAATTTTATTAAGTGATTCACCAAGTTTTTCATCATCACTTTCGCTCTGGGCTTTGATGGCTGTTCTGAATTTTGGATCGGGGAATTTGATTCCTTCATATTTCCAGTCACAACCAGGAACATTCAATGAATGTCCGGTCTTAGTGTTTTTCAGTTTTACAAATGCTCCTATATCTCCAACGTGAAGTTCAGGGACTCTGGTCCTGTTCTTGCCTGCACTTACATAAAGCTGAGCCAGACGTTCTTTTGAACCATTATTTATATTAACTACGTCGAGGTTCTCTGAGATTTTACCGGAGAATACCCTGAAATAGTTTATTTCACCGATATGTTCCTCGATAGCTGATTTAAATACATAAACTGATGCAGGTCCGGCCGGGTTTGGTTTTACAGCTTCTCCTTTGGTATTAAGCACCGGGGGCATATCAGATATTGATGGTGCTTCGGTAATGATGAACTCAAGGAGTCTGTCAACACCGATATTATGTTTTGCAGAGAGGCACAGTACAGGGAAAAGTCCTCTTGTTCTGATTCCTTTTGCAATACCTTTTTTTATTTCATCTTCAGTAAGAGTGTCATTTGTGAAGAAGAGTTCCATAAGTGATTCGTCGCTTTCAGCAGCTTTTTCAACAAGAGCCCCGTGAAGTTCTGCTGCTTTTGCTGCCTGATCGGCTGGAATGTCAAGTATTTCAGCTTTGCCGCCATCCTTTGCATAGCGAAGCATTTTCATTTTCAGGACATCAATTATACTGTTGAATCCGACGCCTTCGTTAACGGGGTACTGAATAAGGAGTATATTGCTGCTGAGTCTTTCCCTGAGCATTTCGATTGATTTCTCGAAGTTTGATTTCTCATGATCAAGGCCATTGATTACCAGAATCAGAGGTTTATTCTCTTTTTCGGTATGCCTGAAATGAATTTCAGTTCCTACCTCAACGCCGTTCTGCACGTTAATAGTCATAACCGCTGTATCAGAAGCGAAGAGTGAGGAGATGACACCACCGCTGAAATCATCGAGGCCGGGGGTATCAAGGATATTAATTTTATTGTTCAGGAACTCAGTATACATTACAGTTGAGAAGATTGAGTTGCCGTTTTCATGCTCAATCGGACGGTAATCTGATACTGTATTGTTTCCTTCAATTGTTCCTCTACGTTCGATAATGCCCCCGTTAAAAAGCATTGCCTCAGCAAGGGTAGTTTTGCCTGAACCCGAGTTACCCAAAAGGGCAATGTTTTTAATCTGGTCCGCCTGGTATGTTTTCATGTTTCGCTTGGAGATTATAGGTTATACTAATTTATTATACGTTGATTAGGAGGGGACAAAAATAATAATTTTTTAAAAACAGTATAAGAAAGGAGTGATAATTCCAAATTTTTTATTTCCTTTGCAGCAGTTTTTTGAAAAGCAGGAGTACCGTTTTTTCTTTCACAGTAAGTATACAAAACGTTTTTCACAGGGAAAGATCGGGAAGGAACCTGTTAATAACTTACATTTTTAGTAAGATTTATTGTTTTTCAACACACTTTAAAGGCCTGATTATTCATAGTCATAGGGCATTTTATGTATGTGTTTTGTGTTGTTTTAAAAAATAATGCATTTTGAATTTGATTTTTTAAATAATAAAAATACCTTTGCAAACCATTTTTTTAAGTAAAAATTAATGCTAAAATAATTGGAAATATGCCGACAATTCAGCAATTAGTAAGAAAAGGCAGGAAGAAACTGGTCGATAAAAGTAAAGCACCAGCTCTGGATTCATGTCCACAGAGAAGGGGTGTTTGCGTTCGTGTATACACCACAACACCAAAGAAACCTAATTCAGCTATGAGGAAGGTAGCCAGGGTAAGGCTGACCAACCAAAAAGAAGTCAACGCTTATATCCCGGGTGAAGGTCATAACCTGCAGGAGCACTCGATCGTACTGATCAGAGGCGGCAGGGTAAAAGATTTACCTGGAGTTCGTTATCATCTGGTTCGTGGTGCGCTCGACACATCAGGAGTTGATGGCCGTACTCAGAGAAGATCAAAATATGGTGCAAAAAGGCCTAAGAAGTAACAGTTAAAGGAATAAGATAATGAGAAAGTCAAGACCAAAGAAGAGGATTCTGTTGCCGGATCCAAAATATAAAGATCCGTATGTAACAAGGTTTGTGAATAATCTTATGTATAGTGGTAAGAAAAATCTGGCTTTTAAGATTTTTTACGACTCACTTGAAATTGTTGGTGATAAATTTAAGAGTGAAGGAAAAACTCCGCTTGAGATATTTAAACAGGCACTTGATAACGTTACCCCTCAGGTTGAAGTAAAAGCCCGCAGGGTTGGTGGTGCAACTTTCCAGGTTCCGATGGAAATCAGAACCGACAGGAAAGTGGCTATCAGTATGAAGAATATGATCTCATTTGCAAGAAAAAGAACCGGACATTCAATGGCTGAAAGGCTTGCCGCAGAAGTTATGGCAGCTTACAAACTTGAAGGCGGTGCATATAAGAAAAAAGAAGATACCCACAGAATGGCTGAAGCTAACAAGGCTTTTGCTCATTTCCGGTTTTAATTGATAATAAGTGGCAGAAGGAAAGAGAATAGATGGATAAAAACCTGAAATATACCAGAAACATCGGAATCATGGCCCACATCGATGCCGGTAAGACCACTACAACAGAGCGCATTCTGTTCTATACCGGTCGTACGCATCGCATGGGTGAGGTACATGACGGAAATGCCCAGATGGACTGGATGGTTCAGGAGCAGGAGAGAGGAATTACGATTACCTCAGCCGCTACCACAACATACTGGAAGTACAGGGATAATGATTACAAGATCAATATCATTGATACTCCCGGTCACGTTGATTTTACTGTGGAAGTAGAAAGGTCCTTAAGGATTCTTGATGGTGCCGTTGCAGTTTTCTGCGCTGTTGGTGGTGTTGAACCGCAATCAGAAACAGTATGGAGACAGGCTAACAAATATGTGGTACCGCGTATTGCTTTCATAAATAAGATGGACCGTGCAGGTGCTGATTTTTTCAGTGTTGTTCAGCAGATCCAGGAAAAACTCGGAGCTAATCCGGTTCCTGTTCAGATACCGATTGGGGCTGAAGAAAATTTCTCAGGGATAATCGACCTTGTTGAAATGAAAGCTGTCATATATTCCACCGATCTCTCAAATGTTACATCGTTTGAAACAGTTGAGATCCCGGCCGACATGAAAGAAGAAGCCGAGGAGTGGAGAGGCAAGCTTATTGAAGAAGTTGCTAATGTTGATGATACCCTTCTCGAGCGTTATCTTGAAGATCATGAGTCAATAACCAGCGAAGAGATACTTGTAGCTCTCAGAAAATCAACTATCGATGGTCTGGCTATCCCTGTGATATGCGGATCAGCATTTAAGAATAAAGGAGTACAGAGTCTTCTCGATTCAGTCATTGCATATCTTCCATCACCAGTTGATAAAGGATCTGTAATGGGTATTGATCCGAGAAACGATGAAGAAATTATACGTGAGCCTGATGATGAAGCACCATTGGCAGCGCTCGCATTTAAAATTGCTACGGATCCTTTTGTAGGCCGTCTGGCATTCATACGTGTTTATTCAGGGGTCCTCAATGCAGGCGACACTGTACTGAATGTACGTACCGGTAAGAGAGAGCGCATTAACCGTCTCTTCCAGATGCATGCCAACAAGCAGAATCCGAAAGAAAGTATTGCAGCAGGAGATATATGTGCTGGTGTTGGTTTTAAAGATATCAGAACCGGCGATACATTATGTGCGATAAACAAGCCTATCCTGCTTGAATCAATGGATTTTCCGGAACCGGTTATCGGTATTGCCATCGAGCCTAAAACACAGGCTGATGTTGACAAACTGTCGATGGCGCTCAATAAACTGGCTGAAGAAGATCCGACATTCCAGGTTAGAACAGATCCTGACAGTGGACAGACTATTATCCACGGTATGGGAGAGCTTCATCTGGAGATCCTCGTTGACCGTCTTAAAAGGGAATTTAAGGTTGAATGTAATCAGGGAGCACCACAGGTTGCTTATAAGGAAGCTATCACAGGAACCGGAGAATTCCGCGAAGTATTTAAGAAACAGTCAGGAGGTCGCGGTAAATTTGCCGATATGACATTTGAACTGATGCCTGCCGACAAAGGCGTAAGAGGTCTTCAGTTTGTAAATGACATTAAGGGCGGACATATTCCGAAAGAATATATTCCGTCAATTGAAAAGGGATTCCGTGAAGCAATGGTCAATGGACCGCTCGCAGGATTTCCGCTCGATAGCCTTAAAGTAGTACTCAAAGACGGTTCCTTCCATCCGGTTGACTCAGATGCTCTTTCATTTGAAATCGCAGCCAAGCAGGCATTCAGGAAATTTGCAGGTAAATGTACACCAGTGATTCTTGAGCCTATTATGTCGACAGAAGTTGTTACTCCTGAAGAATATGTTGGTGAAGTTATAAGCGATTTCAACAGAAGAAGAGGAAGAGTGGAAGGCATGGAATCGAAAGCAGGCGCAAGAGTCGTCAAAGCAAAAGTAC
>Ga0315272_10000084_pt1 | contig 38087 bp, 31 predicted proteins | sample C3_middle_MG_FD_203918 | JGI IMG/M metagenome (GOLD analysis project Ga0315272, IMG submission 203918) | Sediment microbial communities from Yellowstone Lake, YNP, Wyoming, USA - C3_middle | ecosystem: Environmental > Aquatic > Freshwater > Lake > Sediment | place: USA: Wyoming | collected...
GTGAAGGCCGTAATATACGGGCACTTGAAGCAGCAACAGGCGTTGAAATTATTGTTGACGATACTCCCGAGGCAATTGTTCTATCTGCCTTTGACCCGATAAGAAGAGAAGTTGCACGTCTCGCTCTACATCAGCTTGTTACCGATGGCAGAATTCACCCGGCCAGAATTGAAGAGATGGTTGAAAAAACAAGGAAACAGGTTGAAGAAGAGATACTTGAAGTCGGCAAGAGAACTACAATTGATCTGGGAATCCACGGTTTGCACCCTGAGCTTATCAGGTTGATAGGCAAGATGAAATACAGATCATCATACGGACAAAACCTTCTTATGCACTCGAGGGAAGTTGCTAATTTATGTTCTATAATGGCAGCTGAACTGGGATTGAATGCGAAACTGGCTAAAAGGGCCGGACTCCTTCACGATATTGGTAAGGTGCCTGATGATGAGCCAGAATTGCCACATGCAATTCTGGGAATGAAAATGGCTGAAAAATTCAAAGAAAAACCAGAGGTTTGTAATGCCATTGGTTCACATCATGATGAGACGGAAATGACAACGCTGATTGCGCCTATAGTTCAGGTATGCGATGCAATATCAGGCGCACGTCCAGGTGCACGCAGGGAAGTTGTTGAATCATTTATCAAGAGATTGAAGGAACTGGAATCACTTGCTCTACAGTATCCTGGTGTAATGAAAACCTATGCAATACAGGCAGGAAGAGAACTTCGTGTAATAGTGGGAGCAGAGAAAGTAACCGATAAGGAAGCAGAAAGCCTTTCATTCGAAATAGCTCGTAAAATTCAGAATGAAATGACCTATCCCGGACAAATAAAAATTACAGTAATCCGCGAGACACGAGCAGTAAACTACGCTAAATAAAATATAACACCGTTATATACATTCCGGAGGGGCACCTATACAATTAGATGCCCTTCCTGTTATTTATTGCTTTGTTTCAGCGATTCTTTTTTTATCTTTGGCTCCTGATAAATTTTAAGATTCAATGTCGCATATTAAACTTGTCAATATTGTTGGAGCACGACCTCAGATTATAAAAGCTTCAGCAATTAGCAGGGCCATACGAAATCACTTTTCGGAGCAGATCACGGAAATCATTGTACATACCGGACAGCACTACGACAGGGAGCTTTCTGAAATATTTTTTGATGAGCTTGAAATCCATAAACCTCATTATAATCTTGGTGTCGGATCAGCAAAACATGGCAGGCAGACTTCACTTATGATAACGGGAATTGAGGAAGTTCTTCTCACCGAAAAACCTGATTGTGTACTGCTTTATGGCGATACAAATTCTACGCTTGCCGGCGCACTGGCTGCTTCAAAACAGCATTTCCCTGTAATTCACATTGAAGCCGGTCTTCGATCATTCAATAAAACTATGCCTGAGGAGTTAAACAGAATAATGAGCGACCATGCATCCACATTACTGTTTGCGCCTACTAATGCGGCATTTAAAAATCTTATGGCTGAAGGTTTCAGACCCGAAAACAGTCCCCCTTACACAATTGACAACCCGAAGATCTATCTTACCGGCGATATAATGTATGATAATACGCTGTTTTTTGCAGGACTGGCCGAAAAAAAGAAAGCGCATTACCTTGAACGTTTGGCTCTTGTCAGAAACAACTATGTTCTGGTAACAATTCACCGCGATAGCAATACCGATGATATAAGCCGGCTTAATGAGATCTTTTCCACTTTAAAAAGCCTTGCTATTGAAAAAGATATTGTTCTGGTGATGCCACTTCATCCAAGAACACTGGTTTCACTCAAAGCTAAGCTGAATGGCCTCTATATGGAGCTGAATGCCTGCAAACATATAAAGATTATTCCCCCTGTCTCTTATCTTGAAATGATTCTCCTTGAAAAGAATTGCAGAATGATCATTACAGATTCGGGAGGAGTTCAAAAAGAGTCACATTTCTTCAAAAAACCATGTATTGTACTGCGAAATGAAACTGAATGGATTGAGCTGGTAAATAATGGCACTGCCAAGCTTGTGGGCGCTGATCCGGGACGTATACGTTTTGACTTTCTGCAATTTGCGGATACACATGCCAATCTTGAATATCCGGGATTTTATGGAGATGGAAAAACTGCTGAATTTATTTTAAATGAAATACTCTTGATGTTTGAAAAAGAGTAAGTTTTATTATGTTAAATTCTGTTAAAATGTTTAATATTGTTATTTATAAATACTGATGGAACGAATCTTAAAAGATAGCAGAGTCCTTGTAACAGGAGGAGCAGGTTTTATCGGTTCAAATCTTGTGGATTCACTTTTAAAATCCGGAAACAGCGTTGTTTGCCTAGATAATTTTTCTACAGGAAAAAGAAAAAACCTCGAACCATTTCTTGAGAATCCGAAATTTAAACTTATTGAGGGAGATATCCGCAATTATGATGATTGTCTGAAGTCGGTTGAAAACATTGATATAGTATTTCATGAAGCTGCACTAGGTTCTGTTCCGCGTTCAATTAAGGATCCTGTTACGTCTACCGATGTAAATATCGGGGGCTTTGTTAAAATGCTTTTTGCTGCAAAAGAATCGGGTATTAAAAGGTTCATTTATGCTGCCAGTTCCTCAACTTATGGAGATCATCCTGATCTTCCAAAGGTTGAAGATAAGATTGGTTCACCGCTTTCTCCATATGCAATAACTAAATATGTTGATGAATTATACGCCGACAATTTTGCAAAGTCATATGGAATTGAGATAATAGGCCTGCGGTATTTTAATGTGTTCGGAAGAAGACAGGATCCTGATGGAGCTTATGCAGCGGTAATTCCGAAGTTCATGAAATCTCTTATGAAACATGAAGTTCCGCTGATTAATGGTGATGGCTCTTTTTCAAGAGACTTTACCTATATCGATAATGTAATTCAGGCTAATCATCTTGCCTCTGTGATAGAAAACAAGGAGGCTTTAAATCAGGTATATAACGTAGCACATGGTGAGAGAACAACACTTAATCAGCTCTTTTCATTTATACGTGAACTTGCTTCTGAATATGATGAGAGCATTCTGAAGATTGAACCGATATATGGTCCTTCAAGGGCAGGAGATATTCCGCACTCTCTGGCGTCAATTGAAAAGGCTAAAAAATTACTATACTATTCTCCGGCATTCAATGTCGAAGAGGGCCTTAAAGAGGCAGTAAAATGGTATTGGAAAAATTTGTAACATTCGTTACAATGTGTATTGTAATAAACACATAGTCAGTGGCATACTATTTTTTATTATGTGACTGACGAAGCGATAGCTTTGTATAAAATCACTTTCTCGAAACTTATTATCTTTGTATTTCAGCATTGAGACATGATTGAAAAACTAAAAGTAAGAGTAATAAAGATTTTTAAGAATCATTCACTGCCCCGCTGGCTGGTATTTCTGATTGATTCCGGAACTGTCTACTTTTCATTTCTTATTGCCTACATGCTCAGATATAACTTTGAGACTTATGCTTTTGATATTTCTGTGGTATTCAGGCAGGCGTTAATGGTATTGGCTGTCTATGCCCTTTTTATCCTGATTTTCAAGTCCTATGCAGGAATGATAAGGCATACTACAATACGTGATACTTATAAAATTATTATTGCGAATATCAGTGCACTAGCGGTGCTGACTATCCTTACAATTCTGACTCGTAAGAACGCCTGGAATCAGCTTTTTAACACACCTATTTCAATTCTTCTTATACACTCCGGTGCTGTGACCATTCTGCTTTTCTTTTTTAGGGTATTTGTAAAGATATTCTATGAATTTGCATCATCGTCTTCGAGGGAGAGAAGAAATGTTTTGATATATGGATCTGGTGAAATGGGCATTCTCGTTAAAAGACTCATTGAAGGCGATCCAAAAAATCAGTACCGGCTGAAAGGTTTTATTGATGATGACAAAAAGCGGCAGGGAAAGAAAGTTGACGGGTACCCTGTTTTCTCCAGACAGATACTGACAAAGGAATTTATTGCAGCTGAAAATATTGAGGTTTTTATAATAGCGATAAATAGTTTACCTCCCGTTCAAAAAAAGGAGGTGATCGAGTGTATGATCGGATTTGGATGCGAAATTCTTGATACTCCATCATTTGATACCTGGATGAATGGTCAGCTTGAAGTTAAAAATCTGCAAAAGGTCAAATTTGAAGATCTTCTGGGAAGAGATCCGATTAAGCTCGATCTCGACAAAATCCAGGAAGGGCTTACAGGAAAAACAATTCTTGTAACCGGTGGAGCAGGATCTATTGGTTCGGAGATTGCACGACAGCTTACAAGGTTTAATACGGCTCAGCTTATACTTGTAGATCAGGCTGAAACACCATGCTTTTACCTGGAAGAAGAATTGAAAAGCAAATTTCCGCAGTGCAATTTCAGAATAATAATTGGTGATGTCACTCGTTATGATGACATGGAGGAGATATTCACAAAATACAGACCTGAGATTGTTTTTCATGCCGCTGCGTATAAGCATGTACCGATAATGGAAGTACATCCTCACCAGGCAATCCGTGTTAATGTTGGAGGCACAAAAATCATATCTGACCTTTCAATAAAGTATAAAGCTGAAAAATTTGTTATTATTTCCACCGATAAGGCTGTAAACCCCACAAATGTGATGGGCGCTACCAAGAAAATCTGTGAACTGCTCGTTCATGCCCAGTCAAAGCGCAAGGGAATTCGTACACAGTTTATAACAACCCGTTTCGGCAATGTACTTGGTTCAAATGGTTCTGTAATTCCATTGTTTAATAAACAAATTGCTGAAGGAGGACCAGTCACTTTAACTCATCCCGACATAACCCGTTTCTTTATGACTATTCCTGAAGCGTGCCAGCTTGTTCTGGAAGCAGGATTCATGGGAAATGGCGGAGAAATTTATATCTTTGATATGGGAGAGCCGGTGAAGGTACTTGATGTGGCAATTAATCTTATCAGGTTGTCAGGATTAGAACCTCACAAAGACATTAAGATAAAATATATCGGTTTGCGTCCAGGTGAAAAACTGTACGAAGAACTTTTTGCTAATAATGAACCTATGATGCCAACCCATCATCCGAAAATAAGTATTGCACAGGTGGCTGATAATGACCCTTTGTTGACCTATGAAAGAATTGATAAATTGCTTTCAACATTTGATAAAATGTCTGATACAAAGTTAATAGAGGTAATGCAGGAGATAGTGCCAGGCTACGTAAGTAAATTTGAGCTTATTGGCTAAGTTGGACATTTGTCAGCTGCATTCCCCTTTTCTACTGACACTCCTTACATATTATTCATTATATCAACTGATAAATCCCCTGATTGATATGTTCAGGGAAGACTTATATTTGTATCCTGAGCGAATTAAAAACTAATAATATTTTTCATTTTATGCCGGAAAAAAATAACAGGAAAGTATTTGTCAGCGGATGTTTTGATATTCTTCATTCCGGACACATTGCTTTCCTTAAGGAAGCTTCACAATATGGTGATCTTTATGTAGGATTGGGCTCCGATAATACAATTTTTGATCTGAAAGGACGCCGGACTATTAACTCGGAGGAAGAACGCAAATACATGCTGGAGGCTCTATCCTGCGTGCATAATGTTAAAATTAATCTGGGTAGCGGGATTCTCGATTTTCTGGATGACATGAAAACGCTGAAGCCTGATGTTTTTATAGTGAATGAAGACGGACATACCCCGGATAAGGAACAGATCTGCAAAGAAATGGGGGTTGATTATAAGGTACTTAAAAGAATTCCTCATGCAAATCTGCCGGTTCGTTCAACTACATCGCTGAGAAAGGAAACACCGATTCCTTTCAGGATTGATCTGGCCGGAACATGGATTGACCAGCCTTATGTCTCTAAATACCACCCGGGTTGGGCAATTACAGTCTCTATTGAACCAACAATTGATTTCAATGAGCGTTCCGGAATGGCAACTTCCACCAGGAAAAAGGCAATAGAGCTCTGGAATGATAATCTCCCGATGGAGAATCCGGAAAAACTGGCGAAAATTCTGTTCAGGTATGATAATGACCCGGGTACCAAAGATGTCAGCGGCTCCCAGGATTCCATCGGCATCACAATGCCAGGCATTAACAGATTTTATTATGAGAAGGAGAAATACTGGCCTTCAAAATTTGAAACGATATCAGATCTTTCTACTATTAAATGGCTCGAGGAAAGGTTATATATGGTGACACTCTGGCCTCGCCCTGCCGATTTTGTAGTTCTTGAGAATACGAATATAACAGCTGAAAATGTTTTGCGCCTTACAAGGGCAGCTGAGACAGCCTGGAATGGATTGGTAAGGAGTGATATAAAAGATTTTGCAGATGGTTTTTCAGCCTCCTTTGATGCACAGGTAAGAATGTTCCCGAAGATGATGAATGGTAAAATTGCAGGAATCATTGATAACTATAGCTCCAAAGCTTTGTCCTGGAAACTTTCAGGAGCAGGTGGCGGAGGCTATCTGATACTTATAAGTGAGGAAGAAATTCCTAATGCCATTAAAGTAAAAATCAGAACAAAGGACTATTGGATTTGATTAATTAAAAAAAAGTTAAACCCAGATAAAATGAAAAAAGTTGCTCTAATATCAGGTATCACGGGTCAGGATGGATCTTACCTGACGGAATTATTGCTCGATAAGGGATATATTGTTCATGGTATTATCAGAAGATCCAGCTCATTCAATACTTTCCGGATTGATCATATTTATAATGATGCTTCACACATAAACAAAGACTTCTTTCTCCATTATGGTGACCTTACTGATTCCAGTAATTTAAACAGACTTGTGGAGAAGATCCAGCCAGCTGAAATATATAACCTTGGAGCGCAGTCTCACGTGCAGGTTTCATTTGAGGTGCCTGAATATACTGCAGAGGTTGATGGCGTAGGAACACTCAGATTCCTTGATGCCATAAGGGAAACAGGCCTGAATACGCGTTTTTATCAGGCATCTACTTCAGAATTATACGGAAAAGTGCAGGAAATCCCTCAAACAGAGAAAACTCCGTTTTATCCCCGCAGTCCATATGCGGCAGCAAAATTATATGCATACTGGATAGTTATCAATTACCGTGAGGCTTATAATGTATTTGCAAGTAACGGGATATTATTCAACCATGAGAGTGAGAGGCGAGGAAAGACTTTTGTGACAAGGAAGATTACCGTGGCTGCCTCTAAAATCATTCTGGGTCAGCAGGATGTTTTGTTTCTTGGGAATCTGGATTCAAAACGTGACTGGGGTTATGCACCGGAATATGTAGAAGGTATGTGGCGTATACTTCAGGCTGATCAGCCTGACGATTTCGTTCTGGCAACAAATGAAACGCATACGATCAGAGAATTTGTCGAAGAGACATTTAAAGTTCTGGGTGAGGAAATTATCTGGAGCGGAAAAGGAGTGGAGGAGAAGGGAATTCTGAAATCAACTGGTAAACCTGTTGTAGCGATTGATCCAAGATATTTCAGACCGACAGAGGTTGACCTGTTGATCGGGAATCCTGCTAAAGCAAAAGAAAAACTTGGATGGGAGCCTAAGACAACATTCCATGATCTGGTAAAAGTTATGGTTAAGTCTGATTTTGAGAAAATTAAAAACAGGATCGATTAAGAGGCACAGAGCTTAGAGCGAAGGGCACAGAGCAAAGAAAAATCTCCTTAGACTTTTAATAATGGAAAAGAATAGTAAAATCTATATAGCCGGTCATAACGGAATGGTTGGAAGTGCAATCTCTCGCAGTCTTATAGCGAAAGGATTTGAAAACCAGGTGTTTAGTCCTTATCCTCCCTATGACCTTACTGACCAGAAAGTAGTTGCAGGTTTTTTTGAAAAGGAAAAGCCCGAATATGTTTTTCTTGCTGCAGCAAAAGTAGGAGGAATTGTAGCTAATAATACTTACAGGGCTCAGTTCCTTTATGAAAACCTGATGATTCAGAACAATATTATTCATCAAAGTTATGTCAATGGCGTAAAAAAGTTGTTGTTTCTGGGAAGTTCTTGTATTTATCCCGGTAACTGTCCACAGCCGATAAAGGAGGAATATTTGCTTACGGGTGAGCTTGAATATACAAATGAACCTTATGCAATTGCAAAGATTTCCGGGATCAAGATGTGTGAATCATATAATATCCAGTATGGCACAAATTATGTATCTGTAATGCCTACAAACCTTTACGGGCCAAATGATAATTATAATCTGGAAACATCTCATGTGCTGCCTGCACTGATCCGTAAAATGCATCTTGGCAAGTGCCTGGAAAATAATGACTGGAGTGCACTCAGAAGTGATCTTAAAAAGAGACCGGTTGAAGGTGTTGATGATACATTTTCTAACACCAATATTCTGGATAAGTTGGCAAAGTATGGTATTCAGGCACAATCCAACAACCTGGACCCTGCAACCCGCAACCTGCAACCTGTAACAATTAACTTATGGGGAACCGGCAGCCCATACAGGGAGTTCCTGTATGTCGACGACCTGGCTGAAGCCTGTGTATATGTCATGAATCATGTCGATTATAAAGATCTGAAGGATCAGCATAGTCAGGCGAATCCTGGTTCATCACAGGTTAAAAATACCCATATTAATATTGGTACCGGAAAGGATCTGACGATTAAAGAACTTGCTATGCTGGTAAAAGAAATAGTAGGGTTCAAAGGAGAGCTTAACTGGGATAGTACCAAACCCGATGGTACATTCAGAAAGCTGCTGGATGTTTCGAAGATAAACAGTTTGGGATGGAAGGAGAGAAAAGGTCTGCAGGAAGGAATAGGATTTGTTTACGGTAAATATTGTGAATGAAAATTATTTAAACCGGAAAATCTGATCATCCTCACATTAAGGGATTAATGTAACTGATAAATTAAACCTATAGGGATTACTTATAACATGATTATGAAAAAGCATTTTGGGTTGATAGGTGTAGCTGGATTTATTGCAGTACGTCATTTAAAGGCAATTAAGGAAACAGGAAATAATCTGGTGGCTGCACTCGATAAATTTGACAGCGTCGGATTACTTGATAGTTATTTCCCTACTGCTGATTTTTTTACTGAATTTGAAAGATTTGACAGGCACTTTGATAAACTCAAGAGACAAGGCCAGAAAATTGATTTTGTAAGTATTTGTACACCAAATTATCTTCATGATTCACACATACGATTCGCATTGAGACAGGGAGCTGATGCTATCTGTGAGAAGCCCCTGGTACTTAATCCGTGGAATATTGATGCTCTTGCTGAAATAGAAAAGGAAACCGGAAAAAATGTCTATAACATATTGCAGTTAAGGCTGCATCCTGTAATTAAAAAGCTGAAGGAAGAGATTGTGAATGGGCCTAAGGGAAAAATTTATGATATTGATCTGACATATATTACAAGCAGGGGAAACTGGTATGATATTTCATGGAAAGGGAATATTCAGAAATCTGGAGGAATTGCAACCAATATAGGTGTCCATTTTTTTGATATGCTTACATGGATATTCGGTGATGTGAAAGAAAATATCGTACATATTTCCGAACAACATAAAGCTGCGGGATTTCTTAATCTTGAAAATGCCAGGGTAAGATGGTTTTTAAGTATTGATACCAATGATCTGCCTGAATCGGCTAAAATTATCGGCAAAAGGACTTACAGGTCCATTCAGATTGATAAAAAAGACCTTGAATTTAGTGAAGGTTTTACTGAATTGCATAACAAAAGTTATGAAGAAATTCTTTCAGGACAAGGATTCAGAGTAGAAGAAGCACGTAAATCGATTGAAACAGTATTCTCAATTAGAAATTCCGTTCCAATTGGTCTTAAAAACGATTACCATCCTTTCTGTAAATAGTTGTTAATTAGGTCAATGCTTGTGCTATTAATCGTGATGAAATCTTTTTGCATGAACCGAAATAGCAGAATCCCTGAATGATTAGAAAGGTAAAGGCAAGTATCCTGCAGTACAAGGTTCTACTGGAGAATTTTTCATTTTTAAGTGTTCTTCAGATTTCCAATCTACTTATTTTCTTACTTATTACCCCTTATCTTTTCAGGACTTTAGGAAAAGAGAGTTATGGGCTTGTTGTGTTTGCTCAGACCGTCGCCGCATATTTTTCTATACTTGTTAATTTTGGTTTTACTGTTACGGCGACCAAGGATATATCAATAAATAGGGACAACAGTGAGAAAACTTCTGATATTATCTCAACTGTGCTTACCCTTAAAGGGATGTTTTTTATTATCTCCTTTGTTATCTTATCAATACTGGTTTTTACTATTCCCCTGATGAGTACTCACCCGCAGGTATTCTTCTTTTCAATGCTGTTCTGCCTTAGTGAAACTCTCTTTCCTATCTGGTATTTTCAGGGAATTGAGAGAATGAAATATATTGCTATAATAAATATTGTGACCAGAATTTTATCATCATGCCTGATCTTTATTTTTATTAAGCAGTCAGCTGATTATTTAAGAGTCCCACTGGTCCTTGGTACAGGAACGGTGACAGGTGCGGTTATCGGACTATTCATAGTATTCAGAAGTTATCATCATAATTTTAAATTTCAACCGATAGCTCTTTTGAAAAAAAGCCTCAGGGAGAATATTCCATTGTTTATTTCCAACGTATCATCCCAAATATATGTAAATGCTAATAAATTAATTGTAGGTTCATTTATGGGAATGCAGGACGTGGCTGTTTATGATATAGCTGACAAGATTGTCAATTTACTTAAAGTGCCGGTTCTTTTAATCGGACAGACATTATTTCCAAGAGTTTCCCGTGACAGGGATGTTAGCTTTGTGAAAAAAGCAATGCTCTTTGTCTTTGTGTTTTTTACCGTAGTCTATACAGGTGTTTATTTATTCGCAAATCCTTTAGTTCAATTATTCAGCGGTACGGTTAACCCGAGCGCCGCGACATTGCTAAGGCTTCTTGCAATTTCACTTCTTCCAATCTGTCTGGGTTTATTTTTTGCGGAACTGCTTTTGGTCCCTTTTGGCAAGCTAAAAGATTACGCAAGGATGCGTGCCTTCTCACTTTTGATCTACCTGTCCATTATTGGAATTCTGATTAATATCCATCAGATTGGGATGTATCAGTTGGGGGGGACGATAGTAGTAGTAGAGACCTTCGTACTGCTTTATTCACGATTCTTGTGCAGGAAGAATAAACTTATCTGATTCTACTCTCTCTCTTTTCAGTATTTATGCTAATTTCTGCAGTACTTTTTCTGATTCTTGCCAACCTTGTGAACCATTCAGTTGGTTTTAAACAAGATGTAAAAACTGCTTTTTTAGGTATTGCCTGCCTCTGGCTGATTCTGATATTTACTTTCAGGGGAACTTCAGTACCCGATACCGATACATATATTAAAATATTCAATTCTCATAACAGGATTATAAGTGTAGAATATCTTTTTAATCTGTTATGCCAGCTTACTTATTTTGCCGGGTTTAGTTTTAATGGTTTTTTATTCATCTATGAATTAGTACTGTTTGCAATATGGTTTTATACTTCGAAAAAGTATCTGGAAGACATTCATCTTGCCTTTTTGGTCTTCCTGCCATTCATGGGTATATACAATTTTGGTATAATCATCAGAGCAGGAATGGGGCTGGTCCTCTGCTACTTCGCCATCATTTATCTTATCCAAAACAGATCCTTTAAAGGATATCTTTTATATTACCTGATTGTAACATTGGCTTTTTTCTTTCATCAGGCGATGATTGTATTTTATATCCTTCCATTCTTTCTTTTTATTAATTTCAGCACTCAATTTATTTTATTGGTGCTTTTGTTTTCGGCTACCATACCAATAATTAATATTCAGCCGCTGATAACAAAATTCTTTGAAGTGTATGTTAAGCTGTTTTCTGTCAATAAGTTCATTTCATATACTGAACTCCATGCAAATTTCAGCCGGCACGGAGAATATAGTCTGACAATGATAAAATATTGGCTGATGGCTGTCTTGTTTTTAGGATTGCGTCCGAAGGTCAAAGTAAGACGCGACATTTACAATTGTTTTCTGAACATATATATTTCGGGTATCATTCTGATTTTTATGACTCATTATATTACAGCCGGTAACAGACTGGCATATATGTTCTTTTTTTTCGAATTTGCTCTTGTAGGAATTTTATATCAGTACTCAGAACTTCCTAAAAAAATTGTTTTCCTTGGTGCACTGGCATTGTGTATTTTAAACTATCTCAACCTCATTAGTGCCATACCGACAATGATAACTTACTAAGTATGTTAATTTCAAAAAGAATACTTTTTTTATCACCTGATTTTTTTAACTATTCAAACTTAATAAAATTGCACCTGGAGTCAGGAGGCAATAGTGTTTCTCTTTTCAGTATCAGGCCAACAGGCTGGTTAAGCAAAGCATCTCTTTATTTTACTGATGAATATTACCGGCGAATTACCCTGAATCATTACAGCAAATTGCTGAATAATTTAGAAGAGAATTATGATTACATCTTAATAATAAGAGCAGATCTGATTCCAACTGATTACCTCAGGAAACTAAAGGATAAATATCCGCTTGCAAAATTTATTCAGTATATCTGGGACGATATAGATCTTGTTCCAAAATTACCGGATACTTTCAAGTATTTTGACCGGGTCCTTTCTTATGACCTATTTGATAGCCGCAAATTTAACTTAGTGTTCAGGCCTTTTTTCTTTGTAAACAGAAAAGAAAAATCAAATAATGTGAAACCTGTGAACACTGAACTTTTCTTTGTAGGTTCATTTCATACTGACAGGGTTTCTGTACTGGAAAAAGTTATTGATCTGAACCCAGGTATTAAATTCAATTACCACTTTTATATCAATCCTCTTACCTTCCTCGCCAACAGAATCCCAATAAGTAAAATGCACCTGTTTAAATTCAGGAAGGTTAAGTACCATGATATGATCAGAACAATAGAAAATTCTTTATCTGTTTTGGATATACAGCATGCCTCTCAGCATGGACTTACCACCCGTATTTATGAAGCATTGGGAGCAAAATCTAAAATAGCTACCACAAACAGGAATATAATGGAATATGATTTCTATAACGAAAATAACATTTTGGTGATCGATCGTGACAACCCTGTTATAAATAAATCCTGGCTGGAATTACCCTATGTGGAGTATGATTATGAGTTATTGATCAGATATAGTATTTCGAACTGGATTCTAGATATATTTAATACTTAAAAAAAATGGTTTCTGTCTGACCTTTTATTGTTATGAAAAAGATATTTTTATTCACGCACTCTTATCCATACGCGAGGATGGGAGAAGCATTTATCGAAGTTGAACTAAAAGTTGCATCAACTTTGGATATAGACTTAACTATTATCCCAATATATTCCTCTGATTTTAAAAAAGATATTCCTTCCAATGTAAAAATTAATAATAAATTAAATAAACTTGGTTTCTTGCGAAAGTCGAAGGTGTTTTTTAGTATGCTGGTTAATCCCTTATTTTTTGGACTATTCTTCCGTAATATTGAAATTTACAGACGACCAACTAATTGGTATTATGCATTTAAATATCTATATGGCGGATTACTGATATCTGATTTCCTTACTTCAAATATTAGTGATTTCCCTGAAGGTTCTGTCCTATATAGTTTCTGGCTGAATTATACAGTACTTGGCTTTGCGCTTGCAAAGGCAAATAATAATCATTTTAAAAACTGTAAGTTTTATTCCAGAGTCAACGGATATGATTTATATGCAGAAGAAATTGGCATATTTATGCCTTACAGGGAGAAAATGCTTGCATCACTTGACAAAGTATTTCCAGTTTCAGCGATGGGAGCAAAATTACTATCTGAAAGATATCCTGATTTCTCTTCTATCATAGAGGTGTCCAGGCTGGGGACTTTTCCGATACAAAGTATCAAGGAAAAAAAGACCGGTACTGATTTGTCGCTTATTTCCTGTTCAAGCGTCATTCCTTTGAAAAGGGTGAGTTTGATTTTTAAATCTGTTAATGATTTCTGTATTAGGAATTCTCATTTGAGAGTTAAATGGATTCACATTGGGGATGGTAGTGAAATGAATAATTTAAAAGACAGTGTGGATAAAGAAAAAGCAGATAATCTTAATGTAGAGTTATTGGGAACCAGGTTAAATTCTGATATTATTGAATTATTAAGCACAAATGTTTTTGACGCATTTGTAAATCTGAGTACAAGAGAAGGTATTCCGGTTACTTTAATGGAAGCCATCAGTGCTGGCATCCCTCTTATTGCCACTGATGCTGGCGGTAATAATGAAATTGTAACAAAGGAGACAGGATGCTTAATCCCCATGAATTTTACCGATTATGAATTCTCAGAAGCTGTAAAGCATTGTATGAATAATGAAAAATTAAGAGAATCCGCATTATTATTTTATCAGGAAAATTTCTCTGCTCTTAAAAATTATAAGAATTTTTATGAAAAATTGTAACAGGAATATGTCACATTCTGGTAGTTGTTTGAGATTTAATTTATTACTATTCAGGACGACTTGATTTAGTTCCTTTTCTTAATATTTTATTTATGATTTTCAAGAGAATATTTGATGTTGTCTTAGCTCTTATCCTGGTGCCATTGGTCTGTATTATAACATTGCTAGTTTCAATAGTCATATTAATTTCTGACAGAGGCCCCGTATTCTACAACGCAAAAAGATTAGGTCGATATGGAATTCCTTTTACAATGTATAAATTCAGGACGATGATTGTGAATGCTCCTGATATAAGGTTGCCGGATGGATCTACTTTTAATTCGCAGGATGATCCACGCATAACAAAGGTTGGTAAATTTCTACGCAATTCAAGTATAGATGAATTTCCACAGATATTTAATGTTCTGAAAGGAGACATGAGTTTTATCGGACCGCGTCCTGATCCATTAGACTGGTTAGAAAGATACACTACAGCAGAAAGAGTTTTCCTCTCGGTTCGTCCGGGTATTACTGGTTATAATCAGGCCTACTTCAGGAATTGTGCAGATGGCAAGACAAAAATTCTGAATGACATCTATTATGCAAATAATATCTCTTTCTCTCTGGATTTTAAAATTTTGATCAGAACAATTAAAACTATAGTCCTACGTGAAAATATTTATGTGGACGAGGATAGAAAAAAAGAATGATATTTTCAGGCTTCTTAAAAAGATAAAACGTACTAATGAGAGAATATGGCAGTGAATACTATGTGAAGGATCTTAAGGCAGATTTTTTACAAATGTTTAATTTCTTTTCTACAGTCAGATTTTTAAGTACGGGGAGGGATGCTCTGGGTTTGGCAGCCGGGTGCATAGGTTCAGATGGGGGAAGTATAATTCTACCTGCTTACTGTTGCGATTCAATGATACAGCCTTTCAGAAAGCGGGGATGGGATGTCTCTTTTTACCCCATCAACGTTGATTTTACAGTAAATGAATCAGAATTGCTTTCCGTGTGTGAAAAAACGGCGCCACGGGCAGTTCTGTTAATGAATTTTTTCGGTGTAGCTCCGACAAACGTGATTGCATCAAAAATAAAATCTCGATATGAAGACATTATCATTATTGAGGATTTTACTCACACTCTTTTCAATTTGGATACGTTAACAAATAAGTCAATTGATTTTTTTGTAGCAAGTATCAGAAAATGGCTGGGTGTATCTGATGGATCTGTCTTCCTGACTGATCGGAATTGCGATATTGATAAGATGCATGTTAATACAGAGTTTGTTAAGCTCAGACAAGAAGGCCAGCTTTTTAAGTTCAGGTATCAGTATACGAAAGATGAAAATCTGAAAAAGACTTATTTGGATACACTTAAGAAGGCGGAGTCGCTTTTGGAAACTTATGGTTCTGTTAATGCTGTTTCAGAATCGGGTTTCGAAATATTGAGTCGTTTAAATATCAGTAATATTTGTTCCGGCAGGAAAATTAATTTCAATCATTTATATAACATTATAAAGGATTTGGAGAAAATAAAGTTTCCTGTGAAAATAGATAAAGATTCATCTATTATTCCTTTTTCTTTACCTGTAATTGTTGAAAACAGGGATATGATCCAAAGAAGGTTTGCTGACAAAGGACTTTATTCACAGGTCCTTTGGCCTATAGATATTGAAGCCAGAAAAGTATGCAGATTTTCAGCAGAAATGGCTGATAATATGCTGTCTCTTCCCATTGATCAGCGATATGATTATGATGATATTGAGGAGATTGGCAAAATAGTGAGAGCAGTATTATTGGAATCATAGTTTTAGTATGAAAAGATTGTTGATTATAGGTGCAAGCGTATTACAAATACCTGCTATTCAAAAAGCCAAGGAGCTGGGACTTTACGTGGGAGTCATCGATATGAATCCTGAAGCCGCTGGAATAAAGTTTGCAGATAAGTTTTATGAGGTCAGTACAACCGACATTCCAGGAGTGATTGCAGCCGCAAATGACTTTAAACCTGATGGTATCATGACTCTGGCTACTGATATGCCTATGCGTTCAGTTGCAGCTGTCGCTGAAAACTTAGGATTACCAGGAATATCTCCCTTAGTAGCTTTAAATGCTACTGATAAAGTCGCAATGATTGAATGCTTTAAACGAAATAATGTTCCTGCACCCTGGTTTTATGCGATTTCCTCAAGATCTGATTTCATGAATTTAATAAAACATGTTTCACCTCCTTTTGTATTGAAACCAAACGATTCTTCCGGCAGCCGCGGTGTCGTTCTTGTTGAAAGTCACGAGGATGCTTTAAGTGGTTTCGATTATAGTAAGTCCAAATCAAGGTCAGGAATTGTGTTAGTTGAAGAGTATCTGCAAGGGCCAGAGGTAAGCGTGGAGATTATTACTGTTGATGGGATATCAAATGTGCTTGCTGTTACCGATAAACAAACCACAGGCGCACCATATTTTGTAGAAATGGGGCATTCCCAGCCTTCGATGCTGCCGGATCAGATTGTGGAAAAAATAAAGGAAGTGTCTATTCAGGCTGTTGAGTCGGTTGGAATAAACAATAGCCCTGCCCACGTGGAAATAATTGTAACTCCAGCCGGACCAAAGCTGGTTGAACTTGGTGCAAGGCTCGGAGGAGATTGTATTACTACTCATCTTGTTCCACTTTCAACAGGAATTGATATGGTGAAAGCTTCAATTGATCTGGCTTTAGGAGTTTACCCTGTGATTGAGAAAAAAACAGAAAAAGGAGCTGCTATTCGTTATATAACAACCAGGGAAGGTATTCTTAAAAATATTAATGGCATTGATAAACTTATTAATACTGAAGGAGTAAAACTTTTAGAGATAGTGAAACAGGTTGGTGAGAAAATAATGCCAATCAAGGAAAGCGGTGACAGGATTGGTTATGTTATATGCCAGTCGGAGACTCCATCACAAGCGATTTCTATGTGTGAAGAAATAATTGAAAAAATAGAAATTATAATTAACTAAACGTCGCTCAATCTTAATGAGAATTTTATATGAATGTGACCTGGCAGGGTCAAGTTTTCATGGAATGGCATACAGAATTTTTCAATTCAGCACTGAATTTAAAAAAAGAGGCCACGAAGTTCTCATTGTAGCTGCATCTTATTCGCATGTCAGGAGAGTAAATCCTGATGTTAAGAATGCTCTTACAGACGAATATGTTGAAGGAATAAAATACAAGTGGATCAGGACTCCGAAATATAACGGCAGTGGGATCGGACGTGTGCTCCATATGATTGTTTATAATACCAGGCTGTGGTATTATGCCGGCCGGATTGCTCGTGAATTCAGGCCGGAAGTGGTCATCTCTTCAGGGGTGACACCACTGGATTTTATAGGTTGTCACCGGATTGCCAAAAAAGCTGGAGCCAGAAAATTTCTTGAAGTTGGTGATCTTTGGCCACTTACACCTGTCGAACTTGGAAATTTCTCTCCTAAACATCCGTTTATCAGATTTATGCAATATGCTGAAGACTTTGCCTACTCCAATACGGATGGAGTGATATCACTTCTTCCATGTGCAGAATCTTATATGATTAAGCATGGCCTGAAATCGGGCAGATTTCATTATATTCCGAATGGGATTGTAATGGAAGACTGGATTGAAACTGCAGAGCTCCCCAATGAGCATTTTGTAAAAATAAATGAACTGCGGGGTCAGAATAAATTCCTGATAGGTTTCACTGGCACTCACAGCATATCTAATGCTCTCGACACCCTACTGCTTGTAGCTAAACAGCTTGAAAATACAAGAGCGGAGTTTATTCTGGTAGGGGATGGTCCGGTAAAAAACGAATTGATAAGAACTGCAAACGAGATGGGGATAAGAAACATTAGTTTTCTGCCTCAGATCAGGAAAAATGCTATTCCCGCTTTTTTAACAGAAATGGATGCTCTTTATATCGGATTCCAGAAAAGTTCTTTGTACAGATTTGGAGTGAGCCCCAATAAGATATTCGATTACATGATGTCAGGAAAGCCGATTATACAGGCTATTGAAGCGGGAAATAATTTGGTGAAAGAGGCCGGATGTGGTGTATATTCAGAGCCTGGAAACGTCGAAGAAATTTCATTTGCCATAAAAGAAATAATCTCATTTTCTCCTGACAAGCTAAGTCAGCTTGGGAGTAACGGCAAAAAATTTGTAACTGAAAATCACTCATACGATATTTTGACCAATAAGTTTTTAAAAGTATTGGAAAACTGAAACCTTCCAATAACTATATCTGTTTTTTAATAATGTTGATATTTATTTAGTAAAATGAAAATTCCATTTTCACCTCCTTTCATTGATGATGATGTTCTGAATGAAGTGCAGGATACTCTGAAATCGGGTTGGATAACCTCGGGCCCAAAAGTAAAAGCTCTTGAAATTGAAACAGCAAATCTGGCTTCTGTAAAATATGCTCTGTGTGTGAACTCTGCTACTTCGGGGCTTATGCTTTCATTAAGCTGGTTCGGCATTGGACCCGGCGATGAGGTAATAATTCCTGCCTATACTTATGCAGCAACTGCGTTGGCAGTTATTCACCTTGGCGCCAGACCAGTCATGGCTGATGTGAATCCTGATTTAAATATAAATGCAGGCTGTGTAAGAAAACTTATAAACAGATCGACCAAGGCAATTATTCCTGTCGATATCGCTGGCTGGCCGTGCGACTATCAGCCATTGATGGAGATGATATCTGAGCCGGAAATTACCGCCATCTTTAATCCTCAAAGCGAAGAGCAGAAAAAGCTCGGGAGAATTTTATTGCTTAGCGATGCCGCACATTCCATCGGAGCTGTCTATAAAAATAAACCTGCAGCATCTCAATCCGATTTGTCAGTCTTTTCGTTTCATGCAGTCAAAAACGTTACCACAGCAGAAGGCGGAGCAATTTGTTTATCTCTTCCGGCATCATTTTCTGAAAGTGAAGTTTATGCTAAAATGAGATTAATGACATTAAACGGGCAGACTAAAGATGCTTATTCTAAAAGCAAAACCGGTGGTTGGCGGTATGATATTATACTCCCTGGATTTAAAATTAATATGCCTGATATCTGCGCAGCGATAGGTTTGGCTCAGATTAAAAAGTACAAGAATGATCTTCTGCTTGAGCGCAAAAGGATTGCCCAGCATTACGTCAACAGATTAAATAAATATGATTGGGCCATTCTGCCTCAATTAAAAACTGAAGAAAAAGAAACCTCATACCATCTTTTCGCATTAAGGATTGCAGGTTTTACTGAGTCACAACGCGATAAATTGATTGAAGAAATATCTCAGAGAGGTGTTTCTGTTAATGTGCATTTCATTCCTTTGCCATTGCTTTCTTACTTCAGGACCGCAGGATATGATATTAAAGATTATCCGCAGGCTAACGCATGTTACGTGAATGAAATTTCACTTCCTATTTATCCTCAGCTGAAAATTGTTGAAGTTGACTATATTATCGATGCGATAATTGATTCTTACTTGAAAGTGTTGAAAAAGTGAGAACTGCTTTATTTATAACATGTGTCTGATTCCGATGCAACTTCATGGCTGTTAGAATGAAAAGTTATTTGATTAGTGATATTAATAAAAAAAGCATTGAGCTAGTTTCAATTATTCTCTGTATTTTTTTATTCCTTGGCCGTGCCTCTATTCCATTCTTTAAATATCCCTTTCTCTTAATTTATTTTATGATTACTGTTTACATTTTAACAGTATGCAGATATAGAATAATTGCGGCATTGAAGGAACTGAAAAATAATTTTCTACTGATTTCAGTCCTTATAGTTTACCTTATACTGGCATTTCTTTTTTCAGATAAAATTTATTTGCAGGTTGTTAAGGAGATTCTTAACATATTCTTCTTGTTGTCGATTATATATATGATGAAGATTTTCATTAAAGACTCTGATGACTTTCGGCTTTTTAGCATTAGATTCCTGCAATTATCAGTAGTTTTTGCTCTGATAATATCTATTCAGAGGATCTATTCTTTTCTGTATATTTCTTCCTACGCTGATTTTTTTGATGATATGTATTTCCATCACAGCAGGGAGGCTGTGGATCCTAATTTTGCACTGCTACCGGTGTTTTTTGGAATGGCAGCGATAGTAAAAATATTTTTAACTAAAATATCTAAACTTAAAGTATTCGTTTATAGCCTCTTATTAGTCATTTTTTCGATCGGCTTTCTGGTTTCCGGATCAAGAAGAGGCTCAATGTTATTTCTTATTCTTTTCTTAGTCATTACATTCATTCAAATATTTGGGATGTTTAGCAAAAGGCCGCAGATCAGGCAACTATGCAAAAACACAAGATATTATTTTGCCGGTCTGTCAGTATCATTTATTCTGCTGATAATATTGACATTAAATACATCCGTTTATTTCAAGAATAATCTTCTATCAGGAATTGGTGTAAAAAATATATCCTTCACTAAGAACCTGATGAGCGGAACAGTATTCAGATATGTTCACATTTTTAACAAACACCTGACGGAAGATAACATTTATTCAAAATTATGGCAGCCTGTATTTAACCCAAAAGATCCTGAAGCAGGATCGGGAAGCGGCAATTATAAAGTTATTGGGAATCTCACTGGTAAAAATGCAGAAATTGTTCCAGCTGGATCAAAGGGTTACCTGCTTGATAGTACCTGTTTCGGATTTTCATCACCTTATCATACTTATTATTTTCTGACGGTAAAGGAAGAGAGTGTAATCACGGGAGATTCACTGGTAGCTTCGATATATTGTTTTGTTTCTGAGAACTTCGACGGGAATGGTGTTGCACTCCGGATGTTAGGCCCCGTTAATGGTAATCCTGACATTTATTATGATATGAAATATAAAGGTTCATGGCAAAAACTTGTTCTTCCTCTTTCAGCTAAACAAGGGGAAATTCAAATGAACCTGTATATGAATAAAGCGGGAGCAACCGACTTCTTCCATTTGAAAGGCTATGCTATATTCGCTTATCCGGAAATAATCAGGATCTCAAAGAATAGAGTCACAGGCTGTATCATCGATAGTAAAATCATTAAATCAGTGGCTTCAATTGGTAGCACTCCAGAAGGTTTATCCTTATTGTCTTCAAAGAAAGTCTCGCAGGCTGATTTATCAGGTTTATTTTTAGGCAACGTATTGAGGCAGATAAGCCCAATAAATAAAAATGATCCGATAAGAAAGTGGATTTCCTGGTTTGTTTCGGAAGATACAACTTACCATGGATTCAAGTCCAAACTGATATTTAACAAACCAAACGATGTCTTCGGAGAGGACAGAACTGTCTTATGGAAATTTGCGATTGAAATTTTTAAAAAGGAATACAATCTGCCTCATAAGCTTTTTGGTGGTGGTTTTAATTTTCTTAACTGGTACGGGTTATGCTTTGATGATGATAAAACCAAGTCAGATTATCCACACAATCCATTTTTGCATATTTTGCTGTACTCCGGACTATTAGGACTGGCTTTGTACCTCTTCTTTCTGTATAGAGTGGTCAATCTTTATCTGAAGCAAATAGGGGAGTATTATATTTATTTTATTTTCTTTCTGTTCACCTATTATTTCTCGTTTTTTAGCGGTGGTAACCCATTTGATCCACCAATCTTAGGTTTTTTTGTGATGCTTCCATTTTTTATCCACTCGGTTAATAAGTATGAAACTGAGTCGGCAACGGGAACCAAGAAACAAATAGCAAAAGGCTGGTTTAGATTTTTCCAGGTCTCTGACATCACTTGATTTACATTTGATTTTACTCCATAATAATACGGAAAATACTTTGGGTAACCTTAAAGTCTCAGTTATCACTGTTTCCTTGAATTGTGCAAACACAATCAGCGTAGCTATTAAATCGGTTCTTGGACAGACTTACCCCGACATTGAATATATCATCATAGATGGCGCTTCAACCGACGGAACCCGGGAAATCATTGAATCGTATGGTAACAGGATCACAAAAACCGTATCTGAACCCGACAATGGCTTGTATGATGCTATAAACAAAGGAATCAGACTCGCCTCAGGTGATATCGTCGGAATAGTGAACTCTGATGACTTTCTTCATGACAACATGGTGATTCAAAGGATTGCAGAAGCTTTTTCTGAAAATGACAACCAGGCTGTTATCGGTGATGTCCAGTTTATTGACCCTGTTAATACCTCCAGGGTTGTAAGGTACTTTTCCTCAAAAAGATTCACCCCTGCAAAATTCCGGTTCGGCTTCATGCCCGCTCATCCAAGCTTCTATGCCAGAAGGGAACTTTTTGAAACATTAGGCTACTATAAAACTGATTATAAAATAGCTGCTGATTTTGAACTGGTTCTTCGTTTTATGCTGGTCAACAGGATAAAATTCAAATACATTGAAATGCCTTTTGTTTCAATGAGAACAGGCGGGCTGAGCAATAAATCATTTCTGAGCAACATAACTCTTAATAGTGAAATTGCCAGGGCCTGCAGGGAGAATGGTCTCAAAACCAATTATTTCTTCATCTATTCAAAGTACGTTTCCAAAATATTCCAATTTTTCGGCAGAAGAGTAAGACGTTGAAATGACCAGAGTTTTAATTATCGGCGCAAACAGCTTCATAGGCAGCAATTTTAAGAGATTTTCAAAATTCAGAGATATTGATGAGGTCTCTTTGCTTGATAAAGCGCCTGAAGAAATTGATTTCACCGGTTATGATGTTATTTTGCACCTTGCCGCTATTGTTCATCAGTCGGAAAAGATAACCGAAGAAATGTATTTTAAAATCAATTCAGACCTGTGTCTGAAGGTTGCAGAATGTGCTAAAAAGGCGGGTGTCTCACAGTTCATATTTATGAGCACCGTTAAAGTTTACGGTGATCGTAATCTAAAGAATGTTTTGAGAAACGAGGAATCAGAGTGTAACCCTGATGATGCTTATGGCAGAAGCAAATACGATGCTGAACAAAAACTTAAAAAGCTTACGGACGATAGATTTGTTGTTTCAATAATCCGCACTCCGCTTGTCTATGGCAACGGCGTAAAAGCCAATATGTACAAACTAATAAAACTTGTTGATACTTTACCAATTCTCCCGTTTGGAAGGACCGGGAATATGCGCAGCTTTACCTTTGCTGAAAACCTTACAGGCTATATTGACCGCATAGTAGAGAAAAAAGTCCCCGGGGTTTTTATTGCCATGGACGAGACCTCATTATCAACAACAGAGCTCACCTCATACATTGCTGATTGTCTTGGAAAGAAAAGAATCTTTTTCAGGTTGCCGGGAATATTAAAACGGATGGCTGCCCTGCTGGCTCCTGATCAGGTTGACAGATTGTTTGGCTCCCTGGAGTTTGATAACAGTTTGACAAGAGCTGCTCTTAATTACTCTCCGCCATTTTCGACATTTGAAGGCTTAAAAAGTACAGTCGATTTCTATCTAAAGAATACAGGGAAAAATCCTGTTGTTCAGGATTCCTTATTTACGGATAATTCAAAATTATAAAACAACTGAATTGAAATTCTTTCTGATACTCTTGGTCATAGTTTTACTTGGGATTATCTCATTTATAATGACATACTTTATTATGAAGTATGCAGTCAGAAATAAAATGACTGTTGTCCCTAACGAACGGAGCCTTCACGATCAACCAACGCCCAAAGGAGGAGGCATCGCAATAGTCATTACCTGGTACATTGGACTTATTGTACTGTTTCTCACTGGTATTATTGAAAGAGGACTTTTTCTTGCTTTACTCTGCGGCGTTTTTCTGGCTATCGTGAGCCTGATAGATGATATTATGGGATTGCGTCCCATAATCCGGCTGGTTGTACATTTTGTCACCGCTATTCTGGCTTTTGCCTTCCTGGGAGGATTGCGTCCCTTAATTATGCCACAGATTGATATAAACTACAATTTTATTATCTACCCGATAGCAATTGTTGGAATGGTGTGGTTTATCAATCTGTTTAATTTCATGGATGGGGCGGATGGATTTGCCTCGCTTGAAGCCATAATAGTATGTTCGGTATTCTTCGTATTTACCTGGAGCCTCGCATCAATTCTGCTTATTGCCTGCATAACAGGATTCCTTTACTGGAACTGGCCAAAGGCATCCATCTTTATGGGTGACGTTGGAAGCACACAGCTTGGGTTTATTCTGGTCGTACTGGGTATTTATCATCACAATAATCTGGAGCTGTCAATTCTTAACTGGATAATGCTTACTTCACCTTTCTGGTTCGATTCAACACTCACCCTGTACCGGCGGTGGAGAAACGGTGAGAAACTGAGTGAAGCTCATAAAAAACATGTCTATCAGAGAATGGTTCAGGCAGGAGCATCTCACGAAAAAGTGAACTATTACCTTCTACTGATCAATATTTTTATAATTGTTCTGATAATATTCTACAGGGAATTTAAAGTTCTTCAAATTCCTCTTTTTGCATTGAGTCTGGCATTTTTCTTCACTATTACTAAAATAGTAGACAAAAAGGTTCCATTCTCTCAGGGCAAGAGACCAAACAATTAATTGAATAGAGCCAATAACTTTCTGACATTTAAATCACCTCTCTTGAAGTCCGATTTTAAATTTTATCCTTTTCATCTCCTTAAGTCTGAAATTGTCAGAAGCTCTACTGTGCTTATATCAGGGACCATTGCTGCACAGCTGGTCTCAATTCTTCTCCAGCCCGTCCTTCGCAGGCTATTTTCCCCTGAGTCATTCGGTATTTTATCTGCTTACCTCAGCCTGGTCGGCATGATTGTTATTCTCTGTTCATTGAGATATGATGATACTATTGTTCTACCAAAATCAGATAAAGAATCAATCAATGTTCTTGGATTGTCGCTCATTATCAGCTTATTTTTTAATCTCCTGATTTTTATTCTGGTTCTCTTGCTTGGAAGCAGACTTAAGACATTTCTAAACCTACCTTCAGGTTTTCCTGTTAAAATCCTTTATATTATACCGGCAGGCTCCTTTCTCTTTAGCGTATATCAATCATTGAACTCCTGGCTGATACGTAAAAGAAAATTTGTTTCAGTGTCAGTTAATAAACTTGTACGCCGAAGCTCTGAAGGTGTTGCCCAGCTGGCGTTTGCTTTTCTAAAGTCATTTAATGGGCTGATATATAGCGATATAATTGGACAGACTGCTAATGTTGCGACAGCTGCATTACAATCAAAAAAATACGGACTGAACCTGAAATTAATAAGTAAGAATAAACTGGCATATGTCCTGAAAAAATACTCTGAATTTCCAAAATTCAATCTGTTGCCTGCATTTATGAGCTCCTGCAGCTACCTTCTTCCTCCGATCTTTATTCTGAAATTTTATTCATCGGAAACAGCTGGTTTTTTTGATCTTTCGAAGCTCTTGCTGTCAATCCCAATGGCTCTTATTGCTTCATCGATTTCCAATGTGCTTCTTCAGCGAATATCTGAGAAGTTCAATAACAAAGTAAGCTTTTTACCCGATCTGAAACCAGTTTTAATTATCGTTGGCCTCATTGCCTTTGTTGAGATTCTGGCCATAGTCCTTTTCGGGGAAGATCTTTTTACCTTTATCTTCGGATCACAATGGACTATGTCGGGGAAAATATCCAGGATAATGGTATGGTCATTTTCGCTTAATTTTATCGTCTCTTCATTTACAAGCATTTTTGTATCAATGCGAAAAATTAAAACCTATAGTGTCTGGCAAAGCATATATTTTGTTGCAATTATTTCATTGCTATTCTTTAAAAAACTGGTTTTTATAGACTTTCTTAAAATTTATGTTGGAATAGAGGTAGTATGTTACATCGCTGCCGCCTTAATAATGTTTACGATTATATACAGGTATGAATCATCCCTTTCAGGGGTGAACGCCAACCAGATCAATCCCCATTAAAAGATTTAACACGGTATAATCTACTGACTATTTTTAAAGAATGAGTTTCCGGCTTCTTTCAATAAGCACAATGTATGATGGCTATTTGAATTCATTTTATGATAGGCACCCTGACATCTCACATTTGAGCTATGAGGACCATCTGAAAATCCTTATGGAAGAAACCACTGAGTTTGCCGGATCGTATCTTAGAAACTTCAGAAAGGCAGGAATTGAGGCTGATTGTGTCGTATGTAATGATATGGGTTTACAGAAAAAGTGGTGCATTGAAAAAGGATTAAAAACCGGCAATTCATTGGAGATACTGCTCGATCAGATAAAGTCATATTTGCCTGAAGTTTTATGGGTCGAAAATTTAAGTTTTGTTACTTCAGATTTTCTTAATAATGTCAGGCAAGAGGTACCATCTGTCAGACTTATTGCGGCAAACCATGGCTCACCCTTCAATTCAAAAGTTCTGGAAAGCATGAAGGGAGTCGATTTTGTAATTACCTGTACTCCCGGATTAAAGTCAACGATTGAAGAAATGGGGAAAAAATCATTTCTGGTATATCATGGCTTTGATACAGAACAGCTTAAATGGCTTGATGAAAAATATGCCGTACCTGAAAATGATTTTATTTTTTCAGGTTCATTGATTACGGGAGGAGATTTTCATGCTCAGCGCATCCACCTTATCGAAAAACTGGTCAGTGAAAATATACCAATAGACTTATATGTGAACCTTGAGAGTAAATTCAGGATACGAGCAAAACAATCAATCTATTATCTCTCAGAATTAATAAATAAAATCGGACTCGCGAAATCGCTTGGTAAAATTTCCCTGCTCCAGTATGGTAAAACATTGGTTAATTCATATTCCGATAATTTACTAAGGAATATAAAGCCACCGGTATTCGGTCCCAACATGCTGAATCTGTTTAATAAATCAAAAATAGTACTGAATTTCCACATAGGGATTGCCGGAGACTGGGCAGGCAATATGAGAATGTTTGAAGTTACGGGTGTTGGGAGTTGCCTGTTGACCGATAATAAAAGGAATATGCCTGATCTATTTGATATTGGAAGGGAAGTTGTTGTTTATGACAATGAGAATGATTGCGTTGAGAAGGTTAAATGGCTGCTTGAACATGATGGGGAAAGGAAGCAAATTGCCAGATCAGGCCAGCAGCGAACTCTGAATTTCCATACAGTTGAAAAACGCTGCGAGTCCATTATTGAAATAATGAGCAGTGAATTAAGACATTAGTAATTCAATGATTCAGATAAAACCTTATAATATTTCTAATTATTCCTGCTCCTGCGGCGGTGAATTTCAATTTCAGGGGTTCACATGGCAGGGTCTTCATATCTGCGAAACACTGATCTGCAACAGTTGTGGAAAAATAAGATACAATTCACTTCCTGTTAATCAGTCTGAAATTGAGCAATATTCATATTTCCCTGATTCAGAAACAACTACCGACATAAAGGGAAATCCTGTTACTGAAAACTGGTTTTCCTCAAAACTGAAATCAATATCTTGTCCTGCAAATGACGATGTTACCATCGATATTGAGAAACGGAAGATTTATGATGAAGTAATAATCCTGAACACTCTCGACTATGTCTATGGACATTCGTTTTTGTACCTGCTCAATCTTCAGAGGATAATTAAAACCGAGAAAAAGAAAGGGATAATAGTTATTGTTCAGCCAATGTTGAAATGGCTGATACCCGGGGATGGAATTGCCGAGATATGGACAGTGCAACTGGGGTTCAGTAAGTTATCCGGTTATCATAAGGTCTTATCTGATAAAATAAATACCGAGCTCGAAAGATTCAGTAAAGTCTGGCTGAGCAGCGCACATATTATTCCTACGAATGAGAATATAGATATTGAATCGTTTACAGGGATAAAACCTTACCACTTTCAGAACGAACCTGTCAAACCAGGAATTACTATGATATGGCGACAGGATCCCGACAGGCTTTGGGTCCGAAATATTTATTTGTTGAAAGGTCTTAAAAAACTGGGATTCAAAAAGATTTTAATTCCTGTACAGTTTTTTAGAACGCTGCTGATATTCAGGCTCCTGAGAAAAGAACTTGGCGATCACTATACTTATTCCGTTGCAGGACCAGGGAAATTTGGCAGACTACCCTCATATATAAAGGATGAACGGGTGACCTCTTTTAATGAAGAAGTTGAAAGAAAACTGTGTAGGATTTATTCTGAAAGTATCCTGGTTTTTGGCATTCATGGCTCAGGTATGTTGTTACCCTCAGCTCATGCCGGTATGACTCTGTGTCTGATGCCCTCAAAACGATGGGGTAACTTTGCAGAGGACCTGCTTTTTTCGGAGAATGACGCAAGGACAGCAATTTTTCAGAAACGGATCATTCCACTGAATCTCAATATTTTCGATCTGCAAGATATCATTATTGATATGGTCACTGGCAGGAGTCAGTTTATTAAGAAATTTATTCATAATGAAGAACTTTGATCCGTATTTCTTCACTTAAAGTATCCAATGTATTATTACTGTACACTTTTTGATTCATTTTACCTGAGCAGGGGGGTGGCAATGTATGAGTCTCTTAAAAGAACGACTCAGGATTTCCACCTTTACATATTCGCTTTTGATGATATTTCCTGTGATGTGCTTAAAAAGATGAAATTAGAATATGTCACAATCGTGTCATTAAAGGAATTCGAAACTCCTGAATTGCTTGAAGTTAAAAAAATCAGGACAATTGCTGAATACTGCTGGACATGCACACCTTCGACAATAAGCTACGTCTTGAAAAAATATGATGTACCCAACTGCACTTATATTGACTCTGATCTCTGTTTTTTTTCTGATCCGGCAATCCTTATCCAGGAATTAGAGGAAAGCAGGAAAAGTGTGCTTATAACAGAACACAGATTTTCAACTTTGCCAAAGTTGTATGAGGAAAAAAGAGCAGGAAGATTTTGCGTTCAGTTTATTACTTTTTTGAATGAGGAAGAAAGTATGCAGGTGCTTGAATGTTGGAGGGCTCAGTGTATTGAATGGTGCTATGCAAGATATGAAGATGGAAAATTTGGCGACCAGAAATACCTCGATTTATGGCCTGTTACTTATTCAAATATTCATATTCTTGAACACCCCGGAGGAGGGATAGCTCCATGGAACCTTACAGATTACAGATTCAGTCGGGAGTCTGAATCATTATCCGGAAAAAATAAAAAAGATGGATCCCGGTTTTATTTAGTGTTTTATCATTTTCAGTATGTCAGATTCATGGAAGGGGGATTATGTGATATAGGATGGTACTATATTTCAACGGCAAATAAAAATATATTTTATAAACCATACCTTCATGAAATAATTAAAATAGAAAACAGGATCAGGGAATTAAATTCTGACTACAAACACGGAATATCAGTTTTTAATACTGATGGTCTGAAAAACAAATTTAAAACAGCATTAAAGAAAATAATTGGGTATAATATATTGAATTTATATACAAATGGCATATCTTATTGATCTTAAGACGCATACTGATGCCCGTGGTAATCTGACCGTTATTGAGAATGTATTGCCTTTTAATATACTTAGGGTATTTTATATTTACGGGGTAGATAAATCCGTGAGAGGAGGCCACCGTCACCACAAGACCATACAGGCAGCCGTATGCATACAGGGTGAATGTAAGATATTTAGTAATGACGGTACGACAAGTAAGGTATTTCATCTGAATGCACCTTCGAAATGTGTACTCCTTGAGCCTAAGGATTGGCATAAAATGTATGATTTTTCAGAGAATGCCATTCTGATGGTTCTGGCTTCGGAAAAATTTGATCAAAACGATTATATATTTGAAAGTTATGATCGAGTATGAAAATCTGAAAAAGGCAAACCAGCCTTACTTCAGTGAGTTTAACAGAGTTTTTAATCAGGTGCTGGAATCAGGATGGTTTATCCTTGGACAAAATGTTGTTGACTTCGAAAATGAATTCGCGCAATATAACGGGGTGAAGTACTGTGCAGGACTGGCATCTGGACTGGACGCACTGACGCTTTCTTTGAAAATACTTGATCTTCCTGACAGGTCGGAGATTATTGTTCCCTCAAATACCTATATAGCAACAATCTTATCCATTTTGAACAATGGACATATTCCGGTACTGTCAGAACCCGATATCCGGACATACAATCTAGATCCGGAAAAAATCGAATCAGCTATCACAGGCAGAACCAGAGCTATAATGGTGGTTCATCTATATGGAAAGCCATGTGATATGGATCCTATAATTGACATCTGTAAAAGACACAATCTATTCCTAATTGAAGATTGTGCTCAGTCGCACGGTGCCACTTACAAAGGGAAAAAAACAGGCAGTTTCGGAGATCTGGCAGCATTCAGTTTTTACCCTACAAAAAACCTTGGTTGTCTTGGCGATGGCGGAGCAATACTGACGGATAACCCTGATTTTGTGAAAAGAGCTAAAATGCTCAGAAATTACGGTTCAGAAAAAAAATATTTTAATGAATATCAGGGAGTTAATTCAAGGTTGGATGAACTCCAGGCTGCATTTCTGAGGGTAAAACTGAAACATCTTGATGAGACTGTTGCCCATAAAAACAAACTTGCCGAGATCTATCTTAAAGGGATCTCCCAAAAATTTGTTGTACCGGATATTAATCCCGACTTCTATAACAGTTATCATATCTTTAATATCAGGCATGAAAGAAGGGAAATGCTCAAAGATTTTTTATTGACTAACGGAGTAAAAACTGAAATTCATTATCCTCTGGCACCTCATAAACAACATGCTTTAACAGGGATGAATTCAATGAGCTTTCCGATATCTGAAGAGATCCACAGAACGACATTGAGTTTGCCGATATCATCATTTCATTCAGTTGATGATATTCTGGAAGTGACAAGAATTTTGAACTCTTTTGAATCCTGAAGACTGGAAGTGGATTTTATGACCTTAAAAATTGTATTAACTTCTATACTTGAATGTTTCACAAATAGCTGGTATGAATAAGTTAAAATTTGCCATTATCGGATGTGGCAGGATTGCATCGAGGCATGCGGAGCAAATTAACCGTATTGCTGAATTAGTTGCTGTCTGTGATAAGGAAGAAGCAAAGGCAATTGCCTTTGGGAAGGCTTATGGAGGCAAAGCATATTTTGATTATGACGATCTTTTACAGAACGAGAATGATCTTGATGTAATTACTATTTGCACTCCTAATGGATTGCATGCAGAACACTCGATAAAGGCATTTCGTAAAGGATTTCACGTTTTATGTGAGAAGCCGATGGCAATAAATGTTTACGACTGCGGCGAGATGATTAAAGAAGCTGAAAAAGCAAATAAGAGGCTTTTTGTGGTTAAGCAGAACAGATATAACCCTCCGGTAAAAGCAATTAAAAATGCTCTTGATGAGAACCTGCTCGGAAAGATATACAGCATACAGCTTAACTGCTTCTGGAATAGAAATGACGAATATTATAAGGCTTCTGACTGGAAAGGAAGCAAAAGCCTTGATGGCGGTACCTTATTCACCCAGTTCAGCCATTTTATAGATCTGCTTTACTGGATGTTCGGTGATGTTAAAAGTGCTGAAGCAATAACCAGAAATTATCATCATAAAAATATAATTGAGTTTGAAGATTCAGGTGTTGTGATTCTTGAATTTTACAACGGGATAACAGGGACTATCAATTATACTGTGAACAGTTACCTGAAAAACATGGAAGGATCGCTTACAGTTTTCGGAGAGAACGGAACAGTAAAGATTGGTGGTCAGTATCTTAATGAGCTTGAATATCAAAATATTAAAGATTATAAGATCACCGATCTTCCTTCAGGAAATCCTCCAAACAATTATGGTCAGTATGTTGGTTCTATGTCGAATCATGATAAAGTATACGAAAATGTTGTTGATGTACTCTTAAACAAGGGGATTATCGGCACCAACGGGTTTGAAGGGCTTAAAACAGTTGAAATAATTGATAAAATTTATAACTCAGGGAGCAGGCACAACTTTTGAGCGAGATACCGGTTGAATAGAATAAGATCTAAAACATACATTTTAATACTAAATGATTCCCTTCGTAGATTTAACAGCTCAGTACAAAAGCATCAAAAACGAAATTGATGATGCAATAAATAACTGTCTAGCTAATACTAACTTTATCAAGGGCCATGCTGTGGCTGAGTTTGAGAAAGCATTTGCCGGTTACCTCAATATGAACTATTGTATAGGTTGCGGAAACGGCACCGATGCACTGGAAATAATATTGAAAGCCCTTCATATAGGGATAGGTGATGAGGTAATTGTTCCTGCTCTGACCTGGATTTCTACCGCTGAAGCAGTAACAAATGTTGGCGCAGAGCCAATATTTGCAGATATTGACCCCGAAACATATACAATTGATCCTTCCAGGATTGAGGAAGAAATCACAAAACGAACGAAAGCAATAATCCCGGTTCACCTGTACGGCTGTCCGGCTGATATGGATCAAATAGGAATCATTGCAGATAAATACAATCTTAAAATTGTTGAAGACTGTGCGCAGGCACATGGGGCGGAATTCAGAGGGAGAAAGGTCGGAAGCTATGGAATTGCTTCCGCTTTCAGTTTTTTCCCAAGTAAGAATCTGGGTGCATTTGGCGATGCAGGTGCAATTGTTACCAATGACAAAGAGTTAAGTGAAGTAGTCAGAAAAATTTCTGATCACGGTCAGCTTGGGGAAAAACATAAGCATTTTATTGTGGGGAGAAACAGCCGGCTGGATAGTCTGCAGGCAGCTATATTGAAAGTAAAACTTAAATATCTTGATCAGTGGAACATGAAACGGCAGGAGGTAGCGTCGCAATATATTTCAAAGCTTTCGCTCAGAAGGGAGTTCATCTTGCCTTTTATTGAGACGAAAAAAAATCATGTATTTCACCTGTTTGTTATCAGGTGTGACAACAGGAATCAGATGATCGAATTACTTGATGAAAAAGAAATTTCTTGGGGAATCCATTATCCTAATGCAATTCCCTTTACAGATGCTTATTCATATAAGAAGCATATCCCTGAAGATTTTCCTGTTGTATCATCGGTTATCAGAAAAATTATTTCCATTCCGATATACGCTGAGCTTACACCGGAACAAATTAATCTCATTTGCAGCCAGCTTTTAAAATATCATGAATAATTCGGAATCATCAGTTTTAACCGGTTTTTTGCACAGTGGAAAACTGACTTTTTATTCATGTCTGCTCACCGTCATTGTGCTGCCAATTCACGTGGATTTCCTGCCACCATTCATGATATTATGGGTGATATGCTGGTTAATAGAGAACAAAGATGACTTTAAAAGCCAATTCGACTTTAATAATGACACATTCAGACTCTTTATTGGCTTTTTACTGTTCTTTATCTGGTATATTTCGGGGCTGTTTTATACAAATGATTCTCATAATGGCATGTTGCTTGTGTTCAGGAGATTATCATTTATCCTGTTTCCGCTTGTTTTGATAAATCCAGGTGATATGATAAAGAAAAAGATCATGCTTCTGTTAAGGATTTTTTCCATCAGTACATTATTATATGTTCTTTTCTCCTTCGGTTTTGCATTATACAGGTCTTTGTATTTAAAAGACGGAAGTTTCATATTTAATCCTCATCCGATTGACAGGGATTGGGATAACTACTTCTTTGGTACTGATTTTTCCTTTTCACAACATCCTACATATCTGGCAATGTATGTTATGCTATCTTTTTTTATAGTTTTTGATTCTTACTTTAACAGATCAATCAGACGTCTTTACAGGTATCTCTGGCTTGTTGCAGGAGTTATTTTGTTGGTGTCATTATACTTTATTTCATCAAGGGCGGGAATACTCTCAGCAATGATTTTAATACCTGTTTATTTTATTGTTCAATTCAGTAAAATTAAAAGAGGTTGGATTTCTGTTCTAGTGGTAGTCGGAGCTTTAGCTATATTTATTCTCTCGTTTCTGCATAATGAAAGGATAAAATATTATCTGCCGGATACACCTTCATCATCGGTCGTTGATAAATTGAAACTTGATAACCGGGTTCCAATATGGAAATCTGCAATTAAGGTTATCAGGCATAATGTAGTATTTGGAGTAGGGGCAGGAGATGCCAGCGCTGAGATCAGAAAAGCTTATAAAAAGGCAGGTTATACTGAGATGTACTATGACAATTTAAATGCTCATAATCAATATCTTGAGACTTTTGTGGCAAATGGATTGGTCGGATTGACCATTTTATTGTCAATTGTTGCATTCATGATGTACAAGGCAATATCGAGGCGCGGTCTGATTCCTATATTGTTTACACTTATCATATTGATATTTTTTCTCTTTGAGTCAATCTTAAACAGAATAGCCGGAGTTACATTTTTTTCTCTGTTTGCTTTTCTGTTGATGAACCTTAATGAGAATAATTACCATTCAGTTGAAAGCTTTGCAGATCGGTGAGAACAACAACCGGAGGAGGATTTAAGTTTAGATATCATTAAAAAAGGGAGCGGCGGGCTCCCTTTTCTGTTTAATATTTTTTAAATATATCATCGAGTTTTTGGCGATTTGCCAGAATAATCAATAACAGCAGTGTGATTGCGAAGAAAACAGGGATAACCAATTTCCCATAGTACATTCCACCATTATCTCTTCTTGCCGGTAATGAAAACTCGCTAAGTATGGTCACTACTCCCTTATATAAATTTCCTTCTGACTCAAGTAGTTGTTTTTTTGTGTATAAAGCATAGATATCATTATATAGCAGCTGGGTTTTTTGTTCCTGCATAAAAACAATCTGACCTCCATTAGCAGGCTTTTGATTTCTGGTCTCTTCAAAATACTTTACTTTTTGTAAGCTGTCGATCTGAATTATATCAAAGTTTACCCTGGTTAACAGATCGTGGTTCTGCTTTAGCCGAAGCCTGTTACGTTGCTGGAATAGTGAATCATTGTTGATAAAATTAATTATTCCATCCTGCACGAGACCCAGATCCTGTGGTGATTTTATTTTCGCCCTGACAGCTATCCGGTCCTGCATGATTATATTTATTGTATCTGCGGGATTATGATTCCCCTTATAATCAACAAAATCAGGTATTCCATCCCGGCTCTGGTCAATAATCCAGTAAGCACCTATATCGGAAATATTTTTAGCAGATTCAGGCTTCATTGACAGAGCACTTGATAATGCCGGTAAATTGCCTTCAAGACAAAAGTTGTGAAGTTTATTAATCTTCGATATAATTTCTGAGGTAGTTCCGGAATTATCTATCAGAGTTTTCTTTTCCATCACTGCCAGATTGTTTCTGAAAACCATATCCGAGGTATAGAAAGATTCGGATGCTGATTTCAACAGATATGAAGTGCCTATACCGGCAATTATGCTTAAACCAAGTGGCAGCCATCTGCGAACTATAAAAACCAGAGAAATCATTAATGCTCTTCCCAGAGTACTGCCCAGCCGTTCAAACGCTTTTCCGGCACTTCTGAAAAGATCTAGAAGATCTATTTCATCAGCTTTGTTGTTTAAATTATTTGAAGTATTCTCAGACATGCTTTTTTAATTGACGGGTTATTATACAAATATATTCAAAATAGGTCGATTATCAATTGAGATTTCAAAGGCTTAGATGAGATGGAATACCTTTTGCGCAAGATCACTCATCAGCGGTTTATAATCATTTACAAATTCGCCACTAACCCTATTGCCAATAACCAGACATATTGTAAGTGCTTTATGCCCAAGCAGTGCCGATAATCCATAAATAGCCGAACTTTCCATCTCGTAATTACTGATGGTTCTTCCCCTGAATGAAAACTCTGCAAGCTTTACATTTATTTCATTGTCAAAAGTCTCAAGTCTGAGCCTTCTTCCCTGGGGTGCATAAAATCCCGGAGCAGATATAGTAATTCCCTTTTTAAAATTAAGGCTCTGGAACATTTCCATTAGCTCCTTGTCAGCATTGACGGCATATGGATAGGAGAGAGTATCGGGCCATTCAAGATAGTCAACAAGTGCATCTGCCAGGCTTGTATCAAGAATCCAGTCGTAGCCTTCATAAAAATGGAGGAGACCATCAAATCCAATGGCTGTCTCTGTGAGAATACATGATCCTGCAGGGATGTCGCTTCTGAGGCCGCCTGATGTTCCAAGCCTTACGAAAGTTAACGAAACCGGCTCTTCTTTAACGATACCTGTAATCAGGTCAATATTAGCCAGTGCATCAAGTTCGTTGACAAGAATATCAATGTTATCGGTGCCAATACCTGACGAAATAACCGTGATTTCCGTATTTTCAAAGTAACCGGTAACCGTACGGAATTCCCTGTTCTCCTTTCTGACCCTTACCTCCTGCATCAACGATCCAAGCATCTCAACACGCCCGGGATCCCCAACTATTATTATTTTATGTGCTATATCTTCCGGCAGAAGATTCAGATGAAATATACTTCCATCTTTATTAGTTATGAGCTCAGTTTTCTTTTGCATATAGAATGTTTAGGCCCAAATTTAGCACAATCTATTTTAACAGCAAACAGATCTTTCTCTGAAATGGAGAGAGGGAGAAGGGGAGACTTAGGGATTAAGGGACTAAGAGACAGGAGAAATAATAATTCATGCACCCTGCACCCTGCAACCTGCAACCTGAGTTACCTATTTATAGTATTCCATTATTTTCCCTGAGATGAGCTGCAATGAAACTTCTGCAAGCTTGGTCTGGTAATGAGCAGATATCAGCCTTTCCCTTGCGTCAAGGAGACTCTTCTGTACCTCACGGAGATCAATTCCTGAAAGGCTTCCGAGTTTATATCTCTCCAGAGCAATATCAAGGTTTTCCCTGGCAGTCTGAAAATTCTGTTCTTCAAGTGATATAAGACGAAGGTTATTGCTATATGCACTATAGATTGTCAGCAGGTCCGCCCTGATGCCCTGTTCTATTTCACGGTATCTGAGATCTTTGCTTTCCCTGTCAATGGCTGAATTATGAATGCTTCTGCGCTTATTATTGCCGTCGAACAGATTTACGCCTAAGGTAAGTCCGTAGTTCATTCCGTCGATGGTCTGATTTTTACTTGTGCTCTGATCAAATGTGTTGAAATTGTAGTTATAACCACCTGAAAAATTCAGATAAGGATAAGATCTGGAAACAACAAGTTTATAATCGTAGTCAGAAATTATCTTGTTTTTTACAGCTATCTGAAGATTCGTATTATTCGTCAGGGTAAGGTCAAGAAGCTTCTCATAGAGCAATCCCGGATTTACAGCTATTGAAGTATCACTCGATGAGAATTCATTATTCAGATTTTCCACTGCCATGAGTTGATTCAACCTTATCTGGGCTGATCTTACAACCTCATTCTGTCTCGACAGGTTTGAACTGTCAGAATTGACATATACTCTTGACTGCAGAACTTCCAGCTTTGAGCCTGAACCCAAAAGATAACGGTCCTCGTCTATTCTTAACCTTTCGCGTGAAAGAGTCAGAGCATAGCTCAGGTTATTTTTCAGCTGAACCTGCAGAATGAAATTATAGTAACCTGAAACAACATCCGAAATCAGGTTTTCAATGGTCAGCTGTGTATGAAGCTGTCCAACCTGATTAAGCTCATTGAGCTTCTTATATGTTGTTATTGCATTGAAACCGTTAAAGAGAGTCATACCAAGCGTTACAGATCCGACAGTTGAAGTGTTGAATACCCCGTTTGACGTATTTTTTGTTCCGTCGGTGTTATTGATT
>Ga0315272_10000087_pt1 | contig 37542 bp, 39 predicted proteins | sample C3_middle_MG_FD_203918 | JGI IMG/M metagenome (GOLD analysis project Ga0315272, IMG submission 203918) | Sediment microbial communities from Yellowstone Lake, YNP, Wyoming, USA - C3_middle | ecosystem: Environmental > Aquatic > Freshwater > Lake > Sediment | place: USA: Wyoming | collected...
CAAACCCACCTGTGGAGAGCGTCGTCTGTTTCATCGTTCAATTCCGTTTGTTCGTTCTTCGATGCTGACATTATGAATCAAAATCGTTCAGGACTTAATCAGAGATTCCTTAATATTTAACGCGTTTAGCTAAAGTAACCAGCAGATACTCCAGCAACAAACCAATAATACCCACCGTGAATATCGCAATAATGATGTGTTCAACGTTCAGGTTATTCCACTCATCCCACACCCAGAAACCGATACCCACACCACCAGTCAGCATCTCGGCAGCAACGATTACCAGCCATGCGGTACCGATGGCAAGGCGAACGCCGGTGAGCATGTAGGGCAGGGTCGCCGGAAATAAGATCTTGGTGAACACTTTCCATTCCGACAGGTTGAGCACCTTCGCCACGTTGAGATAATCCTGCGGCAACTGACGCACACCCATCGCGGTGTTGATGATCATCGGCCAGATGCTTGAGATAAAGATCACCCATATCGCGGCCGGATTGGCCGCTTTGAATACCAGCAGACCGATAGGCAACCAGGCCAGTGGTGATACCGGTTTGAGCAAGCTGACGATGGGCGAGGTCATTTTATTGAGAAAATCAAAACGCCCGATCATGAAGCCCAGTGGTATTCCCACCAGTGCAGCCATACCAAAGCCGATACCGACGCGCTGCAGTGAATTGAGTATATTCCAGCCTATACCCTGATCATTCGGGCTTTTCACATAAAACGGATCACCAAACAATGCCACCGCCGAGTGCCAGGTCTTGATAGGGTCGGGCAGATTGGGGCTGGTTTGCGCCAACACGCCCCACAGCAGGATAAAAAATGCGAGCCCCAATAATGGCGGCAGTAAATTTTCCAGAATATATTTTTTTGCTTTCATCACTGACTTTCTTATCAATTATTACTGGTCAATTATTGCAGTCGAATTTAAAACTTCTTGTACTGCAACCATTTGCCATTGAGCGTCACCACCATGCGCGGCACACCGGGCGGATCTTCTATCTTCCGTATATCCACAGCCATGTCGATCGCGCTCATGATGCCGTCGCCGAAGATTTCATGGGCCACATCTTTATATACCGGCCCATAGAGCATAATTGCCTCGTAAAAGCGATAAACAAAGGGATCGGTGGGCGGCCACGGCTGCGCGGGCATGCGGTGAGGCACCTTCATCAGCACCGGTTTAATTTCCAGCGGCAAATCCAGCACTTTTAACAGCGCATCGGCTTCCTCTGACGTTGTCTGCCCGTAACCGTAAACCAGCATGGCGGTATAGACAGGGCTGCGGCCGATCAACTCAGCCAGCTGGGGCCATGTCATAGCATTGCTGTCCTTGGCCTGCAACAGCAGGTCGCGCACGATCTCCTTGTTTAACTTTTCCATTTCTTTCTATACCTTACGACACGGTGTATGCAGCCTGTTTCATCGCTGATGACAGGATGGTATATGCCTCCACCCAGGCGTCCTTTACTGACGGTGTAAAGCCGTCACCCAAGCCCTTGTCCAAGGTCCAGATCAACGCACTACCCACAGTGTCGTAATGCGCCTCTTTCACCCCGTAATCGACATGCCGGCGACCCATTTCCTGAATTGTTGCCAAAATAGGGCCCAGCTTGTCCAGACTGTTTACGACAGTGTTAATCATCGCCATCAGCTTGCGGCCCTGCTCAACCATGTCGCCCTTGAACATATGCCGGAGTGACGGATCGAGCACAAACAATTGTCCGTAGAATAATTCCGCCGCAGTGTCCTTGATAGGCACAACCTGTTGCCAGCTGCTGCGTACCAATGCAATTTTTTCGGTATTCATGTCACTTCCTTTGAATTGGGTTAGGCGGCTTGTATCTTGAACGACTCCGCATATTTCTTCGGATCTTTGCCGTCCCAGACTTTGCCATCCAGCAACTTCGAACTTCGCATCACATCCTTGGGCACAGCAATCTTCAACTGCGTCGCTGCCTGCTTGTACAAATCGATCTTATTAATTTGCCTGGCCACACCCAGATAATCAGGATGCTCTTTAAGCAAACCCCAACGCTTATGCTGGGTAAGGAACCACATACCGTCTGACAGGTAAGGGAAATTTACTGCACCCTCGTTATGGAACTTCATGTAATTAGGGTCTACCCACTTCTTGCCCAGGCCGTCTTCATACTTGCCTTCCATACGCTGATCGATAATATCAACCGGGCAATTGACATAAGATTTATCGGCGATAATTTCTGACACAGCGCGGCGATTCGCCATTGTATCGATGTACTTTGACGCTTCCAGCACCGCCATAATCATGGCACGTGCTGTATTGGGATATTTGTCAGTAAACTCCGCGGTACATCCCAACACCTTTTCAGGGTGATCCTTCCAGATGTCTTGTGTCGTGGTTGCAGTAAAGCCTATCTTGTCGGCGATGGCACGGTTACCCCACGGCTCACCCACACAGAAGCCATCCATTGCTCCCACGCGCATATTGGCCACCATTTGTGGCGGAGGCACAGTGATATTCTTTACATCCTTAAATGGGTCGATACCGGAATTTGCCAGCCAGTAGTACAGCCACATTGCGTGCGTGCCGGTAGGGAAAGTCTGCGCAAAGGTATAATCGCGCTTGTCGCTATCCACCAATTTCTTCAATGTTTCGCCGGTTGTTGCACCCTTATCTTTTAACTGATTGGATAAAGTGATCGCCTGACCGTTGTTATTCAAGCTCATCAGCACCGACATATCTTTCTTTGGACCGCCTATGCCCATGTGTACGCCATAAACCAGACCGTATAGAACGTGAGCCGCATGCAACTCGCCGTTCACCAGCTTGTCGCGCACACCTGCCCAGGATGCCTCTTTTGAAGGAATGATCTTGATGCCGTATTTTTCATCAAACTTCATCACGGAGGCGATCACCACCGAAGCGCAATCCGTTAAAGGAATAAAGCCGATCTTCACTTCTTTCAGTTCAGGCGCATCTGAACCCGCTGCCCAGGCTGCGCTGCGCACACCGGGGGGAACCATAGACATCAGCGCTGCGCCGCTCAATATCATGGATCCTTTTTTCAGAAAGTCGCGTCGATCAACATTAGCGGGGGTGACGCTCGACATGTCTTTAGTTTCTTTCATGGCTGTCCTCATTTAAAGTGTAGTGGGTTTCTTACGCAGACATACCCAGCAACATCTGTGCCACAAGCTTAAAATCCTTTGTTTTCAGTATTGAAAGCACAACATGCCTTGAAAAAGTGCATGGCACAAAGGAGATAAATGCGTCGAACTGGTGCAAAAAAAAAGCCGGTGCACCGAAAATGCACTCTTTATAAATTTGCGCATTGTTAAGATGCATTAGCAGAAATGCAGGTTGAGTTGAAGCTCAATGATATGGACAGCTCTAATCCAGAATTAGAGCCAAACTCAGCGAACTGCGGGAGAGCTATCCCGGTGAGACTAATTTGACCGGCGAGACTAATTTTATTAGTGCAGCAAGCTGCACAGCTTGCGCTTGTCAACAATATGTATAACGTGATCGTGTATCTTCAATATCCCATCTCGCTTGAAATCGTTCATCAGCTAGGTGATAGTCTGGCGTGTCGCACCGATCATATCGGCAATTTCCTGGTGCGTGAGCTGTACATTCATCACCATGCCCTCGCCTTCGCTTTGTCCATAGCGCGTGCACAACCAGAACAACAGTCTTGCAAAGCGCTTGTTCACTTGCTCACCCGCAACGTTTGCCAAAGTATCACTCAGGCAACGCAGCCGTGAGGTTACCACCTGGAGCAGCAAAAACATGACCTGGGGATGTTCGAATAAAAAAGAATTGAAACAACTCTGCGGAATACTTAATACTTCGGGATGATTGCATGCCTGGGCGTTGACTTCGCGTTCTCCGCATTGCATTGATTCCGCCATGCCAAAGATATCCCCGCCAAAGCAGAACCAGAGGATCACCTCTTTGCCGCTGGTTGCGATGCTGGAAACCTTCACCTTTCCGGATTTGAGAAAGTAGACACAGGAAGCGCTTTCACCGGAGCGAAAGATATAGTCGCCCTTTTCAAGCTTGCGCGTACTGCCTGTTTTATCCAAATCGCGAAACTGTGCGGGCGTCAATTGCTCAAGCACATTCCACGGCACCAGTGACAGACCGCCCATCACTTGATCATATTCAGATTTGCGCTGCTTCATGGGTATCTACCGGGAAAGCACTGTCAGCTAGCTGACATACATCCTAATTGATTTGTAGTCTAATGTCCCGCTGTCATTCGAGGCTTCAGGGGGGTTCGTATCAAGTTCCAGGCGATTACACAATAAAAAACTGCCTGGTGAGCATAGGCAATTGAAGGGAATACACATGAACATAGAGATGAAGCATGCAATGTGGAGTGCAGTAGCAACTCTGGGATTCTTGGCAAGCGCAGCAATGGCTGCGGACATAACGCCAAAAATGCAGATCAAGATTGATTCTTACAAAAAGCTGGCCGCTACCTGGGCTGCCGACGCTGACATCGTGAAAGCGGTGAAGGAGGCAAACACCCGCGGACCAATCAGCGGCATGGGCAATGCAAAGTGGCGCGAGCTTAAAGATACCGATCCCGTCGTGAGCGGGTTTGTCAGCAGCGCAACCGGCCAGTTGCTAAGCAAATGGATGACTGGACATGCCGCAGGTATCAACAAAATTGTGCTCTCCGGCAACAAGAGTCAGCGTGTAGCCTTTACTTCCATGCCGGCGATTTATATCGGCAAGGGCAAGCCCAATTTCGACGAGGCTTTCGACGGCAAGCTGTGGAACCAGGGTGAAACAAAACCCGACCCCAGCACGAATATCGACTCCGTGCAGGTAGCTGCGCCGATCAAGGACGGCAAGGATATAATCGGCGTCTTGCTGGTTAGCCTGAGCGCAGTCAACCTGCAATAAACATCTCGGGAAGAAATATTATGAGCGACATAGCACAGTCGGGATTTTTTTCGAAGTTTAAAGACAACATTATCGCCACCGGCCTGAGACCCTCCAAATCACTGGCGGGATTTTTTCTGGCGTGGGCGGCATTCTTTGTGATTTTATGGGTCATACCCCAGCCTGCAGGTTTAACACCAGCAGGCAAGGCCACGCTGGCTGTGGTTGTGTGGGCTTGCATCATGTGGATTTTTGAATCCATGCCTGCCGGCATTACCGGTATGCTGATCCCCATGCTGCTGGTACTGTGCTGCGCGGTGGAAAAATTCCCAAAGGCCGCGAGCGGGTTTACGACCCCGGTGGTTTTTCTATGCCTTGCGGCATTTTTATTCGCGGCTCTGATGCAGGCAGCGGGACTGGACAAACGCATTGCGTTAAGCCTGCTGCACAAGGTCAAGGTGAAAACGGTGAACGGCGTGATCTGGGCCATGTTTGGCGCAAACATACTGCTGTCCTTTATCATTCCAGCGGCCAATGCGCGTGCTGCCACATTACTGCCTGTCGTCAATGGCATCACCAAACTGTTCGGCGACACCCCGCAAGAGCAGGCCGGTAAAAAAGCAATCGTGATTCAAACACTGGTTTATGGCTCGATGATCAGCGGCATGTGCATCATGACCGCGCACCTGCCCAATTTTGTGCTGGTGTCCCTGTTTGAATCAGAACTGGCGTTGAACCTTTCTTACTTAGACTGGTTCAAGTTGCAATGGCCTTATCTGGGCATGTTTGTGCTGACGCAATGGTGGGTGCAGCATTATTTCAAAACAAAAAATGTCAGCATCAAAGGCGGAATTGAAAGCGTACAGAAGCAATACAAGGAACTCCCCAAAACCAGCCAGACCGAATGGCTGATACTGTCCGTATTCGCCTTTGTCGCCCTCATGTGGGTGACTGAAGATATTCATAAAATCCAGTCGCATAATTCCGCATTGATCGGTTTGGCGATTTTATTTACGCCGGGCCTGTTCAGCTTTAAATGGAAAGATGTACAGGATCGCACCATTTGGGGAACCTTCCTGCTGCTGGCAGGTGCACTGTCGATGTCTGCCGCGATGGGGTCTTCCGGTCTTGCGCAGTGGCTGTCGGATGTGATTCATCCATTTGCGGCGGGTCACCCCTGGTGGATGATCTTGTTGATTCTGATGGTGGGGACGCACGTCATCCGCCTTGGCATGTTGTCGAACGTGGCGGCGATCACCATGCTCGCACCGATTCTGGTTGCCCTGGCACCCAGGCTGGGCCTGCATCCGGTCGCCTTTACCATGCTGGTGTCAGACACCGATTCCTTTGCCTACATTCTGCCCACGCAAATCACCGCTGCTGTGATTGCTTACAGCAGCGGCACCTTCAGCATGAGCGACTATGCCAGGGTCGGCTGGGTATCTGTGCTGATCGCGATAGCCTACGGTACATTCATCATGGCACCGTGGTATGCCTACATGGGTATTCCGGTATGGGATCCGGCCGCGCCCTGGCCGTTCAAGTAAATAACGTCAGCTGGGCCGGTGTTCTGGTAAGGCATTTTTGTTCGACATAAAGCATATATCACGAGATAGCAGAAAGCCATTATGAAAAAAATGAGCATTGAGGAGCTAAAGAGCAAACTCGGTGACTACACCGCGCCGCCAGGCTTGTACGCGATCACCAAGGACATGCCATTTCTCGGCACTGTCAGCTGCAACGTGGAAACCATCGTCGCCGGTTCGTGGCAGGAGATCGTCATCGACTATACGCTGGGTGCGTCAGGTATGGCCGATGGCTCATGGTTTAAAGCCACTTTCCGTTTTTATTCTGACTGGGCTTTGTTCCAGAATACCGAGCCTGCTGGTGCCAATTTTATTTCTGCCGAATACCACGCCTGCCCTACCCTGCCCGGACAGAGCCCCGCCACTGTGCAGAAACTCAGCGTGCGCTTCGACCAGAAAGGCCACGAGCGTCCGTTTCAAAAGGCCGTGATCGTGGATACATTCGACGGCTATCTCAAAGCCGGTGATCACATCATCATCCGTCTTGGCGACCGTCGTTTTGGCGGCGCCGGGACACGCATACAGACTTTCGTTGAAGAAAATTTCAAAATCCGCTGCTATGTTGACCCGCTCGGTACTTCGCGTTTCGCCGCAGTCGGTGACGATCTGGTGGTGCAGATTGTACCGGGTGTTCCTGCACAGCTGCAGTGGGCCGGCTCGCGCATTGTAAGATCAGGCGAAAAGTTTCCGTTGCGGCTGCGCGCTGAAGACGAGTGGGGCAACACCTGCCGCAATCGTCCGGACCAGGTGGTGATCAGTGCAACACTGGATGGCAAGACCGTGTATGAAAAAAAGGGGAATCTTGCCGACAAAAACTGGTCGGTGCTGTTGCTGGAAGACCTGCCGACCAGACAAACCGGAGAGCTCGCTATCACCGCGCATATGCCGGAGCATCCCACAGTCAAGCCGCAGACATTTTATGTAACCGTCGATAAAAACCTGCTGTCACCGCGCATTTATTATTGCGACCTGCATGTGCATTCCGAAGATACCATCGGCACCAACTCCACCTCCTATAACCTGACCTATGGCCGCGACGTGAGCGGCCTCGATGTGCTGGCGTTCGCGCATAACGACTTCAACATCACCACCGAGAAATGGAATAAAACGGTCGAACTGATCCGCCAGATCACACGGGACGGCAGCTTTGTCGCCTACCCCGGCACCGAATGGTGCGGCAGCTCTTGCGCCGGTGGCGACCACAACGTGGTGTTCCTGCACGATCACGACCCCGAGTTCCCTTTTCTTAAAACCGGTGAGCATGTACGCTCGGTCGAGTGGAACGAAGACATGAAGGGCGGTGGCGTCGAACCCGGCGCGTGGCCGCTGGAAGAGCTGTGGGTGGCCTATGCAAAAGACCCCGAGGGTCACTTGTTGATCCCCCACGTAGGCGGGCGCCGCTGCATACTGGACTGGAACTATCCCAAGCTGGAACGCCTGATTGAAATCGGCTCGAGCTGGGGTCATTTCGGCTGGCTGTATCAGGAGGCAATGGAGCGCGGCTATAAAATAGGCGCCTCGATGGCGGGCGATGAGCACCGCGGACGTTGCGGCGGCGGCGTACCGGGTACAGCGGTGTTCGGCACCAAAGGTGGTATGAGCGGGGTGATTTCGCCTTCGCTGACGCGCCGTGATATCGCCACCAATCTGCGCGCGCGGCACACTTTTGCCTCCACCGGCGAGCGCAGCTACGGCATCATCAGTTGCGGCGAGCACATTATGGGCGATGAGTTCACGCACAAGGGCCCGGTAACCATAGCCTATCGTTTCCTCGGTGACAGCGGCTGGGATGAGATCGTCGCCTTTGACCACACCGGTGAGATCTGGCGCCGTGATTTGCAGCAGGAGTTGGGCTATTCCGAACGTAAAGTCAGGTTCCGCTGGGGTGGCGCACGCGTCAAGGACCGCTATCGCTGGGCGATCTGGAAAGGCACGGTCACCATCACCAACGCGGTAATCAACGATTTCCAGGGGCTGGGATTCGAGCACCGCGAGGAAACCTGCTGGCGCGAAAGCGCCACTACCATCGGCTTCAGGAGCGATACCTACGGAGATGTGGATGCGATAGAAATTGATGTGTCGCATCTCAAAACCGCAAAAATTCGGGTTGAAGGCACCATTGACGGATATGTAAAGGTGGGCGATCCGCTAAAAGGCAATCCATTCGTGCACTGTCCGACTTTCATCTGGGAAATCACCGGGGCGGAATTACTCGAAGCCGCGCGCCTGAAACAAGACCTGCCGGGCGTGGAAATGTTCCTGGGTTTCGAGCGTATGAGCGACTCACCCGCACCGCGCGAAGTGAGCGGTACGCTTAACATCGACCCGCACAATGGACCGCACGGTCACCGGCCGGTGTATTTCTTCGGTCGCCAGGTGGACGATGCAAAGGTGTGGACTTCGGCAATGTTTATGACTTTTAGTTGACGGATTGAAACTTCAATTTGTGTGCTGCATTTTCACATAGCGCTAATCTGGTAATGAAGTAAAGCAGTACTCGTGGCAGATGTAAAATATTAGCCGTGTCGTGCTTCCCAAACGATACGTTCAAACAGACGTCTCCAAAAACGGTAAAATCAATTAAACTGGCATTCTGTATGACTGCCAGCACACTCGTTGTTGCTTTTAAACTGTTCGTTGGATCGGGACATGCCATGATTTTTGCCATATCGCATCGCGCAGCAGCTTTATCAAGATCGTCAGGCAGCTTTTCCAAACTTATTCAAATACTGCTATTCACACCTGTTTTTTTATTGGGCGCCTGTGACAATTCCAGCAAGCCAGCCTACCAACCCGAATTTTCAGCCACGCCCAGCCCAAGCGTAAAAGAATATATTTTTGGTATACACCCGCAACGCAATCCAATAAAGCTACACGCCGTATTCAGCCCGCTGGTTAACTATTTAAACACCCGTGTGCAAGGCGCAAACTTCGTGTTTGAAGCCTCGCGTAATTTTTCAACGTTTGACCAAAATCTGGCCGAGCGACACTATGATTTTGTCCTGCCCAATCCCTACGGCACGATTAAAGGCATAGACAACGGCTACCGGGTATTCGGCAAAATGGGCAACGAAAACGATTTGCGCGGACTCATCGTGGTGCGGCGTGACAGCACTATCAAGACTGTTGCCGACCTGAAGGGGAAATCGCTTAGCTTCCCCGCCCCTACTGCCCTGGCTGCCACCTTACTGCCAAAATATTTTCTGCATACCCATGGTTTGAATGTAAACAAGGACATCAAGTCTATCTATGTGGGCTCGATGGAATCATCGCTGATGAATGTTTATCAGGGCAATGTCGCCGCGGGTACCGCCTATCCCCCGGCCTGGCGGGATTTCAGGAAAAATCAGCCACAAGTGGCAGCGGAATTAAAGGTGATGTGGGAAACCGAGCCTATGCCTGACAACTCGCTGATGGCGCGTGACGATATGCCGCGGGAGCTGGTCGAACGTGTGGCGCAGGCCTTGTTCGGCATGCATAACAACGAGCAAGGACGCGCCATCCTGGCGCGCATGGATTTGTCCCTGTTCAAACCGGCTGTCAATGAAGACTATCAATCGGTGCGCACCTTCATCAAAAAATACGAAGCCAGCATTGGGCCTGTCGATCAACCGAGCAAAAGGTAGCGCGCGATGACAAATAACATAGTTACAGTGCTGGCGCGTTTCTGGACGACATCCATACGCCGCCAGTTGATACTCGGCATCGCCCTGGTACACGCCGTGCTGATGACCATTTTTGTGGTCGATCTGGTGCACAGGCAAAGCCGTTTCCTGCACGAACAAAGCATCGCCCAGGCGGAAGGTTTAGCCAAGACGATCGCCAGCAGCAGCACCTCCTGGGTATTGGCGCATGACATCGCCGGGCTGAATGAGGTGCTCCAGTCGCAATCCAGCTTTCCCGATTTACGCTATGCCATGGTGGTGAGTCCGCGTGGCAAGGTGATTGCCCACACGGACAAAAGCAAAAACAATCTGTATCTTTCTGACGCCATCAGCCGCCGCCTGCTTGACAGCGAGGCTCAGGCACAAACCCTGCTCGCCAACAACTTGCTGGTGGATGTAGCCTGCCCCATCGTGGTGGACGATGAGTTGATAGGCTGGGCGCGCGTGGGTGTTGGGCAGGAAAAAATCGCCGCAGGGCTGGGGAAAATTACGTTTAACGGCATCATTTATACCGTTATCGCGATACTGGCAGGAAGTATTTTCGCCTACTTCATGGCTAAAAACTTGACGGGCGGTTTGCGTCATCTGGTCAGGATAGCGGAAGGTAATCGACTGGGGCGGCGTGAATTGCGTGCGAATCTGCAGAGACAGGATGAGATTGGTCAGTTGGGGCGCGACCTCAATCAAATGCTCGATGAACTGATAAAACAGGAACAGGATCTGCGCAAACGCGAAGCGGAACTCAGAAAGATTACCAACGTATTACCCGGCCCTGTTGCACGAGTCGACAAGGATGGACGGTATCTGTTTGTAAGTGCGGCTTACGAACGCTGGTTTGGCAAACGCCCTGGAGAGGCCATAGGCCACACCCAAAAAGAAATTCTCAGCAAAGCGCATTTTGAGAAAGTCTCACCTTATTACAAGCGCGCCCTGGCCGGAGAAAAAGTGGACTTTGAAATTTCGGTCAGTACGCCATCAGGTGAAATACTTTATGGCCAGTTCAATGCCATTCCTGACTACGACGCCGCGGGTGAGGTGTGCGGATTTTTTGTCACCGTGGCGGACATCACCGAGCGTAAAAAATCCGAACAAAACGCGCAGAAATTACGCGACCAACTTATCCAGGCCACCAAGATGGAAGCTGTCGGCCACCTCACCGCCGGCATCGCGCACGACTTTAATAATATGCTGGGCGCCATTATGGGCTATGCCGAGCTTTCCAAACACTTCATTCCTTCGGGTTCATCGGAAAAGATAGATGGCTATCTGGATGAAATCCTCAAAGCCAGCAACCGTGCCAAGGAGCTGATTTCGCAAATGCTGACCTTTAGTCGGCTGACACCCGACACACCGGGTGAAAATGCCCCCGTTACCCTGCTGACGCCGGTTGTCAAAGAAGTCGTGTCTTTGCTGCGCTCTTCCATTCCCAGCACCATAGACTTGAATTATGAAGTCGAGGATGCTGATCTAAAATCTCTAATATTGCCGATTAACCTGCACCAGATCATTCTGAACCTGGGCATCAATGCGCGTGACGCCATAGGCGAATACGGCAAGATCAATATAACCCTGGGCAAATACGTCACCAGGGGTCAGGTGTGCGACTCCTGCCAGCAACACTTCGCCGGTGAGTTTGCACAACTCACCGTAAGCGATACAGGCACGGGTATTGAGCTGCATGTCCTGAAGAATATCTTCAATCCCTTCTTTACCACCAAGGTCGTCGGCAAGGGTACCGGGATGGGCTTGCCGGTTGTACATGGGCTGGTGCACGCCCTGGGCGGTCATATACAGGTAGAGTCCATATTGGGCAAGGGCACTGCGATCAGCGTGCTGCTGCCCCTGGCGCTGACCGCGGCCAGCGACGAGTCTCTCATCAACATACCGGTAAGCACCGGTGGCACTTTAGTGGGCCTGAGCATAATGGTGGTGGATGATGAACTCTTTATGACCGCGATGCTGCAAGAGTTTCTCAGCATGCGCGGTGCGCAGATTACGACTTTCAATTCGCCCCTGGCAGCATGGACCGCCTTTGAGCACCAACCGCACAGCGTGGATGTGGTGATCACCGATGAAACCATGCCCGGCCTCTCCGGTATGCATCTGGCGGAGCGCATGCTAAAACTCAGGCCGGACTTGCCGATTATCCTGTGTACAGGGTACAGTGACCATGCAACGGCAGAACTGGCTGAAAAAGCAGGTCTTGCGGGATTTTTTTACAAGCCGCTGAAGTTAAACGTGCTGTTAGAAAGAATTCTTTTGGTGGTTAAAAAGACGCTTGGTTAATAATCAGCTTGGCTCATTACGCAGGTCAATTAGCGTAAATTGCACCATCCAGACTCCTGCTACCGGCTGCTTAAGTTCACGCTTTAAGCGGCAATAAAAAAGGTGTGTCCATGAATTTTAAAAAATATATTCACCTGCTCCCCCCCCAGATTGCGCTATCGATCGATATATTCCTCGCGCTTGCCGTTGCTTTTGGAATCTACCTCTACGCTGAAAAACAAATTGTTGTTGAAAACGAGCGCCGCATGGTTTCGCTCAAGTTGACAAATCAGTTGCGCCATAACTCGGATGACCTGACCCGGATGGCGGTGACTTACGTGGTCACCGGTGATCCCCGCTACAAACAGTATTATCGGGACATCCTGGCCATTCAGGGCGGCACAAAAGCGCGCCCCGCGAACTATATCAATGCCTACTGGGATCTCGTGCTGGCAAATGCCCAACCGCCTCAATCAAATAACGAAGTTGCTATTTCAATGTTTGATTTAATGCGCCAGCACGGTTTTAACGAGGAAGAACTCAGCAATCTGGCCGGAACCACAAGGGATTACGACAACCTGGCTGCAATTGAACTCAATGCCATGAAACTTGTAGAGGCAGGCGGAAAAGATTTGGAGGTGAACCGGAGAAAGGCAATCCTGATGCTGCATGATGACAACTATCATCATGCCAAAGCAGGCGTCATGGCACGCATCAACGAATTTCACCAACAGATGGAGATGCGCACTCAAGCAGCCATACGCAAAGCGAAACTGACCGCCATCATTTTCATGATGGTTTTTAGTGTCGGCTTACTGGCAGCAACCGCTCTCATTTGGATTGCTTACGTGGGTTTGCGCACCAAGCTTGGAGCCTCTGCCGAAGAGGTACAGGCACACATGAGCAAAATGGGTCTGGGAGAATTCTCTTCCCCACCACCTGACACCCCGCTCATTAAAGACAGCGTACTCGCCGGCCTGTTTGAAATGCAGACCAAGCTGCACGCCCTTGAGATCGAACGCAGCCTCTCTGCGGCGGTGCTGCTACAAAGCCAGGCAGATCTTGAAGAAGCACAGCGTATCGCGCACATTGGCAGCTGGCAGATGGACCCTGCCTTTAATCATGTCACCTGGACAGCGGAACTTTACCGCATATTCGGCTTGAATCCGGCGTTACCCCCGCCGGGCTACGAGGAGCAATCCCGCCTGTTCACAGCGGAAAGCTGGGAGCGCCTGAACCTCGTTATGTCCGGCACACGGGAAAGCGGAACTCCCTACGCGCTTGAGCTTGAAATGATCAGAACAGACGGAACGCGCGGATGGATACTGGCGCGCGGAGAGGCCCTCAAAAGCGCAAGCGGCGATATCATCCAGCTACACGGGGTGGCAGCCGATATCAGCGAACGCAAACAGGCGGAGTTTGCCACACAAGTGTTGCGCGACCAGCTTATACAGTCGACCAAGATGGAAGCGGTCGGACACCTCACCGCAGGTATCGCTCACGACTTCAACAACTTGCTGGGGGCGATCATGGGTTATTCGGAGCTTTCCAAACTTAAAATTGCCACAAATAATACAGATGTTGTCGACAACTATATGGATGAGATCCTCAAAGCCGGCAACCGCGCCAAGGAACTGATCTCACAAATGCTGGCCTTCAGCCGTGTGGCACCGGACGCTAAGGGTACAGAAGCGCCGGTAACACTATTGACACCCGTTATCAAGGAAGTCGCCTACTTAATGCGCTCTTCCATTCCCAGCACCATAAATTTGCACTATCAGGTCGACGACCAGAGTATCAAGGCGCGTATCCAGTCGGTAAACCTGCACCAGATCATAATGAATCTGGGTATCAATGCGCGTGACGCTATCGGAGAATATGGCAACATCACCATCTCGCTTTCCCGGCAGCACTTCAGCGAACAAGTGTGCGATTCCTGTCAGCATGCCTTTAAAGGCGAATTTGCCCGGCTCACGGTGAGCGACACAGGCAGCGGCATCCCCGAACATATCCTGAAAAATATCTTTAACCCCTTCTTTACCACCAAAGGAGTGGGAAAAGGTACGGGTATGGGGCTGGCCGTGGTGCACGGGCTGGTGCACGGATTTGGCGGCCATATACAGGTGGAGTCGTTACCGGGCAAGGGCACCGCGATCAGCGTCCTGCTCCCCCTGGTAACGACAGTGGATGCTGGTGAGGATAGCCACACCACGGTGGACAGCACGTCTGTCACATTAGTGGGCATGAACATAATGGTGGTGGATGATGAGCTTGCGATGACCGCAATGCTGCGTGAAGTCCTCAGCACACACGGCGCGCAAGTTCTTGCATTCAACTCACCACTGGCAGCCTGGAGTGTCTTTGAGCAAGAATCGGATGAAATAGATGTCGTAATCACCGATGAAACCATGCCCGGCCTCTCCGGCATGCATCTGGCTGAGCGTATGCTTAAACACAGACCGGGCATGCCCATTATTCTCTGCACTGGATACAGTGAACATGCAACGCCCGAACTGGCTGAACAGGCAGGGCTGGCGGGATTTTTCTACAAACCGCTGAAAATGATTGATTTACTGCAAAAGCTGCGACGAATACTTCAACAAAGAGACATGAACCAAAATATCAGCGCAATTTAGCGAGCCGGGCGGGGAAGTACGCACAGGGCTGACAAGGGGAAGACTTTTCTTTGGGCCTGCCTGCCCGGATCCCCGTGTTTGCGGGAATAAATCAAAAGAAACGACACGAAGGTTGAACACAGCAAAGGTTTTAGGGTAGAATCGCGCCTCTTTTGAAAACTGGTTGGAGTAATTGCTATGGCACGTGTCTGTCAAGTAACTGGAAAACGCACTGTTGTTGGTAACAATGTGTCCCACGCGAATAACAAAACAAAACGTCGTTTTTTACCGAATCTGCAGCGTCGTCGCTTGTGGGTAGAGGGTGAAAACCGCTTTGTTTCCATCCGTCTGTCGAACGCAGGTCTGCGTACCATCGACAAAAACGGTATCGAAGCAGTGCTGTTTGAAATGCGCGCTCGCGGCGAAAAAATTTAAGGAGTAGCTCAAATGCGTGAAAAAATCAAACTGGAATCCAGTGCTGGTACGGGTCATTTCTATACCACCACCAAAAACAAGCGCACTACGCCTGAAAAAATCGAGATCAAGAAATTTGATCCGGTTGCACGCAAGCACGTTTCATACAAAGAAACAAAGCTGAAGTAATTCGCAGCAAAGCAATTCGTGTCCTGGCTATGCCCACCCAACGAAAGTCAGGTGGGCATTTGTTTTGCGCTAAAATTAGCATCCAACGCACAAAGGATGCCCATGACCTCGCAGCTCCAGCACACTCCCACCCCCGATAGCACATTGCCGGAGATGCAGGCCATCCTGAAACGGCAGCAGCTGGCCTATGCCAGTGCCCCCATGCCCGCACTGCAACTGCGCAAGCAGCAGTTGAAAACACTCAAGTCCCTGCTACTCGAACACCAGGACGAGATTGCAGCCGCGATCAACGCCGACTTCACCGCGCGTTCGAAAGATGAAACCCTGCTTGCTGAAATCATACCCTGCGTGCAAAGCATCAATTACACTTTGAAGCACCTGCGCCGCTGGATGCAAGCTGAAAAACGCCATGTAAGCCTGCATTTTCTGCCGGCCAGCGCGTGCGTGGTCTATCAACCGCTAGGGGTGGTCGGCATCGTGGTACCGTTTAATTACCCGCTGAATCTGGCCATCGTGCCACTGGCAACCGCTTTGGCAGCAGGCAACCGCGCGATGATCAAAATGTCCGAATTCACACCGCGCACGGCCGAGCTTATGCGCAACATGCTGCGCAAAGGTTTTGCCGAGGAACAGGTTGCGGTCATCACCGGTGCAGCAGATGTAGCCGCCGCATTTTCACGGTTGCCTTTCGACCACCTGCTGTTCACCGGCTCTACCGCCATAGGCAGACAGGTGATGCGCGAAGCCGCAGAAAACCTGACCCCGGTGACGCTGGAGCTGGGCGGCAAATCGCCGGTAATTATTGCCGACGACATCCCGTTGGCAGATTTTATCGAACGACTGTGCTTTGCCAAATCGCTGAATGCCGGGCAAACCTGCGTGGCGCCGGATTATGTGCTGCTGCCGCGCGGCAAACTTGAGGAATTTATTCAGCTATATAAAGACACCTTCCGCAGGATGTACCCCACGCTCAACGGCAATCCGCACTACACCAGCGTGGTCAATGCACACACCTATCAGCGCCTGCAAGACTGGCTCAAAGATGCGGCTGACAAGGGTGCGAAAATAGAAAAAACAAGCGACGAAAGCATTAACGACGGCACCTTCCGCATGGCCTTGCATTTGGTGAGCCGGGTTACGGACGAGATGAAGATCACGCAGCACGAACTATTCGGGCCGATACTGCCGCTTATCCCCTACGACAATATTGAAGCAGCACTGGCCTATGTAAATCGGAACCTGCGCCCGCTGTCACTGTATCTGTTCAGTTACGACCGTGACTTGCAGCAGCACGTCAGCAGCCACACCCATGCCGGCTCGATGTGCATCAACGAAGCTCTGCTGCAGGTGGGCGTGGATGATTTGCCGTTTGGCGGCATAGGCGCTTCCGGCATGGGCCAATACCACGGACGCGAAGGATTCCTGGTCCTGTCAAAAGCGAAAGGGGTGATGCGCAAAGGCAGGTTAAACTCAATGAAACCTGTCTACCCGCCTTACGGTGGAATCATACAAAAATGGCTGTTGAAATGGCTGACACGCTGAGCCTGCGATATTTTATCGCAGAGCATAATTTTCGTCCGGTTACATCAACGAAGTAATAAGCTCGCAAACGGAGCAAAATGTTATGGTTGGGAGGGCTGGCTGATTTCCTTGTTAGTCATCTGCATCTACCTGTCTTTCGAACAGAACTTTCAACAGGTCGATTAATAGATAAGCAAGAGAATAATGTACTTGGTCATTACATAATCCTAAAACCTTCCCTCGCCTTAACTCGATGCGCGCACACTCTGTTATAATGCGCGTCGCAACATCGCTTCAGTCTAGCTGTTGCTGCCGATTCCGGTTTGTTTCACCCCCTTCCATCAGCCTAAGACTGGCGCCTCCCGTGGCGACAGGCCGATTTTATTTCAGGAATATATAATGAATTTTTCATCTCTCGGTTTGTCCGACGAAATCCTCCGTGCCGTTACTGAGTGCGGTTATACCGAACCAACCCCCGTACAAGCGCAGGCAATTCCCGCTGTGCTTTCAGGCGGCGATCTGCTGGCCGGTGCACAGACCGGAACTGGCAAGACGGCCGGTTTTACCCTGCCCATTCTGCAACTGCTCACCGCCAGCAAGAAGCCTGCTGTTGGCAAGGGTGCGATCCGCGCTCTGGTGCTGATCCCCACGCGCGAACTTGCCGCCCAAGTGGAAGAAAGCGTCATCAAATACGGCAAATACCTGAACCTGAAGTCGATGACGATGATAGGCGGCGTCAACATCAATCCGCAGATCAACAAACTCAAAGGCCGCGTGGACATTCTGGTGGCAACACCGGGTCGTCTCCTCGACCATCTGCAGCAAAAAACCGTCGATCTGTCGCACGTCGAAATACTGGTGCTGGACGAAGCCGACCGCATGCTGGACATGGGATTTATCCGCGACATCAAAAAAATTCTCGCGGTGCTGCCCAGGCAACGCCAAAACCTGCTGTTCTCCGCCACCTTCTCCGACGAGATCAAGGGGCTGGCAGACGGTTTGCTCAACAAGCCGGCCATGATAGAAGTGGCTCGACGCAATGCGACTGCAGAATTGATCACGCAGAAAATATATCCGGTGGATCGCGAACGCAAGCGTGAGCTGCTGACCAAGCTGATCAAGGACCATAACTGGTTTCAGGTACTGGTATTCACCCGTACCAAACATGGCGCAAATAACCTCGCAGAATATTTAAGTAAAGACGGTATCCCGTCTATGGCGATTCACGGCAACAAGAGCCAGGCTGCGCGTACACGCGCCCTGGCAGAATTTAAAACCGGCAAGCTGCAGGTGCTGTGCGCAACCGACATCGCCGCACGCGGTATCGACATCAGCGAACTGCCGCATGTGGTGAACTACGAATTGCCCAACGTGGCGGAAGATTATGTGCACCGCATCGGACGTACCGGACGTGCCGGCAGCGAAGGCGAAGCGAGCTCGCTGGTATGTATCGATGAACACAAATTGCTGCACGACATCGAGCGCCTGATCAAGCGTGAAATTCCTGTGGTACAGGTGCCGGGTTTTGAACCTGATCCACGCATCAAGGCCGAGCCTATTTTGAACGGTCAAAATCGTGGCCAGAGTGGACGCGGCCAAGGAAGAGGGCAACCCAGATCGCAAGGTCAGGGACAGGGTCGCAGTCAGGGACAAGGTCAACCACGAGCCCAGGGCGCAGGCAAACCCCAGGGCCCCGGCGGCAGAAGCCAGGGACAAGGCCAGGGTAAACCCGCAGCGACGCGTGCCGGTGCTCAACCCCGTGCAGGTGGCAATAGCAATGCCCGTTCAGGCAATGTACCCGGCCATGTCCAGCTCACCGTACCCGGCGGCATGCCGCCCCCGTTGCATCGTTCAGGCGGACGCGGACGCTAAAAATCCATACTTTGCGGGCATGCTCCCTGCGTTTTGTCTCGCTTTGTATTTTTTGAAGACACCTAAGCCGGACCAGCCTGCATCAACTGTGGGAGCGCGGACGTCCGCGTTCCAGGTGGGTATTTCCCCTGCAAATGCACGACACACACCTGATTACTGTTATATTTTCACATCATGACTGATAAGAAACTCAATGAATAAAGAATCAAATGACGACATCATCACCTCCACGCAACTATGGTTAGAACGCGCGGTGATCGGGCTGAACCTGTGCCCGTTCGCCAAGGCGGTGCATGTCAAAAAGCAGATACGTTATGTGGTCAGCAGTGCGACTACGCATGAAGAACTGCTCAAGGAGTTAATCAACGAACTGGAACTGCTGGCAGAGTCATCGGCAGAAAAAATCGACACCACTTTGCTGATACACCCTTATGTGCTGGGCGATTTTCTCGACTACAACGACTTTCTGGATGTGGCGGATGAGACGCTGGAGGAACTGGATCTGGCCGGCGAGCTGCAAATCGCCAGCATGCACCCACACTACCAGTTTGCCGATACCCAGCCTGGCGATATGGAAAACTACACCAACCGTTCGCCCTACCCCACCCTGCACCTGCTGCGTGAAAGTAGTGTAGACAAGGCGGTGGCAGCGTTCCCCGAGGCCGACCAGATATTTGAAAAAAATATCGAAACCATGAAAAAATTGGGGCATGAGGGTTGGAACAAGTTGTGGAAAAAGTAACGAGCATGGCAATAATCCTATTGCTGACAAAGAAACCTGCCAAACACGCTTCCCCCTCCCTAACCCTCCCCCGGAGGGAGAGGGAACTGGCTCACCCGCAACCTGAACTACAAATTTCAGTTGCACTAGCCCCCTCTCCCTCCGGGGGAGGGCTGGGGTGGGGGAGCGATTTTGAAAAACACAAGGGCCAGCTCAAACTGCAACTTTTCAGGCCCAGCCAAGCTGGCAATATTGTCACATGACAATAACTCATTTTTCCCTGTTGACCCCTGATGTCATGCTGAATGCGCTGGAGAGCGTCGGCCTGCGCAGTGATGGCCGCGTGCTGGCTCTTAACAGTTACGAGAACCGCGTATACCAGATCGGTATGGATGAGGGTCCGCCGCTGGTGGCAAAATTTTATCGCCCCGGGCGCTGGACGGATGAGGCGATACTTGAAGAACACGCGTTTGTGCTGGAGCTAGTCGAGCGCGAAATTCCGGTGGTACCCGCGCTGACGCTTATCAACGGAAAATCCCTGCACAGCTTTGACGGCTTCCGTTTCAGCGTATTTGCCAAACACGGCGGCCGCGCACCCGAGCTGGAAAATCGCGACACGCTGGAATGGATGGGACGTTTCCTGGGACGCATCCACGCCATCGGTGCGCTTAAGCCGTTTCAACACCGCCCAACTTTAAACATCAAAAATTTTGGCGAAGAACCTTATGCCTGGTTACTGGCGCATGACTTTATTCCGGCGGACCTGCTCCCAGCTTATCGCAGCGTGGCGGAGCAGGCGCTGGATGGCGTGCGCCATTGCTATGACCGCGCAGGAAAAGATTTATACATGCTGCGCCTGCACGGCGATTGCCACGCGGGCAATGTGCTGTGGACGGACGATGGTCCGCACTTTGTCGATTTTGACGACAGCCGCATGGGTCCCGCGGTACAGGATTTGTGGATGCTGCTGTCGGGCGAGCGCAGCGACATGGTGCGGCAACTGGGAGATGTGCTGGCGGGCTACGAAGACTTCCATGATTTCGATGCGCGCGAACTGCATCTGATTGAAGCACTACGCACCCTGCGCCTGATTCACTACGCGGCGTGGCTGGCACAACGTTGGGACGACCCCGCATTCAAGCTGGCGTTTCCGTGGTTCAACACGCAGCGCTACTGGCAGGATCGTATCCTGGAATTACGCGAACAAATTGCACTGATGGATGAGGCGCCGCTATGGCAAAGCTGAACGCTAGCGACCTGACCAAACTTTTAGATTAGTAGCCTAAACCCTCACCGACGATATCGCGGACAATATTGAGAACAAACATTTCGTTGTAGCCGTGCCACTGGCCATACTTCTCGCGCATCGGGTAATAAACAGCGTCAAAATACCGCTCCATCTGCTTGTCATTTACCCCCATCGTGCCGGTATTTTTTATCGTCTCACGCGCCAAACGGCGGCCTTCCTCCATCATATCGCGCCAATCGATCAAATCTTTCTTCGCTCCATAGCCAAAATGTGAGGGCACAAAAATATCAAAGTCGATGCTGATGAGCCTGTTCATTGCAGCAAGATAGCCGGGTGCATAGCGATCTGGCACACCGTCCGGTGCCATGGTTTTCACCAGACCCAGGTCGGCGGTAAAGACGAGCCGCTCAGCGGGAAGATGAAAAGCGTAGAGCGTATCTGTATGCGACATTCCCATATATAGCGCCCGAATTTCCACACCACCAATATTCAGAACCGTATCGCCCGAAATATACCGGGTCGGCTCAAGCACCTCCGCATGATCAACTGCCTTCCAGTACGCCATACTTTTTTCGTGCGCGATCACATTTGCAGGTGCGAGCACTGCACCGCCACGGGTATGGTCAAGATGATAGTGCGAGTAAAACAGAGTGTGTACCCTCTTGCCCGGGAATTTTTTCTCCAGTTCAATTTTCAGTGCCGTCGACATCTGTGCATTCATCGGGTCTATTACGACCAGCCCCGCATCCGTATCAATAATCAGATTGCGATACCAGTTCCATCTAAAGGTGTAGACCCTGTTGCTTACTTTATCGAGTTGAGTACCGTCGATGCCCTCGCCGTGGAAATACGGCTCTACCGTGCCCATCACAGTTTTAAGGATGAAGGGTTTGGGGCTGCAGCCAAGCACCGCAAGACCCGCCATTGCAGCCAGCGTAAATACAAATATTTTTTTGTTCATGACATATCCTTTTCGCGTAGAGAGAGGTATCGGTGCTGTTAATCAGGCATGGAACGATAGCGATGTGACGTCGTCTTTGCGCAGAAGCTTCCAGATCGATACCAAGTGAAACCACAACCACAATGGCGCGGGAAAAAAAACTGCATACATCATGCTGTGGTGAGGGCCGATTTGGGGCAGCAAAATAAGCGCCAGGGAACTGGCCACAATCAGAATATCTGCGAGTCCGAAAATATTTGCAAACCACGCACGGCGCCGCCCTTGAACACCTGCAGCAACCGAGAAAGCGGCAATCAGTCCAAAAAATCCCGCGCCTATATGGGTGTAGCCATCCATGATTCCAAAACCCAATGGCAAAACACCGGTACTTGCCTGCATTAGAAACGTCGCGCCAAAAAAAACTCGAACACCCTGCAGCAGCAAAAGCTGACGCTGGTCCAGACCCAGCAAGAGCCGGTGGATAGGCGGGATAAACATTAGCACTGCCCCGACAATACCCACACCCGCAAAAATCAGCAGCAGAAATGCAACACCAGAAACATCTTTGGCAAACAGACTCTCATTCGACAAGCCATAATGCAGCGCGCCTAGCCATAGCAACATTGATGCAGTAATAGCAACGGCAATTTTCCCAATTGGTTTAAACAGGCCTAACACCCACAGGGTGTAGATCATCATGAGTACATCCAGTCCTATCATGATTGCGGCAGACGAAATATTCGACATCATTTTTATTCCTTGAGTGTTAAGATGACAGTGCGCAGATTAAGCGCAAACAGGAGTCGTTTCTATGTTCAAACAGCCTAATAAGTTTGCAGATACAACTGTTTCAAAATTAAATACAGATGTTTTAGATGACGCGCTGAGATCTCTGCACATTAGCGGCAGCGTGCTGTTGCGAGAGGCTTATTCCCCGCCATGCGCGATTTCTATTCCCCGTGCGGAGAAGCTTGGAAAGTTACTGGGTACAAAAGAAGGAACACGCGTGGTCGCCTTCCACCTTGTAGAATTTGGCCATTGCGAAATCAAACCCGAGTCTGGAAATGCAACGACACTCACTGCCGGGGAAATGGTTATTTGCTTTGGTGGTGAAGCGCATCAACTTTCTCAAGGCAAAACAAAACTCATTCAGCCTATTGAAGAATTGCTGGCGGGTGGAGTCAATACGCAGCAACCCACCAAGGCAGGCACAGCACCGGGGGTATCGCTGTTATGCGGCGTATTCATGTTAAACCACACTGCGTTCAATCCATTATTTGCGGCATTACCTCCTGTCATGCGGGTAAACCTTTCACGCATGGGCGAGCTACACAATCTTTCCGGTGTAGCACACATCATGGCCAACGAGATTACGCGCACAACCCTGGGCAGCGGGTTTATCGTCGAGCGCCTGCTGGAAGTGTTGTGCGCAGAAGCGGTGCGTGCGCATATCGAAGCGGCACCCCGACATGAGACAGGTTGGATCCGTGGCATAAAAGATCCCATCGTGGGTCGCGCCCTCAAGGCGATCCATTCGAATCCCGCCGAAAATTGGACGGTGCAGCGACTGGCACAGGAAGTAGCTATGTCTCCCTCACGCTTTGCCGCACGATTTTCCGAGTCACTCGATGATAGCCCCATGGCCTACGTCGCTAAATGGCGCATGAATATTGCCTGCAGAAAACTATCCGCATCAAGTATCAGGGTCGAACAACTTGCAGCCGAGATCGGCTATGAAAGCGTGGCTGCTTTCAATCGCGCCTTCAAGAAGCATATAGGCCTGCCACCCGCTGCCTGGCGCTCGCGTGAAAATGCATCCCGGCAGTTTTAATGTCGGGATGCAAGCAGCACTTTAAAACAATGCCAGCCTTTTCAATACTGCCGATACGCTGAATTACATAGCCGCAAACTGCTTCTCCACCGCCTTGTGATCCTGTAGCCAGGCCGCGTAGACCTGTGTAGACATCGAATCCGGAAAGATATCTTCCTGGTTCATCGCAATACCAGACACAATAGCCTTTGCCACCTCAACAGGGCTGGCCTTCGGTACATCAACGCCAGCGAGCATGTCCGTGTCGACACCCGCAGGAAACACACCATGCACCGTGATGCCCTTGCCCGCCAGGCTTGCGCGCAGCGACAGAGTCATTGACCAGGCAGCAGCCTTGGAGGCGTTATAGCCAGAAAGTCCCGGGGCGCTTACAAGGGAAACGAGCGAGAGCATGTTCACAATCGCACCGCCCCCGTTGCGTTCGATAACCGGTACAAATGCACGGGCCATCAGCAATTTGCCATAGAAATTGGTTTCGACATTTCGCTTTACTGCATCGAGCGGCACGTCCAAGATGCCACCAAAATCTAGTACTCCGGCATTATTGATAAGCAGGTTGGCATCGCTCGCCTCCTTGGGCAAAGACGCCACACGCTGGTGATCGGTCACATCTAGTTGCAGCGCTAGAACGCGCTTGGGGTCAAGTGCCAGCGTAGCAGCCAAGCTGTTGATGTCGCGCGCGCTTGCATAAACTTTCTTTGCACCCGCATCGAGCAATGCGCGAACCAGCTCTCGACCAATGCCGCGATTGGCACCTGTCACCACAGCAACGACTTGTTTGATTTCCATTTGTATTCTCCTAAAGTAAGATTTGATTTAACGGAAGCGCACTTTAGGTTGAATGTGTAGTTAGATAAATCGTTAGCCACGCACTGCATTCGTGCATATACTGCATGAATGGACACCGAAAACATGAAGACATTCGTCGAAGTCGCACACCGTGGCAGCTTTGCGGAAGTGGCTCGCGACCGTAATGTTGATCCCTCCTCCGTATCACGCGCAGTTGCGCTATTGGAAGACGAGGTTGGCGTACGAATGTTCCAGCGCTCTACTCGTCGCGTCTCCCTCACCGAGGCTGGTGAAATTTATCTAGCGCGTATCGCAGCCGTGATGGACGAATTAGACCATGCCGGAGAAGAAGCACGCGGAATGAGCAGCAATCCAACGGGTACCCTTCGTTTGACCACGTCGGTCGCCTATGGCAACACTTGTCTGGTTCCGTTGCTACCGCAATTCAGACAGCAATACCCCAAGATAAAACTTGAACTGTTTTTGACCGATACCGTAGTTGACCTCGTGTCCGAGCGTGTAGACTTGGCTATCCGGCTCGCACAACAATTTGAGGCCGATTTTGTAGCCACAAAACTGTTGGACACCCATTACCGCGTTTGCGCCAGCCCTGGATATTTAAAAAAAAATAAAGCGCCAACAAAACCCCAGGAACTACAGCAGCACAATTGCCTGTTATTCCCCCTGCCTGATTTCAGGTCTCGCTGGATCTTTAAAAACAAAAAGGGAACCGTTGAAGAAATTCCTATACACGGTGATGTGACTATACTGAACGCGCTCGCCTTACGTGCTTGTGCATTGTCAGGCATGGGACCTGTATTACTGTCCAATTGGTTAATCGATGAAGATATCGCACAGGGAAAATTGATCGATCTTTTTCCAGATTACCGCGTCACAGCAAATGAATTCAATAACGCTATTTGGCTTGGATACCCAAGCCGGGTTCACTTGCCCAATAAAGTACGCGTCATGATTGATTTTTTAAAGCAACACTTGGGTAATTTGTAGCGTTATGAATAAGAGCAAAGTTTGTCCATGCGGCAGCAATAAAACTTACGTTGACTGTTGTTGTCGTTATCTCACAGGCAGTGAAACCCCTGCCACAGCCGAAACCTTGATGCGTTCGCGGTACTCCGCATATACGTTATTACGCGATGACTATTTGCTGCATACCTGGCATCCCTCCACCCGACCAGCCCAGCTAGGACTGGCGGATGATGCAGCAAAAAAATGGCTGGGTTTGCAAGTGCAACGTTACGAACAAAAAGATGCCGACCACGCAATTGTCGAATTCGTGGCGCGTTATAAGATCGGTGGACGTGCACACCGGCTGCATGAAGTGAGCCGTTTTGTCCGAGAAGACGTGCGCTGGTTTTATCTGGACGGCGAAGTAGATTGAAGCAATTTTTTCCCTTGCTCGGTAAATTTCCACCAGACTAATTTTTCCCCGTATTGCATAAGATGTTTGCGCTTCAAAGGCACTTCAAAGGGGACGCTACACTTTGTTTGTTTCTTACGAATTACGAAATTAATACGAATTGAAGGTAGCGTTCCCGTTATATAGTTCACTTTATTATCAACCACAGTAAGAATGGTAAGCCAATGATAAGGGCAGATGCAACGAGATGGGTAATTGAAATCTGTGTGCACTCAATGCATCAAACAGTGAATTTTAAAAACCGTTCAAGCAGCCAAGTCGAAAACAAAATCTACTTATATTGTAATGCTTAATAATGAAATAAGCATCGCGAGCTCAAAATCTACTTGGGCGTCAATAATGAAAATGCTCATAAAACGTAGAAAACGACCACTGGGTTGGGTGTCCCGGATGATCGCTTTGTTGCAACAGCTGCTTTTTTCAAAGTGGAGTGTTGCGATTCCCCTCAAAGAAAACGCCGCTAATTATTTACTAAGCACGAAATCAGCCGACCCCGGCTGTGATGTAAAAAACACACATTCAGTAGATGATAGGCACTTCGTTACATGTCGTTCTTTCCCTTTTTGGAAATAATATGAACCGGGTGGTAGAGGAATATCCTGTGCATCTACTTTTCCGTTGGCCATTACGCCAGTTACAACTGTGGCGTAATAGTCTTCGGTATGATAGTGCGGTGGACTGGCAAAATTTCCGGGGAGTTTTACGAAATTACTATGGGCGCCATTGGATCTGTTTCCATATCCAGGCGCCACTTTGACAGGTCCTTGTGGGGTATCGGTATATTTCATTTCAGTAACAGGGATGCTGACGGATTCGTCAGCAGCGAAGCTTTGTGGTGCGAACACTACCGATAAAAGCAGTACAGAGATTCCGAATTTCTTTATATGATTTTGCATGTTAAGCTCCAGTTAATTGTAATATTCGGCTGAAATCCAACTGAACATAATGTTGCGATTTCGATTCATGGTAAAAAGCGTTTCCTAGGTATTTTTTGTCTCATTACCTCCTTAATATGTTGCGAAAAAAATTACGCTATGATATTGGCATGCGCCCGCCTCAAGCGTTCCGCACACTTTTCCCTGGGTTTTTTGTCAGGCTGGAGATTCCACGCTACCAGCCAGATGCCTTGCTCTTACCTCGTTTTCAGCAGTATGCAAGGTCTTTGCATATTACTGTCTGGGTTTGGGCCAAGCTATGCTCAATGCGACTAATGTATTTGCTGAAACCACTAAGAAAGTCTATTTATGGGATGTACTTCGTCGTGCGCTAAAATCGATGCGGGTTAGCGGCAGCGTATTATTGTGCGAGCAATACGCTGCGCCGTCGGGCTTCGCAATACGCAACGCCCACCAGTTGGCTGACCAGTTTGCGTGCAGTACGAGGTGCGCGTCGTTGCATTCCATTTAGTCGATTCCGGACACCGCGAAATAAAAATGGAAAGCAGCGAAGCGTCCGTCATCAAGCCCGGGAAATCAAAGGGAGAATCAATAATGACGCTACCCTTTATTATCCTTTATTAAATTAGGATTATTTGCTCACCACCTGGCATACTTCAACCCGACCTGTACAGTCCAATCCAGCTGATGAAAAAAATAGCAAATGACCGGAGCTGGTTGTAATTCCATTTTCCGATCAATAGTGAATTATCGTAGTGTGCATGAAATGTACCCTACATTGTTATTGCTGTTATGAAGGACGAATGGAATATCGCGCCATGAACTACAGGATAACACTCACGCGCTGGTTGAATTCTTTGCACGCTACGAAATCGGTGGACGTGCACACAAGACGTGCGCTGGTTTTATCTGGACGGCGAAGTGGATTGAAGCAATGCTTTCCCTTGCTCGGTAAATTTCCACCAGGCTAGTTTTTCCCCACTTTGCATATAATGTCGCGCCGCCAAAAAGGTGTAGAGTACGCAGGGATCATGGCGTTTTACCATCGGGCCGCTTAGTTTCAAATAAAGTGCCAAAGGCTCATGCTGCAGCAGTTGTTGCGGATAATTAATACCTATGCCGCGCAGATCAGCCGCGATCGATTTGCCAATATTCGGAATGTCTTCCAGTTTCACAACTTGAACTGCAGTTGATGTCTGCTTGTTCATATTCGCTACGCGCGTTTGCTGCGCATCGCAAAAAATTTATTCACGGACTTATCTGCTAGCAGACGAAGGTATTCTTTGCTGCCCACTGCATAGATCGCGATCTTTCCCTGCTCATCGTAATGCGCACCCCAGCCATATTTCTTGGTCAGCGGTGATGCCCGCATACAGGCGTAGGGCTTGGCGAAATATTCCTCCCACAGTTGTTTGCGATGCATCTTCAATTCGGCGGGCGGGATCTGCTTTTGCCGCACATAGGTTTCGAACTTCAAATCTTCCAGGGTGAGGCCATAGGGCCTGGTGCTCAACAGCTCGTACTCGATGGCGGCGATGGAACGTTTTTCCGCCTTGTCCTGCGGCACGATGGCCGTTTTTGTCGGGCTATCTGGCGCAATCTCGATAAATTGGTTGATCGGGTTCATGGCAGTTTAATCCTGTAGCATATTTCAGCGAACTCCGTCCGCGTGCGCGCATTTACACTATCGTGTGTAACTCAACAGTCTCTGGTGAGAATAAAGACGAACTCCATACGGTGCCATTCAATTTCGACAGGGGTGATGGCGATGGTAGTTTTGCGTGGAGTTTAAAGTCAGTCCCATTATATTGGCATTAACACATCAGGAAACGAAACATGTATTCCCTAAAAGTAATTACTCGCCTTCCCAATAGTCAATGTTGAGGTTTTCACGCCCAATAAAACGTAAGCCCTGTGGCTTTCCATCCGGTCCTGCGGGATACTCTGCCAAGATGCCAAATTTACCGGAGTCTGGATATTCGACAACTTCCGGTGAAAGCTTGGTGCTGACTGCAAGATATTTCAACTCAACCTGGCCTGTATTTACGACTTGATGGGCGAGTTCTTTACCGCCCGGAGGGCAAGCAACGATATCGCCCACACGTAAGGGATAAACAGTTTCACCGATGCGCACCTCGCCCGTCCCTTCCAGCACAAAAAACATCTCCTCGTTGACGCGATGATTGTGAAAAGGGAATGCACGTTTACCGGGGGGCACCGCAGTCAAATTGTAGCCTAGCTTTTGCGCGCCAAGTAGCGGCGCGATAGACCCCATGCGTGCAGCGTAGCGATTGGCCGCTGCGCCAGTGGCAGCGAAAGCTGGCGGGCGGGGTTGGAGTTCAACATCGGCGATATTGATAATGGGACGTTTCATTGCATACCTCCATTATTTAAATTGAAAATAGCGGTGCAGAAATTATCGATCCTGGTGTAGTTTAATTACTCGACTGTCACAGTTGAGAGCGGTCATCTGTTTACATTTTTTTTGTATACTCAACCAGCTGCTCCAATGCCTTGCCCCAGCCCTCGTGAAAGCCCATCTGCGCATGCTGCTTGCACCCTGCCTCATCCGCATGAATTACGGTTGCAGTATAGCGCGTGCCGTTGGCGACCGCCTGTAACTCTATCATTGCGGTAAACATAAACTCAACCGTAGAATTGTTTTTAACAGACGAAGGCGCAGGACGAAAACCGGGCAATAGCGCATTAGTCCACACCAGCTTTTCCTGTTCTTTCACTTCCAGATAGCAACCGTGATTGGGGAAATCCTGTCCTTCCGGTGAACGCATCACGGTGGAAAATTGCCCTCCCGGGCGTAAATCAATTTCACATGCCACCGTCTTCCATGGCAAGGGGCAAAACCACGGCATCAGGTGTTCCGGCGTTGTCCATGCCTGCCATACCAATGCGACAGGCACATCCACAACGCGCTCAAAAGTGAGATCCAGTTTTGAGTTGGGTTGGTAAATTACATTCATCTCAGCGCTCTTTTCTTTAGATTGATCATTATATTTTGCTATTCAATTGAACATCCAGCCGACGCCAAATTGATCGGCCAGGATGCCAAAGTACGCACCCTAGAACATTTCCTGTAAGGGTGTGTCCACCTTGCCGTTTTCGGCAAGCAGTTTGAAAATCCGGTTTGATTCGGTACGTGTGTCGGTCTCAAGGTTTATGAACATATTGTTGCCAAACTTGACCTTAAACCCCCTGGATTCGGATACATCCGTACCCATCAAAACATGTCCGCCCAGTATCGACAAGGGCGGGATAACCGGGCCGCCTGAACGTGTCACAGAAGCGACCTATGGGAGTGAAAAACTCTGTGCCAAAAACGGTTTTGTAGAAATTGAAAGCCGCTTCGGTGGTGCGCGGAAAATTCAGATAAGTGCTGACCTTTGCCATGATAGATTTCCTCCTATAAAAAAGGACCTCTTAAATGATTACCTTAGGTACTATTTCCCGTCGCACGCACGTTGCAATCCGGCAATGTCGATCTTCTGCATTTGCATCATCGCCTGCATCACCCGGCCGGCGCGTGCCGGGTCGGGATTGCTCAGCAGTTCACCCAGTTGTTTCGGTACAATCTGCCAGGTGACGCCAAACTTGTCGTCCAGCCAGGCGCACTGATTGTACGTGCCGCCAGCACCGAGTTTTTCCCAGTAATAGTCCACCTCTTCCTGTGTGTCGCAATTTACAACAAACGAAGTGGCTGGAGAGAACTTGTACAGGGGGCCGCCATTGAGGGCGACGAACATCAGACCGTTGAGCTCAAAGCTTGCAGTGAGCACCGTACCTTCAGGCAGCGGCGCGCCCTTGCCGTAGCGATTAATACTCAAGACTTTTGCATTTTTGAATACAGACACGTAGAAGTTCATCGCTTCTTCTGCCTGTTTGTCGAACCATAAAAACGGGGTGATTTTTTGCATTTTGAAGCTCCTGAATCAAATAAAAAAACATCCTGTTTAGCAGGCCAGGGAACAACCATGAATTGCAAATTATTTTTCAGCGAGCGCTTTAAGCTTTGCAAGGCCGACTTCAAAATCCTTGCCTATCATGTTATCCATACTGATAAACAGACCCATGATCTTGACCATCAAATTTTGACGGCCATCCATATCCCAGCTGACGCGTGTGGATTCAGCTTCCGTTATAAAGCTGAACACAACTTTATTGCGCCCTTCGAAAGGCTTGATCATGTGCAGCTCCATCTCCACCCTGCTCGGCGCGACCACGTCTGTTATTTTGATCTCGCCCATGCCCACATCCTTGTTCCCTTCCCACGCATATTCCGCGCCTTTGCCACTGGCAGATCCCGAATAGGTCTTCTTCATCGCCGGGTCCCTGTTATAGGGAGTCCATCCCTCCCAAAGATGTAAATCATTGACGAGTGCAAATATTTTTTGCGCAGGGGCTTTAATCAATATGCTGCGCTCAACTTTAAACGTGCTCGGCCTGCTGACCGCAAATAGCACGATGGCTGCAATTAAAACAATCACAATAATCAGTGCAATTTTTAGCATGCTTTATCCTCCAGGCAAGTTACTGTAATTTCGAAAAGGGCATTACTCGGCCGCGGGCTGCAAGGTGTCACTGAGTAATACTGCTACACCATGCGGGCTCGCCGGTGCCTTTGCTTTAAACAACAAATCTATGTCTCGGGTGATCATTAATTCATTGGTATTTCCAATTTTCATCTGTAATTGTCGAGTTAGTTGCGAGTCACGTTCAAATCTTTTTCTTGATGATCATATGCGAGGCATTGGGCGAGCAGCTATGTTCGGCGCAATAATAACCATGCGCTAACAGATCGATCCCTGAGAACAGATGCTCCCCTGAACCCAGCAGAACGGGAGAAATGGCGATATGCATTTCGTCGATCAACCCGGCCCGCAGATATTGTTTGATCGTTTCCACGCCGCCACCCACGCGGACGTCCAGGCCCTTTGCTGCCTCTTTTGCGCGTTCCAGTGCGCTGACTATTCCATCCGTCACAAAATAAAACGTGGTGCCGCCTTCCATGACGATCGGCTCGCGCGGATAATGGGTCAACACAAAAACCGGGGTGTGATACGGCGGATTGTCGCCCCACCAGCCTTTCCAGCTCATATCGGACCACGCTCCCCTGCTTGTGGCGAACATGTTGCGCCCCAGGATCCAGGCACCGATATCGCTTAGTCCTTTAGTTGCAAAATCATTATCTATTCCGGTAGTACCGGAACCGCTCCCGAAAATTTTCTGGAAAGTCTGTGTTGGAAAAAACCATTCGTGCAACTTCGATCCTCCCGCCCCAAGCGGATTTTCAAGACTCTGGTTCAGTCCTGCACCAAATCCGTCAATTGATATTGCAAAACTCGCGACACGCACCTTGCCCATACTCTGTTCTCCTTTGATATTTAACCAGACAATTATTTACGGGCGCGTTTCAACGTGCCTGGCAAAATTATTCAGGATAGCCTGCCATCCCTGACGCTGTTGTTCTACTGGGTTCTCGACTTCTGCATCGAAAGTAACGCGTACAGTGACATCATTTACGCCTGTCACAAACTCGACCGCACACATTCGATCCCCAAACGAATACTCGATCAACTTATTCGTTACGATTTTGGTATACGTTCCGGCGAAGTCAAAACCGAAGCTACCGTCCTTGGCTTCCATGCGCGAGGAAAAGGCTCCACCTTCGCGCAAATCGACTGTGGATTTGGTGGTGTGCCAATCCGCAGAAGCGGTATTCCACTGTTTGATGTCGTCAGGCGTGGTGTAGTCGCTCCAGACTTTGGCGACGGGCGCTTTAACTTTAGCTTCAACGGTTATTTTCATGGCGTGACTCCTTTTGAGTTGCAAGTAAATTTGAATCGACGTTCATCGCAGATGCTGCCGGACATAGTTTTCCAGTTTCGCCAGATGCTGCCGGCCCCCCTCGATCGCACCATATTTGTTCACCACCTCGTCGCGTTCTGCCTTGCTGGGGAAAAGATGCATGATCGTAACCAGCGTGCCACCGGGCGTTTCCTCCAGGGTAATCGTGGATTCAAACCACACGCGCTGCCCGTCGCCATGGTCAAACACCCAGCGGGACGGAGGTGTAATTTCTTTGAACACCGTGTGGTTGGGATAGCGCGTGCCGTCCGGCCCCACCATCACATAGGTCCAACTACCGCCGACGCGAAAGTCCATCGTCACCTCTACGTTGTTAAAACCATCCGGGCCCCACCATTTGTTCTGATGTTCGGGTTCGGTCATCGCCTTCCACACCAGCTCGCGCGGTGCGTTGATCTTGCGTGAAATCTCGACACTGCGTTCTGCCGCTTTGTTCATCTGTGTATCCACAATCCTCTCCCCTTAAATTGCAGCCCGATAAGCATCCAGCTATTCGAGTGTTTGAGTAAACACGTATTTATTTTGCGGATTTCTTTCCATGATTTTTCTCCTGTGCCTGCAATGTTTGCAAATAGCTATCCAGCCGGTCCAGGCTCTGCTCCCAGAACTGGCGATACTGCGCGATAAAATCGGCCGCCTCGTGCAACGGTGCCGCTTCCAGCTTGCACGGCCGCCACTGCGCCTGCCTGCCCTGCGTAATCAGCCCGGCTTTTTGCAGCACTTTCAGATGCTTGGTCACCGCCGGAGCCGTCATCGAAAAGGGTTGTGATAGCTCCGCCACCGAAGCCTCACCCAGCGCCAGCCGCGCCAGAATCGCGCGCCGCGTGGGGTCGGCGAGCGCTGAGAAAGTTGAACTGAGCTGATCTGAAGTCACGAAAATTAAAATATCTTATATTTAACCAGATGGTAAATTACAACAGGTGTACAGACACAGTCAAGCTACACAGCAAAATAACCATGTTAACTTTTGTGGCTATTCATTCCGTCAAGTTATACATAAGAAATCGATTAAAGAATTATGGGGCGAAAAAGATATCAAAATCAATGCCTGACCCCAATATTAGCTTACCCCAATTTACTGCCTCACTATTTCCACCCCGACGCGGTCAAGACCACGCTGCCCGAAAAGCTGCTGCTGTTCTCGGGCACGATACGGATGGCGGGTACGGTAAAAGTTCGCAAGAGCAGCCGCCATGCGACTTCGGACTTTCTGGATATAGAAAAGCAGTGCGGAATCGCTGGCCAGTCCGGTGTTGCAGTTTGGATACCGCGACCATGTGGTGAACCTGCTCGGAATACCCGGCCACCAGGACTTCTCAGTAGACACTCACCCTCATCTGCGGGTTGGGGCGCGAGCCCCGGTTGAATTGCTGCAGGAACTTCAGGAGTGTTATGCTTTTTCGACCGCAGCGGGCTCGTCTTCGTCGCTGATCCATTCTCCCAAGAGCGTGTAGACGACAGCGAGCACGACCGGACCGACAAAGATACCGACCAGCCCGAAAGCGAACAGGCCGCCAATAACGCCGGCTAATATCAGCAGCAGCGGAAGATCCGCCCCCAGCTTGATCAGCACCGGGCGAAGGAAGTTATCCAGCACGACCACGATGACGGACCAGATCAGCAGGAAAGTACCCCAACCGGAGTCACCACTCCAGTAGACCCAGACCACTGCGGAAAACAGCACCAGGCCCGGACCCAATTGGGCAATGCACAGCAAGAGCATCACGGCGGTGAGCAGACCAGCAAATGGAATACCGACAATGGCCAGGCCGATGCCGCCCAGCGCTGACTGCACCACGGCGGTGACACCAACGCCGAGCGCCACGCCGCGGATGGCCTGACCGGCAAGTACCACTATATTCTCGCCGCGCGGCCCGGCCAGACGTCGACCGAAACGTTTGACCGCGGCAGCAGCCGACTCACCTCCGGCGTACATCACCGCCGCGATAATCACAGTAAGTATGAACTGCACGAACAGCAGCCCGATACTGCCGAATTTGGAGGTCGCCCATTTGACCATGGCTCCCGCATAGGGTGTCAGCTTCTCCATCAACTCATTCCCGCCGGAATTTGTTGCCTGTTGCCATGCCATAGCAGTTTTTTTTCCGACCAGCGGCAGGTGGACGATCCACTCCGGTGGCGCCGGAAGGTGAAAGTTCGCAAGCGATTTCGTCCACTCGACAATCTGATCCGAGTTCTGCACGATGGTGCCTATGGCTAACACCAGCGGTACCACGAACAGCAACAACAATATCAGCGTCATCACCGTGACCGCCAGAGCGCGGCTATTCCACAAAATTGCCTGTATCCTGAGAAGTACCGGCCAAGTGGCGACCACTATCATAGTCGCCCAGATGATGGCAGCAAGAAATGGCTGCAAGATCCAGAACGAGGCAATGATCAGCACCCCGATAAAGAGTACGCCCAAGGTGGTTTTGGCAAGGTCGCTTCGCGTATTTGTCATAGTGGGTCCCGAAATGATACACAGAGAAATCGTTGATTGATTGGCGGATTCAAATCTGCAGCGCAACATTTAAAAGTGAATTTCAGTGGCAAGCTGCAAGGATACCGGCGCCGCATAAATGGCCGGGTAAAAGGTGCGGCTGCAGAAATATTAACAACTATGCCAACTTTTCACCCGTCTTTGATGCAATAGAAATTCGCCTGCTATCTTGTACACTGGCGGCTAACATAACCATAGCAGATTTCAGGGATGAAACAAGCGTTTGGCGGAAAGTTTTTAGAGGCGCTCTCCGCTGAACGTCTGCCCAAATCTGGATTATCACAGTAGCCGCAACCCATGATGGGGAAATCAATGGGATCACGCATACTCAAGCACCCTCTTGCTTTTATCCTTAAAAGATACAGGGTGTTCATGGACGATATGGCCAGTTATACGTTCAGCAAGTTAGACTTTCCACCCCACACCCATTAGACTTGCGCCCTTTCAGCAATTCCTGATTTTCAGAGCACCTCATCATGGCAACAGATTCCACCCCAACAAGCGAAGAAACCGGCGCAGTTCCGGCCCCCGTATCGCGCGATGTCATCGCGCGCGAAGTCGCGCGCCGCCGCACTTTCGGCATTATTTCCCACCCCGACGCGGGCAAAACCACGCTCACCGAAAAACTGCTGTTGTTTTCCGGCGCAATCCAGATGGCAGGCACGGTAAAGGGGCGCAAGAGCAGCCGCCATGCGACTTCGGACTTTCTGGACATTGAAAAGCAGCGCGGCATTTCCGTGGCCAGCTCGGTGATGCAGTTTGAATACCGCGACCACGTGGTGAACCTGCTCGATACGCCCGGCCACCAGGATTTCTCGGAAGACACCTATCGCGTGCTGACCGCGGTGGACTCCGCGCTGATGGTGATCGACGCGGCCAAAGGTGTGGAAACGCAGACCATCAAGCTGCTCAACGTTTGCCGCATGCGCAACACGCCCATCATCACCTTCATCAACAAGCTGGACCGCGAGACGCGAGACCCGGTCGAGTTGCTGGATGAAGTGGAGACGGTGCTGAATATCCAGTGCGCGCCTGTAACCTGGCCCTTGGGTATGGGCAAGACTTTCCGCGGCGTGTATCACTTGCTGCGCGACGAGATCATGCTATTCACGCCGGGCGAAGAAAAAGTTACCAATGAATTTGAAATCATCAAGGGCATTAACAATCCGCTGCTCGCTGAAAAATTTCCGCTGGAAATCGAACAGCTGAAATCGGAAGTAGAGCTGGTGCTGGGCGCATCCAATCCGTTTGATCTGCAAGCCTTCCTCAACGGCAAGCAGACACCGGTATTTTTCGGCTCGGCGATCAACAACTTCGGCGTGCGCGAGATTCTCGATGCACTGCTGGACTGGGCACCATCGCCGCTCGCGCGCGATGCAACGGTACGTACAGTTGGACCTACCGAAACTGCCTTTTCTGGTTTCGTATTCAAAATTCAGGCCAATATGGACGCCAATCACCGCGACCGTATCGCCTTCCTGCGCGTGTGCTCGGGTCACTTTGAGCGCGGCATGAAGATCAGGCATCTGCGCATCGGCCGCGAGATACGCGTGTCCAATGTCGTGACCTTTATGGCCTCCAGTCGAGAGCAGGTGGAAGAGGCTTACGCGGGCGACATTATCGGCCTGCCTAACCACGGCAATATGCAGATCGGCGACAGCTTTTCCGAGGGTGAACTGCTGCAGTTCACCGGCATTCCCTATTTCGCGCCTGACTTTTTCCGCTCGGTGCGTATCCGCAATCCACTCAAGGTAAAACAGTTGCATAAGGGTTTGCAGCAACTAGGCGAAGAAGGAGCAGTGCAGGTATTCAAACCGGTTAGCGGTGGCGACCTGGTACTGGGCGCGGTCGGAGTACTGCAATTCGACGTGGTTGCCAGCCGTTTGCTGGGTGAATATGGCGTGGATGCGGTGTTTGAAGGCACCAGCATTACCTCCGCGCGCTGGGTTACCTGCGATGATAAAAAAATGCTGGCCGATTTCGAGAAAGCGCTGTCGCACAATGTTTCCTACGATGCCGCAGGCAATATGGCCTACCTCGCCCCGAACAACGTCAACCTCAAGCTGACGCAGGAGCGCTGGCCCAAAGTTGTATTCCATACGACACGCGAACACGCGGTAAAACTGTAGGGTGGGCAAAGCGCAGCGTGCCCACGGTTTTCAATTCGTCCGCGTGGGCACGCTGCGCTTTGCCCACCCAAAGCCCGCCCGAAAAATTTTTGTATTTTTAAAGGCACCCCCCCCAAGCAATATTAAACAAAGGAAAAAAAATGCGAAATTTTTTTGTTAAAAC
>Ga0315272_10000089_pt1 | contig 37337 bp, 25 predicted proteins | sample C3_middle_MG_FD_203918 | JGI IMG/M metagenome (GOLD analysis project Ga0315272, IMG submission 203918) | Sediment microbial communities from Yellowstone Lake, YNP, Wyoming, USA - C3_middle | ecosystem: Environmental > Aquatic > Freshwater > Lake > Sediment | place: USA: Wyoming | collected...
ACGCCGTCTGGGCCGTGCTGCTCACGCTGCTCATCACCATGATCAACGTGCGCGGCATCCGCGTGACGGCGCGCGCGGGCAACGTCATGATGGCGCTGATGTCGTTCTGCGCCGTGCTGTTCGTGGCGCTGGCGGCGCACTGGGTGGTGCTGCAGCACGGCTGGAGCGGACTGATCCAGCTCAAAGGGTTCTATATTCCGGGCGAATTCGGCGTTAAGCCGCTGCTGCTCGGCGCGGCCATCGCCAGCCTTTCCTACATCGGCTTCGACGCCATCTCGACGCTCGCCGAGGACACCGTCCGGCCCGAGCGCGACATCTCGATCGCCACGGTGCTGGTCTGCGTCATCCAGACCGCGCTGTGCGTGGCGACGGTCTACATGGCGGCGCTCGTGTGGCCGGATTTCCGCTCTTATCAGAATCCCGAAACCGTGATCCTCGACATCGGCCGGGTGGCCGGCGGGCAGTGGATGATGGGCTTCATCACATTCATTTTGCTGGTGGCCTGCCTCGGCAGCGCGCTCACCGGCCAGGCGGGCGCATCACGCCTGCTGTACGGCATGGGCCGCGACGGCGTGATTTCGCGGCGCATTTTTGCCTACATCGATCCGAAGCATTCCACGCCGGTGCGCGGCATCTATGTGATGGGCGCGGTCTCGCTGGTGGGCTCGCTCGCCCTGCGCTTCCAGCTTGTGGTGGAGCTGCTGAACTTCGGCGCGTTCGTCGGCTTCATTCTGGTCAACCTGAGCGTCATCCGCCACTTCTACCTGCGCCGGCGCGAAAGGCGCGGGCTGCCGGTGCTGACGAGCCTGGTGTTTCCGCTGGCCGGCGCCGCGGTGTGTTCCTACATCTGGCTCAACCTGAGCGCGAAGGCCCAGCTTGCCGGCTTCTGCTGGCTCGGCCTGGGCCTGCTCTATCTCGCAGTTTTGACGCGCGGCTTCCGCATCGCGCCCAAGTCTCTTAGCAGTCTTTCTGAAGCGAACTAAAATGCCAACTGCCTTTGAACAACGATTGATCGACTATGTGGACGCAAACCGCGAGCGGCTCACCGCCCGTATCGGCGACCTGGTCCGGCGTCCGTCCGAGAACATGCCCCCCACGGGCCACGAGGCGGTCTGCCAGAGTTATGCGGCCGAGGTACTGCTCGCCGCAGGCTGGCAGCCAGAGTTGTACGAACTCAGCGACGTCCCGGGTTTGCTAGAACATCCGCTGTACGAGCCGGGGCGCGATTACACGGGGCGCCCAAACCTGGGCGCGCGGCGGCCGGGCACGGGCGGCGGCCGGTCGCTGATCCTCTCCGGCCATCTCGACACGGTGCCGCGCGGCACGCAGCCCTGGACGCGCGACGCATTCGGGGGTGAGGTGGAAGGCAACCGGCTCTATGGCCGCGGCTCGAACGACATGAAGGCCGGCGTCGCGACCAACCTGTTCATCGCCGAGGCGCTCGCCGATCTCAACATCACGTTGCGCGGCGACCTGACGATCGAGTCCGTGGTGGACGAGGAGTTCGGCGGCGTGAACGGGACCATCGCCGGCCGCGTGCGCGGCTACCTGGCCGATGCGGCGGTCATCGCGGAGCCTTCGTCTTTGCGCATCTGCGCCGCACAGCGCGGCGGCCGCACCGTGCATATCACCTTCCGGTCCTCCGGCGGCGTGCTGGCCAAAGGCAAGTTCCCAGCCGGCGTGATCGAACAATTGACGTACTTTCTATCCGAACTGCACGGCTTCGCGGAGCGGCGGCGCCTGACGCCGACCCATCCGCTTTACGCGCAATGTCCCGACCCGGTGCCGGTGTCGGTCTTGAAGGTGTTCACGTCGCCGTGGGGGACGGGTGAGCCGATGACCGTGCCCGAGGAATGCAAGGTCGAACTCTTCTGGCAGATGATGCCCGGAGAGACCCAGGACGCCGTGGAACGCCAATTCCACGACTGGTTCGAGGGCGTACTCGCTGCCGCGCCGCAGTTGTTCGAGCAGCGCCCCAGTGTGGAGGTTCCCATCCGCTGGCTCCCCGGCTCGGCAATCGAGGTGTCGGAAGCGCTGGTGAAGGAACTAAGCTCGTGCGCCTCCCTGGTGCTGCCCGCTCCGCCGCCGGTGGCGGGCATCGAAGGGCCCTGCGACATGTACGTCTTCCACAAATTCAAAATACCCGCCGTGCTGTGGGGCGTTAGCGGCGGCAACACGCACGCCGCCGACGAATACGTCGATCTCGATTCGGCTGTCGCCGCGGCCAAAGCGCTCCTGTTGTTCGTCTGCCGCTGGTGCGGCGTGGAGGAGTAGCGGCGCCCGGGCGCGTCGGGCGCGCCGGAGCATGGCTGTGCAGGCTCCTGAGTTGAACGGAGGATGAGATGCGTTCCATCGTGCTGGCGCTGCTGTTGGCCGTGTCGCTCCAGGCACAGGTCTATTCGCCGCGCGTCCTGCTGAAGGGCCAGCCCGACTCCTCCAACCTGGCGCGCCTGGCCGAAGGCATCTACGCCCAGGCGCAAGCGCACACCCCGCGCGAGCGCGCCGAATCCATCTGGCGCTACTTCCTCACGGACGGCCGCTTCGTCGCTCCCGGCTTTTGGTATCACATCGCCGGCTGGGCCTATGAAGAGCCGATGGGCGAGGTGCTCGACCCCTTGAAGCTGGTCAACAGTTATGGCTTCGGCCTGTGTTATCAGATCGCGCCCGTGCTCGAAGCCGTGTGGCGCGCCGGAGGATTTGAAGATGCGCGGGTGTGGTACCTGACCGGCCACACCGTCGCTGAAGTCTACTACGACGGCGCATATCACCACTACGACTCCGACATGATGGGCTACACCACTGTCGGGCGCGGACCCGCGAAGGAGCGGCCGGTCGCCTCCGTCCACCAGCTCGAAACCGATAGCGGCATCATGCTCTCGAAGCTGAAGGGCCCACGCGACGTGGAAGCGTCGCAAGTCGATCAGCCCTGGTATCCGGCGGACGTACGCGCGGCTGCAATCGGCGGCCTGGCCGAGTTGTTCACGACCACCGCCGACAACCATCTCTTTCCGTTTGAACGCGCGCCGCGGGGATACAGCGCGGAGTTTGTGCTGCGCCCCGGCGAGCGGCTGATCCGCTACTTCCATCCGGAGCGCCTGGGCCTCTTCTACCTGCCCTACAAATTCAACGGGCAGGAATGGAAGGAATTTCCCCAGGAGATTGCCGAGTATCAGATCCGCACGGCCGACGGTCCACGCAGCCAGAAAGACGAGCGCCTGTGGGGCACCGGCCGCATCGAGTATCGCCCGCCCGTTACGGCCGCGGCCGTGCAGGTGTTCAGCGTGCAAAGCCCGTACGTGATCATCGACGCGGAGTTTCAGCTCACCGCCGCGCTCGCCTCGACGAGCCAGAGCGTCACGGTCGAGACCTCGACCGACGACGGGCGGACGTGGATCGCGGCGGCGGCGCTGCGCGGCCCGCATCGCGAGGCGTGGAAGACGGAGCCAGCCGTGCCGGTTCGTTCGGAGCATGGCCGCCGCACCGCGGTCAGCGGGCGCTACGGTTATCTCGTCCGGCTGACCAGGAGCCCGGGCGCCGCCGTGCAGAGCCTCCTGCTGCGGACACGGTTTCAACTTAACCCGCGCACGCTGCCCGCGCTGGCGGCCGGGCGCAACGAATTGATTTACTCGGCGGGCGCTCCCCGTGTCCGCACGCCGCTCGCCCTGACGGCAGCCGGCGCTCGCGATGCGGCGCTGCAAGTTCGCAATGCGGAGTATGTCGAGGAGGGCGGCCAGGGCTACTGGGTGGCCGCCGGCGGGCAGTCCGCCGAATTCGTATTCCGCCTTGCGTCGCGAGATGCTTCACCGCTGACCGGGTTCGACGCCGGCGGCCGGTTTCTCGATCTCAGCACGGGGCTCGCGCCGGACAAGTTCACCGCCGAGGTGCGCAAGGTGCGGCCCGTCGCGGCCGGCCACGCGGCAGCGTCTATCGCCTGGAGCACATCGCCCGGCGGGCCGTTTCAGACCGTCTGGGAGTACGATCCGAAGCTGGCCTGGAAGGACGGTGTGCCGATCGACCGTACGCTGTTGTGGCCGGAAGTCGACCGGCACGTGGAGACCGGCGGCACGCAGGAAGTGTACGTGCGCTACAGTGTGCGGGGCTTGGCCGTGGACGACTTCCGGCTCGCATCGGAGGTTGCGGCGAAACCGGGCTCCTCCGCGCTCACGATCACGCACCGGTGGACGGAAAGCGGAGCCGCGAAATCCGCTTCGCGCCTGATCCCGGTGGGCACGAAGAACCTGGATTACACCATCGTCACGACGCGCGGGGCGAAGATCGTGAACGATGCGCTCATTCTGGAGTGCAGGTAGCTGGGGGAGGCGGTGGACTTCCCGGCTGTCGCGGCCCCCTCAAAGCAGGAGGAAGTATACCGCCGCGGCAGCCACGTCCATCTTGCCCCCGCCCAAGGCAGTCGCGACGGGGACCCCGCTCGGGTTGTTGCCCTGGTAGACGCGCTGGCCCTCGATGGTGGCCACCGGCGCCGTGTTGCCCAGGGCGCCTGAATAGACGTAATTCCCGCGCACGGTAGCAACCGGCGTTCCGGAGGCAAAATAGCCTTTGTAGATGTGATCTCCGTTGATGTTCAGCACGGGTCTCCCGAACGAAAGCAGCCCTTGGTAGACCATACCGCTGCTGTCGATGGTCAGGACAGGAGGCCCGAAAGACGTAGTTCCGCGATACACTCGGGCAATCATGACGCCATAGTAGCGCTAAGCCTCGGCGAACACATCCCCATATTTTGCTAAAAGCGCGGGTCCGCCCCGAGTTGGCCGCCCGCCAGACGCACAACGGCCCGGCGGAGCGCCGGGCCGTTGTGCGATCGAAATGGATCAGGGCTCTGAGCGGCTAGACGGCCTTGACGAACGTGAACAGGGCTAGCGATTCGATGAAGGCGAGACCGAGCAGCAGCAGGATGCGGATGGCGCCGGCGGCGCCGGGGTTGCGGGCAATGCCCTCGGCCGAAGCGGCGATGGCCTTGCCCTGCGCCAGACCGCACAGGCCGGACGCGATAGCCATGGCAAACGCCACGGGCAGTACGAAGACGCCGGTGCTGGAGCTACCCGGGGCCTGCGCGAAAGTCGGGACGGCGATCATGAACAGGATCGCCAGAATTGCGAGCGTGCGAAGTTTCATTCGTTGCTCTCCTTTTCAGATGAAATCGGCTGGCAGTGGGTGGTTCCGTTCTGTGCGTTGGGACGCCAGGGGCTCACGCTGCCGGCCCGGACACTCTTCGAAAATGGGAAGCCGTCCCCATCTTCAAACTCTTTGCTACTCCTCGTGCGCCACGGCGCCACCGACGTAGGCGATCAGGAGCATCGTGAAAATGAACGCCTGCAGGAACGACACAAAGACGTGGAGTCCCATGAACGCGACCGGCACCACTAGCGGCACAAAGGCCATGAATCCCGTGGTAACCTGCTCGCCGGCGTACATATTGGCGAAAAGACGAATGGTCAGCGAGACCGGACGAATGCAATGGCTGATGATCTCCAGCGGGAACATGAACCAGGCCAGCCACCACATCGGACCCGCGAAGTGCTTCAGATATCCGATCGGGCCCTGCGCCTTGACGCCCATCCCGTTGTAATACAGAAAAACGCACATCGCGACGCCGGCCGGCACATAGTAGTACATCGTCGGCGACTCGAAGCTCGGGATCACGCCCAGCAGATTCGAGCACAGGATGAATGTGAAAACCGTGCAGAACCAAGCGACGTAAACCTGGCTGCCATGGCCGATGATGTCCTTGGCCTGCTGCGCCAGGAACTCATACACCGCTTCGATGGTCAACTGGAAGGTGCCCGGCTTGTCCACGGAAAGCCTGAAGCGCAGCAGGGCAGCCGCGATCATCAGGACGAGGATCACCAGGATCTCCATCGCCATGTAATTCGGCCACGGATTCCCGGGCTCAAATTTCAGACCGGAGAGTCTTAAAACTGCCTCGGCCGGAGCCGCAAAGTAGCGGTTCAACAGGGCCGTAAACCACAGTACGTGCTCAGTCTCGTGCATAAATCAACTCGTACAGCGCTTCCAGAGTGATCGCCGTGACGGGGACAATCAGACCCACGGCCAGCGCGGAGACGGAAGCTCCATAAACCTTTACAATAGCAAACGTTGCCGAGCCAAGCAGCACCAGACGCAAGGCATGTAAAACAAAAGAGGCCCCGCGCGGTTTTTGTCCCTCCAGCGCGGTTCCCAGATCCGACACCAGGCGATGCAGCAGATAGAAGCTGAGGCTGGAGATCGCCGCGCCGGCTAGAAAAGAAAGAGCGTTTCGGCGGTTGCCCTGCGCGGCGAAAGCGATGGTCCCGATGATGATCAGCACCAGGCAGATCTGCCGAACGCGGCGGACAACTACTGAGTATTCAACGTCTTGCACGGTCTATTCCGGCTTGCCGCCATCTTTCCTGGGCGGCTTGGGGACAAGGGAGTCCAGCCCTTCGATGCGAAGGCCCTGCCGGTAGGTCTCATACATTCCCGCCGCGCAGCCAACGATCACGCCCACCACGGCGAGCCAGGACGTGCCCATTTGCAGATCCAGATACTGCCCGATTTTGTAGCAGACCCAGCCGCTGACCGGCGTGACGAGCGCCAGTCCCATGTAGGCCGCGGCCTTGGCGTAGGGCGTAAGTGGTTTGCGGTCAGCCACGCATTCGGAGTCTCCCGCTCCGTCCCAAGTATAAGCCGTGGCGGATCCGGCCTCCGGGGCGTGGCGTGGCAAAACTCGAAAAAACAGGCCAGTTTACCGCCTTTTGGCCCTAATTTTGGCCCTTTTTTGAACGATATTCGGCGTCGGCGAGTGGGGAGAAGGCCAGTCGAAAATAGGGATGCCCGGGGAAAGAGGAGGAGATGGTGTCCCCCGGGCATCCTACGCCAGGCGGAAGGCCTGGCAATCGGGGACCGCCGGTGGCGCCACAGATGCAGACACCGCCCCGGCCTCCACCCGATTAGATTCCGCCGCGAACCGAAGAGTTACGGTTTCTTTATCTTTGACGTCCGGCACCGGCGGGACTGCGGAGGGCCGGCGTGAGCAGGTCGGTGGCCAGCCCCGCCAGATCGCCTTAGAAACCGAGTTCTTTCAGCAAGTTATGCGCGCCGTAGGCCTTCCTCAAAGCCTCGACAATGCCCTGGCTGGCCACGTGCACGCTGCGCGCCTGGCGGTCGGTGTAGATGAAGCGGTTCGGGAGTGCTTCGATATTGGAATCGAAGACGATGCCGACAATTTCACCTTTCGAATCAAGCGTTGCGGACCCGGAGTTGCCGCCGTGAATGTCGGCCGTTGCAGCGAAGTTGAAGGGCGTAGCCAGGTCGAGGCTGGGTTTCGCCTTCATCCAGCGGACGGGCAGCGCATAGGGATCTTTCCCAGTCACCTTCGGGTAAAGCCCCGCATAATCGGTCTTCCACGCCACTGGCTGACCGGAATCGTTATTGTAGCCGCGCACCTGTCCATAGCTGAAGCGCAGGGTGAATGTGGCGTCGGGATAATCGTTCCCGCCGGAGACAGTGAAGCGGGCGCGCGCAAGTTGGGTGGAGGATCGCGTGATGACGCTTTCCAACTGCTCTTCGTAAGTCTTCCGCACCTCCCGGGCCGGCCTATCCAGAATCAGGGCCAAGCGGATCATGCCGTCTTTGGACTGAGCGACCAAATCGGGACTGGCGGCGAGCCGCTTCCGTTCCGCGATATCAGCCAGGGCGCTGGTGCTCACGTAGGCCTGGGCCGCATCGCGAGCGCTCCGGCCCTGCAGGATGGCCTTGAGGACGGGATGGTTCGGGCCGAGTTCACGGCTGAGGAAAGTAAAGTACTGCGCGAGCACCTCGACTTCCAGCTCGGGATGAATCGGGGCCGGCGAGTACATCGACTGTTCGAGAGACGAGATGCCTGCTTCGGTGTATTCACGAAGGCGCTCACCATTCGGTTTCTTCGTCTCCACGGCGTAGCGGGCGACCCGGCGAGCGATGCCGAACAGCGTGCTGCCGGCCGCGGGCGAAGCCTCGAACAGGTAGTAGCCGGCATAGGAAGGCCGGAACGCGGCGTAAGCCGAAGCCAGGTCATCCCAGGCCTGACCGCAACTGGCGGCGAGTTGCGGATTGGCGGCGACCGAGGCGCGGAACTTGGCCTCCGCGCTGCGTTTGATGTCCATCAGCGCGCTGTCGTTCAGCCCACGCAGAAAGCCCGCAAACGCTTTGTAACTGTTCTGAACCCCGAAAATGACTTCCTGCGCCTGCCTGCGATGTTCGTCGCTGGTGGCGGACCAGGCCAGCAGGTCGTCGGCGAGCGCCTTCAGCCGCCGCTGGCGTAGGGGGTAGTCCGTATCGCGCAAAAACTGTAGTTCAGCGACGGTCATCAGGCGGCCGGTGGTCCCCGGATTGCCGGAGGTGAAGATCACTTCGCCGTCCTTGGCGCCTTGCTTACTGAATTTGAAGTAATCCAGGGGCTTCGCGGGCTGGCCGTTTTCATAGGCGCGGAAGAAGGTGATGTCGAGGTCATAACGCGGAAAAGTGAAATTCTCCGGATCGCCGCCAAAGAAGGCCAGCGCGAACTCGGGTGCGAAGACGAGCCGGATGTCGGTGTATTTCTTGTACTCGTAGAGATCGAAACGCGCGCCGGCAAAGAGAGTGACCACGTCGCAGCGGTTGCCCGTCTTCGCGGCGCACGCCTTTTCGAGTTGCGCGATGTTCGAGCGCCTCAGGCGGGCGGCCTCGGCGGCAGGGGTCCTATCCGTGACGCCCTCGGTCACCTTGGGCGTCACCTCGGTGGTATTCAGCAAAACGTTGACTTCCAGGTCGGGGCAACGCCGCTCGTCGGCGCGCGTGGCCGCCGAAAAGCCGTCTTTGATGAAATCGTGACCGGAGCTGGAAAGCTTCTGGACGCAGTCGGCGCCGACGTGGTGGTTGGTGAACAGCAACCCGTCGGGCGAGACGAAGCTGCCAGTACCGCCATTGTTGAAACGGACCGCGGCAATCTGCAGATGCTTCAGGAATTCCGGGGAAGGAAGGAAGCCGTACTTTCGCTGCACGGCGGCGGAGGGAAACTGATTCGGAAGCCAAACTCCCTCATCGGCCCGCAGGCCGGAAAGGAAGAGGAGTGCGATAGCCGGTAACAGGAGCGTGGGAGTCCGCGTGGCCATATTGTTAATTCCTTTGCAATCTATTGATAAATAATGACTTATCTACTCTTAACCATGTAGTACAATTCCCATCGGGAACGCACCTGTGCGATATTAGGAGTTAAATCCTAGTTCATCTCTGTACACCATGACCCAGTTGGGCGAGGCGGTTGCCCGCTACCACAGAATCCTGGAGAGCGAAACGGTCCGGTCCTCGGGCTGGATGGAAGAACTGCGCGAACAGATGACGGCGCGTCACCTCATGGTGGCAGGCCGTCCGGTGTCGCCTGTCCTGCGTCCTCACTTTCTCAGCCGCCGTCAGTATATCAATCTGGCTAAGAACGCGGAGGGGCTGCACTCGGCGATCGACCGGCTGCGGATGCTGATCATCCAGACCCCGCAGTTGATGGCCCGCATGGACATGCTGCCAGCCGAAAAGATGCTGGCCAGCGTGGATCCGGGCTATTCGTCGCCAGCCATCTCGGCTTTACTGGAAACTCATGTAAACAATGGGTCCCTGCATGTGACAGGGGGCCAGGCCGACCTGCCGCACGGCGTGGTCTATGGCGAGATCCTGAGCGACTTGTTCTACGACACCGCACCGGTGAAAGAACTGCGCAAGAAGTTCAAGCTGGAGAAGGCGGGCGCCGTGAAGCCGCTGCTCTCCGCGCTGCTCAAGGCCTGGAAAGAGTTCGGCGGCAAGACCAGGCCGAACATCGCAATCCTCGAGTTCAAGCAGCCTTTCCAGACTGTTGACACGCAGGAACACCTGCTGCTGGCCGAAGTGTTCCGCCGGGCCGGCTACGCCGCCGAGATCATCTCGCCGGATCTGATCGAGTACCGCAACGGCGCACTGAGCTGGAACGGGTTCAACATCGACGTGGTCTATCGCGGCGTGACGGCGCACGAGTTCATGTTGCGCTTCGACCTGAACCATCCGCTAGTGCGCGCCTACCGCGACGGCCGGGTCTGCGTAGTGAACAGTTTCCGCACCGAAATGACGCGCAAGCGGGCGCTGTTTGCACTGCTCAGCGACGAGAGCGTAACGGCGTCGTTCCCGATCGCCGAGCGCAAGGCCATTGAGGAATCGATCCCGTGGACGCGCATGTTGACGAATTCCAGGACCAGGCGGCACGGGCAGGAGATCGATCTGCCGGAATTTGCGCTGCACCACCGCGAGGACCTGGTGCTGCGTCCCAACGATTCGGGCGGCGAGCAGCCTTCCTATGAGGGAGCGGCGATGAACGACGCGGCCTGGGAGCGCGCCTGCCGGCAGGCGATCCGGCTGGGATACGTCGTGCAGGACCGCATCACGCCTCACCCGATCTCATTTCCCGTGGACGTGTACGGGGACGTGGTCTACCGCGACCTGTTTGTCGAGGTCAGCCCGCAGGCCTTCCTGGGCCGGGTGCAGGGCTGCGTCGCCAAGATCAGTTCCGCGCAGGGCGGCTATTCGGCCCTCACCGGCTATGCCCCGGCGTTCATCCTAGAAGGCAAATAAGCGCTGGAGCGTGGTAGCCCCCGGGGGTCCGCCCTGCCACCCTGCGCTCGACCTTTGACCGCACTCCATCCGGACTGCATACTTGTACCTATGCCCGAAAGCCCGCCCAAGGCCGCGCTGCGCATCCGGAACTTGCGCAAGACCTACAAGGACGTCGTCGCCGTAGACGGGCTCGACCTCGATGTGCCGGCGGGCGAGTGCTTTGGCCTGTTGGGACCGAACGGCGCAGGCAAGACGACGACGATTGAGATTTGCGAAGGCCTGACCGAGCCCGACTCGGGCGAGGTGGAGGTGCTGGGTTTCCACTGGAGGCACCATGCCGGCGAACTCCGCCAGAGGCTCGGAATCCAACTCCAGGAGACGCAGCTTTCCGAGAAACTGACCGTCCTGGAGACCTTGCGCCTGTTCCGGAGCTTCTACAACCAGGGGCCTCCAGCCGCGGAGGTGATCCGGCTAGTGCAGCTCGAGGAGAAGCAGAACTCGCGCGTCGGGGGATTGAGCGGAGGGCAGAAGCAGCGCCTGGCCCTGGCTTGCGCCCTGGTGGGCGAGCCGGAATTGCTGTTCCTCGACGAACCGACGACCGGACTCGACCCGCAGGCGCGCCGGCAGTTGTGGGAATTGATCGAGGAATTGAAGCTGGCCGGACGGTCGATTCTGCTGACCACGCATTACATGGACGAAGCCGAGCGGCTGTGCGAGCGCGTGGCGATCATGGACCACGGCAAGACGACCGCACTCGGCACGCCGAGAGAACTGGTGGCGTCCCTTGGCGTCGAACACGTCGTCGAGTTCTCGACGGGCGGCGCCGGAGCAAAGCTGGACATGGCGGCGCTCGGGAGCCTGGACGGAATCCGGGACGTGAAGACGGAAAACGGCAGCGTCCTGATGCAGGCAACGGAGTTGCACCGCGCGGTTCCGGCTCTGCTCGCCGAGTTAGACAGACAGAAGCTGCCGCTGACCGAACTGCGGACCCACTCCGCCACCCTGGAGGACGTCTTCGTCACGTTGACGGGACGGCACCTGCGCGATGAATAGTGCTCCGGCTCTTATTCCCACTACGCGCAAGAGCGTCAAGCCCGGGCGGCGCGCGCTGATGGACCATCCGCTGGCGCAGTTGACGCTGGTCCGTTTCCGCGAGTTCCTGCGCGAGCCCGAAGCGCTGTTCTGGGTCTTCGTCTTCCCGGTTCTGCTGGCCGCCGGACTGGGGATCGCGTTCCGCAACCGACCGCCGGAAGTTCTGCAGATCGGCGCTGTGACGACAGAGCTGGCGCGTCCGCTGCGGGCGGAGAAGCTGCTGGACGTGCGCGAATTCAGCCCCGCGGCCGGGCAAAGGGCGCTGCGCGACGGCAAGGTGGCGCTGCTCGCCGTTCCAGGCACAGGCGGTTCGGTGCTGTACGAATACGACGACACGAACCCGGAGGGACGTACGGCGCGCATGTTGGTCGACCGCGCCCTGCAGCGGGCGGCTGGCCGGGTCGATCCGGTGGGATCGACCGACAGGATTCTGCGCGAACCGGGCTCGCGCTACATCGATTTCCTGATTCCCGGGCTGCTGGGCATGAACCTGATGGGCAGCGCCATCTGGGGCATGGGCTTCGCGATTGTGGATGCCCGCCGCAAAAAGCTGATCAAGCGACTGGTGGCGACGCCGATGCCGCGGCATTATTACCTGCTGTCGTTCGCGCTGTCCCGGCTGCTGATGCTGGTTGTCGAAGTGGGCGTCTTGCTCGGCTTCGGCGCACTGGCGTTTAAGGTCCCGGTGCGCGGTTCACTGCTCGATATCGCGGTTTTATGCGTCGCCGGCTCGCTCGCTTTCGGAGCCATCGGCTTGCTGATCTCGTCGCGGGCGCAGACCATCGAAGCCGCGTCCGGCCTGATGAATGTCGTGATGATGCCGATGTGGATCCTGTCCGGCGTCTTCTTCTCCGCGCAGCGCTTCCCGGACGCTCTACAGCCATTGATCAAAGCTCTCCCGCTGACCGCGCTCATCGACGCCCTGCGCGCCAACCTGCTGCAGGGCGCGAGCTTCGTCCAACTCGCGCCACAGTTAGGCATTCTGGGCGGCTGGATGATTGTCTGTTTCGCGGTGGCGCTGAAGATTTTCCGCTGGCGGTAGGCGTCGGGCGGCTCTCCTGAACCGCGTGGCCGCTCCAGCGCCCACATGCAAGGGCATTGAGTTTGTGGCGGGGCTTGGAAGCCCCGCGCGGCTCTGGAGAGCCGCCCCACCCTGCGCAAAGAGCCGCGGTTTCCTCAGACTTTATCGCTAACTCCTTGCGGTCGTGCGACCTGGCTTGATAGGCTTCAAAGCAGGTCGGCGGCTGGCTTCAGGCCTCCCGGCCGGAGTCGGAGTTCCCTGTCATGACAAAGCGTTTTTTCGCGCTACTCCTTTTCTACGCCGCGATCCTCGGCGCTCAAACCTACAAACCGAATTGGGAATCGATAGATAGCCGGCCGGTACCGTCCTGGTTTACGGACGCCAAGTTCGGTATCTTCATCCATTGGGGCGTCTACTCGGTACCCGCGTACGCTCCGGTGATTCCGGGCAAACTCGCTTACTCCGAGTGGTACTGGAACGCGATCACCGAAGGGCAGAAGTCCAAGGAAAATCCAGTGAATGCGGGCTCGTGGGAATACCACAAGCGCATGTACGGCGCCGATTTCGACTACAAAGATTTCGCGCCGCAGTTCCGCGCGGAACTCTTCGATCCCGATCACTGGGCCGACGTGTTCCAGCGCTCCGGCGCGAAGTACGTCGCGCTCACCTCGAAACACCACGAAGGCTTTGCGATGTGGCCGAGCAAGGAAGCCTCGAAGACCTGGGGGCGTCCCTGGAACTCGGTCGAGATCGGCCCGAAGCGCGACCTGGTGGGCGACCTGACCACGGCCATCCGCGCCAAGGGGCTGAAGGCCGGCATCTACTATTCGCTCTATGAGTGGTACAACCCGCTGTGGCTGACCGACAAGCCGCGCTACGTCGCCGAGCACATGACTCCGCAGTTCAAGGACGTCGTCACGCGCTACAAGCCGTCGATCATCTTCAGCGACGGAGAATGGGATTTGCCGTCGTCGGAGTGGCATAGCGCGGAGCTGCTGGCGTGGCTCTACAATGAGTCGCCCGTGAAGGACGAAGTCGTCGTCGACGACCGGTGGGGCAAAGATACGCGCCACAAGCACGGCGGCTACTGGACCACGGAATACACGCCGGGCATGGCCGACATGAACCATCCGTGGGAAGAGAGCCGGGGTATGGGCTTCTCGTACGGTTACAACCGCGCCGAACGCCTGGAGAACTATCACACGGGCCGCGAACTGGTGATTCTGCTGACCGACCTGGTGAGCCGCGGCGGCAACCTGCTGCTCGACATCGGGCCCGCGGCCGACGGGACCATTCCCGTCATTATGGAGGAGCGCCTGCTCGAGATGGGTTCCTGGTTGAAGGTGAACGGCGATGCGATCTACGGCACGAAGCCGTGGAAGGTGACGCGGCAGTGGAGCGAAGGCGAGGTCCCGAAGATCGACTATAACGCGGAGTACAACACCAACTACGACGTCACGCGGCTCACGGAGAAGCCGGCCGCGGGCAAGGCGGGCATCGAGGCGTTCTTCACCGCGAAGGGCAACGACCTGTACGCGATCATGCCGCGCTGGCCCGGACGGCATTTCACGGTGAAGGATCTGGACGGCGTGAAGTTGAAATCGGTCGTGCTGCTGGGTTCGACCGGCGCGTTGAAGTTCAAGTCACAGGGCAACGCGGTGACGATCGACATGCCGGAAGTGCCCGAAGACCTCATGGCCCAGCCGGCCTGGGTGCTGAAGCTCAGCCGGTGAGCGGCGGCGTCCGTATCAATGTGCAGGGAAGCGGCCGCGGTGTGGGATCCGCGGCCGTCTTCCGCCGGGAAGGACAGCCTCTCGCGGCGCGAGAGCGGGAGACGCACGCGGTCTTCGCTCCGCACTTTAGACTCACCTCCGCGACCCGGCAAATCAAATATGCAGGAGTATCGGCATGAATCGGGACTACTACTTGAAGCTTGCCCGGTCAGGGCTGCGCATGCCCATCGGCGCGGATCTCGTGCTGCACGAATCGCCCGATCCGGAGGCCGTAAAGAACGACGGCGAAGCTCTCGGAAAAGTGGTCGAGCAGACTGCGAAGCGGTTCGGTACGCCACTGGCATTTCCGTTGATGGACCTCACGCTCGAAAAGCTGGATCTGCTCACGTACCTCGGAGTGCCGCCCGCGCAGATGGACTCCTATCACTTCGCGGCGCCTCCGCCCGCCGGGCTGATCGATGAGTTGCAGGCCGCGTCCGGAAGGCCTTTTCCGCATCGAATCGCGGCCAACCAGGAAGCGGTACAATACATCCGCGACCGGACGGACCTGCTCCCCGTGGGCATGTTGATCGGACCGTTTTCGCTGATGACCAAGCTGGTCTCCGATCCCATCACGCCGGTGGCGATGGCGGCCGCGGGCGACGACGCCGGGAACAACGAGGGTGTGTGCCTGATCGAACGCTGTCTCGCGCTGGCCGAGGCTGCGGTCCTGCGCTCGGCACTGGCGCAGATCGAGGCCGGCGCGCGCGCGATGATTGTGTGCGAACCCGCGGCCAACACCGTCTATCTGTCTCCCCGCCGACTGCGCTCGGGTTCGAACATTCTCGAGCGCTATGTTTTAGGCCCGAACCGGCGGCTGCGCCAGGCGTTGGGCGAGCGCGACGTGGACCTGATCTTCCATAACTGCGGCGAACTGCTGACCGACATGGTGCGCCAGTTCGCGGTCGAGCTGAATCCCGTGATGCTCAGCCTCGGCGGCAGCCGTAAGCTGTGGGAAGATGCCAAGGTCGTGCCGGACGATATCGTGCTCTTCGGCAACCTGCCCACGAAGATGTTCTACTCCGATTCGGTGATGCCGGAGGAAGAGGTGCGCCGGCGAACGCGGGAATTGCGCGACCACATGGCCGCCTGCGGTCACGCGCACATCCTCGGTTCCGAGTGCGACGTGCTGCACGTCGGAGAGGCGGCCGAGACCATCCGAAGAAAAGTACAAGTGATGCTCGCTGACTGAATTCTCTCAGCCCATGGCCAGATGGAACTCGAGTGTTTGCCCACCAGCCACGCGGTAGGTGGACATGCCGTTCTGCGCTGAAGCGATTCTTTCCCCTGGAACCTGCGAGGCTTCCGGGACCACGAGTTCAGCCTGGCATGCGGCGGGCAATTTCAGACTGACCCGATGGCCTCCCGTCTCGGATCTCGCGGAAAATTCAATGGGACCGCGCGGCGTCCAGGCCGTGAGCTCAAGATCAGGCAGGTCGCCCAGTTGCGGCTGAATGCGGCAGCGTTCGAAGCCCGGGCTGAGCGGACGAATGCCGGCCAGATCCATGAAGGTCACGTAGAGCGGCGCCAGCGGGCAGTGGCTCCATTCCGCCGTGGTGTCGGTCGGGGCTTCCCAGTCTTCCTGCAGCGTGTCGTTCTCGCGGACGGAGCGCATGGTGGCCCAGCGCGACCGCAACTCGCTGAGAATCACGTCCGCACGGCGATGCTTTGCCAGAGCCCACAGTCGCCAGCCCTGGTTGGCGGGATAGGAGATGCCCAACTCGGCCGGCCGCTCCGCGAGGGCGCGCACGGAGGCCGCGGTGTTGCCTTCGGGGCACTGATCGAAGAGAATCGCGGTAGCTAGCGACCGGTCGCAGAGACGCACTTCGCGCTCCTCCGCCACCCATGGCAGATTGTTGACGAACGTGCCGCGTTCAGGGCTCCAGAAGCGGCGAACCGTCGCTGCCAGCAACTCCTCCGCCCGGCGTCTGTACCAGCTCGCGCGTTGGTTGTCGCCCATAACGTCGGCGAGCGGAGCAAGAGCGTGCCCGAACATCGCCGCGGCGTACAAGTTGAACGCGCATTGTTTGTGGCGCGGTTTCTTGTAAGCGTTGTGGTCCATCCAGACCGTTGGGATGCCGAGGTTCTCGACGGGCAGCAAACCGGCTTCTCCCGGCAGGGTCGCGCGCAAGGACAAGAGATACTCGGCGAAGCGCACCAACTTCGGGTAAGCCTCCACGATCGCCCCGCGCTCGCCTGTTTCCATGTAATGGTTCCAGCAATCGAAGTTGAATCCGACGCCGTGATCGAGCAGGGGTCCCCAGAACGCGGCGTCCATTTCCTTCTGTGGAATGCGCGCCAGACGGTCGCCGGCCGGCCAGCAATCGAGGAAATAGCCGTCCTTGGTCAGACCCTCGCTGAAGGTGCGCAAGTAGCGGCGCCCGAGGCGCGTCTCTCCAAACGCGTAACGGATGGCATGCAACTGGTGCGCCCCGTCGCCGCTATACTGCTGGCGCTCACGTCCCATTCCATCCACCACGGTCTCTATGGCGCTGTTGCGCAGCGTGTTGACGCTCGCATCGAACAGACGCTGCAAAGCGGCATCGCTCGTTCGTATGCCCGGTTCGTGCGGCCACGGGAACTGGCGCCTCCGCACGCCCACGTCGCGGATCGTCACGCCGCGCGAGGCGTTGTGCACGTGCAGTTGCAGCCAGCGCAGGCATTCGTAGTCGAAAGTCTCGAAGCGGTTCTCGCCTTCCTTGCAGATGAAGCGGCTCCAGGAGAAGAAATGCGTGTCGAGCCACGCGGTCTTCGCCGGATCATGCGACTCTTGCGGCATCAACTCCACGACCGTTCCCGCCGGGGCATCGATGGTGAAGTACGGCCAGCCCGCGACCTGTTCCTTAAACTCGAAAGTTGCGTAGGCGCCCCGGCCCGCAGGGGTCGCCGCGATCGGCCACGGACCCGCGGAGGTTCCCCTGACGGAAGGGTCGCGCTGGATGCGGAACGAGTCCGGCACCCGAAAGTCGAACCAGTCGTCGGGGTCGCGCTTCCATTCGACGGAACCCGTTTCCGCCAGGCGGGCAGCGGCAACGAGGGTCTCGCTCACGGGCGGAATCTGGCGCAGCCGCAGAGAGCTGGCGCCGGCGTCGGCGCGATCCACCGTGTCGCCCGCCCAGGGGCCTCCCTGCCCGCAAGCAGCCGGCTTGTCCGCCGCACAATCGAGAATCTGCGCGGAGAGCCAGGGGCCGTCCGGCTGTGCGCCAACGGTATCCCAGCCATCCGGATGAAGGCGCGCGTCGAACTCCTCCTGCAATGAGCGCAAGAACCAGCGCTTGTGCTGCCCCGGGCGATGTGCCCGATCGATCAGGACCGACCACTTCTCGTCCGACACGACGGTCTGCTTCGAGCCATCCGGCATCTCGATCCGGGCCAGAAACAGGAGTCCGGGCTTGCCGCCCGGCCACGTGCCCTCGGCGTATCCATAGAAAAGCGCTTCCACGCCGATGACGTTCTTGCCCGGCACGAGAGCAGCACTCAGGTCCACGGGATCCACGTCAAGCTGGCGAGGATCGCACGGCGCCGGTCCCCATTGCAGCCGCTGTCCATTCACGCTGATCCGGTAGCGGCTGTCGGCCGCGATCCAGGCCGTCGCGCGCGCCGGCTTCGCGTCCAGAACGATCTCCCGGCGAAACAACAGGAACGTGTTGGAGAGCACGCGCTGGGAGGGCAGCCAGATCCACCGCGCGGGTGACAGATCCACTCGCGTGGGCCACCAGCGGTCCGCTTGGCCGACGGGAATGGCTCTCTCGTCCGTTCCGAGGACAACCGGAGGGGGAAGCTGGTCCTGAGCCGGGGCGGGCGGTGGAGCGGCGGAGAGCGCGGGCACGACGCCCGCAACGAGTGTGCCCCCGAGGAAGGAGCGCCGGGTCGGGTCGATCACAATCTTGGACATCTTCGAGCAGGCTATCAAACCGGCGCAGACCATGCGGCGTGGGAGCGGCGGCCCAGCCGGGCCGCGCCCGTCCGCAGTCACCCTCTGTGACGCAGCCGGTCGAGATCGCGCCGATCGCGTTTCGAGGGCCGGCCTTCGCCGCGCAAGGATTCGAAGTGCGGCATCGCTTTGCGCTCTTCCGCTACCTTGCGGCGCAACTCGCGGCTCGCCTCGGTCTCGCGGTAGAGCGTCTGCGCGACGGCGGCCGGACCGCGCATCTCGCTGAGCACGAGCACCTCCACCTGAAAGACGCCGCTATCGTTGATCACCTGCAACAGGTCGCCCGGGCGAACGTCGCGCGACGGTTTGACTGGTTGGCCTTTGGACTCGACCCGGCCCAGTTCGCAGGCCCGCGCGGCGAGCGACCGCGTCTTGAAAAACCGGGCGGCCCAGAGCCATTTGTCCATTCTCACGCCGGTCATAATCTCATTCTCTTATGCGGACCGAATGCGCGATGCCGCGCGTGGTGGGACAGGCGTCAGCTTGCCCGCTTGTCCGGACGGAAGGACCGTCTGAAGACGGTCCGCAGGCTGAAACCTGCCACAGCAAGCCCACGTCAGCGTGACGCGGGCAGCAGCAGCGCTCGCAGCGTGACGATGCCGTTTGACGGCAGGGCCACCTCGCCGCTGCCGTTTGAGACTTCGATTTCGCCGCGCTCGTTCTCGACCGCATCCGCCATCCACAGGCGCTCGATCTCGAACAGGCCCGAGTGGAGCCGCACGCTGTGGGCCTGGCCCGAAGTTTCGAGCAGCCGGACTACATAACCCCGGCCGTCTTCGGCGGGCTTGACTGTCTCGACCTCAACCCCGTCGCCCTCGACGCCCAGGAAGGCCGCACCGGCGACAGGCAGAGTGCCCCGCACGCCGACCTTATCGTTGGAGATGATCTGCGCGCTCTCAAGCGGCGTCAGAGCCTCGCGCCCGAGCCGGCTCAGCGCCGCCGGACTCAATTCCGCGCCACTGGTCAGCATGTAGCGGAAGGTGAAATCGCCGCTCTGCACGCGCGGAAAGTTCGTGTGCCAATAGTTGTTCAAAGCGTAGGCGAAGATCGTCGCCGAGGCCGGCTCGAACGTCTTCGGCCAGCGGCCGCGGTTGATATCGCCGAACGTCGCGAGCGGTCCATCCAGAGGGACCACCGCGGCGCTCACGCCGCCGCCGCTGACACGAGCCCAATGCCCCACCGTGAACCATTCGCGGTTCGCACCGGCGAGCGAGTCGCGCGCGGGGTTGACCGTACCGGCCTGGCCTTCGTACTCAAACTGCGGGTTCGCCGCCTGGAACGGGAACGCGAAGTAAATGGCTTCCTTGTCGCTGGACGGATCCTTGGCAACGCGATTGACGAACTCGATCTGTTTGGCGTGTTGGAACAGACGGATCTCGGTGACGATGGAGTGCGCGTGCGGGCCCGCGTACGCCACGCTCAGCACCTGGCCCCAGGGCGTCTTGCACAGCGTCACCTTCGCCGGGCCGTGCGCCACATTGACCTTCAATTGGGCCAGCGGCAGATGGTCGCGCATGTAGATCAGCCGCGTGTCCGCGCCGCCCGTCACATAGAGGTATTGGTTCAACAGATACGGGCTCTTCGGGTCCACCAACTCGCGTTTGAGCTGCTTGTCGAAGAGGCTCGAGACAGCTCCGCGCGCGGGATCGACAGTGACGCGATAGTAGTCGTTCTCGGCTGTGTTGGAGGGCACAGCCGCGGGATTCGCCGCAGCAGTTTGGGCCGGCGGCTTCAGCAGATAAACCCGATATCCGAGCGCCGGCACGTGCTCCGCGAGGAAACGGACGCGCTGGTATCCGCTGCCCGTGTGCACCGTTTCGAGGACCACGGGCTTGCCGCTCGCGGCCTCCACCAGTTCCATGCCCGAGTCCAGGTCAAGCTCGACCAGCGAATCGCGCTCGTGCCCGAGCGAGTTAAACACCACCAGCGCCGGCGCCGCGACGTTGATCCGGTCGAGCAGGCGGCTCATCGATTCGTTGGCGATCCAGTGCGCCTGCTCGCGCGCATCGGTGATGTGGAAATGCTTGGTCTCGAGCTGGCGCACGCTCTCGTCGCTGTCGGGCCGCGAGTAGCCGCCCCACGACGTGTAGGTGTGTTCGGCGTACAGGATCAGGTCGTTCCACAGCCGGCTCAGGCGGTCGAGCGGCGGAGCATACTGCGGCTCCAGAAGCGTCGCGACAGAGGAAAGCGTCTCCACCGCCGCCGCGCGGCTCTCCGTCTGCCGGTAAAGCGCGGCGAACAGCGCGTCGGTGCCGATGCCGTCTTCCCAGTAGGGACCGAAATCGCCGCGCACCGTTTCCAGCTTGTCGCCCGACTCGCGCTCAACCCGCTGGAAGTAGTCGCGGAAAGTCGAAAGCTGCAGATGGGGCCAGGCGTACTTCGCGTTCCAATGCTGAACGAACTCACCCTCACCGGGAATCAGGTCGGTATTCTCCAACTGGCTGCCGAACATCAGCAGCGTGTCAGGTACGTAGCCCGGCGCCTCGTAGGTTTGAAACAGCGTCGGCAGGCCCTCGCGGCAACCCGCCTCCTGCGGCGGTAGCCCGCACACGAACCACACCTGCGAATACTGCCGCGTGTAGGCCATCAGTACTTTCTCGCCGTCGGGCCCCTGCCACCAGAAGGGCGAGCGCGTCTGCCAGCGTCCATACAGAGGCTGCGGCCCACGATCATCGTTCGCGCCGGCAGCGAAGTATTTCACGCCCGCGGCATGCAGCGCCGAGGCGTAAGCCCACGGATACGCTGGCACGTCGGTGATGTTGGCATAGTCGGCATTCTGCCCCGCCGCGCGGTTCATTGCATGCCCAGCATAGAGCGATCGTATGGTCGTCTCCAAGTCCGCTCCACCGAGCATCAGGTTCGCGTACTGCGCCGGAATCGAGATGTGCCCCGCGCGCACCTGGTCCAGGAATTCTTTTTGCGCCGCCGGCGTACGCGTCCGCAGATACTGCTCCACCAGCCACACGCCATCAGCCGAGAAGCGCAGTGTCGGGTCCTTGCGCATCTCGTCAAGCAGACGATCGAAGTTGCGGTTCTGCAGTTCCTCAATCTTGGGCTGGTAGTCGGTGAACCCAATGTCGAGATGATTGTGCGGCACCATCATCACCGTGAACTTGCGCTTGGGCGTTAGCTCGAATGGCAGGCGGGACTCCGTGCCGTCAAGCGCCACGCTCACTTCGGCCTTGGTCCCGGCGGTGAATTCGGGCACGTTGAATTCGAAGCGGTGCTCGCCGAAGCGGCCCGGCGCGAGCGTCGCGGAGAATTCGGCTCCACTCGTGCGCAGCACGACCCGGCCCTGACTCACCGGCGCCGGCAGCGCGACCGTCACCGTGACGATCTCCTTCAACGTGCCGCCCTCATCGACGTAGAAGTAGGTCGGATCCACATGCGTCTGGAGTTGCCCAAGTGTCCCGCGCGGGTCCACTTGCGTCAGGCGCAGCGCGTCCCAGGCAATCTCGGAATCGCCGGTCACATCGTCGGAGTCGTCCACCGCCGTGATGCGCAGTTCATTCTGTCCCTGCCGCAGCAGCGCCGCGGGCACCGGCACGATCTCTCGCGCCTCGCCGTTGATGGGCGAGTCGACCCGGCCTTCGGCGAAGTACATCAGGCGGCGGTTCAGGTAGGCCGTGCCGGGCGCGCCATTGAGTTCCAATTTCAGTTTCGGCACTCGCGGATTGCCGGCCAGTACGCCGAATTCAAGCGCGTACAGGCCCTTCGGCTGCGCGCTCATCTGGAATCGAACCACGCGCGGATGCGGCTTCGAGCCAGCCTTCACATTGCGCGAACCCGCTTGCGAGGCGTCCCACTGCGCGGCCGCGGCGGCTGCGTCGCCGGTGATCACGAGAGGCTTGTCACCCTGCTTGCCATGAAACTCGGCCGAGGAGTGGTCAAACGCGCCTATTTGCCAGACCATCGCGCCGGCGGCCGGTTGGGCCGGAACGGAGGCGGGAACAGCGAGGAAAACGAGGGGAAGTACAAGCAATTGCAGGGTGCGCATAGGACTCAAGTGGACTTTATCACAAGGGCCTTCGTCCGAGTTTCGGCAAAGGCGGTGGCTGCGTGCTAGTGCGCTTTGCGCGCCGCCAGGCTTGACCTTCGCGACGAGAGACAGCAGAATTCCAGTAGTTTCAGATCTGATGATCTTAGTATGCCCGCTTTGGCCCGGACGAGGAGCACTTCGCGGGCGGCTTCTCGGGGCATGCTCAACCAGTTCTGGCGGAGCGGGGAGTGGAGGAGAGCGGATCGCCAGCGCCGATCGAACGGCTGGCGATGCGCCGGGAGGCTACTGTTACCAGCAAACAAAGCAGGAGGAGACTTCTGATGCAGCTAAGAAAAAAAGTAACGCATCACCGGCGGCTCATTCGCCGGGTTGGATGTATGGCCGTGTTGTTAGTGACCAGCGCAACGGCGCCATTATTAGCGCAGAGCGAGTACGTGTTGCAGTGGTCATCGATCGTGACGCCTTCATCGGCGTCGTCCCAATTGTATTTTGCGCACCTGGCCGATGGCGGCGGCTGGGCGACCAGTCTGTTCTTTTCCAATCCGAACCAGCTCCTCGCCGCTACGGTGAACGTGAGCTTTTACAGCGACGGCGGGCAGCCGCTGCAACTGGATTTCGGAGCTGGCCCGATCACGACTCTCACTCTGACGGTTCCCGCGGGAGGTGGCCAGACGGTCACCAGCAGCGGAGCAGGCACCACGCCGGCAAACGGTTGGGCCTACGCCACATCGTCGATCCCGCTGATCGGGACCCTGATGTATCGCGCCGTCTTAAACGGCAAGCCCACATGGGATGTCGCGGCCGTCGCAACCAGCCCGGCGTATTACTACTACTCCTACGCGACGCCTCAGATCGGAGTGGCAATCGCCAACCCGAGCGCCACGCAGACAATTCATCTAACCGTCACCAGCCAGGATTCGAAAGGAAATACCGCCGGCAGTTCCGCGCTGACGCTGCAGCCGCTGGCACATACGTCCTTTAACCTTGGGCAGCAGCTCCCGTCTTTGCCCGCGGCCTTCACGGGCTCCATCGTCATCGCTACGGCGGACACTCCGGTTACTCCGTTCGTGGCATACACCCTGAACGTCCGAGACGGGCTGCTGGCGCCTTTGCCGCCCGGTGAGTTACAGTCACCCGCTCCGAACGACCGGTTGCTCGCCGACGCCGCCGCGCAGGTGAAGGCGTCCTTCGCTTTCTGGATGCCGGCCGCCGTCACGTACGGAGATTTTGACGACCTGACAAAGGCTGCCAGATTTCTCACGTTGGTGGGAAATCTCACCGTCAAGGTCTCGTCCGGTAACGCCCTCTCGGCCAGCTATCAAATGACCAACGGCGTTCTTCAGATCAATATCAGCCGCCCGCTGCTTGAGACCCTCGCCAGTTCGAAAGGCGCGGTCGCCTTTCTGATCGCCCACTACGCCATCCGCGCGGCCATTGCTACTTACGGAAACCCAAGTGTCGTGTTCAGATTCGACGATGCCGGCGCCTCGGATCTGTGCGCGCTGCTCACGCTGTTCATGGCCGGCATGGACCCCAGCAGCATGGTTGATTTCTATGCCCGCTTGCAACTGGCAAACGAGCTTGCCGCGGGATTGCCAGCGGGAAGCGGCCCGAGCATCGATCCGGCGCTTCAGACCGAGTTCCTGTTGAACGGGAATTACACCGCCCGAATCGCGGCGGTTTGGATGGATGTTATCCAGAATGGTTGCGCCCAAGGAGGACAGCAAGCCTGCGGCCTGCTGCATGACCTCTGGCATCCGAGCTACCCCGCGCTGATTCCGTAAGCTGACGGTATCGTCAGTTCCGCCTCGACCGGCCACAATAACGTACCGCGCGGAGAACCACAAATGCAGGAAAGGCCGGGACTTGCGCCCCGGCCTCTCTTTCCTTCGACGTGAGGTTGTACGAGTGGCGAGCCTACTCGGCGTCGCCGATGGATTCATCGATCGAGAGATCGAGTGCATCCGTGCCTGTCAAGTAGCCGCCGCGAGTCTCCTCGTCATAGACCTGGAAGCTGTCGACCGCCGCTACCTCCGCGTCCTGCGCGGGCTCCTCGACCACATCCTCGCCGGCGATCTTCGCCCGGCGATAGTAGTCCATGCCGGTACCCGCGGGGATCAGCCGGCCCATGATGACGTTCTCTTTCAGGCCGCGCAGATAGTCGACCCTACCGTTAATGGCGGCTTCGGTCAACACGCGGGTGGTTTCCTGGAACGACGCGGCCGAGATGAAGCTGTCGGTGGACAGCGACGCCTTGGTGATGCCGAGCAGGACGGGCTCGCCCTTGGAAGGACGACCGCCAGCCTCGAGCACCCGGTCGTTTTCGTCGCGGAACCGGAAGCGGTCCACAACTTCTTCGGGCAGGAACTCGGAATCGCCGATCTCGGTGATCTTGACCCAGCGCATCATCTGGCGGCAGATCACTTCGAGGTGCTTGTCGTTGATGTTGACGCCCTGCAGCCGGTAGACTTCCTGAACCTCGTTGACCAGGTACTTCTGCAGTTCCTTCTCGCCGAGGACCTTGAGGATGTCGTGCGGGTTGCGCGGACCGTCCATGAGCGGGTCGCCCGCCTGAACGCGTTCGCCCTCCTGAACGTTGATGTGAGTACCGCGAGGGATGGAGTATTCGCGCTCGGTGGCATCGTCGCCGATGACCTTCACCTTGCGGACTCCCTTGACGACATCGCCGATCTTCACGATGCCGTTGATCTCGCTCATCACGGCCGTCTCGCGAGGCTTGCGGGCCTCGAAGAGTTCCACCACGCGGGGCAGACCACCGGTGATGTCCTTGGTCTTGGTGGTAGCGCGCGGAATCTTCGCCAGCACGTCGCCGGCGTGGACCCGGTCACCTTCCCGCACGGTCAGGTGAGCGTGCGTCGGCATGAGATACCGTTTGTCATCGTGTTTGCCGCCGCCCTCGGGGCGGATGATGATCATCGGCAGCCGCTTCTCGTCGGAGGAGTCGATGATGACCCACTGCGAGAGGCCCGTGACCTCGTCGACCTGCTCGTGGTAGGTGACGTTTTCGATGACGTCCTTCAGGTGAACGGTGCCCGTGATTTCCGTCAGAATCGAGAACGTGTACGGATCCCACTCGAGCAGCTTCTGGTTGGCCTTGACCGGCGCACCCTCTTCGAGCAGGATCTTGGCGCCGTAAACCACCTGGTAACGCTCGCGCTCGCGGCCCTTCTCGTCGAGGACGGCGATGCGGCCGTTGCGGTTCATCGCGATGACCTCGCCCTTCTCGTTGCGCACGGTGCGCAGGTCGAGATACTTGGCGAAGCCGTCGTACTTGGCGTCCTGCTTGTTCTGCTCGGTTCCGCCGGTGGCCGCGCCGCCGATGTGGAACGTACGCATGGTGAGCTGCGTGCCCGGTTCGCCGATGGACTGGGCGGAAATGATGCCGACGGCTTCGCCTTGCTCCACCAGGCGGCCGGTGGCCAGGTTGCGGCCGTAACACAGCATGCAGACGCCGCGCTTGGACTCGCAGGTCAGCACGCTGCGGATCTTGACGCGATCGATGCCCGCGTCCTGAATCGCCGACGCCAGATCCTCGGTGATCTCCTCGTTCGCGGCAACCAGCATGTTGCCCTCGTGATCGCGGATATCTTCGAGAGCGACGCGGCCGATAATGCGATCGCGCAACGGCTCGATGGTCTCGCCGGATTCGACGATCGGCTCCACAAAGATGCCGTCGCCGGTGCCGCAGTCGATCTCCGACACGATGACATCCTGCGCCACATCGCACAAGCGGCGGGTCAGGTAGCCCGAGTCGGCCGTCTTGAGAGCGGTGTCGGCCAGCCCCTTGCGGGCGCCGTGCGTGGAGATGAAGTACTGCAACACGTTGAGACCTTCACGGAAGTTCGCCGTGATGGGGGTCTCGATGATCTCGCCCGATGGTTTCGCCATCAAGCCACGCATACCGGAGAGCTGGCGGATCTGTTGTTTGGAACCGCGCGCGCCCGAGTCGGCCATGATGTAAATCGGGTTCATGAAGCCCGACTCGTCGTCGTTCTCCATCTTCTTGAACATTTCCTTCGAAACCTGTTCGGTAACCTTGTTCCAGATCTCGATGATTTTGTTGTAGCGCTCGCCCTGCGTGATAGCGCCGTCCTGATACTGGTTCTGGACGTCGATCACATCCTGCTCGGCCTTCTTGACCAGCGCCGCTTTCGTCGCGGGGACGACCATGTCGTCGATGCCGATGGAAATGCCGGCGCGCGTGGCGTAACTGAAGCCCAACTCCTTGATGTCGTCGAGCATCGACACTGTCGTCTTCAGGCCATGCTTGAGGTAGCAGTAGTAGACGAGCTGGCCGAGACCCTTCTTCTTCAACAGACCGTTGACGAAGGGCATCTCGTCGGGCAGCACGTCGTTCAGGATCACCCGGCCCACCGAGGTGTGCATGTCGGCTTTCTGGTAGTCGACCGGCTCGGTGTGGGTGATGTCCTGGCTGTCGTAAGCGGTCGCCAGGTCGATCACGCGTCCCGTAAAGCGCAGCGTGATCGGCGTCTGCGTCTCGACCTCGCCCATTTCCAAGGCGATGAGCACGTCGGCAACCGAGGCGAATTTTTTGCCTTCGCCCTTGGTGCCTTTGCGCTGCTTGGTGAGGTAGTACATGCCCAACACCATGTCCTGCGTCGGCACCGCGATCGGGCCGCCGTGCGCCGGGGACAGGATGTTGTTGGCCGCGAGCATCAGGGTCGCCGCTTCGATCTGCGCCTCGGGCGACAGAGGAATGTGAACGGCCATCTGATCGCCGTCGAAGTCCGCGTTGAAGGCCGTGCAAACCAGCGGGTGGATGCGCAGCGCCTTCCCGTCGACCAGAACGGGCTCAAAGGCCTGGATGCCGAGACGGTGCAGTGTGGGAGCGCGGTTGAGCATGATCGGGTGGTCTTTGATCACCTCTTCGAGGATGTCCCACACCACGGGATCCTGCTGTTCCACCAACTCCTTCGCCTGCTTGATGGTGGTGCAGTGACCGCGCAGTTCAAGCCGGTGATAGATGAACGGCTTAAACAACTCGAGAGCCATCTTCTTCGGCAGACCGGCCTGGTGCAGCTTGAGCTCGGGGCCGACCACGATGACCGAACGGCCGGAGTAATCGACGCGCTTGCCCAGCAGGTTCTGGCGGAAGCGGCCCTGCTTGCCCTTGAGGGCGTCGGAAAGGGATTTCAGCGGACGGTTGTTCGCGCCGCGCAGCACGCGCCCGCGGCGGCCGTTGTCGAACAGTGCGTCGACGGCCTCCTGCAGCATGCGCTTCTCGTTGCGCACGATGACGTCCGGCGCGTGCAGCTCCATGAGCTTCTTCAACCGGTTGTTGCGGTTGATGACGCGGCGGTAGAGGTCGTTCAAATCGGAGGTCGCGAAGCGGCCTCCGTCGAGCGGAACCAGCGGACGCAGTTCGGGGGGGATGACCGGGAGCACGTCGAGAATCATCCACTCCGGCTTGTTGCCGGACTTGCGGAAGCTCTCGACCACCCGCAGCCGCTTGGCGTACTTCAGCTTCTTCTGCTGCGACTGCTCGGTCTTCATCTTCTCGCGGATATCGACCGAGAGGAACTCGACGTCGACCTGCTTGAGAAGCTCCTTGATGCCTTCGGCGCCCATCATCGCGACGAACTTTCCGGGGAACTCGACGTCGAGCTGCCGCTTGCGTTCGTCGGTCAGGATCTCGGCCTTGATGAGCCCGGTGCCTTCCCCGGGACTCACGACAACAAAGGCCTCAAAATACAGTACGCGCTCGAGGTCGCGCAGCGTGATGTCCAGCAAGTAGCCGATGCGGCTCGGCAGGCCCTTGAAGAACCAGACGTGAGAGCACGGGCTGGCCAGCTCGATGTGGCCCAACCGTTCGCGGCGGACGCGCGACAGCGTCACTTCGACGCCGCACTTATCGCAGATCACGCCGCGGTGCTTCATGCGCTTATACTTGCCGCACAAGCACTCCCAGTCGGCGGTCGGTCCAAAGATGCGGGCGCAGAAGAGTCCATCGCGCTCGGGCTTGAAGGTTCGGTAGTTGATGGTCTCCGGCTTGGTGACTTCGCCATGAGACCAGCTCCGGATCTTCTCAGGAGAAGCCAGGCTGATGCGGATGGAATCGAAATCCGCGCTCAGGGTTCCACGATCGTACGGGTTAGGTCTGTACACGTTTGCCTCCTGTTCGTTCCGGATCCTTAGTCAGCCGCGTGCGCCAGGTCAGGCACATCTTTCGGCTTCTTCATTAGCTCAACGTCGAGGCACAGAGACTGCAACTCACGGATGAGCACGTTAAACGACTCGGGCACGCCAGGCTCGGCCGCTGCCTCGCCCTTGACGATCGCCTCGTAAATCTTCGCGCGGCCGAACACGTCGTCCGACTTCGCCGTGAGAAGCTCCTGCAGCACATAGGCCGCGCCGTAAGCTTCGAGCGCCCAGACTTCCATTTCGCCAAAGCGCTGGCCGCCGAACTGGGCCTTGCCGCCCAAGGGCTGCTGCGTGATCAGCGAATACGGTCCGATGGAACGCGCGTGGATCTTGTCGTCTACCAGGTGGGAGAGCTTCAGCATGTAGATAAAGCCCACCGTGACCGGCTGCTCGAACGGCATCCCGGTCAACCCGTCGAAGAGCGTCACCTTGCCGGACGAGGGCAATTCGGCCGTGGCCAGTTCACCCTTGATGTCCGCCTCCGTCGCTCCATCGAAAACCGGCGTTGCGTACTTCTTGCCGAGCTTGAAGCCGGCCCAGCCGAGGTGCGTTTCCAGAATCTGTCCGACGTTCATACGGGAAGGAACGCCCAGGGGATTCAGGATGATCTCGACGGGAGTGCCGTTGGCGAGATAGGGCATGTCTTCCTGCGGAACGATCCGCGAGATGACGCCCTTGTTGCCGTGGCGGCCTGCCATCTTATCGCCCACCGACAGCTTGCGGCGCATGGCGATGTAGATCTTCACCATCTTGATCACGCCGGGAGGAAGCTCGTCGCCCTTCTTAAGCTTGGCGGTCTTCTCTTCGGTGATCTTTTCGAGAACCTGGATCTGACGCGAAGTCAGCTCCTCGATCTCGTCGATGGCCTCGTTCAGACGGACGTCGCGGCTGGAGAGCTTCATGCGCTTCAGGTCGCGGGCCTTCATCTTTTCGAGGATGTCGCGGGTCAGCGGCGTGGCCTTGGCCAGCAGCCGCTTGTTGGTCTTTTCGTCGTGCAGGTCGGCGACCAGTTCCTTGCCATCCAGCAGATTGGCCAGGCGCTTGGCGCGCTCATCCTGCAGAATGCGCTTTTCGTCGTCCAGGTTGCGGTGCAGCTTGTCGATCTGCGATTCGAGAATCGCTCGCGACCGCATGTCCAGGTCGGCGCCCTTGCGGGAGAAGACCTTCGCGTCCACAACCACGCCCTCGATGCCCGGCGGGCAGTAGAGCGAAGCGTCTTTCACGTCGCCAGCCTTTTCGCCGAAGATCGCCCGCAGGAGCTTCTCTTCGGGAGTGAGCTGCGTCTCGCCTTTCGGCGTCACCTTGCCCACCAGGATGTCGCCCGGTTTCACCTTGGCGCCGATGCGGATGATGCCGCTCTCGTCGAGGTTGCGCAGGAACGCTTCGCTGATGTTCGGAATGTCGCGTGTGATCTCTTCCGGCCCCAGTTTGGTGTCGCGCGCCTCGATCTCGAACTCCTCGATGTGGATCGAGGTGTAATAGTCTTCCTTGATCAACTTCTCGCTGACGATGATGGCGTCCTCGAAGTTGTATCCGCGCCAGGGCATGAAGGCCACCAGCACGTTTCGGCCGAGAGCCAGTTCGCCCAGGTCCGTGCAAGGACCGTCGGCCAGCACCGCGCCCTTCTTGACGCGCTGGCCCTGCTCGACGATCGGCTTCTGGTTGATACAGGTGTTCTGGTTCGAGCGTTTGAACTTGGTCAGCGGATAGATATCGGCGCCCACCTCGCGCGACATCTGCCCCTCGTGGATGTTGCCTTCCACACGGACGATGATGCGTTCGGAGTCGACCGAGTCCACCACGCCGGCGCGCTTGCAGATGATGGTCGCGCCGGAATCGCGCGCGGTCACCTTCTCCATGCCGGTGCCCACGATGGGCGAGTCGGCGCGCAGCAGCGGCACCGCCTGGCGTTGCATGTTCGATCCCATCAAAGCGCGGTTCGCGTCGTCGTTTTCAAGGAACGGGATCAGACTTGCGGCTACCGATACGAGTTGCTTCGGACTGACGTCCATGTACTGAACTTCGCCGCGGTGGGTCAGCGTGTAGTTGCCGGCCTTGCGGGCGTTGACCAGGTCGTCGACGATCCGGCCGTCGGCGTCCAGCTTCACGTTCGCCTGAGCGACGAGGTACTTGTCCTCTTCCCAGGCCGAAAGATAATCGCTGTGCGCCTCGAATTCGGGCTGCATCGCGTCGGCCGGCAAGCTCTTCAGCAGCTTGTCCATATCCTTGCGAGGCAACACCTGGCCGACCTTCAGATGGGTCGCGCCCGGATTGATCAGCCGTACATCGTCCTGCACGACGCCCTCGAGCACACGGCGGTACGGGCTCTCGATGAAGCCGTATTCGTTGATGCGGGCGAAGCAGGACAGCGACGAGATCAGGCCGATGTTCGGACCTTCCGGCGTTTCAATCGGGCAGATGCGGCCGTAGTGCGTGGAGTGCACGTCGCGGACTTCGAAGCCCGCGCGCTCGCGGCTCAATCCGCCTGGTCCAAGCGCCGACAGACGCCGCTTGTGCGTGATCTCCGACAACGGATTGGTCTGATCCATGAACTGCGAAAGCTGGCTCGATCCGAAGAACTCGCGGATGGCCGCCATCACCGGCTTGGCATTCACCAGGTCGTGCGGCATGGCCGTCGACATTTCCTGGTAGACGGCCATCTTTTCCTTGATGGCCCGCTCCATGCGCACCAGGCCGATGCGGAACTGGTTCTCCAGAAGTTCGCCCACCGCGCGCACCCGGCGGTTGCCAAGGTGATCGATATCGTCGACCTGACCGAAGCCCTTGCGCAGCTTCAACAGGTACTTGATGGTGTCGATGAAATCTTTCTGGTCCAGCGTTCGGCGATCGAGCGGGTTGCGGCTCTTAGCCTCCTGATCGTTCAAATACTCTTCGGGCGCGTAGTCGGCGCGGTCGTAGAGCTTGATGTTGAACTTCATGCGGCCGACGCGCGACAGGTCGTACTTACGCGCGTCGAAGAACATGCCCTGGAACAATTGGGTCGCCGTGTCGAGCGTCGGCGGGTCGCCCGGCCGGAGTTTCCGGTAGATGTCGATCAGCGCTTCGTTCTGCGCCTTCACCGGATCTTTCTTAAGCGTCAGCGAAACGACGTTGCCGACCTCGTCCCGGTCCGGGAAGAAGACCTCAAGCGTGGCAATGCCCGCCTCCATCACTTTGGAGAGGATCGACGCGGTCAACTCCTGATTCGCCTCGGCCAGAACTTCGCCCGTCTCGCGATCGATCACGTCCTGTGCCACCCACGCGCCTTCGACTTCCGCGGTGGTCACTTCAATCTGTTCGACGCCGGCCTTCAGCAGCTCCTTGACCGTGCTCTCGCGAACCTTGCCCTTGCCGGAGTAAATGGGTTCGCCCGACTTGGAATTGATGGCGCCCTGAAGCTTCAGGCCGATCAGATTCTCGTCGGTCTTCCAGAGGATCTTCTTGTCCTTCAAGCGCAATTCGGTGATGCGGTAGAAGGCCCGCAGGATGTCGGCGTCCGACTTCAAGCCCAGGGCGCGAAGGAACACGGAGCCCAGGAATTTACGCTTGCGGTCGATGCGCACATGCAGCAGATTCTTGGCGTCGTACTCGAACTCGACCCAACTCCCGCGGTACGGGATGATCTTGCCCAGGTAGTAGCTCTGCGCCGCAATGCGTTCAAAAAACACGCCCGGCGAGCGGTGCAACTGGCTGACAATGACGCGCTCGGTGCCGTTGATGATGAAGGTGCCGTTGGCCGACATCAGCGGAATCTCGCCGAAGAAGACCTCCTGCTCCTTGAACTCCCGCACCGCGCGGTTGCCCGCCTCGTCCTTGTCGAACATCTTCAGGCGAATGGTGACCTTGAGCGGGGCCGCGTAGGTCATTCCACGCTCTTCGCATTCCGCCTGGTCGTACTTCAACTGCAAGCCCACGGGATCGCCGCAACGGTTGCAGAATGTCACGACGTTCTTGTTGAACGTGCCACACTTGTCGCACAGGACGTCGCCCTGGTGGAACGGATCGGTCTTGATGGTTGCGCCGCAAGAGGGATTCCGGCAGACCGTGCGCAAGTGATTTAACCCTTTGAGGGCGCCGCACTTACACTCCCAGTTGCCGATCGAATAATCGACGAACTCCAGTTCGCTGAGTCCCCGGAAATCGCTGATCGGGAATACGCTGCGAAACACGCTTTGCAGGCCGATGTCGTCCCGCTCGTCGGGCAGAAGATCCATCTGCAGGAAGCGCTCATAGCTGCTTTTCTGCAGTTCGATCAGGTTAGGGATGGGAACGGACGTTTTGATTCTTGAGAAATCAACACGATCTTTTAGGTAGAAACTCGACCCAGTGGCCATTCTCAGCTCCTTCAGGAGGCGTCACCCACACGTCCAAAACGCACGGGCGGGATCCTCCCGCTTTCCGGCTCCAACTACCGGACAGCCAAATCCGGCACGGCGGAACCATTGCCGCGTCTACAGCTACTAGTTTCTTGGGGGGGGCCCGGCGCAGGAACGTCTGACACCAAGGGCTGAGTCCGGCAGGCCGCGGGGCATGTAATCGGCATTTGTGCCGCCTGAACGGGTAAAGGCAGACCCGTCGCACAGCGCATACTGAAGGTGGCTTTCGACAATTTCTTCAGGCGCACAGAGGCAACAATCCCCAGCTTAGCTTCCGGCTCGATTGTTTTGATTGTAGCAAAAAGAAAACAGGACCGTCAAAACATCAGGCCGCAGGGCAAAACGGAGTCTTCCCCGGGGCAACGCCCCGGGCACTCCGCCTCGCCCTGCCTGGTTTTCCGCACTTGCCGCGCGTTGCCCGAAAGGACCCCACGCGGTCTGGACCTGCGCCGGACAATCGGCGCAAGCCGGACTACTTGATCTCGACTGTCGCGCCGGCAGCGACGAACTTGGTCTTGATCGTCTCCGCCTCTTCCTTGTTGATGCCTTCCTTGATCGGCTTCGGAGCTGCTTCAACCAGATCCTTGGCTTCCTTGAGGCCCAGGCTGGTCACTTCGCGAACAGCCTTGATGACGTTGATCTTGTTGGCGCCGGCGGCGGTCAGAACCACGGTAAACTCCGTCTGTTCCTCAACCGGCGCAGCGGCGGCAGCCGCACCCGCGGGAGCCGCTACGGCCACCGCGGCAGCGGCAGCGCTCACGCCCAACTTTTCCTCGAGCAGCTTCACCAGCTGAGAGGCCTCCAGGAGAGTCAAGCCCTGGATTTGATCAGCAATCGCATTGATGTCAGCCATCTTCGTCCGTACTCCCTATCTAAAAATCGTGCTCAACACACTCCCCGGTTGAGGCCCAGTCAGGACTTGACTCCACCTAGGAGGAGAACTTGTTTTCTTTCACGCCCTGGTCGACGACCACGGCAACATTACGGCCTACGCCACCAAGGGCGGTAACCAAGCGCTGTGCCGGAGCATTGATCAGGTACAGCAGTTTGGCGTAAATCTGTTCCTTCGGCGGCATGCTGGCCAGATCCTGGATGTCCGCCAGATCGATCACGCGGCCTTCCACCATGCCAGCCTTAAACACGAACGTCGGGTTCGTCTTGGCGTACGCCGTCAACGCCTTGCACAATGCCACCGGGTCGCCGCTGGTGTAGGCCACCGCCGACATGCCCTTCAGCCCTTGCAGCGCGCCTTCCGAAGAAGTTCCGGCCGACGCCTTTTCGGCTAGCGTATTCTTTACAACGTGGTACAGTCCGCCGGCCTGCCGCACCGTCTTGCGCAACTCGTAGTCCTGCGCCACGGTCAGCTTGTTGAAACCGGTCACGAAGACGTTCGCCGATTCCGCCAAGGCTTTACGAAGCGCGTCGAGATCCTCTTGCTTCCGCTTTCTGTCTTTCATCGTCCTTATCCTGACTGCGGGTCCTTATGCGAAAAGCCTGTCGCCGCTACACCGCTCGAAGATTGAATTGGGTGACGTCCAGATGAACGGCCGGCCCCATCGTCGAGCAGAGCGTGACGCTCTTCACGTACTTGCCTTTGGCTGCCGCCGGCTTTGCCTTCACCACCGCCTGGATCAGCGTGCTGGCGTTCTGCAGCAACTTGGGCGTCGTAAAGCCTACCTTGCCGACCGGAGCGTGGATCACGCCCGTTTTGTCGACACGGAACTCGACCTTGCCGGCCTTCACTTCCTGCACTGCTTTGGCCACGTCGACGGTCACCGTACCCGTTTTGGGGTTCGGCATCAAGCCGCGAGGTCCAAGGATCTTGCCCAGCCTGGCCAGCGAACGCATCATGTCCGGCGTCGCGACGACTGCTTCGTAATCCAGCCAGTTTTCCTGCTGAATCTTCGCCACCATCTCATCGCCGCCGGCAAAATCCGCGCCTGCTTCCAAGGCCTCGCGGATCTTGTCACCGGATGCGATGACCAGCACGCGCTTCGTCTTGCCAAGTCCGTTCGGCAGAACGACGGTGCCACGCACCATCTGGTCCGCATGTTTCGGGTCGACGCCAAGGCGCATATGCACCTCGACTGTCTCGTCGAATTTCGTGAACTTGATCTTTTGGACGAGCGGGACTGCTTCTTCGAGAGTGTAAGGCTTCGCCTCGACCTGAGACGACGCCGCTGCGTACTTTTTGCCTGGTTTTCTTGCCATATCGACTGGTCCTAGCGGCTCCGGCGCGTTGCGGGACCCCGTTTCCGGCTGCCCACTAGCCCGATAGCCTCCCAATGCGAGGTTATAAAAGACCTGAACTTCTAGACTAACACTTCTGAGGGGCCGGAGCAAAATACGCCCGGCTCCTGACGTAAGGCCCCCGCTTTATCCGGCGGCCCGAACCCTACTTGATGACTTCAACACCCATGCTGCGGCATGCGCCGCGAACCTGGGCCTTCGCCGACTCGACGTCGAACGAGTTCAGGTCGGGCATCTTGATCTTCGCGATTTCTTCAATCTGCTGCTGCGAGATCTTGCCCACCTTGGTCTTGTTCGGCTCAGCGCTGCCCTTGGCGAGGCTCAAGGACTTCTTCACGAGAATTGCGACTGGCGGCGTTTTAGTGATGAACGTAAAGGACCGGTCGTTGTAGATCGTGATCACCACGGGGATGATCAGTCCTTCCTGGTCCTTGCCGGAGGTCTTGGCGTTGTACGCCTTGCAGAACTCCATGATGTTGACGCCCTGAGGACCGAGCGCCGTGCCCACCGGAGGCGCTGGCGTCGCCTTCCCCGCGGGGATTTGCAGTTTTACAACTGCGTTTACCTTCTTTGCCATTCTTCTCTGCCTTCCGCTTTCAAATCCCGTTAAACCCGCGCGGGCGCTTCTAGACGGTCTTCTCCACCTGGAGGAAATCCAATTCCACCGGCGTTGAACGCCCGAAGATCGTCACCATCACCCGCAATGTGTTGCGCTCGGAGTTGATCTCGTCGACCTTGCCCGAGAAGTTCGTGAACGGTCCGTCGACGATGCGCACGGTCTCGTTCTTTTCAAATGTCAGCTTCGGCCGCGGACGCTCCGCCGAACTCGCCTGGCGATAGAGGATCGAATTTACCTCGTCGGCGCTCAGCGGCACGGGCGTATTGCCTCCGCCCACAAATCCAGTCACCCGCGGCGTATTCTTCACCTGGTGCCAAAGCTCGTCGTCCATGGCGATCTGCACCATCACGTAGCCGGGATACAGCAGCCGCTTACTGGTGACTTTCTTGCCGTTCCTGAGCTCAACGACTTCTTCGGTCGGGATCAACACCTGGCCAACCTTGTCATTGAAGCCGTATGCCGACGCACGCGCTTTCAGCGATTCCGCCACCTTATTCTCAAATCCGGAATAGGTATGGATGATGTACCAGCTCATGGCCGGGCCTTCCGGCACGGCCGGTTCGACCGGTTCGGCCTGTTCGGCAACTTCAGCCGGCTTCCCGGCGTCCGCCCCGGATTCTACGGAAGCCGCGGCGACCGAATTGTCTTCGATCTGATCATCGTTGCTGAAGTCTCTGTCGGACATCGTTCACCTGCGTCCCCGCCACATCATCGTCCCGGCAAACGGCCGGAACACGTCGTCCTATTTCGTTGCAAGCTTATGAAAAACGGAGCTGATTGTGTTACCCAGCAGCGCATCCACCAGCGCGAAATAGGCCGCAAACATGAAAACGCTAATGATGACCACGGCCGTCGTGGCCTGCACCTGCGTCCTGGTAGGCCAAGTGACGCGGCGCATTTCAGTCCTGAGCTCGTCGAAGTAATCTTTAAGGCCTTTGAACCAGTTCCCTAACTGGCCTCCAGGCTGAACCGCGGATGTGGTCTGTGTTGCCATCGTCTTGTACCTATCGAATCAACTGGCAGGGGGTGAGGGATTCGAACCCCCACTAGCGGTTTTGGAGACCGCAGGTCTACCCTTAACCTAACCCCCTGTTCGGAGATCCCAACTCCATCTTACCGTAACTCAAGATGGAGCCCGGCAGCGGCGCTTCGGCCACGCGGGCTCCGTATCCTTACTGAAGGGAAGCCCCATCGGCCTCCCGCAACATAAACCACACAGCCGGGGCCACCTGGCCCGAGCCGGCCAGCCCGCTTAGCGGATTACTTCCGTAACCGTACCGGCGCCCACCGTGCGGCCACCCTCGCGGATTGCGAACCGCAAGCCCTTGTCCATGGCCACCGGAGTGATCAGTTCCACCCCGATCGTCACGTTGTCGCCCGGCATCACCATCTCCACGCCCTCGGGCAACTCGCACACCCCCGTCACGTCCGTCGTGCGGAAGTAAAACTGCGGCCGGTAGCCCTTGAAGAACGGAGTGTGACGCCCGCCCTCTTCCTTCG